>Ga0102936_1000002_pt1 | contig 154008 bp, 161 predicted proteins | sample SalPon2_A_H2O_MG_FD_78502 | JGI IMG/M metagenome (GOLD analysis project Ga0102936, IMG submission 78502) | Salt pond water microbial communities from South San Francisco under conditions of wetland restoration - Salt Pond MetaG R2_A_H2O_MG | ecosystem: Environmental > Aquatic > Non-marine...
GACGATGCTTCCAGAAGGAGGCCAGGTCCAGTACCAGAAGATCCTGCTCGAAGTTACGAACTTTGATAATTACGGAGGTGAATTCAATCTCGAGCACGCATTAAACAGCGTGATAGGACAGATAAAGGAAAATACAGCTATATTTATAATCTCCGATTTTCTTAATGCCAGAGGAGACTGGAAGTCAAAGATGCTTGTAGCTTCCAAAAAGTTCCGACACGTCATGAATGTGATGGTCAGAGACCTGAGAGACTACAAAGTGCCTGAAAACGGCAATATGAGGTTTGAAAAGGCTTCAGGGACAGAACAGGTAGTTGTAAACACAGATAAGGTGCGTGAAAAATTCAACGAACAGGCCTTAAAAGATGAAGAAGAAATCATTAACAAGGCTGAAGCCGCCGGAGCATCAATGATAAAAATAGATACGAGAGATCAATTCTCCGCAAGGTTTGCAGAATACTTTGATGAAGCCGGTGATAAATGGTGAAACTTTCATTCACCGCAGAGTATACAGGCCTTTTACTGCTTCTCAACGGGTTAATCATACTTATCTTTCTGTATTCCCGGAGAAAGGACAGAGAACGCGCAATGAACTTCGGCAATTACGAGACCTTGAAAAAGGTTTCCGGAGGTAATTTTCTTCGTTCAAACGATTTGATACTTCTGGTAAGGATTGTGGCCGTGAGTGCTTTACTGATAGGCCTTTCCAGCCCGGTACTGGTTCAAAACGTTACAGGTTCGGATTCGAACTTTGTAATTGCACTTGATTCTTCGAGTTCTATGTTCACCGGCGATATTGAGCCTAACCGTTTTGAAGCTGCAAAGGATGCGAGCCAGAACTTCGTATCAGAGCTAGGTAACTCGAGCAAAGTAGGCCTTATCTCTTACTCGGGAAGCCTTAATCAAGAACAGGAACTTACAGATGACCGTTCAGCGGTAGAGTCTGCGATTGGGGAGGTAAGTATAGGCGATGTTGGGGGTACAGCAACAGGAGACGCTGTCTCATCTTCCGTTTCAATGCTGACAGGTTCCGAACGCAACAAGACAGTTATACTCATCACCGATGGGCGTAACACGGAGGGTCAGTCGCTCAATGAGTCAGCCGATTTTGCCCAGAGACAAAACGTTACAGTGAATACGATAGGCCTAGGAAGTACGGAAAATGATGAACAAGATTTCGGCATCGTCCAGGGCGAAAACGCATCAAGAATGGAGTTCCCTAACCTGAACCGTCAAGGCCTCCAGAACCTTTCCAACATAACCGGGGGAGAATCAATTTTTGTATCAAACAGCGAAGGCCTTGAAAGTGCTTTTATCGAACTGGAGGAACGGGAGACAGAGAATGAAGTTGCTGAGTGGTTTTTCCTTCTAGCAGGCGCATTAATGGTGATTGAGGCGACGATAAGAACCACGAACTTCAGGGTTATACCTTAAAATATTATTTAAGGCCTGATAAATACTTGGTATGAGCGATCTGGATCAACTCGACCTGGAAAAACTCTCCGAACTAACTACCGGAGACTCCAAACATTTCAAAGAAGAAGTCAGGCAGATGGACTTAACGCTTCAGGATCTCAGGGCGCTCAAAAAAGCCGAGGCCTCTGGAAAAGACAGGGGTAAAGTCCTTGAATTCCTGGACGAACAGATTACACGCGAAAACGTCGGGGCCTATCTAGGCCTTGCTGAAGAGGATATCGGAGAGTTAGGAGATCTTATAAATGAGATTGAACGGCTTGAGGATATAAAGCATTTCGAGGAAGAAGAGATAGAGATAGATCAGGACAGCCTGATTGATTTAGTCGGCGGGACTGTCGATGAAATGAAGGAATTCATCAATGACAGGCCTCTGACAGGAAAACAGATTGAAAACGTCTTAGAAGCTGAAAAAAGGGTCAAGGATCGAAAGACAGCTAAGAAATTTCTTGAAAAAAAGGCCAAAGAAAGAGATATTGGCGAAGATGTAAAACAGGCCCGGAAAGACCTTGAAAAATTAAAGGAGGATCTTGACAGCGTTAAGGAAGATCAAGATATTGAAGAAAATTCCGGGGACGAAACTTCGGAAAAAGATTCTGAAGAAGTAGATGAAAATACAGAGCCCGATAACTCGGATGAAAATGAAGATGTAGAGACTGACAAAGATAACAGGGAAGGTGAGGCCTCTGAAAACAAATCAGAGAAAGTACAGAGCGAAGACGATGGAGAAGGTGAAACTGACTCCGAGGATAGTGACGAGGATCAGGAAGAAAAAGATAATCTGGAGAAGAAAAAAGAGATTGCCGAGGAACTTGAGTTAGAGATGAAGGAAGAAGAGATCCAGGCCTTTTCAGTTAAAGATCTTGAAAAGATCAGATCTGAAAAAAGGCATAGAGAGGATCTAATCGAGAGATTGGGGGAAGAAGGAATGAGCGAAAAAGAATTAAGGAACTCAAGTACAGATGACCTCGAGAAAATCGCCTCAGGCCTTGACAGGGATGAGGAAGAAAAGGCCCAGGAAGCTCAAGAGGAACACGAAGAAATGCGTGAAGAGGCCGAGGAGGATCTTGAGATGCTGATGGGTGCTGTAAGAGACGATGAGGAGAATTCTAGAGATGATTCAGGTAAGAATACTAGAGAGAAAATTGAAGACCTAAAAAACAGTATCAGAGAGAAGCTGGATAGATCTGGAGATGATGAAGAAAATGCTTCCTCCGGTATAAATGCTGACAGGGTACAGGAGATACTCGATCAGTACAGGGAACTTGATGATGATGAGGCCATGATAAAGACGGCTCATATCATGAAAGGCTTCCTAGAAAAGAGCCTTGGTATAGAAAGAGAGTTGACCTACAAGGAGCTTGCGGAGAACATGCCAGAGGAAAACCAGTCGATGGAAGAACTCGCTGATTTCTTCCTCAAAATGCATAGGGAACAATACACAGGAGAATTAAATATTAATGATTCTGATGAGCTCATTGATACCGGTGAAGAAGTTATCTCACAGTTCAGCTAAAAGGTAAAAGGCCTGGAGGAACAACATTGTAATAGACAGATGAGAGATAAATCAGTATCAAGGCCTCTCCAACAACAAGTAACACCAGCGGGACCTTGATAGTAAGGTTGTGCATACCATATCTTTTGGTGAGGACTGCATAAGCCATCAACATCAGAGTCCACATCGATGCCACTATTGGAAACCTGAACTGCTGTGGTACCACACCGACGTCTTCAACATTTTCTATATTCATATCAGAGAAAGCTATCTCGCCAGAATCAGTTGATGCCACAAGAGTAGCCTCACATTCATTCATTTCTGATGATGTCTCGAAGTCTATGTTGATTGATGCGGATTCGCCTGCAGGCACTTCATCGACTGTTTCTGAACTGTAATCTCCACAACTCTCAGTGTTCTGGAGCTCAACGTCTACACTTTCTAAATCTGAGTCTCCGTTGTTCTCAATAAGTACAGGCACAGAATAATTTTGGCCTGTTTCAAACTGTATATCTCTCGGGGCCTCTCCAATACTCAAAGCAGAAGTAAATACTTCTTCCGTCACCTCCACGTTGACATACTGGTTGCCGATATCGTTTTCATCATTTGAGGCAAACACAGGTATTTGATACATACCTGCTTCCACTGACTCACCCGCATTAACATATACTGACTGATTTACAGACTCGTCTACACCAAGAGAATCTATCGTCGCATCCTGGGCCTGCCAATCCATGCCCTCTGAAAACCGAGGCTCGAGCTGCAGATTATTCAAGGCCTCTTCACCAGTATTCGTGATGTTCAGGCCTATCTCTGCAAACCTGCCTTTCGCAGTTGTATATGTGCTGTTGTGAGGCTTTATATCGACACTAAGCAACGGTATAGGATCAGGTTCTGGCTCAGGCTCTGGTTCAGGAACTTCTGTCTGACCAGGGAAATTATCATCGCTACCCTCTCTGGTATCTGCATCTTCAAGGGTTTCATTAGCATCTGTCTCAAATTCTGTAGTGGCATTGTCCGGGATCTCTGCATCTGTATCAACTTCCTGATTTACTTCCTCATCTGTTTCGCCTATTGCATCCGGTATTACTCCTTCACCCGAAAGATCTAAAATTTCGAATGTGCCTGCTGCGGAGAGGGAACCTGTACTATTCCCGCAGGTATAATTTCCATCTACCCGAGCTGTGTAATTTTTCTTAACAGAATACAACGCGTTAAATTCCTTTACAAATGACACAACACTGGATCTGTTCTGGTCTGTGTAGTAAGGAAGTGTTCCATTATCTGGGACATTAAATTCATAACTCACGTTTTCAGGTTGTTTTTCGTAAGGAGGCATAGTGTAGTTATATTCCGATTCATTTTCAGGTAACTCCAGAGTCCTGTTTTCATGCTCAGTTACAGTAAGATTCAGGCTGACATTTGCCTCTTTATTACCGGTGTTTACAACATCCCCTGTAAAATAACCTGTATCATTTAGACCAATGTATTTATGCTCTCCTCCTGTACCCGGCTGTTGAAAATCTCGTAATCCAACCTCACATGACTCCTCCACGTCTACGGACACCTCAGACTCTTCAGAACTCTGTGAAACTGCAACAGGAGCTATAGAAGCAACTGTTAATCCGATAAGTGCAATAAGCAGTATTGATTCTCTCATGTGAAGACCTCGTAAATTACATACCCGAATACAGCCACGACCAGCACCACTAAAATTGGGTTAAGGCCTGGATCAGGTTCTTCTTCCTCCCCCTGTGTATCTTCTTGGCTCTGATCAGTTAAAGAATTTTCGTCCGAGACGTTCAAAGTTTCATCAGGCCTTTCACTTGTTTCATTTTCTTTTTCAGTGTCAATGAGATCGCCTTGATACCCGTACTCAGGGGAAAGCTCTGTCCTGTATTCGAAGACGTACTCTCTTTCCTGTATAATGCGTGGGGTCACCCCTTCTTGTTCAGTTCCCTGGTTGAATGCTGTAAGTGTGACCGGTATTTCATAGATTTGGCGTTTAGGTTTATCAGAAACTACTTCAATATTAAATTCCTTCAACGAGAGCTGTTTCCCTCTTCTCTGTACTACTCTGGAAATATTTTCAGGCCTGAAATCAAAGCTCTTGTTATACGATAGGTTCAGACCATTTCGTTGGCTCACGTCTAATTCAATGGTTGCCGGCTGATCAGATGCGTAACCGATCAAAAGCTCTGTCTCCGGACCTTGTTTCTCTAATTCTCCTGAATAAGTTCCGATAGTAGCAGAACCAGCTGATACCAAAAACACCGCCGATAAGAATAAAAAAATCTTTTTCATGAGGACTGATTGGCTTTGAATGTGATACTGCCCGAGTAACCTCCTCTGATGATTCCGTAAGGCACATCGAGCCAGTAATAAAAGGTTTTAACCGTTCCAGGATCCAGGCCTGTATCAACAAGCGAATAATTCTCTGTAAACGGAACTCCTGGATACTGGTTTTGTTCGCTGTATGACATGTTATAGTACGGAATCCGGTAGCTGGAATCTAGCTCTGACGTCAGATTGGAGGCCTTAACCCAGAGACTGTCAACCTCATTACTGTCTTCCTCTATCGTAAGATTATAACCTTCGGAGTTGTTTTCCGCAGGATTTTCCTGTTCTCCGGGATCAAGCACACCAAAGTCCACTACATCCCAGTCAAGATCCATCATCAATATATCCCGAATCTCGACCTGATTTACCTCGGTGCTACTAGATTCGACCTCTTGATACTGAGACGAGGCCTCAAAATCTAGCTCATGGACAGTATCTCTGTCTCCCGAAGCGTTGATATCCCATTCCACCACGCATTCTTCTCCCTCAACCAGCGAACAGGTAGAATTTGAATCAATTACTTCGAAAAACTGGTTATCGAAACTCTGCTGGCCTGAACTACTGTTTCTCCTTGGCTCAGCATCTATATCCCCGCAGTCACCTTCAACACAGGATACAGTACCATTTAATCTAAACTCGCGGTTGTTCTGGACCACCGAGTTATTCTCAGGCCTATCGATCGAGGCCTCGAGATTTCCATATATCTGAGTCTTGAGGATGTGTTTATCTCTGTCGGAGCTATCATCGGTTAAGTTGACCTGAAAAGTCTGGGAGAATTCATTTGTAGAGGCCTCTGATATATTTACCAGATATTGTGCTTCAAGTGTGTCACCTGTATTGAGAAATCCTCCAGTAGAGGTATTCCATTCTACATTTCCTGAATTAAAAGTTCCTTCAGCATAGCTTTGGGAAGAGTCAGAATAACTTATATTTGTGACATTCCAGGACTGATTCAGTCCTTTGTGAGTAATTAAATCCTTATCAGTTAGGCTCCAAGCCCCTGTACCATTGTTCAATACATCGAACTCGAACCTGTAACTCTTGGGATCTGTCTGATCGATTCTGAAAGTTTTATTCAGGCCTTGATCTATTAGAGAACCTCCCGTAGTTTTGTCTTCTAAGCCTTTTACGTCATAGATTCTTATCTCTTGAATAACAGGTTCTGGAATGCTCTCGATTTTCCCTGATAGAAGACCGTATTTGTAGCCGCTTTCCGTTGAAGTCTTAAAGGATAGCCTTTCTGCTGGACCGGTAAAATTAGTTTTGAAAATATCTGCACCCTCTTGATAATAAAAAGCTGTTTCAGATTGTCCTATCTGGGCCGATATCGGAATCTTTGCAGCATTCTGAGTGCCGGGTAGGATTTCTTTATTGCTTGAGGAATCTACCAGAGAAGGTAGTTGAGAACCATCTATCAAATATGTTCTTGCATTACCATTGTCATTAAAATCTTTCGTAGGACCAAGGCCTACATTGTTATCTTTTCCAATGCTGATCCCTGTCGAGACAACTGTTTGCTGAGCTGAATGATAGTATTTCAGTTCCTGGGAGGTTCCTGCAAAGACTATGTCCTTCTCATCGTTACCAGTAAAGTCGACGATATCAGAAACCGCATCAGCAGCCAAGTTTACATTAGGATTTACTGAGCTCACAGAGCCTCCATACTCTGCCACATATATCCTACCAGAATCCTGAGAGTTTGGGAATAAAACATCAGGGTTTCCATTGCCAGTCCAATCCCCCACAGCAAGTTTGTTTGCAGAGGTAGTAGTACCTACTGAATCTGAACCAGTAAGTACTTCCTGATTTCCGTCCAAATCCACGATATTTATATTACCGCTCGAATCCACATACGGTAACTCTAAGCTGCCATCGCCATTAATATCAGCAAGTTCTCCGCCAACCTCTACCTCAGAAGACGGAAGAATATCTATATTCTGTCCCCCTTCAATATAACCAGTTATATTCTCTCCGTCTGAGTAAGTAAAAACTATGCCCTCGCCGGCCGCTGCCGTTGAGCCCAGAGACAGTATTAAAAAGCTTAAAAACACGATATACTCTGATTTTAGCCATCCCACATTCATATTTTATATTTGGTTTCAAAGTTTTTAGATGTATATGGAGGTGATTCCTGCTACAAGTCCCAGAATTCCTACAAGGGCTGTCCATTGATAGGTTGTTCTGGCACCTTCAAGTTCGGTCTCCAGCTGTTCTATACCCGAAACCGATTCGGAGGCGTATTCGAGGTTTGCCGTTATCTCTTCTATACCCTGGCCATCTATTGTGGCTCCTGTAGATGCCAGAGATTCCATGCTTTGTTGAAACGTATCAGACCCGACCAGTGAAGCAGTTCTTTCCATCCTATCTGTGGAGTTAGAGGCCTGTTCTACAGCTCCGTCTATAGTATAAATTGCGTGAACCGATACTATCAGCAGTGCGAAAGATGTGATCGAAAGCACTTTTCCGAACTCTTTCTTGTCGAAGAAGTGTGTGTATTCAAATTCTTGAAATTTATTTAATATTTCCTGGTTTTGAGGCCTCATATATTCTCTAGTTGACAGGTTGAATTTAATGCTGTTGGATTGAAAGCTTTAAGCCTGTGGTCCCGAATACTTGTTTATGGAAGTAAAACTCTGGATGGTTTTCGAGGCTGTAGCGGCATCAGAGGAAGCGGTGAAGGGTTCACTGGACGATCACCTCGAAAAACTGGGTAATGAACCTGAAACAGAGATACTGGAGTCAGATATTGAAGAAGTAGAAAAAGTGGAAAAACCTCACCCAGATATAGATGAAGGGTTTTCACAGGTGGCTGAAACAGTGGTAGAGGCCTCAAGTTTTGATGAAGCTATAGCACTGACAGTGAATTACGGCCCGACCTATATCCAGATAGAGGAGCCTGATGTCTATGAATTGAGTTTAAAAGAAGGTCAAGAGGCCTTGCAAAACGTTGCGGATATTATGAGGCGTTACGCCGAGATGGGGGCTGGAGGTATGCTAATTTCAAAAACTGAGGAAAAATAGGTTAAAAAAATGAAAAGAGCATTATTTATACTGCTTTCTGCCTTATTATTAACAGGCCTTGCCAGCAGTACTTCTATCGCCGAGGAAAATATCACGATAGATCTCCAAGATGAAACAGTTGATGCAGAGATATATTTCAATGATTTGACTTCTTCAAGTTTTACATATGTCACGAATCACCCTGTAAACAACTATAATGTGGAGATCGAGGGAGAAAATGCCGAATGCGAGTTTGAGGAGTTGGCGATCGGAGGAGAGATATCCTGCCCGACTGATTACAGGGAGAATTTCACAGTAGATCTCGATTATGAGACTTCAGGCCTGACAAATTCCCAAAACAGCGTAAATTTCTTCAGGTACAGCCAGTCAGTTTACAGGCCTATTGAAAACTACAATATCAAGGTTATGCTTCCTGAAGGTACAGGCCTGATAGACCAGACGAATATATCGACTCCGGTAATCGAGCCTGAAAACGGTGTTGTGGGAAGTGAGGGAAGGAGAATCCACATAGAGTGGAAGTTGAGTCCCTCTCTGGGAGAGACGGTTTCCTTCCAAGCTACTTACGAACAGCTTTCAACAAGTTACACAACAGTTGTGATAATCATAGCTTCGTTACTCGTCCTTGTAGGCCTTCTAAGGTTTTATCTGCGCCAGCGTTCGAGAAAAGAAAGTTCAAACGTTATTGATTCTCTTCCAGAGGATGAAAGAGATGTGCTTTCAGTACTGAGGGAATCAGGGGATATGCTTCAAAAGGATATAGTCGATGAGTCCGAGTATTCAAAGGCCAAGATTTCAGGAGTGATCTCTTCGCTTGAGGAAAAAGAGATAATTGAGAAAGAGAAGGAAGGCAGAAGCAACAGGATCTATGTAAAAGAAGAGTTTAAAGACTAGGCCGATCCGACATTTACAAACTGTACGCTACCATTTTGAACTATCATACAGCTGCATCTGAGCTGGGCTGAGGCCTCCTCGCTTATATTCATATCTGTATTAGCTGGGTCAACACATGCAAGAGTCCCGTTTATCCTGCCACGGTCTTTTACTTGCTGTTCAACTTCCTCACAGTAGGAAGTTGTCTCGGTCTGATCTGCATATACTAGGCCTGATGCCAGTCCAATGATTGCTGCCAATATGATAACTGCAACATATTCTTTCATGGGAATACCTCGTTTTCTAGTACTCCTGTAGGTGTGTATCCCTCGATTTTTTCTTCATCGTTCACTATAAGTGTTGGGGCATCTGTAATATTGTGGTCTCTTTTCAAGACTTCGACAACCGATGAGTTCCTTGCTTCAGGGTTTTGGTTTAACTCGCTGTTAAATGAGAAAACGTGTACATCTCGGTTTCTAACTATTTCATTCAGGACCTCTCCCTGTCTCTGGCTGTCAACCGAGTCATCAAAGAAATACAGGAGTGTTGTCTGGTTGACGCCACATTTATCCTTGTATTGATTTACAGTGCTGTAGAGCTGGAGCTGATTGTTGTAATAACGGTTTCTGATATACTCATACTCCGAATCGTCGCCTAGGCTCTGTCCTTCAAGAGCTCTTAACTCTCCCCCGAACTCTGCACTTCTCTGACTTATTTCAGGGATCCTAGTCTCCATCAATTCACAGTAGTTTTCCGAATCTTCAATGTAATTCTGCAGAGCCACAAATGTCTCAGTCTGAAGGTTCGAAGTCCTTAGATCATTGGAAAGATGGTCTTGTCGGACCGAATCCATCTGAAGGCCTATCAAGACCCCAAGCAAAACCATAACTAGAGTAAATGCTGAGGCCTTTAACATTGATTCTTTTACTACGTCCATACCTTTTTACTGCGCGTTACTTCTTTTAAAACCGCTGCCACCCAGAAACCTGACTGAAGCAGGAAGTATGCGAAAAAGTAAAACATCAAAGCACCTATGTTCTCAGGTTTCTCTCCTGCGTACCTGTAAGCTGTCTTTATTATGAACGCGACTATAACCAGAGAAAGTATCAGAGGCACATAGACCTTCCAGTTCATTGAGATAAGAGAAAAATAAAGATTATCTAGGCCTAATTCCGGCAGCTGGAATCCTACAGCGGACCAGGTAATAAAGTAGCTATACAGGGACTGCATTATTCCTGTAAACACCATCAAAAACGAAGTAAGGATCAACGCAGGCATTATCACAAGCATCGGAAGCTGTACTGTACCAAAGTAGCCGTATTTCGGGTTTAAAAACATTTCACGGTACTTTATCGCATTGTAAATGAAGCCGCGAGCCCATCGAACCCTCTGATTGTACAAGGCCTTCACCGTCGACGGAAACTCTGTATAGGATGAACTCGAGTATATCATCTCAAAGTTCTTACCGCTTTTCCTGAGTCTGAACGCCATCTCCATGTCCTCTGTAATATTGCCCTCGTCAAAGCCTCCAACATCTTTCACATCCTGAGTCCTGTAGATCGAGAAAGCCCCTGGAGTGACGTTTAACGTATTCATTTCCGTCATCAGCATCCTGTAAAAGTTCGTCAACTGGTACTCGACAGTCTGAATCTTCCTGATGAAATTTTCAGCTGATAGAGGCTTTATAGATGCTATTACCCCACCCAGGCCTCTGTCCTCCTCCATCTTACCCATTGCTTTGTACAGCAGCTCTAATTCTATCTTAGAGTCCGCGTCTTGGACTACGATGTAATCATCTTCTGTTGCTTCTAGGCCTGTGTTTATGGCAGCGGCCTTTCCCTTGTTGACTTCGTGTTCGAGGATATTGATCTTTTCAGAAGAGTATTTCTGGGCTTTTTCCAGAGTTGAATCTGTTGAGGCATCGTTAATGAAATTTACCTTAAAATTAGGGTATTCGAGATCTCTTACTGAGTCCAAGGCCTCTTCGACGACATCTTCCTCGTTGTAGGCCGGCATCAGAATAGTGACGGACGGAGGATTCTCAAACTCTGGTATCTGTTCTTCTCTACGGTCTTTTACCCCGGAGTAAATGCTGAGGTAGAATACTGAGAGAAAGACTGATGAGAATATCAGCAGCCATGCTATGTATAGTATCATTTTCAGTTCTTCTTAATCTCTCTTAGGAAGGTAGTTGCATAACAACCTTTTGGTAGCTCAAACTTGACCCTCATCTTGTTCCTCCCCATATTAAGATCGTCATCCTCGATCTCGAGAATATCAAAGTTCCTGAAATCTGCGAAAGCCCGTCTGAAAGAACCCTCGCTCCGCAGATCCGGCATCTCCTGCATCCTAAAGTCTTCCTGTGATACTTCCTCCTCATCTAGAATATCTTCTATCAGGTTCTCAGGCCTGTCATCCTTAAGATCTGTCTTATAACCTATCAACGGAATCTCGTATTTTTCATCATACCATCCTTCCTCTACTAGCTGTGATAAAACCTTGTTGAAAATCCATGACTGATAGGCGTGTATGAAAAGCGTCTGAAGGCCTTCAGGCAGTCGTTTGATAGCGCCCTTGTAGTCCCCAGGGTTCTTTGTCAGGTGATAAAGCAGGGACTTTTCGTACTGGAACTTTTCCGGAATCCGCTCTGCAGCACCCTCAACTTCTCTGGTCTCCCAGAGATCTTTCCTCACCTTTCTGATTGATTTGTACTCAGATTCGTAAGGCTTTGCGATGTATGTCCAGACTGCTTCCTCCCATTCTCCCTGCAGGATCAATCTTCCGACCTGATGGGTTATAGGCCTTGCGCTACCGAACCTCTGTTCTCCAAAGTAATTCGGCATCTTTCCATCCATCTCCTCTACAGTATTCAAAGACATTTTTCTCAGGTTCTCGATAGGAAGGTTAAGATCTCTTAACGTTATCTCAAACCTGTTGGCCATCAGATTTCCAAGGCCTATCCTATCTCCTTTACCGATGACCTCAAGATCAAATTCGTCTGTGAAAACCTGGTTGACATCTTCCTCGGAAACGCCTTTAATTGATATGAACTGTTCTGTGACCGCTCTCTTGTCCTTATTCCCCGCGTATCCGATTCTTTTGCGGGAGATATGAAGCATCTTCGATAATTTATTAATGGCCTGGAGAGTAGTCATGTTCTGCTTCCTGAGTTTCACGATTAGATGGTCGCCCTCTCCTGTATCGTGTGAACCCATCTCTTGAACTATGAAATCATCTACCTGTTCCTTTATAGCACCCTTCATGCCTGGAGTATCAGTATAGTAGCTCCAGTCCATATCCGTCATATCAACTTCTACTTCTTGATCATCAAGTTCCGATTCCATTAATTATTTCACCAACGTCATTTCTCCAGTAATCTTATCTATTTTCGAGGCCTCTTCCGGCCCCAGTCCTACTGCGGTTTCAGATCCAGACTTGACTTCAGTCAGTCCGGCATCATTTACTTTGTAACAAGGTATATTAAGTCTTTCAGCCTCACGCACAACCTCAGGGAACTTTTCCCGACTTTCCTCAACCACTACTTTTTTACCTCCTGCAGATAGCCAATCCGATCTCTTTTGATTGTCCGCTCTCAAATACGCATTGAGCGATGCATGAGATGCCTGAGCAGCTACCTTCCCCTTGCTCATCTCTAAATCCGAGTTGATTATTATTACCTGCTTTAAATCCATTTTGAAAGGCCCCCAAAAAATCTGAGGTTTTCGCTCATGACTACAAGTTACAACCAAGATTTATTTACCTTTCGGTAGTAAATCAAATCTTTTACTGAAGTGATTTCTATGGGTCCGCCCAGATTCGAACTGGGGATCTTCGCCTCGCCTACCAAAGATTAGGCGGAGATCTTTCTGCCGGGTCACGACCCGACTCTGCCTAACCTGGATGTAAGGGCGACGTCATAACCAACTAGACCACGGACCCATAACCCGCAACATATACTACGATTGGAAACTTTAAAAGAGGAGGCCTTAAAGCTCCTTTTTCAGGAGAGGGTCATAGACAGTATCATCAGACCTGTAGTAAGGAAACCTGACCTTTGATACCTGTCCCTGAAACTCTGACTTAACCTGATCCTCTGAGACGTCAAACTCTATGAGGCTGTTGGCCTCAACACTCTCTTCGGTGACTTCGAGATCAAATATTGAATCCTCTGCTTCTCCATCTTTAATAAGGCCTTTTTCCTCAAGCGAATCCATCTTAGCTGCTGCCTTGGAGACCGATATATCAAGCTCTTCCACAATCTCTGACTTTCCCTTACCTTCTTTAATTGTCTCAAAGACTTCTTTCTCAAGGCCTTCAAGCTTTCTCCTCTCAGCTTTTACCTCGGCGTTGACACCATCAACCAAGATTTTAACAGATTCATTCTCAACAAAATAGAGAGGGTAATACGCCGTAGAGAATTTTTCACCGTACTCAGATTCGATCTCCTGAACCTTCACTCTAGGCTCGAAGACTCCTATCTGTTCCTGCTCCACGTAGTTATCAGCAGTCTGGGTCTCACCGCCGTGCATCGACTTTCTCAACCTTACATCAGTCATCACCGGATAATCATTCCCTAGGAGAAACGCAACTCCGGGAGGAAGCGATTTAATCATATCCTCGACCTCAGACGTCACTCCCTCAAAGGATTTTGAAATAGCTTTCAGGTCATTTGGATTCGTGACCCTCAAAATAAATTGAGTATTAGCCTGTGAAAGCACGTTCTTATCAATCCTCGCAGGCCTCTGAGATATGACACCGATACCCAATCCGAACTTTCTACCCTCCGAAGCAATCTTCCTCATAATAGGATTGGAGATAGCCTGTCCAAAGCCTTTCTCCGGCGTAAAGTTATGAGCCTCCTCAATCACCATGATGAATGGAGGAATCCTATTCTTTTTCCTCAAATCAAATAACTTTTTCGCAAGCATATAGGCCGTCATTTCAGTCGGTTCAGGCTCGACAGCCTTCAAATTAATTATAGTAGCTCTCCCAGGCTCCACAAGCTCCTGAAGATCAACAGGATTCTCAGAGAAGAGGCCTGACTCCTCCAGCTGTTCCAGATAATTCAACAGGTTCCATTTAGCAGTCGAATCCTCCTGACTGACCGCATCCAGAACATCCAAGAGATTATAATCATCTTCCTTATCTTTCAGTCGCTTCAAAGCAGTGTAAAGAACACCCATTTGAGAATTAGTCAGAGAATCCGGGATTAGAGTCGTCAACTCTTTTTTATCGAGATTAACGGATGAAAATGAAAGTTGCAAGGCCTCACGGTTGATATCAGTGTTAGGAGAGTATTCCTTAACTTCATAACTTCTGGCATCATTGCTTTCCGGGTTAGGCTTTTCGAGAGAAGAGTACTCGCCGTGAGGATCTAATACAAGCACAGGAAAATCATTATCCAGCATCTCCTCAATCAAAACCCCTACAGTATAGCTCTTACCGGCTCCAGTTTGAGCAAGTACTGCAAAATGCTTGTAGAAGTCGTCAGGATCCACCATTATATCTATATCTTCGTTAGTCTCCAGATTCCCTACCTTCAGGCCTTTATCGTTCAATCCAAGAGTATCTGAAACCAGTTCTTGATCCGCCTTGTAAATTATAGAATCAGGATCTATAACATGTCTAGGAGCTCTTGTAAGGCCTTTATCCCTGTAACCGATTATATTTGCTGTAGCGGTCGTCTCACCGTCTTTGTGCTTAGTGACTTCATCTACCTGAGCGAGAATCCAGTTATCGTTGCTCTTGACTGAAACGAAGTCGAACTTGCCCACTTTCTCGGTTGCTCTGAATTTGAAAGATGAAGTATTGACGTTCCCTTCGATCACTCCTACTTGCATGTAAAAATATTCGAAAACTGGAATTGATAAAACCGTGCTTTATTTCAAACCTTTGCCACATAACCATGATATGAACCTGAAGGAAAACCTTCCCATTCCGGATTTTGATTCAGGCCTGGAGAAGAATCTCTTCTACCTAGGTACAACCCTGGTTTTACTTGGAGGCCTGGTCGCAGCCAACAACGTTATGACTGATGGAAGCGAGAGAGTAGAGGTCGGTTACACCGAGGTTTTCTATGAGTGTTCAGGCCTCGAGGTTGGAATCTGTCTGGGAATTGAAAGGCCTCAGTACGAGACACACAACTACGATAATTACACAGATGCTGAGGAAGGAACAGAAAATTACTACAGAAGGGTTGAATCGGAACTGATGCTTCAGGCCTACAATATCTGTGAAGATGACAGCCTGAACGGTATGGAGTGGACTTCAAGCGCTTCTTACGATAACAGGACTGGAGATGAATGGCTTGAGGAAGAGGAAGTTGAACTACTGGGATGTGAGAAGACTTACCGCTACCAGGTAGACGACTAGGTTAAAAGTTTTCAGGCCTAACCGGTTTCTAGGTGAATCAAACAATGGATGAACATATTGAACGCACTTTTGTCGCTTTGAAACCTGATACTGTTAGAAGAGGCATCACAGGAGAAATAATAACCACTTTTGAAGAAGCTGGATTCAAAATTCTGGGAATGAAAATGGTCTGGGCCGACGAAGACCTTCTAAAAGATCATTACAGCGAGCACGTCGACAAAGACTTCTACGAAAGATTAGAGGAGTACATGAGTTCAGGCCCTGTAGTCGCTATGGTTCTAGAAGGAGTAAACGCAGTCAAAAACGTGAGAAAGATTGTAGGAGAAACCGATCCGAGAGAGGCCTCTCCTGCAACGATTAGAGGGCGTTTTGCTCACATGAGTTTTGCCCATGCAGATGAATCAGGATCTCTTCACAAGAACATCATCCATGCTTCAGCAGAGAAAGATGAAGCCGAGAAAGAGATAGGCCTCTGGTTTGACGATGACGAAGTTCACAGCTACGAGCAATCTCATGAATCAGAGGTCCGTTAGACTGTAATCGAACAGAAAGGCCTTTTCTTTAAATTTTTCTCTTTCCAATCACTTCCTATGGCAGAAAAGAAGCTTTACCGCTCGGAATCCGACAGGATGATCGCAGGAGTCTGCGGTGGAATCGCAGAAGTATATGACTTCGATCCATCTCTAGTCAGGCTGGTTACACTGGTATTCATACTTTCAGCTGGTTCAGGCCTTTTAGCGTATCTCCTGGCATGGATCATAATTCCGACAGAATCAGAAATAGAGAATTAGAGGCAGTCAGCACTCAAAGTTCGAAAATCAGAGATTTTCTGCAAACAGGAAATCTCAGATTTCCGTGTCCCGCAGGGTTCATCATCCTGCCTCTAAGGCCTAAATCTCTTCTTTCAGTTTTTCGACGTCAAGCTCAAATCCTGCTATCTTCTGATCTATATCCCAGTTTTCAGCGACCTGTTCTGAGTATTCTCCTATGAAGCCTATTTTCTCATCTTTAAAGAAAATCTCTGCTGATCTCGAATTTTTGTGGAATTTCTTAGAGGCCTTTTCCAGTTGGAGGTCTATATCGAGGTCTCTCTCTATGGCCTGTAGCTTTCTTCTTGCGTCGTTGTAATCGATTTCTCCAGCAGTTATATAGGCCATTTTCTTTTTGTTCTCGGCACCGGTATAAGTCCCGGCTTTCTGAGCGATATCCTCTACCTCGAAGAATTCCTGTGGATAACTGTTGTGCTTGTTCTCCTGAAGCACCTGGAAAAGGCTTGGCGTCAGCCAGCTTCTGACTGTCGAGTATTCCTCTGTCATAGGATTCTCCAAGTGTATCTGGTAATTTGATCTCTCTATCTCCATCTTATCAAATAGATCTTCTTCCTTTGTCAGGACATATGTATTAGCCTCCAAGACTCCTGCTCTCAGCATAACATCTCTTAACTCGTCAGTGAAACGAGTTATCTCTGTCAGGCCTCCATCCTGATCTACTTCCGGGAGTTCAGGCCCTATGTTGTTGTATCCGTGAGCGATGACGATGTCCTCTATCAGGTCGTATTGATGCATCACATCGGTCCTGTATGCCGGAACCTGGACCTTGAAACCGTCTTTCATCTTGACTCCGTAACGCATCTCCTCCAATCTTTCCCTGACTTCTTTCGGAGACAAATCTAGGCCTGAGACCTGGTTCACATAATCCACATCGAGTTCGAACTCTTCCGGAGTCATGTCCGGCATCTCTTCACCATCGACTTCCACCTCCTCTATTTCTCCATCTCTCTCGCTTAATGCCGATACTATTATATTCAAGGCCTTTTTGACAGTTTGTTCGTCTTTACCTGTTACATCGATGAAGATGTCTTCTGTATCATTCTCTACTTCTGTCAACTGGTTGTTGATTATAGGCGGGAAGCTCAATACATTATCGTTTGAATCAACTATCACCGGATACCTATCCTCATCATCAAGTATCCAAGCGTATTCCTGGCCTTTTTCATGGTTATTGAGTATCTCCTCCAGATTGATATCTTTATCATACTCTAAAGGTGTAAACGAGACCTTTTCCGGCTCCACCGCCTTGTAGGTGAACGGTGCGCTTATCTCCGACATATCATGAAGGCCTATGGCAAGCTTATCTCTCTGTCTCCCATAAGAGACATGTAACTTTTCCTGAAGCTGGATCAGTCCATTAATCATCCTTTCATTAAGTTTAAGACCTCTCACTACTGCGCACGCGATGTGAGGCCTGACCTTTTCCACTGATTCGCTTTTCTCGAGTTTGATAGAGCCTTCTTCTACATCAAATTTTTCCAAGCCTTTCTCCTGGTCAAAGTAGCCTCTGTACGCCCGCGCCAGGCCTTCAACGCAGAGCAGGTCAGGCCTGTTCGGGTACACTTCTATATCCCATTTTTCCTTGTTGATATGGTTCCAGTGTACTCCAAGGAATGAGGCCTCTTCGTTAAGTGTTTCGTCAGTTACTTTTGCGCCTACCAGTTCGTCGAATTCGTGTTTGTTTATCTGAATGTGTGGCATTCAAAAATCGCCTCCGCGATTTTTTGCATTCTGAGAAATCTTAATTTCGTTCATTCAAAAGTCGCCTCCTTTATCTCTCAGGGTTCCAGAGAGGGGTTTCATAGATTTTTTCTTTATCGTTGCTGTAGAGGCCTCTGATGTCTTCGAGTTCTCCGGCACCCATTCCAATCCTTGCGATTCCCAGTCCCCATGCGAGGACGGTCGCCTCAAATCCCAGGAGCGGCTCTACTACCTCCGGTCTGAAGAGGCCTGAGCCTCCCATGCCCAGCCACTCCCCTTCGTCTTCATCGTAGACCTGAATTTCTACACTCATCTCTGTATATGGGTAGTAAGTCGGAACCAGTCTGAACCTGTCATACCCCATTCTCTCGAAGAACTCTGTCAGATATCCTTTGAGGTGAGCGAAGTTGAGGTCTTTTCCGACCACTATACCTTCGGCCTGATCGAAGTCTGCGAGATGAGTCCTGTCGACCGTTTCGTTCCTGAATGCACGGGAAATGATGAAGTATTTTCCAGGCAAATCGTCTTCTTCAAGCTCTATCAGTTTCTGGACCGAAGTTTCCGTAGTATGTGTTCTCAGAACATTTCTGGCAGCTTCTTTCTCCGACCAGTCATACTGCCAGCCCTTGCTCCCTGTCTTCCATCCATCTTCATGAGTCTGTCTTATCTTATCGACCATATCGCCGAATTCATTCAAATCCGAGGCCTTTGGATCTTCTACGAAGAAAGTATCTTGAAGGTCTCGTGCAGGATGATCCTGAGCTATGTAAAGAGCGTCGAAGCATGTCAGGCCTGAGACTACATAATCGCCTTCCATCTCCTGAAAGCCCATCTCCAGCCACACGTCTTTGGCTTCATCCATCACGTGTCTGTAGAAATGTTTTTTACCTATCCCAGGAGGCTCTGCATCGGCTTCAACGTTAAATTCCTCCTCGATATTATCTACCTTGACTTGTTCTCCTTTTCTCATCAATTTCAGCGTTCTCGTGGTCTCTGTTATCCTCTCAACTAGGCCTCTTTCAACGTGATCTGCCCCGAAGTTTTCATTTTTCAACTGCTGGACGAGTTCGTCTTCCTCGATTAGGCCTCCTTCATCACTCAGTCTTACCTCTCCGTCATCGATCTCTATCCATCCTCTTTCCCTCGCCTTCCCTACTGCTACATCTGCAGGAATGTTTATCTCCGAGAACTCTTTAGGCCCATCCTCAAGTATCTCAACAAGTCTGTACTCCGGAGAACCTTCACGTATAACACTTCGGCCTTTCTTCGTCAATTCGTATGCGACTTCTTCCTCAGTCTCTATCTCTGCAAGGTCTTTTTCCTCCAGTTCTTTCGCTGAACGAGCAACCATGGACTGATCCAGGCCTTCCTCTTCCAGTTCCTGAAACCTTAGATGTTTGGCGCTTTTCAAACGCTCAAATACTTTTTTTGCTTGTTGAGAGAGTTTCACACCCCAGAATTTGAAGCGGATTTTTTTATAGCTGACCGAGTTTTAATAACACCGAAGCCCAAGGTTTAGGTATGAGCTTTAACACCGGGATCAAAGGCCTTGAAGACCTAGTGGAAGTACCAGATGATTATATCTTGATGGCGGGAGGGCCTCCCGGAACAGGAAAGTCTGCTATCGCTATCGATTATCTTTTCGAAGGCATAGAAAACGGTGAGAAAGGCCTGTACCTGACTCTTACAGAATCCAGAGAAGATATAAGAGAATCAGTAGAGCTGAGAGGCCACGACCCAGAATCTGAGGATTTCAAGATTCAGGAAGCCACAGACCTGATGAGGGCTGGGAGTGGAGGCCAGGTTTTCGAGCCTGAAAAGGTTATTGACGGCCTCAGAAGAAACTTGAACCAGTTTGAGCCTGATAGAATAGTTTTTGACACTATAACAAAGTATCTGATGATCTTCGATGCAGAGCCTGTAATGCGTGAACACGCAAATTCTCTTGTATCCAGACTGAAGGAGAAAGATGCCGCAGGCCTTTTCATAGCAGAGGTGCCTTTTTCAAAGTCTGGACAGCCTTCAAGATATGAAATAGCGGAGTTCGTTGTCGATGGCCTATTCAGGCTTCAGCAAATAGAAAACAAAAATATTTTTGAAGTTTTGAAAATGAAAGGCCTAGGCTACGATCGTGAACAACATGTTCTAGAGATCACAGATGAAGAAGTTCGGCTTACAGAAAATTTTAAATCTTCAGACGGTTTCAATGAAGGCTCCGCCCAAAATGGCACTGAAACCGACGAGACAGAGCTTGGCTAGTTTTTTCCAGTGCTCCATACTCCAGTGTTCTCTGTAAACTGATGCAGAAGCTGTTGTTCCAAGGATACCTGCAATTATAAAACCTGTCATCTCCAGGGTCGCATGAGGAAAGTAAGCGAGCGGAGAAGCAGTTGAGACGATGGCCTGTACTCCTGAAACGTCTCTTACAAGATGTGAGAAAAATGCTCCAAGCACAGAGGCATTCCAGACCAGTATAAAGGCGCCTGCTGATCCAAGAAGGAACGAGACTCCAAGTATGCCGCCGAAAACTGTCATATTATTCAATAATACAGATAAAAACGAGGCCTCGGCGGTAGCATAGCCTGAAACACCTACAAGACCCAGTTGCAAATCAAAGGCCTCAGGGATTATAAATGAGATCGAGAAGAATGCTGCGGCTATACCTGTAAACAGTGATGCGTAGACAGAGGTCTCCTGAAAGAAATCAGGCCTCTCCTCTCTCTCAAGATAGTACGTCATCAACGGGTAAATCATAGGAATAGCTGCAAATACAGGCGCCAGAATAGCACTCTGCGAGGGAAAAAGCAATCTTGCGAACAGAAAGCCCGCTACAGTCGCAAAACCGCCTGCAAATACTAGTCTCGAATAATCAAGCTCCTCCTCTTCCTCCAGAATAATCTCCGGCAACATAGATAAAAAATATGAGAGTCCGAATATTAAACTTCAGGCCTACCTGACAGATTCAAGGTCATTTTTCTATCCCACATCTTTTGAGCCAGTTCACCGTCGTACATCATCTTCTGGACTTTCTCATCGGCATTTTCCTTCCTCTCTTGATGTCCCTGTAAAAAATCATTCAGCTCCTGTATCAAAATCTCTTTAATTTCGCCTGTCATCATCTCTCCTGAAGAATAGGCCTCTGCGATCTCCTGAATTCTTTCATCGTCTTCCATCAAAAGATTTCTCAGCCACTGAAATGATGTATCTACAGCCAGATCCGCTCCTTCTTCCTGGTGCTGTTCAAGTGTGTCTCCTCCGCCAGAGTAAGCGTGTTTCTTCACTTTTTCCTCTACTTCTTCAGCAGTATCATCAAGCATGATTGCAGTTTTTGGCTTTGAAGAACTCATTTTTCCTTCAGGCCCCGTCAGTGCCGGGATAAACTTCGAGTGTATAGCTGCAGTCTTTTTATGACCGAACTTCTCTGCTATATCTCTCTGAATCCTCCAGTAAGGATCCTGGTCGATCGCTGCCGGTATAACACATCTCTTCTCCTCAAAAAAGGTTGGGATATTCTGGATCGCCGGCCAGAAATTCATGCCGATATTAGTAGATCCATCAAAACCGAAGACTCCTGAGGCCTGAGAATTATTTATTTTTTCTGCGATTTTCACTATTCCATCGTACATATTCCCCATGTATTCTCGGTTCCTAAAGATGAAAGTCTTGTCGGGATCGAATCCTGCGGCCGCAATCTCTCTGATATTATCCTTCGCGTACCTTTCAATCTCTTCATCCGTGACATCACGATCCCAGTATTTTTCATCGTCCGTCACCTGAATATAGACGTTTACACCGAATTTCTCCTGCATCCACTGAGTGAAATAAAAACTGATTATATGGCCTATATGCATCTTTCCACTCGGTCCAATCCCTGTATACAGGAAGAATCCCTCTCCATCCTCATATTCATCTAGAGCTTCTTCGAGGCCTCTATGAGAGTAGATGAAATCTCTGTCGACATAGAGATTTTTCTCTCCTGCTAGATCGAAGAACCTCTCTTTAAGCTCTTCATCTATCTCCTCTGTCCCGAATTTATCTATCAATCTATCATAATCCACTGTCCCTTCTACATCAAAGGGAGTTACATCAAATTCCTCTTCAGTCATAATTTTTCAGGCCTCCTATCTAGACTTGATTCAAGAAAGTTTTTCAACATTTCACAGTAATCCTCCATACTTCCAATTTCTACATATTCATCTCTGCTGTGAAGATTGTAGCCTTCAGGCCCGAAACAGACTGCAGGAACCTCTTTCTCCGTGAAGAATCTCATGTCGCTGGCAAAGGCCTCAGATCTGAACCCGGGTTTAACTCCTGAAACTTCCTCGATCGAGTCCGCTAGTTGCTGGACTATTCCGTTTTTCTCTGAGGTTTTCATCATCGGTGCTTCAGCAGTAACCTCTACATCCAGGCCTTCAATATCGCTAAGATCTTCGAGAACTTCGTCTTTAGGATACTGATCCGAGTAACGGATATCAAGATAGATCTCTGCACTGTTTGGAACACGGTTCATTACATCCCCTGATTCAAACTTTCCAAGATTGACTGTAGTCGAAAATTCATAAGTATGATCGAAAAGAGGCCTGATTTCTTCCCTGTAAATATCTATAAGTTTCTCTGCAGCGTTCACTCCTTTCTCAGGCTTTGAAGCATGAGCCGATTCCCCTGTTACAGAGGCCTTGACCTGGAACACTCCTTTCTGCTTTGTAACAATTGAAGGGAAGCTACCCGAATCATCAGGCTCTGCCGAAATAACTAGATCAGGATCAATATCAGATTCCTCTATAACATAGCCTGTGCCATTGAACCCGCCTTTCTCCTCATCAGATGTCACAAGTAACGCCAGGCCTTCTACATCCAATTCTTTCAGAACTTTCATCAGACAAGCGAGGCCTGATTTCATGTCTGCCGAGCCTCTACCGTATAGTCTTCCATCCTGGGTTCTAGGCTCGAAGAGTTCTTTTTCTGCACTTACAACATCTAAATGCCCGTGAAGCAAAAAATCTACATCTTGAGTTTTTTGGTGAGAGATGAGAAGGGATTTTACTCCCTCATTCTCGAATTCTTCAACCTCGAATTCAGATCCGAAAAGGCTTCTGATGAATTTCAGGCCTTTCTCGATCTCTTCAGAGATTCCTGTGATTGTTCTATACCGGATTAATTCTTCTGTAATTTTCTCTGGATTCATTTCGATTTCACCGTTTCTATGGATGAGTTTTCTTCCACATACTGATTTACCTGTTGATCTATTTCAGTTCCTGTGACTTCTCCTGCCACAATCAAGGCATCACCTTGCTCATAATCCATTCCAAGCTCTTCCTCCAGATAAGGCCTTGAATCTGTATCCGGAAGACTGGAGTACATAGGTGAAGAGTAAGCTTTCTTCACTACAGGCCTATCAAATTCTTCTTTAGGATCTAGAGCCTCAGCTACTTCATCCATCGTCTCTGCTATTTCTTCTGGAGTCTCCTCTCCTTCTCTCGGAAACGCGTTGAAAACATCTCTAGAACAATCATACATAGCTGGATTCTGTGTTCTGTAAGTTACTGTTCCTGTGTCTCCGTCCAATTGCTCAGGGATTGTGATTGTCAGCATCGCCTTGCCAAGCCCTTTCCCTTGAAGGCCTTCTCTAACAGCTATACCGCTCTCATAAACTGTATCTGCTACATCATCAGCAGAAGAAAATCCTACATATTCTTCTTCTAAGTTGTCATAGGCAAGAATTAGTGTTGAATGCGGTAAGACATGCTCTTTGGTTTCATCCGCTGGAGGCACACCTGGTTGAGAAAAAGCTGATTGAGCAACATCTACAAGACTATCTGTAACCTCAGGATTATCAGTTAAGAATTCTTCAGGATTTTCGACGTTTCGAAGTCCAAAAGCGTCCACCCTTCTGGGCTTCCGCCTTCAAATTGTTTTCAGTTGTCGTCATAGCTATATCACGTAACCATAAATTCTAAAATAAGATTTAAATAGCTTTATACCAGTTAGATAAAATTTTGAATATAGTGAGGTCTAAGAAAATTAATTAAAGCTATAATAATACATAATATTGAGACTTAGGCCTAGAAATATTGCCAGCTTTTTTCCTTCAAAGGAGCTATACTTGAAATACAACCAGATAGGAAAAAATAGGAATCTGATATGTGTAGAGATGAGACTAAATTAATTGGATAAAATCTGATGTGTCCAAAAACATCCACCAGCATTCATAACTATACAATAGGCCTGAGCTGTTAAATAATTTTTCTTCACTCAACCTTTCTCGCTTTATGCCCGAGCACACCTTCGTAACCATTAGTAGACATCAAGACAGGATAGAAGGCCTCTTCAGCGATTAATTCCTCTTCTTCATTCCTAGCGTAAACTTCGCCTTTCTCAACTTTCTGGAAATTCTTTGCTAAAAACTCCCAGTCCCCTTCAACTTCTTCCACCTGAATGAATTTTTCGGGATCTGAGGCCTCGAATTCAATATCGATTATTCCAAAGTAAGCCAGGAAATTCTCTATCACACTCACAGCGTTTTCAACTGCTTTTTCTGTGCCCTGATGACCTGCTTCTACAACTATTCCGGTCGCGTAATCGGTAAAAGTTCCGTTATTGCCTTCAAACTTTACAGCATACTCAGCGCCTGAGGCCTCTATCATCTCCATCTCAGGGTCTTCGAAGCTTTTCGTGTTGGCGAAAGGCCTGTCGAACGATCTCGTGGTATGAAGATCCAAGACTTTTGAATCGCCTATCTCCTCAAGTAGTTGAGCAGCTAATCTTTCTTCCCCGATCTCGCTTTCCTCGAATCCTGGGAAGCTTCTGTTCAAGTCAACTTCCATAAACCTCTTTTCTTTCTCTAATGCTTCTTCATTCGCTATAATGAACTGCACAGGCCTTTCGAAATCATCATATTTTTCAAGTACTCTTTCGATCGCTTTCTTCCCAGCAGGTTCGTCTCCATGGATTGAGCCTACGACGGTAAACTCTGGCTCTTTTTCTCCTCTCTGATAGACTTTCATGAAACAACTATTGAATTCAAAAATACTTAAGGCCTACAGATCCAAAGCCTCAACAGCTGGTAAGTCTCCGCCTGAGACACATCTGACAAAAGCGCCTCCAGCGATAGATACGTGATCGAAGTCATCCATAGAATATCCGAATTCCTTGACAAGCGAGGATGTGTGACCTCCTCCCATAACTGTGAAGCCGTCGCATTTCTTCAAGGCCTCCAGAATTTGCTCGGTGCCTTCAGGATGTTGTTCAAAGGCTCCCATAGGTCCTTTCATCAGTACAGAATCAGCTTCTTCAATTATTTCAGCATATCTCTGTGCAGTTTCTTCTCCTATATCCCAAGTCATTCCTTCTATTTCTTCAGGCCTTTTATCGCCCTTCTCTGTGGCGAGATCGATCGGTATCTCAAATTTCTCTGGATGCTGTTCTATCAGTTCTTTCAACTTGTCTTCTTCAGAGTTCAGGCCTCTATCTTTTATCCACTCGGATTTTTCTCCCAGATCGATTCCCTGACTCATCAATGCGACTTCTCCCGGCACTCCTCCAAGCAAAATTTTATCGACCGAGTCAATCTCGGCCTCAATTATACCTATAAGATCTGAGGGCTTCTCGCCTCCCAGAACCAGAACACCTGAATCAAATTCATCCCGGATCTTTCGACAGTTCTCAAGCTCCTCTTTCATAAGAGGTCCAGCTTGAGACTCCATTATCTCAGGGAAACCTACTATAGAGGCCTGTGATCTATGGGCAACAGAGAAACCATCATTCATGTACAGATCAAAGTTTTCCGCCAGGTTATTGATGTAGAGGCTTTCAGCGTGTTTTTCAGGGCTGAAATTCTTCAGTTCTTCCGACATCAGCCTGATGTTTTCCATCAGAGCTACCTCGCCATCCCCCATTTCCGAGAGAGTTTTCTCTACTTCCGCTCCAAGTATTGAATTTATGAAATGAACTTCTGTATCCAGTTCTTCCCTGAGAAGCTCTGCATGATTTTCAAGGGAGGTAAAATCATCTCTTCCAGGCCTTCCCTGATGCGCCAAGATAACCGTCTTAGCTCCATCTTCAGATACCTGCTGAATTGTTTCCAGGTATCTTTCAAATCTTATAGTCTTTTGAGGCCTGCCGTCTTCAAGAGGAAGGTTGAGATCAGTTCTGAGAACCAGGTTTTTACCCTCTACATTCATTCGTAATACAAAGTAATACTTCCATGGTTTTAAGGATTTCCTTATCCTGAGATATTTAAGCTTCTGCTCTTAAAAAGTTTTTACAATGAAAGGTGGATACTTTGGACTGCATTCAAATGCAGTCTCACGGTAAGTATACAAGTTTTTCAAAACCTTTAGCTTCTGCTATAAAAATTTCCAGTCAAAGTGATTCTCCATGAAAGATCTAGGTGAAAAGGTAACCGAGCTTTCGAAGAGAAGAGGATTCTTCTTCCAAAGTGCTGAGGCCTACGGAGGAGTCGCAGGCTTCCAGACTTACGGTCCTGAAGGCGCTGAACTCAAGAGAAATCTCGAAAATAGCTGGAGAGAAAATTTCTCCCGAAAACTCGGGCACAGAGAGATAGACGCTCCGACAGTGATGCCTGAACCTGTATTCGAGGCCTCAGGTCATCTGGACGGATTCGATGATATGATAGTTGAATGCCCAGAATGTGGAGAAAGCATCAGAGCAGATCACCTGGTAGAAAACAATACAGATATAGAGGAGGCAGAAGGCCATTCAACAGGCCAGATAGAAGTACTGATAGAAGAGCACGACCTCTTCTGTACACATTGCGGTCATTCGCTAGCAGGAGAAGAAGTCGAAGACTTTAACCTGATGTTCAAAACCAGCATAGGACCTGGCTCAGGCTCTACAGGATATCTCAGGCCTGAGACCGCACAAGGAATATTCGTTGAATTCCCCCGACTAAAAGAATACATGAGAAACCAGCTTCCTTTCGGCATCACACAAATAGGAAAGGCTTACAGGAACGAGATATCCCCCAGAAAAGGCCTTGTAAGAACTCGTGAGTTCACACAGGCAGAACTCGAGCACTTCATCGATCCTGAGGAAGACAGGCCTGATCTCTCTGATGTGAAAGATGTAGAGCTGAAGCTTTACCCTGTCGAAGAGCAGCAGAAGTCAGAAGGCAGCTATATTTACGAGACTGTGGAAGAGGCTATCGATAACGGTACTGTTCATGAGTGGGTGGCCTACTACCTCGGTATAGCTAAGAAATGGTACCAGCATACAGGAGTCGACATGGACCGCTTTAGGTTCAGACAGCATCAGGAAGGTGAGAGAGCCCACTATGCTACGGACTGCTGGGACGCCGAGTCAGACATAGGAGACGAAGAAGAGGAATGGCTTGAGATCGCAGGATTTGCCTACAGAGGATGCTACGATCTCTCCAAGCACAAAAAGTATTCTGGAGAAGGAAACGATTTCCAGATATTCAAGGAATACGATGAGCCCAAGATCACCGAAGAAACAAGCCTGAACCCGGATATGGGATACTTCGGGCCTGAGTTCGGCGATCAGGCTCAGGAGGTAGTCGATGAACTCAGAGATCTTGTAGAGGAAGAGCCAGAGGCCTTTGAAGCCGACAAAGTTATGATAGAACTCGATGGAGAAAACTTCATGATACCTTCCGAGAAAGCAGGCCTCAAGACTGAGGAGGTCAAGAAGTCTGGAGAGCATATCATTCCTCACGTTGTAGAGCCTTCTTTCGGTATTGACAGAACGATTTACACGCTTCTGGTCCACGCCTACAGCGAAGATGAAGTAGACGGGGAGGAAAGAAACCTGATGGAGCTGAGTCCTGAAGTTGCTCCGACACAGGTAGCAGTATTCCCATTAATGGATAAGGAAGGCCTCGGGGAGAAAGCAAGAGAGACAGCCTCAAGGCTTAGAGAAGGAGGTTTCTCCGTGAAGTACGACGATACCGGAAACATCGGTAAACGCTACAGGAGACAGGACGAAGTCGGTACACCGATCTGTGTGACCATCGATTACGAAACATTGGAGGAAGAACCTGAAACTGTGACTCTCCGGGATAGGGATTCAACCATTCAGGAAAGAGTGAAAATAAGTGAGCTAGAGGAGGAAATTTCCTCCCGGCTCTAAATTTTTCTATTCTTCTCAGACAAGGCCTAAAGTCATTCCCAGGCCGTAAACTGTCCAATCAGCTCCGAACAACGTCAGTAATGCTCCCAGAAGGCCTACATTTTTGAGGAAGTGTGTCATCTGTTCCTCTCTTCCTTCCTCCAGGTTCCAGAAGTCATGCATCAAAACGTTGGCTGCGACCAGGAACGCTGAAACCACTGCGATACTGAGAACCGGGTAAGCACCCGCGATTATGCCAAGACCTCCCGCTGACAGCACAAGGCCTGAAAGATATACCAAGATATTGGGCTTGGGTAGGCCTTTGCTTTTAACCCATCCGCTCATCTGGTGTGTATTCATGAAGTGGTTTAGGCCTGAAAAGGCGAAGTATCCGCCCAGAAGGATTTTACCTGCTAGGAATGCGTACTGTTCAATTGCCATGTTACATGAGATAATGTGTCTCGGGTTTTTCTAACTGTTATGGGTAGGTTGATAAAAGAAGCTCCGAAAGCTTTTTTCATGTCAGAGTGCTCTGAGTGTGGCAAACAGACCATGTCATTTACCTGCCGTTATTGCGGGAAAAAATTCTGCGCAGAGCATCGGTTGCCAGAAAATCATAACTGTGAAGGCCTAGAGGGTGAGACTCCGGAAGAACACGAGGAGTGGTTCGAGGAAAAATTCTCAGAGGAACGGACCTCAAGTAGTTCAGTTGAGTCTAAAAATTCGGTTGGACAGTCCGCTGGTTACACCAGAAGAAAGAAAGGCTTTGTACGAGATGTGTTAAAATCTCTGAAATCAAATTATACTCTTGCGATAATAGGTGTAACGGTATTCACTTTTCTATTGCAGCTCGCAGTACCTGAAGAACTTTTCTTCGACCAGCTCGTGTTGAATCCGGAGATATCCGAACTGGTTATGCGTCCTTGGAGCGTATTAACAGTTATGCTGCTTCATGCAGCGCCATTCCATATATTCGCAAATATGATCACTTTCTACTTTTTTGCAACCCCTCTAGAGAAACTTGTGGGAGGAAAGAAAATGCTGAAAATATACCTGATATCAGGCCTTGGGGCAAGCATAGGTTACATAATATTCTATAATATACTGATTTTGATTCATGGCACTCCACAGACTGCAGGCCTTGCAGTTGGAGCCTCAGGAGGAGTTGTGGCAATAGTAGGAGTTATTGCAAAGCTCTATCCTGATGCAGAAGTTTTACTTTACTTTATAGTACCTATGAAAATCAAAACGCTGGTCTATTTATTTGGAGCAGTCGAGACTGCAAACCTGATAGCAAAGCTGGCAGGAGTCTCAATCCCAATCCTCGGAGTATCCGCATCATCCGCACATCTATCAGGTTTAATAATAGGCCTGTACTACGGAGAGAAACTTGCCGACCGATACAGAAAAAATACAGCTGTTTTTAATCCTTTAGGAACTTAAGGCGTCTTATGCCCTACCTGATAGTAAGTCACATCTTTCTCAGAATCTATCACCGCCCACATCATATCAGCCCTGATATTGTTAGCTAATCTTACCGCTCGGGACATCTCCTGAAAGCTCATATCTTCATTCTCTCTTACAGCATGAACGATGAACTTGGTATGCTCCTTACGGCCTTTATCCTGCTTATAAGGATTGACACCACGAGAATAAACTCTGAAATGAGCTCCAAACTTGAACCCGGTCTTTACAATCAGGCCTCTCTCCCTGAGATCGCTGTAGGCTGCATACTTCTGAACGAAATCAGAATCATTCTCATTGAAGAAATCATAGACTTCTTCAAAGCTCTCTTCTACATCTATCAGGCCTCGATCAAGTAAATGAGTGATTTCAGAAGGAGAAAGCACAAGTTTGGCGTCCTTCAACTTTCCATAGTAGGCCTCTGAATGTATTTCCTCCAGCTCTTCGTTCTCGCCTTTCAGGTATGCACCGGATTCATTAAGTTGAACTTCCATAGTATTCAGTAATCCTCAAAGCTTTTCTGCTTACTCTTCTTAACGATTTTCTCGGCAGTGCTCCATGACATCCTCGTCTCCTCAGGTAATTCTCCTTTCTCCTCCATAAATTTCTCGAGGAATTCTATTGTAGGCCTGTCATGTGGGTATCCGGAGGCAAAGTCATAGCCATACTTTGTATGAAGCTTTTCAACATGAGCCTCTCTCGCGGACTTCGCAACGATCGAAGCAGCAGAAACTTCAGGGTATTCATCGTCAGCACCATGCTCCGCAACAAAATCCTTTGCCTGAAATCTATCCGGTAACTCAGATTTCATCTTTCTGATAAATCTATCACCATCCGGCTCCGGAAGATCAACAGTAAAACGGTCAGCATCAGAGTCCCTCATAACCTCTATAAATCCCTGTAACTCGATCTCATTCAGAGTCATTACTTCTCTCATCTCATCGATCTGTGAGGCCTCAATCTCCTTCAAAGTATAATTTCCGATATCATCTAATTTTTCTCGGATCTCTTCTCGCTTTTTATTTGAGAGCTTCTTCGAATCTTTCACTCCGATCTCTTTCAGTTCACAGACTTTATCCTCATCTAACTCGAAAGACGCAATGAACATTGACCCGATTACAGGGCCTCGACCTGCTTCGTCAACTCCCAAAATCTTCATAAGATTATTTTCTTGGAAGAAAGTTATTAACCCGTTGACAGGAAAGAGGCCTGTTTAAAAGAATTCATTCTCTCATTATAGTTAGAGCGGGGTGGAGCAGCCAGGAGTGCTCGTCGGGCTCATAACCCGGAGGTCCGTGGTTCAAATCCACGCCCCGCTAACAAAATCTAACGAGTCTTGATGAGCTGAAGCCATTCGATGAATGACTTTCAATTTCTGACAAACTTTCTACTTTGGAGTTATTGGATACTGGGCGAACCTGTAGCATTTGTTCTCTGAGTTGAGTTCGATCAGGTAGACGCCTTTTGATTCGAAGGCCTGTCCATCTTGAGTATAGTTAAGGCTCCAGATTATTGTGAATCTATCTAACCCAGAATCGGGAGACGATGAATTTATAAGGCCTACGTTCTTAACAGTTGTATGACTGAAGAACAGAGGCGAATCCTTGGGATTGTCAGTATCATCTTGTCTATTCTGACGTTAGCGTTTGCCGCTCTCTGGTTTGCTGGAGTCATCTGATATGAGTGAAGAAGAGGGACTTACTGATAACTACACTCTCTGTACCTAGCAATTGAGAGGCCCATAATTTATTGGCAATAGAGGATTTCAACAGGGCCCAACTTCTCGAACGATGACCTTACACGACTATCTTAATACAGAAGATTACTGTATAAAAGAGAACTCGTATTTATAGAAGGAAACTTTTGAATTCTTCAAAGGTAATCAAATTAATATGATAGGATTGATTCAGGCCTTTTTTGCATACTCCGTCTCTAATACTCTGGACCTCGATGAGCGATTCGCTGTGATCGGTGCATTGATCCCAAGCCTTTCACTCATTTTGATTTATTCAGGGCCTCTTCAGTATGAAGGAGTTTTACTATCGTTGACTTCGGCACTGTTTTTCTCTGCGATAGTTTACTTTGGATTTGATAAAGAGAAGTCAAAGTCGACTTTTACTGGTTATAGTTGTTCATTGTTACTGGAATCGTTGACCTTTTCTTACATCCCATTTTTCCATCCTTTCACAGGTTTTCAAGGCCTAGGCCTGTTTTCCAGTTTCGATCCAGTTTTCAATCTTTCAGTTATCTCGATCTCTGTTTTCCTGATCGCCGGCAAAAGCTTGAAAAGTTAATTAAATGTAATACAGTATAGTTGTTATAACGGGGGAGAGATTAACTAAAATGATGGAGATCTGTAGATGGAGAAAGTTGGCAATGTATTAATCAATCTAATGGAAGATCTTTCCCGGTATTCGACGAATGGATCTGCTCATATAAAGATAAACAGTGCCATGTGCGACCAAAGACAGTTCAAAGCACTTTTCAACCATTTCACCAAGGGGACAATTCTAGAGAGAATCGATCTCCAAGTAGAGGAATTACAAACATACGTCGATTGCTCTTGCGGATACACTCAGAATTTCGAGGGAAAAGACCACGCCGGATACACTAGATGCCCGAGATGTGGCAAATTCGCAGAAGTAAGAGACGAAGCTTACCAGCTGGTCAAACCTAATCCAGAAGACGCAGGCCTCAGAACAAATCTAAGATTTTCCTGAACAAATTAGTTGAAAAAGCTTCTCAGAGATAAATGAGATATAAGGCCTCAATAAACGGTCGAAATCATTCATCTGAATGTTATTTGTGACCCAAGTTTCATAGTATTGCCGGGCTAGCAAGCCCAATCTTGCCAAAACGGTAAATACAGGCCTTATCAAGCCGGGGTAGCCAAGTGGCCAAAGGCGATGGACTCAAGAGGCCTTCTTCCTTTAGAAGGAGGTTTGAGAGGCGAGAGCTTCGAGCTTAGATATCCATTCCCGCAGGGGTTCGCAAGTTCGAATCTTGTCCCCGGCAAGATTCTTCTTCCTAGAAAAACCTGTAGAGTTTTCCGGAGTTCAAATCCTGCCTCCGGCATAGAATTTGATATCCTCAGAAAGTCTAAATTAAATCAGTTAAGGCATCTGAAACGTATATCCTGAATTTTCATCTGGCTTTCCAAGTACTTCAATGATGTAGAATCCATAGATAACAGATTCAAGGCCTGAATTTATTCTAACTGTTGAAGTTCTTGTTGAAGTGTTTCAAGTTCAGAATGGAGTTCTTCAACAGATCCATCGATTTCCGAAGGCTCTACTTCAGTTGGTACTGGTTGTGAGCCCTCTACACCCGGAAGGTCTTCTTCTACGTTTGCGAGGGCATCATCAAGGTGCGCAAGGTTCTCGTATACCTTGTTGATGGCGTTTTCTCTTACAGATCTGACATCTTGCAGGACCTCAAGAGCTTCACTGATACTGGCTATAGTGCCTTGAACATTTCTTAACTCATCCTGTAATTCATTCTGTGCATCGAGCTTAACGTAAAGTTGCTCATCCCTGCTCATAAGTTTAAATTGTAGTACCCGGTATAAAAAATGATTTGAAAAGTAGGGGTTCAGAGGTGTTCTTTCGTCATCATCGCAGTTACCCGATCAGACGATGTCTTTTCTCATCATCACCAAAAAAATAGTCAGGCCTCGTGGTATTTACCCGAGTATCCTTCCGTCTCCGAGATGTCATGGAAGACCAACTGATTTAAACGCGCATTCTCCTTTATCTTCACGCCTTCAGAGTTCTCCACTACAAGCATGAAACTGCCTGTACCTGTGAACCCAGAGTCCCAGACCGCATTTTCTATACTACAACCCATCCGTAGAAGCGAACTCCTTGGAAACGCATAGGCCATCAGATCCTCTGGAATATCGACTTTCTCATTCATCTTTACCTTGTAAGCTCCCGGCTCCAGATTCCACCAGCCGTATTCATCTTCTTCATTCTTTTTTTCAGGCCTCACTTTCTCGGTATCCGGGATTTCTCGCTCGGAGTTTGAAAAATCCAGTTTTCCCTTTCCATTGTATCGATGGATTTCTCCGGCGGTCAAATCGAATCCCTGTGGAGTCAACTGAGTATCAAGATGAATATAGTTTTGAATCAGGCCTTGGTCTTGAATTTTTTCCTTCAACTCTTGTTTATTAAGCGGCATAAATGACTTTCGTGTTACATTGATAAAAAATTTTAGCTATACAAGTTTATTGTGAATCTTTAATGGAAAGGACTTACACTGACAAGATAAAGGAAGACGATGATGGAGAAAAATTTACTGTAGCAGGCTGGGCTCATGAGATCAGAGATCTGGGAGGGATAACATTCATAATCCTGCGAGATCGAAAAGGACAGCTCCAGCTGACATTCAAAGAAGATGAAGACGAAGAACTATTCGAAAAAGCACAGAAAGTCGGAAAGGAAGACGTAATAGAGGCAACCGGGACAGTTCAGGCCTCTGATCAGGCCCCAGGCGATAGAGAGATGCACCCCGATTCTCTGGAGATCATCGGTGAAGCAGAGTCTCCGCTTCCTATGGATATCTCCAAAAATATCGAGTCCGATCTCTCTACCCGTTTGGACAACAGGTTCATGGATCTCAGACAGCCTGAGAAACACGCTATCTTCTCTCTAAGAGGGAAAATGATCGAATCCATGGAAGAATGGTTCGCGGACAACGATTACATCAAAATCAATACTCCAACGATCGCAAAGATGGGTGCAGAAGGGGGCGCAGAACTATTCCCTGTAGTGTATTACGGAGAAGAGGCCTTCCTATCGCAGAGTCCACAGCTTTACAAGCAGATGCTGATGGCAGCTGGCTTCGACAAAGTATACGAAACCGGAAAGGCCTTCAGAGCCGAAGAATTCGCTACTTCTCGGCACGTATCGGAGATTTCGATGTTCGATGTAGAGTTAGCTTTCATCGAAGATCAGCACGATGTAATGGATGTTCTAGAGGATTCACTGACTTACACACTGAAACAGCTGGAAAGTGAAGCAGCAGACGAACTGAACGAGCTAGGAGTCGATCTTGAAGTCCCAGAAGAAGATTTCCCGAGAATCAAGTTCGAGAGAGCACGTGAAATCCTGGAGGAAGAATACGATCATGTTCCAGAAGATCCTGGAGATCTAGATACGAAAGGAGAAAAGCTCCTTGGCGAATACTTCGAAGATCAGGGCCATCCAGCCTTCTTCGTAATCGGATACCCGGGAGAGAAGTTCTACTACATGGAGGCCCGTGAAGGAGACGAATATCAGAGTCGGCGCTTTGACTTAATCTACAAAGGCCTGGAACTTGCTTCAGGAGGGCAGAGAGAGCACGACCTAGAAAGACTGGAACAGGGAATGGAAGAGGACGGAGTCGATCCATCAGACGTATCCTTTTATCTAGAAAGCTTCAAATTCGGGATGCCCCCACACGGAGGATACGGACTAGGCCTTGACAGACTGGTGAGGAAAATCGCCGATCTTGAAAACGTGAAGGAAGCGATCCTGTTCCCAAGAGATCCAAACAGGCTGACCCCTTAGAAAGGCCTGAAAATCCTTTTCTCCACATGTTTTTCTCTATTGTTTTCTCCAAGTGTTTTTTATTGTAGCTCATCGATATCTTTGTTTACATGGCGGAGGCAAAGACAGTGACCGAAGAACAGCAAGAGTTCAACGCTGATACTAAGATCAACAAGGTTACGTGTAAAGGTTTCAAGAGTTTTCAGAGAAAAACTGCTGTACCTTTTTATGAAGGCCTGACTGCTATCGTAGGAGAGAACGGATCTGGCAAATCAAATATTCTTGACGCATTGAGCTTTGTCTTTGGAAGAAGGTCATCGCAGTTGAGAGCAGAGAAGATGACCCAGCTGATTTTCAACGGTGGAGAGGACGGTACTCCGGCAGATTATGCACAGGTAGATGTCTTACTGGATAATTCCTCAGGCATATTTGACGAGTTCTTGGAGGAGGGAGAAGAGGCGGAAGAGATCAAAATTGGTAGAAAGATAACACAGGCCGGTAGCTCGATGTATAAATTCCAGGGCTCGAACTGCAAGAAGAAAAAGATAGATGATATAGCTAGGAAGGCCAACATTGATCCTGAAGGGTACCATTTTGTCATGCAGGGGAAAGTTACGGAGATAGTAGAGCAATCCGACGTTGATAGAAGAAAGGTTATCGATGATCTTTCTGGAATCTCGGAGTTCGATGAGAAGAAAGAGGAAGCCGAGGAAGAACTTGAGGAGGTCGAAGAACAGTTAAGGGAACAGGAGATCAAGCTCGATCAGAAAAAAGCCCATCTCGATAAACTGAAGGATGAGAAAGAGATCGCATTAAAGTACAGAGAACTGGAGAAGCGGAAGAGAAAGTTAGAGGCCTCAATTCTGGAGGTCAGGAAGAGAGCGATCGCCAATCAGCTTGCAAATATCAACACGGATGTATCAGATAGCAGGGAGAGACTTGAAGAGCTTGAAAAAGAGCTGGGAGAGATAGATGACAAGATCGAAGAGAAGCAGGACAGGATCGAGGAGATAGACGAGAAGCAGTCTCAGGGTAATACTGATGTCCAGCACTTAGAGAACCGTATTGAGAAGAAGAAAGGCCAGATCGAGAACAAGCGTGAGAGGGTGAGAGATCTGGAAGATCAGATCGAGGATCTGAAGAAGATGAGCAACCGGAAAAACTCCGGAAACAAGGCTGTAAATGCTATTCTAGGCCTGAACTGGGATGGTGTGCATGGAAGTTTTCAGGACCTGATATCTGCGGATGAGGAGCATGCTGTGGCCATCGAGACTGCAGCGGGGGGTCATATGAACGATATTGTGGTGGAGGATCGTGACATAGCCTCGAAAGCGATTAACTACCTGAAAAGAGAGAACATTGGTAGGGCGAGGATGCTTCCGATGGACAAGATCAAGGACCGGTCTCGTTCCGCAAAGTCGAAGATTGCATTGAAGAAGAAAGGAGTGATCGGATACGCAGGAGACCTTGTAAACTATAATTCAAAGTATGAGAAAGCTGTCAACTACGTCTTCAGCGACACAGTTATCTCAGAAGACCTCGATTCGGTTAAGGATATCGATGGAATTAGAGCGGTGACGCTCGACGGCGACGTCATGTCTCGTGGAGGAGCTATGAGCGGTGGTAAAAAAAAGAAACGCCGCGGAAAGAAAAGCAAGAATCTTTCGAAAAGTTTGGATCCAGAGGAAAAGAAGAAGGAGAAAGAAGAAGTTGAGGAAGAGATCGAAGATTTGCAGAAGGATATCGCTGAGCTGAAGCAGATGAAAAAAAGGAAGGAGGATGAGGAAGAGACTGATGAAGATCTTCTTCAGGAGAAAAAGGATATTCGAGAAGGGCTTAAAGATCTGAGATCGGAGAGGCAGGATCTCTACAGCGAGCAGCAGAAGCTGGAGACCAAGATCGACGAGGTCGGAAGCAAGAAAGCTAATTTCAAGGCTGAGCTTGAGAACGTGAAGGATGATCTTGAGGAATACGAGTTCGATGAAGACGAGCTTATAGGCCTCGATTCTTCACCAGAAGACTTGAAATCGAAGAAGTCGAAGGTCGTGAAGAAGATCAACTCGATGGGGCCTGTCAACATGAGAGCAATCGATGAGTACAAGGAGAAGAAAGAGGAGTACGACGAGTTCAAGGAACAGGTCTCGGAGATCAGGCAGGAGAAGCTGGAGATCGAGGATATGATCGAGGAAATCGAATCCGAGAAACGCGACCGGTTCATGGACGTGTTCAACGAGGTCAACGACTCCTTCCAGGAGATATTCCACGAGCTTTTCGGCGGAGGCGACGGAGAGCTTGTACTTGAAGACGATAATATAAACAAAGGCCTGAAAATCAGAGCAGCGCCTCCAGACAAAGATCCTCACATCATACAGGCCTTATCGGGAGGAGAAAAGACCATGACTGCTATTGCGTTCGTTTTTGCGATCTTGGAGTATGAGGAGTCGCCTTTCTACATAATGGATGAAATCGACGCAGCATTAGATAAATCCAATGCGAAGAAGCTCTCCGAGATACTCAAGGAGTATGCAGGAGGGAACCAGTTCATAGTTATCAGCCACGATGACATCACTGTTAGACACGCCGAAAGGGCCTACGGAGTATCTCTGAGAAACGGCCGTTCAAAGATGAGGAGCATCGAGCTCTAGCGGTTAAAGGATAAAAAAGGCCTTGGATAACTTGTTCACAGGGGAGAGACTTACAGAATGGTAATTGATAATGGAAGAGCATCAAATTGAGATGATCGCGGAACAACCATGGGAAGAGACTCTCGAGTTCTTGACGGCTGACATGTCTCCCCAGGAAATAGATATCGCAGTTCTCGCGGAACGTTACCGCAAATACATATCCGAGATGCAGGACTATGACTTCTCTGTACCTGCGAAAGCCATCAGGATCTGTGCCGCCCTCTTGAATATGAAGGCGATGGCGGTATACGATCCTGAAGAAGTGAAAGAAGATGAAGACCTGGAAGAAAATCCTATGGCCTTTGAGGACGAAGAGGAAGAAGAATCTGTTGAACTGGAATTAGGACCTGAACTCGATATGCCGGTTAAGAACAAGCCCAAGAGACGGATGCGATTTGAAGAGTTGAAAGAGGCCTTAAACGATGCACTAGAGGTCAAAGAGCAAAGGAAAGAACGCCAGGAGAGAAGAATGGAGATGGATCAGGCCTTCGAGATGCAGGAAGATGACCTAACCGAAAAACTGGATTCTCTTATGAACTCTATAGTTTCATTTGTGGGAAGCGACGATGAAAAAGTCGAGTTCGACGCTTTAATTGAACAAAAGGACAGAGAGGAAAAGATTGAGAAGTTCAAACACGTTCTACACCTTGAAAACGATGAACAAGTGAGATTAATTCAGGAAGAGTTCCTGGGAGATCTCCATGTAAGGCCTGAGGAAAAGGTGAACAATTAATGGCGAAAATCAAAGAATTTTCTGGAATGCTGAAAGAGGTAGTACATAGATAATGGAGGAGAAGAAGGCGAAGCTCGAGGCTGCACTCTTTCTCTCCGAAGACCCATTGAAGAGGAAGGAGATAGCTGATGTCCTGAACCTTGGAAGCATCGGATACGTCGATATGCTGATCCAGGAATTCGAGGAGATGCTTGAAGAAGATAATAGAGGCCTTGAACTGGTTCAAGGGAATGAAGGATATGAGTTGAAGGTGAAGAAAGATCATATCGATGATGTATCTCATCTGGCGCCTCACCAGGACCTGAATTCCGGCCAGTTGAGAACTCTCTCTGTTATCGCGTACAACGCTCCAGTGGAACAGAAGCATATTGTAGATGTCAGAGGTAACCGGGCCTACCAGCATATCAAGGAGCTGGTAAATCGGGGATTTGTGGAGAAGGAGAAAGACGGTAGAACCGCGATCCTCGATGTCACAGATTACTTCCTTGACTATTTCGAGATCGATTCACTCGAGGAATTCAGAGAAGGAAAGGAGACAGAGACAGAAATTCTGTAGAACACTCTTTTTACATTTATCAGGCCTGACTTTGATGTAATGGAGATAACAAGCCTGGATCTATCGATACTGGAAGAAGAGTTCTCTCATCTTGAAGACGGACATGTGCAGAAAGTGTATCAGAGGGGCGAGGACCTGACAATAGAGATATACGTGCCAGGGGATGAGAAAAAGAGACTGATAATCGGTATGGATAAGGCCTTCATCTCGAAGTACAAACGCGATAACCCTATGAAGCCTCCAGGTTTCTGCATGGAGCTTAGAAAGCATCTGGGAAAAGTCGATAGCATTAGACAGAAAGGATTCGACCGCATCCTGATTATAGAGAGCGGTGACACCAAGCTGATATGCGAGTTATTCGGCAGAGGAAACTATATACTGACAAAAGAGGATAAGATAATCGGGGCACTGCGTGAAGAAAAATGGGCTGACCGGGAGATAAGAGTAGGCCTAGATTATAAATTTCCTGAGCCAGCGGACGATCCTCGTGGACAGGACTACATCAAGATGCTTGAAGAAGGAGAAGTAGTTAGACGACTGGCTTCAGACCTGTCATTCGGGGGCACATACGCCGAGGAGATATGCACAAGATTAGAACTGAAAAAGGATAGGCCTGTCAGTGATCTCTCAGACGATGAAAAACAAAATCTACGAAACGAAATACAAGAGTTTTTGAATCCAGAACTTTCCCCAGTGCTTTACATGGACGAACTTCCGAAAAGGGCCTCGCCTTTCCCACTTGAGACATACTCGGAATACGAGAAAGAAAACTTCGAAAGCTTTTCCGAGGCCCTTGACGAATTCTATTACAGGAAAAAGACCTTGAAGGAGAAAAAGAGAAAGAGGGAAAAATACCGAGAGGAGCTTGAAGGCCTGAAACAGAAAAAAGAACAACAGGAGAGAAAGATCAAAGGCCTGGAAAAATCTTCAGAGCAAAACAGAAGAAAAGCCGAGTTGATCTATGAAAACTACAACGAGCTTCAGGAAGCCAAAGACGCGATCGAGACAGGAATCGAAAAAGAGGGATGGGACGAGACAGAGAAAAAGATCATGGAATCGGAAAACAAACAGGCCTCAAATATCAAGGCATTGAATGAACAAAACGACTTTTTCTCGTATAAACTCGATGAGGACTCGATCAAGATCTATCTTTTCCAGGATCTCGAGGCGACGGCCTCCGACTACTATGATAAAGCCAAGGCCTCAGAAGAAAAGATGGAAAGTGCTGAAAAGGCCCTGAATCAGACCAGAAAAGAGATAGAAGATCTGGGGGAGGAAGATATCGAGCTCGAGGAGGTAATGGAGGATAAATCAGAGAAGCGGAGCAAGAAATGGTTTGAGAAATACCGCTGGTTTTATTCCAGCGATGGCTTCCTTGTATGCATAGGAAAAGATGCCCAGACCAACGAAATGCTGGTAAAAAAGCACATGGAGGGAAAAGATCTCTACCTACACTCAGATTTTGACGGGGCGCCGAGCGTCGTGATAAAAGACGGCCAGGAAGCACCTGAAACTACCTTGGATGAAGCGGCAAGGGCAGCAGTGACTTTCACAAAGGCTTGGAAGGCAGGGATCGGAGCAGCAGACGTATACTATGTAAACCCGGATCAGGTTAGAAAGAATCCGGAATCCGGAGAGTATCTCTCAAAAGGAGCCTTCGTAATCAGAGGGGAAAGAGAATACCTCAGGAATGTGAAAATAGACGCAGTTATAGGCCCTTACGAGATAGAAGAAGGCCTACAAGTTCCTATGTGCGGGCCTGAAGAAGCGATAAAGGAAAACTGCGAGGATTACCTGAATCTGAGGCCTGGCCATGAGAAAAAGAGTGAAGTAGCGAAAAGTATTAGATCAGGCCTTAAAGATTATGATCTCGACTTGGATTATATTGTAAGGTCTTTGCCACCGGGAAAGTCCGAGATTTCCTGAATCACTGTATTTCAAGTTCTGATTCACTTACAAGGCTTACCGTTGACATAAATACCAAAACAACTGTGGAACACAGCAAGATCAATATAACCGGCGTTCCAAGTATTTCTATATTGTTTATTGGGACTCCAGATATCGCACTAAACCCATTTACGTATACAGCCATAACTAAACCTATCAGGCCAGAAATTGATAGAAAAACACCTAACCGACCGTAATTCTTAACAAAGAAATTTAGCAGTATCCCCTGATTTTTTCTTCTGAAGTTGAAGTACTCAATAATTAGGAATAGGCCTAACATAGAAGTTATGAAAAGTGTAAACGAGAATAACTGACTGAAGTCACCGAAGAGCAAGCCAAAAGGCAATACAAGTAAGAGGAGGCCTGCATGGACGAAGTAGCGGTAATAATCTGTTTCAAATTCATCTCTGAGCATAACTTCGGAAGAGTAAACATTGTTGAGGATTGTGTAAAGAGAATAGCTGGGTAAGGCTATAAGTCCATAGAGAAAGACAAGTGCATATATCTGAAGACTGAAGTCGGAATCGGAGAAATTCAACGCCGAAACCATACCAGGCCATATATCTGCGAGGTAAGCCGCATAGAGCTCAACAAAAAATCCTACAACCACACCAGTCATAATTATGAATAGGCCTGCATTCAATGCCGTTACATTTCCACTGATAAGAGGTTCCTCAGAGTTAAAGTAATTTAAAGCGTCGAAAAATACAAACAAGCCTACACACATGAAGATATAGATATGAATGAGAGCATCATAACCTGTCAAAAGATTCACAAGCGCCAGAATACACATGAAAAGGCCTGTGATCAGATATGATTTCTCGAATATATCATCCATAAAACACAATTAAATTGGCCTAGTTAAAATATTAATCTCCAGAAACTGAGCTTAGGAGCTAATTATATATCCCAGGAGAGCCGTCAGTAAGATCGACAGTAAAAACGCACCTATCCACGCTGTCACAGTACGGTAAATCTTTTCATCGCTCTTGTTACCGGATCCTTCTACGAGGCCTGAACCAATTACTGATGCGACAATCGCAAGATTAAACGATACTGGCGCACCAAGCTGAATACCTATCTGAGCCAGTATTCCCGAGGTAGCAAGTGCTGCAACACTTCTACGAGGCCCAACATTGCTGTAATCATAGGCGACAGCCTTTATTATTCGAGGAGAGATCATCCATGAACCCATGAGGATAGAGGCTCCGCCCAGAAACAGCAGGGAAGTCATTTCAAATCCTGTACTCTGTAAAGGTCCGACTGCAAGGCCTACAGATGCTGCCCCTGCTGTGTATGCTACATAGCTTCCGGAAATAAGCAAAAGATAGTTAATCAATGATTCCGAGCCCTCTCTTGGAACAAACCTCCTGATTAACCTCGCCAACAAATAAGAAACTACCAGAGCAAAAACAGGAGTGGCTATCCAGAAACCAACGACCATTCCAAGTTCTGAAAGGTTCAATTCGTTTCCAAAACCTATACCAGATCCGATGACAGCCCCAACTATTGTGAAAGCTGTCGGCATAGGGTAATCAGTTAATACACTGATAATTACAAGGCCTGCGCCGATGACAAGAATAGTGGCTCCCTGAAGCACAGTAATCTCTCCAAATAATAGGCCTGCACCGACTGTATCGGCCACATTTTGGCCCTGAACTACTGAACCAATAAAGGCAAATATTCCGGCGAGCAATGCAAGTCGCATAACATTGTATCTGCTTGCAGAATTAGCCGGCGCATAAGACGGCGCTACACTGGATGCACCGATTGATATACCCATGAAGACTGCAGCGACCAGTGCAAAAACCGATATAAACTCCATCAGTCTTCCCTTCTACTCAAGGATTCCTTCAAATCATTTCTCTGAGATTTATCCGGTATACTTACCTCCATAGAGTATTTTCCATCTTTATCAGCCCGTAAATCTGCTGAAAACTCCTTTGCATCAAAGAAATACGGATTAAACTTGACCATAACTCTCGAATAAACATTTTCCTCCAGGCCTCTCGCAGTCTTTCTGGAACCAGAATGTATAGGCCTGACAAATTTCTTAGAGGCCTTCTTCAACTCTTTACCCGCCTTCCTCGGCTTTAAGGCATTCTTTCCGGCCTCGACAGTCTTCTTACTTGCATCCGAGAAATCTTTGACGCCTTTAGACTGTTTCTCAACGTCTTTTTCCTTCAGGGATGCAGCTTTGACAGTCTTTCTCTCGATATCCTTTTCTCCATCTTCTTCACGAGGCCTCCATTTAGTAAACTCTTCTATGGATTTTTCGCTGACTTCTTCTTCTAAGCCTTCCTCGATATCACGGGCGAATTCCGCGACTTCTTCAATATCGCCTTTCTTCTTTACTCCAGAATTAGTCTCTTCAAGGCCTTTCTCGTTCATTCTATATTGGTTTACAGTAAAGGCCTGTTTAAAAGTCTAACCTTTATCTCAGCTATATAACCTTGATTTGACGATTTCTTCTATTTTCTCTGATACCTTTTCAATACTTTCAGTTGCATCAATGTAGATAATTTTTTCCTTGAGATCTGCGTTTAGTTTACCGTATCTACTCGAGACTTTCTCCTGAAAACTTAGATTCTCAAATATATGGTCATCTCCTCCTCTATCCTCCACTCTTGACATCCCTACTTCAGGGTCAACTTCCAGTATAAAAGTCAGGTCAGGCCTCAAAAAACCCTCATTCATTTCCATTACTGTTTCTTTGCTTGCACCCATCACAGGTTGATAAGCCATGGAGGAATGATAGTACCGGTCAGATACAACAGTCTCACCTGCTTCAAGCCTAGGGATAACCTCTTTCTCTAAATGTTTCTCCCTGTCTCTGGCAAAGGCCTCAGCAACTTCCAAAGGATCAGACTCTTCAGAAGATATAAGCTTCTGTACGATCTCACCTGTTCTCAAATCGGTAGGCTCTTTAGTATAAAACCCGTTAAGTTTCCCGGCCAGTTTCTTTGCCTGAGTTGTAGTCCCTGCCCCATCAGGCCCCTCAATTACAATAAAACTTCCAGCATACTCATTATCTCTCACAGAAAAATTACGTTAAAGATATCTTTTGAATCTACCGAAACCATCTTTATCAACATCAAGGCCTCAAATACATCTGTGAAACACGAATACAAAACCATAGGAATCGCATCAGGCCTAGTCACATTAAACATCATTTTGATGGCCTTGATCAGTTTCACACCTCTCACAGGATTGATGGATTATGTATTCTCCTACCTGATTCTCGGAGTCCTATTCTTCGGAGCATTGTTGACTGGAGGAGTATGGATCGCCAAATCAGGTATAAGAAACCAAGATACTGGAAAGGCCTACCTTGGAACAGGAATCTTGCAGTTTGCCTACGGACTGTTCGGCGGTGGAGTACTGAGTATGGCCTCCACAAACATGTATCCAATAGTGCTCGGATTAACACTTGCAGTTTCAGTTGGAATCGCTCTAGCCTCAGCAGGCCTGGTCTATCTAACAGGAAAAGACTTCTCGAAATGGGGAATGTACTCAAACTATATTTTCTTAGGAGTAATGGGAATGGCCTTCATAGGAACCTTCTCAGGCATATTCGGCTTAATTACGTTCTTCCTAGCACTGATTGGCTTCATGGTCTACCTAGTTTATGAAATCTATATTTTGAGAGAGCAGAAGGCCTCACCGCTATTAAACGGCCTAGGAATCTATGTCGCATTCATGGGAGTATTCATCCAAATTCTACAGATGGTAGTCAGAATGTTCTTCGAGGAATGATCCGAAAGAATCATTATAGTTTACTTACAATTATTTCTCATGAGGCATCGTGATATTTCTGAGGCAGATCCTGAAGTACATGAAGCATTGAAAAACGAAATGGAGAGGCAGGAACATGAAGGCCTTGAAATGATAGCATCCGAAAACTTTGTGCCTAAACAAGTCTTACAGGCCCAAGGCTCAATTCTGACGAACAAGTATGCTGAAGGTTATCCTGGTAAGAGATACTATGCGGGCTGTGAATACCACGATAAAATTGAGAACCTGGCCCGCGAACGAGCCTGTGAAATATTCAATGCAGATCATGCAAATGTTCAGCCTCACTCAGGTTCTACGGCAAACCTAGCAGTATACGGAAAGCTGGTCGGTAAAGGCGGAAAGATTCTGGGCCCGGTGCTTTCACACGGAGGCCATCTATCCCACGGACACGGAGTAAACATGTCAGGAGATATGTTCGACTTCGACACATATCCTATGAATAAGGAAACTGAAAGATTCGAGAAAGAAGATGTAATGGAAGCCGCCAAAGAACACGACCCCGATCTAATTGTATGTGGTTACTCCGCTTATCCAAGAGAGGTAGACTTTGAAATGTTTGCGAAAGTAGCCGAGGAAGTAGATGCAGTGCTGATGGCTGATATAGCCCATATTTCAGGCCTTGTAGCCGCTGATGAACATATGCAGCCTTTCCCACACTGTGATATAGTTACTACGACAACCCATAAGTCAATAAGAGGGGCTCGTGGAGGAATGATCCTGTGCAAGGAAGAGTACGCTGAAGAAATAGATAAGGCAGTATTCCCATACTCTCAAGGAGGCCCACTGATGCATCAGATTGCTGGAAAAGCAGTCTGTTTCAAAGAAGCGATGCAACCAGATTTCAAGGACTATGCAAAACAGATCAAGAAGAATACAAAAGCTCTTGCTGAAGGCCTGAGATCAGAAGGCCTGGAAATGGTTTCAGGAGGAACTGACAATCATTTGGTCTTAGTTGATCTAAAAGAAGAAGATATAACTGGTAAGAAGGCTGAAAAGACTTTAGAGGCCTGTAACATAATCGCAAATAAGAATGCGGTACCCTACGATCCCGAGCCGCCTATGGTTACTTCAGGCCTCAGGTTGGGGACTCCTGCATTAACTACTCGAGGAATGGAGGAAAAAGAGCTGGAGGAGATCGGAGAGATGATCGGACAACTGGTCAAAAACTCTGATGATGAAAACTTAAGAAAAGAGGTCAGAGAAAGAGTAGAGGCCTTGATGGATGAATTCGATCTCTATCGTGAAACCGATATAGAGTACTGAATTCGAAAAGTACTAAACACTAGTTGAGGATCAAAATTTATGGAACAGTACCATCAGCTGGTCAGAAACATAATCGAAAACGGGAACTACAGGCCTAACAGGACAGGAGTAGATACAATTTCGACTTTCTCACAGAGTTATTCTGTTGATCTGTCAAAGGGATTCCCATTGTTGACAACTAAAGACATGTCAGGTTATCGTTGGAACTCTTTGATTCATGAGATCCTATGGTATTTTTCAGGTGAAGAGCATATCAAGAATCTGCGTGAAGAGACAAAGATCTGGGACGCTTGGGCGGATGATGAAGGCCTTTTGCCGACTGCTTATGGTCGTTTCTGGCGGCGTTATCCTATTCCGGAAGATGAAGATTTACTTGAAGGCGAGTGGTGGCCGAGTAACCAAGAAGAATGGATTGAGAAAGCAGAGGACCAGTACGATCTGAGCGAGGATGAGATCAGAGATATAATTTCTCAGTGGGTTAATGAGGAAGACGGCCGGAAGACTTTCGACCAGCTTCAGTATATAATCGATACCTTGAACGGCGATCATCCATACAGATCGAAGAACTCCAGAAGATTAGTTGTAAATGCGTGGCATCCGGCCAACGCAGCTGTCTCTAAGCTACCGCCATGCCACTTTACATTCGTCTTCAACGTCCAAGGCGACCGCTTAAATTTGCATATGACCCAGCGCAGCGGAGACGTAGCTCTAGGCATACCTTTCAATATCGCCGCATACAGCATAATTCTGAAGATCATAGCACAGAGGACAGACCTAGAACCAGGCCACTTCTCACACACAATCGTTGATGCACATGCTTACTGTGGTAAAGAAAAACGTGGAAAATGGTATAAGGAAAACCTAGAAGAATTAAAGGAGAGAATGAAAACTGATAGGCCTGAAGAGGTCAAGAAATGGATTGAGGAAAATGCTCCAGTACAGGAGGAAAATTATGATCATATTCCAGGCCTTCTCGAACAGATTTCAAGAAAACCGAGGGAAAGACCTGAAATGGTTATTTCAGATAAAGGCCTTGATGAATTAGAGTATGAAGACTTTGAACTGGAGGGTTATGATCCTTATCCAGGCCTGAAGTTTGCGGTGGCAGAATGAGTTTTGAACAGAAGTTTCTGGAGATCTATAGCGTTTTAGTTGATGAGGGATTAGATGAGTTTTATTCAAGTGATATAGCTCCTGAAGTAAATTTTGAGGCAGGGGCTGTAGGAAAGGCAGTCTATGACGTAATCGAGAATTATGATGTTCCGATGGATGTTGAAAGGGAAAGTCCTGCAGAGCCATGGGTCTTTACAGTTGAGGAATTTCTGCCGTATTCAGAGATAGAGTCGCTGCTGGATACATCGGAAAGTTATGGTAATACTTGGGAACGGTTATTTGACGATGTTAGAAATAGACTCGATGGAAGTTATCAAGACAGTGATCTGGACCAGATCCTGAGAGATGCTGCAGAAAATTATTATGATAATTTTGGAGACAGAATGCAGGGAGTAGTAAAGGTAAAGACCAAACTTCAAGAAAAAGAAATTATTGAAGGAGATACTATCGATGGATGGACGGTGAAAGATTCTTGAAAAAAATAATAATCGCAGCGATGGATGAAGAAGACACAATCGGGAAAAACGGAGAAATTCCATGGCATTATCCCGAAGATATGAAACATTTCAAGAAAAAGACAAAAGGAAATTCTGTTATAATGGGTAGAAAAACTTATTTCTCCCTACCTGAAGATTTCAGGCCTTTACCCGATAGAGAAAATATCGTGTTGACTAAAAGCGATCCAGAAATAGAAAAGAGCGTAAAAGTTGTGAACAGCCTTGAAGAAGCCTTTGATCAGGCCTCAGAGCAGAAAGTCTTTATCGCCGGGGGCGCATCAATCTACAGACAGACCCTAGATATTGCTGATGAAATGATTCTGACAAGAGTTCCCGGAAGACATGATGGAGACACATTTTTCCCAGAATGGAACGAAGAGGCCTGGAAACTATCCGAGAGCGAAAAATCCGGTGATTTAGTGTTTGAGAGATTTACCAGAAAGAATTAACTCAGGATAGAACATATTCTTGAATTAAAACATACTGGAAAAATGGAAAGATTGAATACTCAGAGTTAGGCCTAACTCACCTGTCATGATTAAAACCTTTTTTGTTTTAAATCGGCGAACCAAACTGTAATTATGGAAGTAGCCTGGTTCGATTATCAAAAACACCAAGACCTAAAATACATTACTTTCGAGGAATCCCTGACTCCAGATAACATTCCTGAAGGCCTTGAACCAGACGTGATTTCCGTCTTTGCATCTTCAAAAGTCACAGGAGAAGTCCTTGAAAAACTGAGGCCTGACACAGTAGTTACACGGTCAACAGGCTTCGATCATATCGATCTGGATAAAGCAGAGGAGCTTGGAATCGGCGTATACAACGTCCCACATTACGGATCAAATACAGTAGCGGAACACGCATTCAGCCTTCTCTTATCGATTTCGAAAAAGATTCCCCAGGCAGAGGAAAAAACCCATCACAAATTCGATCATGAAGGCCTGGAAGGCTTCGAATTAAACGGTAAAAAGTTTGGAGTGATCGGAACAGGAGAAATAGGTCAGAAAGCGATAAAAATAGCGAAAGGATTCGAAATGGACGTAATAGCCTACGATCCATACGAGAAAAAAGGCCTAGAAGAAGAACTGGGCTTCATGTATGTCAGTTTTGAGGATCTAATCGATCAAGCGGATATAATATCTCTTCACTGTCCTCTCACTGACGAAAATTATCATCTTCTTTCAGAAAAGGAATTTGAAAAAATGGAAGACACCGTCGTAATCAACACGGCTAGAGGAGGCCTGATAGACTCAGAAGCATTACTGGAAGCGTTAAAAAATGGTTCTGTAAGTTACTCAGGCCTTGATGTCATCGAAATGGAGGATGAAATGCAGAAAATAGAAGATCTCTCGAGTAAAACAGAGTTTTGCTGCAAAGAATTCAGAGCTAACTGCGAGTTAATTGAGAGAGAAGACGTAATAGTAACTCCTCATTCAGCCTTCAACACAAAAGAAGCCAAAGAAAGAATAATCGAGACCACCATAAAGAATATTGAGGAAAGGCCTGAAGAAAATAGAGTGGTATAGAAAAAATATTTAATGATTAATTACTAATTAGTTTTTATGGTTACTACCGTAAGTTTAGATGAGAAAACTCACAGAAAGCTGAAGAACCTCAAAAGTGAGATGGAGGCCTCCTCGCTCGATGAAGTTGTAGACAGACTGACAGAGAAAGAACTTGAAGTGCCTTCAACGGAAGAAATGTTTGGCTCAGCCGAACTGAAAGACACAGATAAAGTCAGAGACATAAACGACAGAGCAGATAGATATGAGTAAACTACTGGATACCTGGGCCTGGATAGAGTTCTATGAAGGAACTGAAACTGGAGAAAAAATATATCAGATGATAGAATCCGAAAAAACAATTTATACATCCATAATAACGCTTGCAGAACTTTCAGATAACTACCACCGAGGAAACTTCGAAACAGATCACAGCTGGACCCAAATAGAGAAATTCATAGAAAACAAATCCCAAATACTAGGCCTAAAAAAAGAGATTGCCAGAGAAGCCGGAAAAATCAAAGAAAGACAGAGAAAAAAATTCCCGGACTTTGGATTAATGGATGCAATCATTCTATCCACAGCGAGGAGAAAAGGAATAGATCTGATCTCAGGAGAAAAACACCTGAAATCTCAGGAAAGAACTGAAAAAATCTAGAACAGGCCTGAAAAATAGAGTTACCTGATATCTAGCCTTCTTATTTTCTCTAGAATATCTTTATACCGACCAGAGTAGACTAGGCCTCCTAACAACAATGCTATTAGAGCAAAACCTACAAATAAAGGGTTGGAAGCTGTCTCTGTGAACTGTCCCGTAAGGCCTTGTGTATTGCTTTCTCCAGAACCAGGTTCTTCAGCCACCTGATCATCCTGGCCAGTCTCAGAGTCATCCTGATCTGAATCTTGAGAGCCTGTATCTCCAGAATCGTCTTCAGAATCACTGGATGACTCATCTTCAGAATCATTTTCCTCTGTCTGATCCTGCTCAGGAGTCTGAGGCTCATCATCTCCAGAATCAATACTTATCGACGAACTACCAGAACTATCGTCTTCCTCTTCTCCATACACTGAGTAAACTGAGAAATGATCTACATCAGCCTCTACAAAGTTATCTCCAACAGTTGAATCTAAGGCCTCCCAGTTACCTGTTGACTCATTGTAAAAGTAAACTGACAGAGAATCCCGTTCAAGGCCTTCGACATCATCCTCATCAAAATTAACTCTAACAATACCTGAAGAATTACTTCCTATATCATTCCCTTCATCGTCCTGAACGTTGACTTCTACACCGCCAACAAATTCAGAGTTATCAGAAGGCGGTTCAGCGCCCACAAAACCAAGCTCAGTCACATTAGCAGTTCCGTTTTCAGAGGCCTCGATCTCAACCTCAACATAATCGCCCTCAACTTCCTCAGTCTCTCCCTCTGTAAGACTTACCTCTTCAACTTCCTCACCAACACCCACACTGCTCAACAAGTCAAGGCTGAAATCATAGTTTCCAGGCCTCAAACGAACATTAGAATCAACTTCTAAAGTTGCGGAACCATCCTCAGAACTATCATTTAGATTAACTCGGTAAGCACCATCAACAAACTCATACTCTTCTTCTCCGACCCTCACATCAAAGGCCTCTTCAGGAACACTCTCATCGCCGGAAACATTCAACTCCAAACTCAAAGGAACCTCTCTATCAACTCCAACACTGTAATTCAGTCCTAACTCAAAAGACTCGCCTCCCGTCAACTGGGTCGGGAACTCTTCTGCTTCATTAATCTCAACATATTGAGCAATTGAAAGGCCTGAAAAAATCAGGATCAAGAGCGAGAGTATAATCTCTTTTTTCATTGAGAATCACTAAGATATGTTGAGTTTCCAAAGTTTTTGCTGTCACATTCAAGCCTTTCTCCAGTTAAAGATTTCCTATGATAAGTATCATCTGAGTCACTACACTCAGAGGTATATTCTATCTCATCAATTACTACTTCCCCATCTTCCGTCTGGATACCGACAATCTCACCATCATCAGTTAGGCTCAAAGTTGAAGCATTGTAATAATTCACTTCTCCAACATATTTCGGCTCATAACCTCCCTCAACAATTATGGCAAAACTTTCAGGATCTAACTCTGATGAATTGATTGCTTCCAACTCTCTAATCTGATTCTTGCTTTCAAGAGATCTATCAAACAGTTCATAGCTTGTCAAATTAATAGACCTATCTGAAGGGTTATAGATTTCAACTGCTTCATCAAAGCCTTGATAATCAATTTCGCTAATTCCTAAAGCCGGCTCAACAGAGGCTTCACCACTGATAGTTCCAAAACTGTCAAGCGCCGAAGCTGAAGATATACCTAAAACTAGAAGCAACCCTGCCAAATTCAGCAACACTTTAGAGCCATTCATATGTAAAAGACAGGCCTAACCGACTAGATTGAAAGCCTGCCAATTTGTTCTCTCTTTGAAAAATAAAAAGAAGAGAGAAAATAGAATTTAAGTTGTGGATGGTGTGTTGTCCTCACTGTCAATGGTTGTTTCGAGCGTGAAGTCGGTTGTAGTGATCCTCAGGTCTAATTCGTTGACCACTCCGAACTCTTCAGTCGAATCAGCACCAACTTCAAAGTCACTAAGCTCCTTGTAAGAGGCACTTACTTCCGTATCTCCATTGCCGTTATAATCGATGTTATACGGCGTATGGAAGAAGTTGTCACCAGCGTCTACAGAGCTATCTGAATCGTCGTAGTGGACTCTGAATGATGCCTCATTGCTCTCGAAGACGTTGCCTCCAGTTGAGAAGGCCTGTCCAGATCCGACTCCAATAGCTTCATCGTTATCGACGAAGTAGTTATAGTCAATATTTCCTGAGAAGTCTTCCGTTCCACCGATTCCTGCAAAGTTGCTTTCAATGGTGTTGTCCTCTATAGTTCCTGTCGAATCCGTTCCCAGATAGATTGCTGTACCACTAGGACCACCATCAGATTTCTCTACTTCAAGGTCTCTGATCTTATTGTTCCTGATAGTAAAGCTGGAGTCAGTCTGGACATCTACCAAGTTATTTGATGCAACTTCACTATCCTCTGGATAAATCTCGAATCCTTCGATAGTTACATCAGCCGCATCAATGTCGACTTGGCTGTTGCTTCCAACTTCAACCTGAGCACCGTTAGAAGCAACCGTCACTCCCTTGGTGTCGACAGTGAAGCCGTTGTACTCACCATTATCGGGACCTTCTCCTGAGTGAACGAATACAGTGTCATCATCCTCAGCATCTTCGAGTGCAGCACTGATGGTGTCATAGTTATCACTGCTGTCACCAACTGTCAAGCTCTCACTTCCGGAATCTTCAGATGCATCTTCTGAAGTAGTTTCAACATCTTCGAAGTCATGTCCTGCTTCGTGGAAGGCATCGACATAGGTCGTCTCTAGGCCTACATCATCTCCATCAGATGCGTCATCAAATTCGCTTACTGATGCGTAATCGTCGTTGTAGGTCCAGTCGACTGAAGTGCCTGTTGTCGAATCAACCACTTCATCGTCTCCTCTATCTAAAGTGGTTGTGACTGTTGGACTGTAAGCAGAGTCCTGATTGTTGCTCAATCTGTAAGGTCCGTCGACGACTGTGTCTCCAGCAGTCAATTCGCTGCCGAAGCTACTATAGCTGAGATCAGCTGTTCCTTCAGTAAGTCCATCTTGACCTACTTGGAAGGCCTGATCTACTTCAGCTTCTCCGTCGATGGTTCCGAAGCTGGTCAGTAGTGCTGCGGATGCGCCTCCTACTACGAGTAGGCCTGCGATTGCGAGGACTGAGATGCTTCTGCCTAGGAGTTCGACTTCGTGTTCGAGTGTGTTCTTCATCTTGTCTTTCATTATTTGTCACCTCCGGTCGTACTGTTTGATTGAAATGAGATTTTCAGTTGAGAAATTATATCTGCATAAAAATAGGGATAGAAATGACTAGACGTATTATTTGAAGGCCTCAAGCCTTCTATCGCTGTATATAGGGTCCGCCAGCTTAAAGACATATGCAGATTGCAATTACTAATTTTTATATGGGTTAAGTATATGTAATCTATTTCTATAAAGTATTTTTCACAGAAGAATCCTCTAATATAACAGTGTTATATTAAATGTTTTTGTCATGACTTAAATTCTTATTAGTTAATCAAGGGTTATTGAATATGAGCAAGAATATTGTTGAGGAGGAAGGTGTTTTGGGTGGTGAGCCTTTCTTGGAAGGGACTAGGATTCGTGTCAGCGATGTTGCTGTGAAGTATGAGGGTCTTGGCCACAGCGTGGACGAGATACTGAAGGCCTACCAGCGATTGGATGAGCCCGATGTTGAGGCAGCCTTGAATTATTTTTATAGTAACAGAGATGTCTTTAGAGAAGTAAAAGCAGAGACTGCTTAAATGGTGTTGAGTGATTCTTCTGGATGAAAATGTGAACAACCAGTTGAAACCTGTTCTTGAATCTAATGGTTTTGAAGTTAGAACAACCTTTGAGCAGGATCTTTCTGGCTGGAAGGACCAGGAGATAGTTGAGTATGCTCTTGAGAATGAAATGATTATCTTGACGCACGATGATGACTTTATCTCTATCGTATCTGAGTCCAATGAATACCCATCTTTGATCTATATCCCACAGAATACAGGTTTCAGGGCGATGAAAGAACGCACGAAGAAACTTGAGAGAAATAAGTTAATCCAAAGAAATAAACTGTACTTTCTCTAGAAAAAAGGGGGAAATTTCCAGATTAATATTATCGCTGTAGAAATCTGATATAACGGCGTTATATTAAATCTTCTTTATTGAAAATTGAAAGATAAAAGATTTCCAAACTATTATTCCTTGTGAAGACTGAAAATCTAGATATTCCTTCAGGCCTGAAGAAAAAATACATTGATGAGGGAATCACAGAATTAAATCCTCCTCAGGAACAGGCAGTGAATAAAGGCCTTACGGAGGGGGAAGACCTGATAGTTGCTTCTCCTACTGCTTCCGGCAAGACTTTTATCGCAGAGCTCGGGATTTCTAAAAAAGCTGTTGAGCAGGGAAAGACCGCTATCTACATTGTCCCGCTGAAGGCCTTAGCAAGTGAAAAATATGAGGATTTCTCGGAGAGATACGAGAACCTGAACGTTCAGATGACAGTCGGCAACTCGGACGATGCAGGAGAGTATCTAGATAATGCAGATATTGTGATAGTGACTTCTGAAAAGATGGATTCGATGCTTCGACACAATCCGAGCTGGATACACGATATAGGCCTGGTGGTTGTGGATGAGATCCATTTACTGACTTCTGAAAATAGAGGCCCGACTCTAGAGGTTACATTGACAAGATTGAGAGAACTCCTAGACTTCCAGCTTCTAGGCCTCTCAGCAACTATCTCTAACGCGAGTGAAATGGCGGACTGGCTGGACTCAACGCTGGTTAAGTCTGATTACAGGCCTGTAGAATTAAAACACGGGGTTTACTGGGATTCAGAGGTCGAGTTTTTCTCAGGTAATGAGGATCTAGATGAAGAGTCGGAGCTTGAGACTCCTGATGGCTGGAGCACCGGCGCAGATGTGAAGGAGAAGAAAGAGAAACAGGAGTCAGAAACAGAGGTCCGGGAAATGAGTTATGGCGAGAGCAGAGGGACTGAAAATATTCTGAGAGACACACTGGAAAAGGAAAAGCAGGCGATAACATTCTGTAACTCGAGGAAAGGAGCAGAAAAAGAGTCAGATCGAGCAGGAAAGATAACGGAACAGGAAATAGATCGACAGGAAGGTAAAGAACTTGAAGAGTATGCAGACAAGATACTGAACGCTTTAGGCTCGCCGACATCACAGTGCAAAAGATTAGCAAAAAACGTGAAGCGAGGAGCCGCGTTCCACCACGCAGGCCTTGTACAAAACCAGCGTAAAGCGGTGGAAGAGGCCTTCAAGAAAGGGTTGATTAAAAATATATCAGCCACTCCAACACTGGCAGCTGGAGTAAATCTTCCGGCCTACAGAGTTATCATTAGAGACTTGAAGCGTTACACCGGAGATGGAATGGATTTCATCCCAGTCCTGGAATATGAGCAGATGTGTCTTCCTTATGAGCAAAAGATTTTGCTTTCAAATGGTGAGAGGAGGCCTATTGGGGAGATTGTTGAGAGCGATGAGGATTTGGAGGTGCTCAGCTTTAACGAACAAAATGGACGAGTGGAAGGAAAAACTGTAACGGAGAGATTCGAAAATGGGCATAAGGAAACTCTTGAAATTGAGACTGAGACCGGGACCATTGTTTTGACAGAAGATCACCCTATACTTGTGAAGAAAGATTCTGAAGATGAATGGCTTGAGGCAGGAAAAGTGTCACAAGGAGATTTAATTCGAATTGGATCAGATAAAGTTCAATACGAAAATCCTTACTTTTACAGCTTAGTTCCTAATAGTTGTTATGGGGTTAATTGTGGAGACGTCCTTGAAGAATACAAGAAAGAGTTTGATTTAACTGATAAGGAAATTGCCAATAACTTGAGCATAAGTGATTCAGCCGTTTATCACTACAGAAATGACAAAAAAGCTGTGCCAATTCGAGGAGTATTGAAGGCCTGTGAAGAGCTAGGAATGAGCAGAAAGGAGATAGGAGATTCATTAACTAAAGTAAAAAGCAGCTTCGGGAACGTGATTGAGATACCCGAACACGTGAATGAGGATTTCATGTGGCTAGTTGGGATAATCTTAACAGATGGAAACCTAAATAAAACAGAGGATAATCGTCATGGCTCAAATTATACCTCAATCAGAGTTTTTAATACGAACAAAGACATTATAGAGAAAGCTAAAAATATTTTCAACTCGCTAGGCCTAGAATGTTATCAAGAGGAAAGAGAGAAAGGTAAGTACAGATTGGATGTGGGCAATACGTTACTTGCAGAAATCCTTAAAGATAAGTTTACCATTCCGTATGGAAAGAAATCAGATAAAACCAAGATTCCAGAGATAATTTTCAGAATGCCCGAAAGTCTTCAGGCCTCTTTCATCGAAGGGTTATTCGATGGAGATGGTTCTCTATTGATGATGGAGGACCAATACAAGTATCGAATCCATTTCAGCACCTCAAGCGAAAAATTTGCCGATGATCTCAGAGAGCTCCTAGCAGGATTCGGGGTTAAATCACAAAAAGACTCGAAATTTGTCGAAGATATCGAAATCGATGGGGCTAAATATGAAGTTAACAAAAAAAGTTACTCTGTAAGAATAAGATCCAAAGACAGCTTCAACAAGCTTGCATCTGTGCTAAATCCTGTAAAGGCAGATATAGAGAAGACAAAATATAGCGACTACAATAACTCAAATAACCATAGAAAACAGGCCTCTGACTACACAGAAGTGATCTCCACCAAAAAGTCTGGAAAGAAAAAAGGCTACAACATAGAAGTAGAAGATAATCATAACTACCTCACGTCCTCAAGAGAAATACTCCATAACTGCGGAAGAGCTGGAAGGCCTAAGTACGATGATGAAGGCCAGGCTATCTCTATCGCGAAGCAGCCCGGTATGAAGCAGGATATTCTGGAAAGATATATTCTTGGTGAGGCCGAGCGGATTCAGTCGAAGCTTAACGTTGAGCCGGTTCTCAGAATGCATACTTTGGCTTTGATCGCCTCAAAGTTCTGCTCGAGCATGGATGAGTTGGTCAGCTTCTATGAGAAAACTTTCTACGCCCACCAGTTCGGCGATATGAGTAGTGTAGAGGAAAAGATCAGGAAAGTCGTTGATACACTTGATGACTACGATTTTGTCGACGCCGAGGCCTTTGAGGCGACAAAGATCGGTAGAAAAGTCTCGGATCTCTACATCGACCCGGACTCAGCTCATCTCATGCTTAAAGGCCTTGAGAGAGCTGACGGAAGCGAGACACGAGATATTTCCTATCTATTTATGCTTTCCCGGACTTCTGAGTTAAGCCCAAAGATGAGGGTAAAAGACAAAGAGTGGAGCGAATACGAGAGGATGTTGATGGATGCCGAGCCTTATCTGCTTGAGGAGACCCCTCAGGAATGGGATGTCGAGTACGAGACTTTCATGAACTGTATGAAGACCGCGATGATGATGAACTCATGGATATCAGAAATGGATGAAGAACAGATTATGAATGAATTTGGCATTGCTCCAGGGGGAATCAGGGCAAAGATGCAGAATGCTGACTGGCTGCTTTACTCGAGTAAAGAACTGGCAAGAATGAAAGGCCTGGATGTCGATAAAGATCTGGAAAAATTAAGGATTCGATTAAAGCACGGAATAGATGAAGAACTTCTATCACTTGTAAAGTATGATCAGATTGGGAGAGTTCGTGCTAGAAAACTCTACGATTATGGGATTAGAAACAAGCGAGATATCAAAGAAGTCAATTTTGAGAAACTGAAGAAACTGATTGGGAAAAAGACCGCAGGCCTTCTAAAGGAACAGGTAGGAGAGGAAAATTACTTTGATAGAGAGAATATCATGGATTACTTTGACTAGATATTTTTCAGATGGAAGACATCTCTCATACCTTTTCCTCCACGAAGCACATGCGAACTTACATCCGCTTTCTTTGGAGGCCTCAAAGCGCCAGAATAGGTTTCATCATCCACGACCATGTCTGCATCTAAAAATTCTGGGTGATCCCACCAGTTTCCTCGAGAATCAAGTTCGCCATTCATCTCCTGATAATTAGGAAGGTCTTGGCCATCAAAACCAAAAGCGAGAACTACAGCATCACCAGATAATTTTTCCTGAACTGTTTCCAGGCCTCCAGTTTTCGAATCGTAATTCCATCCCAGTACTAAAGCGTCCCCGGTCAGAGCATGATAATCTGTGCTGCTCCTATCTAATTCTTCTTCAGTGGGTTCGAGGAAGGCCGAGCCGTCATAAACTTCTACAACAGCATCATATCTGTTTAAAATATTTTCCAAGCCCATATATCTATCTAGATCTACTTGAACGTCTTCTAATGAAGTTTCGGTCGTATCGGAGGCGTCGAGTATTTCCGATGACACACAAATACTTGAGAAAAGCTGTTTTAAATCTTTTGGGTATATCTCAGGGTCTTTCAACTTCCTCCTCGACCTTCTGGATCATATCTTCAGTGCCTGCGAAGAAAGGCGATCTCTGATGAAGTTCAGAGGCCTCGACATCAAGTATGGACTTATCCGAGTCTGTCGATGCGCCTCCCGCCATCTCGACTATGAAGGCTACCGGATTACATTCGAAAAGAAGTCTATACTTCCCGTTAGGTGCATCAGTTCTCATCGGGTACCCAAATAGGCCTCCATGATGTAAAGTCTGGTTTATATCGCCTACAAAGGCGCCTCCATACCTTAGCTGGTATTCTTTCGATATTTCTTCTTCGAATTCTCTGAAATCCTGTCTCCAGTGTTTATTTCCTCCAAAACCATATACATAGGCCTCTGGAATTTCAAGACTTTCCGATGCAAGATGTAGTTCAACTTTATCGCCTTCTACCTCTTCTACAACGTATTCATTGACCTCGTTGTCTCTTGCAATCATCAAAGTTGTTAAAGGCCCGTATACTATGTAGAAGGCTGCAACCAGATTTTCTCCTTTACAGGGTAGGCCTTCATCGTAGATACCTACTATCGTGCCTACAAGATTATTGGTCGGAATATTGGATGAGCCATCCAACGGGTCTATAGTCACAGAAAGGCCTTCTCCACAGTCTATAATTTCTTTATTTTCTTCTGAAGCAAATTCGCCGACTCCCTCGATTGACGTAATCAGTTCCTGCAGGAGTTCATTGGCCCAGACATCCGCTTCCATCTGGCGCTCTCCAGAAGGATTCTCCTCCCCAACGTATTCTCTCCGCCTTTTCAGGCCTGAAGAAATGTGAGGTGCTGCCTCTGTAACTTCCCGAATTACTTCATCGATTACCTGATCTTTATTCATAGATTACGCCTTCAAGCTTGTCCAGGACTCCTTCAGGATCTTCTCTCTGGAAAATATTCCTTCCAACAGCCAATCCATTTCCTCCTGCTTCTATAGTTGCTTCAACATCGTTCAGAAAGGCCTCATCGCTTCTCTTGGATCCTCCTGACATGACGAATTTCATCTCGCCAGTGTTTCTAAGGACTTTCTCAGTATCTTCCTTTGAACCAGGATACTTACATTTTACTACATCCGCACCCAGTTCCAGGCCTAATCTTGCTGCGTAAGCGATTACATCAGGATCTGTATCGCTCTCGTATTTGTCTTTGTGCTCGATTCCATGGCCTCGAGGGTAAGCCCACATAACTACCGGCACATCGTATTCCCTGGCTTCTTCCTGGACTTCTCTGAACTCCTTCCACATCTCATCCTCATGATCGGAACCTGCATACATTGTATAGCCGACCGCATCAGCTCCTAACTCCTCGACTGCATACTCTACCGTACACTGTTTTGGACTGTAATAATCATCTCTCTCACCCAGACTGGAACTACCGTTTAACTTCAAGAGAAGTGGAACATCATTTTCATAATCGCTGTAATAGGCCTCAGCGGTACCTTTCTGTACAGCTATTGCAGTGATTGCTGAATGCGATGCGACCTCGAAGACATTCTCTGGATCGGCGCTCGCAGGATTCGGTTCGAAATCTACAGGGCCATGTTCGAGTCCGTGATCGTATGCCAGGATTAGAAGGTTTCCGTCTCGAAAGATCGGTGAGTTAGGATGTTCTTTCATAATACAATATATTATGTAAGACCTGAATTTTAATCTAACGGGAAGTCTTCATCTTTTATGACTGAAACTGGAAAAGAAAATAATAAGTCGAAGATAGTAAATCTCGATAAGAAAGTTCAGGAATTCATCTCTAATAGTAGAACTGATAACTTAAACAGTACAATGATAGGCCTTACATCTCTAGGCTCAGCGCCTGTAAACACCATATTTCTGGCTTTCCTGTACTTGCTTGGAAGCTTTACTGAGTCCATAACTATAGGCCTTGGACTTGGGCTGACAGTTACAGTAGTGCAGACAATCAAATATTTCTCATCCAGGGAAAGACCTGAAAATCAGGTAGTAAAGGCCTCATTCTCATCTTCATTTCCCTCAGGTCATTCAGCATCTGCGTTTAATCTTGCGACATTGCTCTCATCATTCTATCCTGCTTTAATCCCTATCTCATTTACAACAGCAGGTTTAGTCGCATTTTCTAGAGTATACTTAGGCAAACACTTCCTTTCAGACTCAGTCACAGGATCAGTTATCGGCATACTGACAGGCCTGATAACAATGGTCTTATAGACCATTCAAATAATAAGATTCGAGAAACAAAGTCTGTTTATGTCACTGAAGGAATCAGATTCAGGCCTTGAACTGGGAGAAAAAGCACCGCATTTTGAACTGGAAAACTATAATGGAGAAAAAGTCGCTTTAACCGATTTAGATAATTATGACGGAGTTTTAGTAATATTCATGTGCAACCACTGCCCCTATGTAAAGGCCCAGACAGAAGAACTAAAAAAACTGGACGAAAAATTTCCATCAGTCGCAGTAGTCGGAATCAATCCTAATGCTGAGACACATCCAGATGATTCCGTAGATAAAATGGAGGCCTTTCTAGACGAGAACGATTTGAACTCTCAGAACTTCTATTACCTAGTCGATCCAGAACAAGAAGTTGCCGAGGCCTATGGCGCAGTATGTACGCCTGATCCTTTCCTGCTTGACTGGCGTCACAGGCTTTTCTATCACGGAAGATTGAATGACAAAATGAATCCGGATCAAGAAGTAAATCAGCGAGATATGAAAGAAGCAATAGAAAAAATGCTGAAAAGGAAAGACGCTCCAGGAAAACAGGAGGCCTCACAAGGCTGTTCAATAAAGTGGAAAGAATGAATTAAGAGATTCACCTTTCAAGAATTAGTTATGGAATACAGTGTGAGGCCTTCGAGATCTGAGCTTGAACGCGTTAAAGGATTAATAGATGACTGCGTTAACCGCTACAGTTACGCACTTGAAATTGAGGACGTAGAGTTCTTCTTGAGCTGGCAGAGACATGAAGAAGATCTTTCAGTGCTTGAGGCCTCAGATAATAAGGTAATGATCGCTGTCAACCCTGAAGCTGAAGATTACAGCACGGAAGGAGTTTTGAGAGCATTACTAGAATTAGAGTTTATACAGAAAGCTTCCTACCCTGAAATCAGTTTCAAGTGGCAAGAAGTAACCAAGTTTGGTTACACAGCGCTGAGAATGAAAGAATTAAACGATGAAGAGCTGAAAATGAGCGAAGATGTCATTGCTCGATGGCCTTCAATACAGGAACAGCTCAGACAGAAAGTCGATAACTACGAAGAGTTTTTCTACATGAATACAGGCCTGATCGGTGAAGCATTAGCCGCGAAACTTGAGGAAGATTATGACGCAAAAGATCTTCCAGGCCTGAAAAAATCTGAGGTCATGGATGCAGGTGAGAAGTTCTTTGAATGAACAGTCTGGTATAATGAAGACAGGTTTTCTCGGACGGTTCCAGCCTTTCCATCTAGGCCACCACAATGTAGTAGAGGAAATGAAGGAAGAATTTGATGATTTTTCTGTTATAATTGGAAGTCCGGAAAGATCAAGGACTGAAAGAAATCCGCTTACATTTGATGAGAGAAAGGAACTGATTAAGGCCTGCTTTGATGTAGAAGTAATCGGGATAGAAGATACTGAAAAAGACCCTGAAAGCTCCGACCCTGAATCAGAGGCGAATAAGAGATGGGCTCAACTCTTTGAAGAAAAAGGATTTTCCAGAGTAATAACAGGTAATGACAAAGTCAAAGAAATAATCGAAGAACATACCGATATCGAAGTTGAAAGGCCTGAAATGTTCAGTGAGAAAATATATTCCGGTACAGAGGTCAGGCGCAGAATTAACTCTGGAGAAGAATGGCGTTACCTCACACCGGAATGCAGCCACAAAAAGCTGGAAGGCCTACTAGGGAAAGTTAAGAAATCCGGGACTCAATATAATTTTGAGCCGGGCTGGAAGAAAGACAACGCCTATCACGGAACTGCCGAGAAATAATAATTAGGATGTTCCAAATTTTTCAGGAATTCTTTTTATTCAAGGCCTGCCAATTTTGAGATGTGATAACATGGTAAACGTAATAGTTGCAGGAGTTGGGACGATCGGTAAGAGAGTGGCTGAGGCCGTGAAAAAGCAGGATGACATGAATCTTTACGGAGTCGCAGATGTCTCCCAGACTGGAGGCCTGAGGACAGTTTTACACGAGGACGGTCCTCTGCATGGCACAGATCTCTATGCTTCAAACCAGGATGGTATGGACAACCTTCAGGATCAAGGATTTTATGTCGCAGGCCTGCTAGAGGATCAGCTGGATGAAGTCGATCTTGTTGTTGACTCTACTCCGCCAGGAGTTGACGCGAAGAACAAAGAAAATCTCTACGAGCCTAATAATGTGAAAGCTGTTTTCCAGGGAGGAGCGCCTGAAGATATCGCGCCGGTAGCTTTCAACGCCGACGCTAACTATGAAGATGCCAGAGGAAAAGACTATGTTAAAGTTGTATCCTGTAACACAACTTCTCTGTCAAGAACTATGAATGCTATAGATGAGGCCTTCGGCATCGATAATGCGGTCGCCAGCCTTGTCAGAAGAGGAGGAGATATCCCTCAGGATTCCCGTGGACCTATTAACTCGACGATCCCTGTTACTGAAGTGCCTTCTCATCACGGGCCTGATGTTCAGGCAGTAATGCCTGATCTCGATATCAAGACTTTGGCTGTGAAAGTCCCGGTCACCTATGGACACGTTCACATGGTCAACCTTGAACTGGAAGGGGACGCGACAGAAGAAGAAGTTAAGGAGGCCTTTAGAAACCAGCCTCGAGTAGATTTGATTAGTGCTGGAGAAGGATATGATTCTACAGGAAAAATCCATGAGAAGATGAGAGACTTAAACACTCCGAGAAGCGATATGCCTAACGCAGCAGTCTGGGAAGAAACCATCAAAGTAGAAGGAGACACTCTTTACTGGATTCACATGGTGCATCAAGAATCAATCGTGGTGCCTGACAACGTCGATGCAATCAGATCAATGTTTGAAATGGAGGATAAAGAAACTAGCATCGCAAAGACTGACGAGGCCTTAGGCCTGAGATAAATATTCTTTCTTTTCTAATTTTACTCTATGGAAGTTCTTCTACTGGGCTGGGGCTACCCTCCTAAAATAGATGGAGGCCTGGATATAGCGGTCAAAGAACTGTTCGAAGGCCTGAAAGATAAGGATATTGAAGTGGATTTAATGTTGCCGGCTGAGAGAGCTCCAGAAGAGGATAGCATAATCCCTGTAGATGTTGAAGGCGATATGTTTTCCAAAGCCGAGCAACTCAGTAGAAAAGCAGCGAAAAAGGCCTCAGAATATGATATAATCCATACTAATGACTGGTTCGGTACAGAATCAGGTTATAAGGCTCAAAAGTATTCAGATACCAGATGGATATCTACTTTTCACTCTCTGAGCTCTTCTCGAAGCAGAACTCCAAGCGAAGAGCTTGAAAAAATGGAAGAAATCGCTGTAAAAAACTCAGACAAACTAGCTGCTGTAAGCGATATGTTAAGCGAAGAAATACAAGAAAAATACGGTGAAAGGCCTGTGACAGTTTACAACGGCTTCTCTGAACCTGAGCAAGATCAGGATATAAATTTTGATACAGAAAATCCTGTATTCTTTTATGTTGGCCGTCATGCAGAACAGAAAGGCCTTGAACACCTGATTTATGGGTTTAAAAAATATCTTGAGAACAATGAAGGCCTACTCGTCCTTGGTGGCGACGGCCATATGAAGCAGTCGCTTGAAGACTTTGTTGAAATGCTTGATATAGAGGAAAATGTCAGATTTGAGGGTTTTATCCCGGATAGAGAGCTTGGAGGTTATTACAGAGCTGCAGACGTATTTGTATCTCCTTCAATTAACGAGCCTTTCGGCTTGACGATCAGCGAGGCCTTAAGCACTGGTACAAAAGTATTATGCACTGAAAGCGGGATTAATGAGTTACTGCCGAATGAAGCTATCACCCTAATTGAGGCTGATTCGGATTCAATCGCTGAAGGCCTGGAGAAAAGCCTTCTGAAAGATGAAATATTTGTTGAAAGCAGAAGTTGGGACGAAATGGTAGATGAATACATTGAAATTTACAGAGATCTAATTAATTAGACTGATGCTATCTGGGTATCCTGGGTAGAACCCTATAAGGCCTTTTTCTGTTTCTGTAAGGCCTGAGCTATTCTCGTAGTAGTACGTGGTCTCTGCGTACTCGTTTTTCAGCGGAAGTAATATTCTTTCTTCGCCGTTTTCTCTTATTACTACTGCGGCTTTTTTCTCACCGGTGATCTCGATCCGGGTGCCGTTTTCTGTTTCGGTTGTCCTGAGCCGCATACAAAACTTATTGAATCCCATCCAATTTAAACAAGTGGACCGAGAACTTACCTATGACTCAGAAAATCACTTTGAGCTTCGAAGTTCATCAACCTCACAGACTGAGAACTGAAGGAGTGAAAAAAGACTCAGAGACTCTTTATGACCGATATTTTGACGATGAGATGAATGAACATTTCTTCAAGGATGTAGCGGAAAACTGTTACTTCCCTGCGACTGAGAGATTGCTGAGAGAAGCAAAAAAGAGATCAGGAACTGACAGGCCTCTAGTTGTCAACTTCTCAATCTCAACTTCTTGGATTCAGCAAGCGAAAAAGTATCATCCTGAGTTAATCGATTTAATCAACAGGTTCCCAGAAGACTCTATAGATTTCATTGGTCAGGCCTATCTTCACAGTCTAGCAGGTTTATTTGATGATAAAGATGAGTTCCGATGGCAGTTGAATCATCACAGAGAGTTAATTGAGGAGACCTTTGGTGTGAAGCCTAAGGTTATGACAAATACAGAATTAATTTATCATAATGAAATAGGAAAGATAGCTTTAGAGGAGGGTTATGATGGCATCTTTACGGAAGGTGTGGACCGTATTCTTGGCTGGCGTTCTCCTAACGACGTCTATACTCAACCAGATTTTGTTACCGAAGATGGAAACTCTATAATGTTGAGGAATCGAAAATTGACTGATGATGTCGGATATAGATTTTCTGCTGAGTGGTGGGATGAGTATCCTTTGACCGCTGAGAAGTATGCTTCCTGGCTGGCAGATACTGCCGGACATTCAGTCAACCTCTTCATGGATTATGAAACATTCGGAGAACATCACTGGGAAGGTACAGGAATCCTCTGGTTCCTAGAATCTTTACCAGAAGAAATACTGAAATACGATCATCTAGAGTTCGCTAAGGTTAGAGAGGTTGCTGAAGAAAATGAGCCTGTAGGCGAATTCGATGCATTCGAATACAACACTGTTTCCTGGGCGGACCAGGAGATGGATGCAAGTGCCTGGCTCGGAAACCCTATGCAGAAAACATTATTCGAACATTTACAAAAACTTGAGAACAAGGTCAAGGCCTTAGATGATGACGAATATCTGGAGGTCTGGAGGAAGTTTTTAACCAGCGATCATTTACATCATATTGCGACCAAGACTATGGATGATGGATCAGTCCACAATTATTTCTCATACTTTGATCACCCGCATGAAGGATTTGCCGTTATCACAGATCATTTAATGGATTTCCAGGAACAAGTTGAGAAAAAGCTTAGAGAGAAAGAGGCCTGAAAATATGACTGAAAAACATTTCATAGAAGTTGAAGACAACGAGAACGTTGCCGCTGTTCATCACGAGGCCTCCAGTGATAAGTGGATTTTTCTATGCCATGGATTTGCAGGAAATAAAGATAGAGGAAATAAAAAGAGAGCCAAAGCCTATAGTGCAGCGGGCTGGAATGCTGTTAGACTGGATTTCAGAGGAAACGGCGAGTCAGACGGGGATTTTATCGAACAGAATCTGAGCTCCAGGATAGAAGATCTTGAAGCTGTAATCGATTATTTTAGGCCTGAAAGAACCGTGCTTTTTGGTACAAGCTTCGGAGGGAAAGTCGTATTTCATACAGCTGTTCAGAGAGAAGTCGAAGGTATCGTGGCAAAGATGCCTGTCACCTACAATGAGACCATGGATAAGTTCAGATCTGTAGTAGATGAGAAAGGCACTTTCGAGTTCATAGAGGGAAAACCAATTGATGAAAGATTTATCGAGGATCTAGAGACCTACAGTTTCTCAGATGTAGAGGATAAATTAGATATCCCCGTATTTATTTCTCACGGCGCCGCTGATGAAACCGTTCATATTAAACACTCTATAGAGGCCTTGAAGAACCTTGATGTGGATGTACATCTTCAGAAGCTGAAAGGAGTAAAACATTCTTACACTGATGAAGCTAAGGTAAAGATGAATGAAGCTGCTAAGGCCTGGTTGGATGAAAAGGAGTGAAATTTATTCTCTGAGCTGTGAGCCGAGGTAGGCAGCAAACATCGAGACTAAAAGTGTTGGAAAGCTGAAGAGTGCGACGCTGTTTTCCAGGCCTATAAATGCATTGAGTATTCGGTAGGGGCTGTTCATGCCTGATGAGGCCTCTACTTGATTCAGTAATATTGTGATTGCTGTAAGGTTCATTATGAAGTATCCTGTAAAGGTTGTGAAAGATGCTGAAATGACGGATATCGCTCTGTCTTCGATGTCATATCCAAGGTACAACGAGAATGCTGCACCGAGTGTCGGCCCGATCATGAAAGATGATATTGCGACCATCATCAGGATTGCTGAAATACTTCTGGCGACTTCAACCTGCCATATTCCCAAAGCCTCTACATACCAGAGACCTATTGTAGATGATAGACCGAGTAAAATACCGGTTAGAAGAAATAGGCCTGATCCTGCAGTCATCAGACCATAAAATCTGTTCTCCATGTGTGCTATTTGGCGCAGATATTTTTTATTTCTGTTCAACAGCCTTGCTGTATATTCCTGTGGTCCATGCGCTGATCTGTTCCCATCGGAAATTATCTTCGACCCGGTCTCTGGCGTTATCTCCGAGCCAGTCTGCCCATCCAGGGTCTTCAAGCGCCCGGGTAACCTGGCTTGTGATTGAATTGGAATCTGCTGGATACGTGTGTAGGCCTGTATACTCGTGTACAATCGTATCTTTCATTCCTCCTGTGTAACTCCCGACTGTTGCAGTTTCGCACGCAGCGGCTTCCAGAGGCACTATTCCGAACGGCTCATAGACACTCGGAGCTACAGTCATTTCTGATTCTTTCATCAGCGATAAAAGTTCCTCATCCGATACATAACCAGGGAAATAGACTTTATCTCCTACCTGTTTTTTGGCGAGGCCTTTGTAGTGTTCTGTCGCCCCCGAACCGCACATAACGAACTTTGCATCAGGTTTTTGCTCTAATATGTGAGGCATTGCCTCTATGAGATGGCCCGGGCCTTTCTGAGGATACATCCTTCCAACAAACAATACTATCTGTTCCCATTCCAGCGCATAGTTCTGACGCTCAAGCGACCCGGAGTGTTGGTCAAATTTTTCAAGGTCGACACCGTTAGGAATATAGTTTATCTTTTCTTCCGGTACCTCATAGAGATGCTTTACTTCATCGCAGAAGTCTCTACCAACCGTGATAACCTGATCTGCCTCGTAAGTACCCAGCCATTCAAGGTTGTGAATCGCCCTCTGGTAATCAGAGTCAATCCCATCCCTGCCCTGCTGAGTAGAGTGCACGGTGAAAACCAGTGGCAGGCCTAAAGTCTTTTTTATGCCTGTAGCAGCGGGAACAGCCATCCAATCGTGGCCGTGAACAAGATCGAAGCTTTTTTTCTTGGATAATTCTAGGGCTTTTTTCTCCATTCTATCTCCGAGAGCCATCGCCCAAGAAACAGTGTTATCAGCTCCATTGTTTGCGGGCACCCGGTGGATTTCAACCCCGTCTCTGTATTCCTTTTCCTCTCTCTCACCGAAAGTGACTACAACCGGCGAGTGCCCTTGAGAGGCCATAGTCGTGGCAAGATCCTCACAGTGGGCTGCTATTCCGCCTGCCTTATACGGAGGATATTCCCACGTGATAAAAAGAGGCCTCATGTATTTTTCACCGTTCTAAATCAATTTCCTTAAAATTCAAAAGGTTTTCATAAATTTTTAAAGCTGATGAATGCCAGTCACCGCTTAGAGGGTTTAAAACCTCTATTTTTTCTTCAGGTACATCTAGGTCATATACAGCCGAGTCATACGTGCTTTGCCTGTTAACCAGTATCTTCTCTGCTTTGTAACCTCCCTTCCACTCAAGTTCTGATATAACCTCAGAGTTAGGATCATTGAAGCCTCTTTCATTCTCAGTTGAGTGAAGTGTAAGGACGAAAGGCCTCTCAGAATATTTTTTGATGGCTGTCGCACCGGGTACTGTCAGCCAGTCATTTGCGTGTATAATTTCGAAATCTCTTTCATCAAACAATTCTCTGCCTTTCTCCTTCATCTCATTGTTAAGCATCATCGACCAGCTGTAAAGCGAATCACCCTCGTAATGAAGCGGTACTCTCTCGACTTCGACTCTTTCATCAACAGAGTAATACTCTCCATCATCAAAAGCAAGGACAAAGGCCTCATGACCTTCATTGACCAGTGTCTCTGCCAAGGACTTAACATACTCGGAGATATCATCTCCGTCGACAAACTTTCTGGTCAGGAACAGTACTTTCACTGTTCAAACCTCATTTCAAAACCTTTTTTCTTGCTTTGCTCGACATCAGGCTGATTGAATGGATCAACATCTCTTAACCATGAGGAATAGACCGCCAGGTACTGGAGAAATGCCAAAAACCCTCCGACAGAATCATAGCTTAACTCTTCAAGTCTCAACTCTATTTTAGGCCTTTGGCTTTCTACAAGCGCCTGTTTTACACCTCTTGATTCAGCTTCCAGAGAGGCCTCATATGTTTTTCCATCAAGATCTCCTAATTCTCGGCCTCTAAGCTCTACATCCTGTAATTCTTCTGGAACTTCTATCTCCGCATGTTCATGTTTTGATTCTATAAACATAGGCACTATATCCTGTTTTCCTCCGAAAATTCTCTGATTCGTGTGGTGTTGGTACTCCGGACCAAGATCACCGAAAAATGTCTGGCCCTTTCCTTTTTTACAGACTGATTCGTGCATCAACTGAACAACAAGCGGATAAAAACCGAATAAACGGGTAGAATAAAAGGGAGTCAAGACTTTATCATAACCCTGCTTTTCTGCTTCAAAGAGATCCTCAGCAAGTTTCGAAGCCTTGTTAGGCTTACCAGGATCCAATCTCCTGTGCATCTCTCTTCCTCCCTTAAAGATCTCTTTGACGTCCAACCCGAGAAGTGAAGCCGGAGCAAGCGCTGTCTCAGACAGGCCTGTGAACCTGCCTCCTATATCCGGGTGTTCAATTGTTTCAAGGCCTCTACGTTCTGCTATATTGTTCAGAGCTGAGTTATGATCTGTTGTTAACGGCATTATTTCGTATCCACGGTTTAGAAAGTAAAGCGTGGATTCTACCACTCCTGTTGTTGAACCTGACTTGCTTACAGGCATCACAAGAGTATTTTCTTTTTCAATGGATCTTTCGACATGTCTCAGGTATCCTGGCTCCATTGTTGTAATTATCTCTACATTTTTATCGTGTTGATCTCTGAAAGCATAATTCAAGGCTCTAAAGCTTGTTACTGAACCACCGTTACCGATCAAAACCAGGTTCTGAAATTCTTTATCCAAGGCCTGTAATTCATCAATATCAGGATCATGTACTGAAAAATAAGGCCTTGGTCTGTCGAATTCTCTGTACTCTTTTTCTATGCTGGATTTAATTTCAATCATTTTTCTTTACCGCCGTTCTGTGCGCTTCTCTGTAGTTTTCTCCCAGTTTCTCCCACGATGTGAGCTGTGCCATTTTCCGGGCGTTGTGTTTTCTTTCAGTTATCTCAGTTTTATCAAATGAGAGGAACTCCTCTATATTTCTCGCCAGATCATCCACGACCCTTTCATGTCCTCTATCTTTTCTTCTCAATACCTGAACCCCTTTCCTGGCTGAGGAATCCGTTTCCTCTAGCAAAAACTGGCCAAAGCCCGCTAAATCACTTGTCACGGATAAAGCACCATTTGCCGCAGTCTCGACAGGCGTATAACCCCATGGCTCGTAGTAACTCGGGAAGAAACCTGCACTTGAAGCCACGACCATATCCTCATACTCCATAGAAAGCAGCTTATCACCTACGGAGAGATAAGTAGGGTAAAAGACAACTTTAACCCTATCATCTTCCGAGTTAGTTATTCCCTGCTGTCTCAAGGCCTCAATTATTTCATCGTGAGCATAATTTAGTTCAAATGCCGATATCGGAGGGCCTTCACTCCCTCTCTTCTTGTGAAAGTTCTGCTGAAGGAATTCCAGTTGACTGGAGTCCGTTAAACATTTTTTAACCTCTTCAACAGGATTTTCTCCTGAAGCAACTGCATCAACGAACTCTCGCCTCATTTCAGGCATCTTTGAATCGACGTAGTCCCCCAGTTCCTCGTAGAGAGATTTATTCTCCAGAACCTCCATGTCAGGGCCTTTAACATCGGAAGGTACGAGGAAGAAAAAGTACAGTTCTTCGCCAGGCCTCTCATTTATTTTTCCTAGGGCCTCTATCAGTATATCAAAACCCTTGTTCCTGAACTCATATCTGCCCGAGGTGAAAAAAATTCTCGGGTCATCATCTAGATCAACCGAGTAATATGGATTGAAATAGGCCTGTAAAAACTCCTTGACCTTCTGTTTTTTCTGTTTATGGTTCACCGATAAATCCTCCAGGCTAGGATAATCTTCGACGTTGAAACCATTTGGAAGTATTTTATCAGGCTCTATACCGTGAATCGTGGAGGCCTCTCTCCCCGTCAGTTCACTGACCGTTGTGAAAACATCTGACTCTCTCGCTGCAGCCTCTTCCATCGAGTGTTTGGCTTTCACGCCAAGCTCCCTAGATAGACTTTCGGACTCTATTTCTCCGGATTCAACCATTGAAGGCAGATCATACTCATTGGATAGTGCCCGGCCCAGTACAGTCGCATGAGTTGTGAAGACTGTTGGAGACTCGATATGAAATACAGGTCCGGCAGAAAGCCATTCATGAAGCTGGACAACAAATTCCTGATTTGTCTCCAGCTCCTGAATAAGTCTTGCGACCGCATAACCCCATTTTACTGGCTCATCAAAGTCTTTACCGGCCTCCATCGAATCTATACCATGCATCTCCCAGTATTCTTCTTTAATATCATCTACATCTCTTTGAAGGCCTGAAGCATCGACCAGAATAGTTTTTGGAGCTCCTTCTACCTCCCAAACTCCATAATAACACTCTATACCCTCTGATCTAAGCTTTTCAAAGGCATCTGGATAAGGATTTTCTCTAGGAGCAAACTCTTTCCGCATCGAATCTTCATCGTAAAAACCGACTGTGAGATAGTTCTCTCCGTAAAAGTCTTTCATCTTGGAGCTTTTGGATTTCAGCACCTGATAGATTCCTCCAACCTTGTTTGCCACTTCAAAAGATACCTCAACCAGCTCCAGATTCTCCATATTTCATCTTTCCCGCAGACCAGTATAAAAACTCGTGATACCACTGCGAAGTTAAAATAAACCTTTTTTACGCTCTCGTTGCTCACACATTTCTATGTATCATCTAAAAAACCCTGAAGGCCTGAAGGGTACTGTCTCAAACCTTAACGCCTTTATCCACCGGGACCTCGATGCGGGGTTCTCCTCTAAATGGTCAGGCATATGGAGGCCTGAGTATAAACTTCTTGATTATTACGCTTTCCGGCTTAATGGAATATGGCTTAACTCAGAGAATTTAGAGGCAGTTGATTACGGGGAGGAAATCACATACTACTTTGAAACTGGTTCACTTCATGTACAGGAAAATATATCAGCTCCAGAAGGCCTTCCAGGTATAGAATCGGGTTTGAAGATCGAAAACAAAAGTGAAAAGCGGAAAGCTATTCAGATAGCTCTCGAAGCCGGAGTAGATATCAGAGACCGAGGAACAGATGTTCCAGATCAAGATTACATAGTTGAGAGAGATAAGTCCAGAGTCAAGGTTTCAGGGAATAAAAGCCTCGAGATAACTTCGGACCAGGATCTGATCAACACCGGTGAGGCCTACAAAAAGGAACATTTTCCGGGTGAACGCCAGGAATGCATTATACCCGGTGAAATAACAGCCAGAATAGAGCTTGAGCCTTCGGAAACCAGAAAAATAAAGTTCAGGTTCACCTCCGGGAAGGCCTCTAGCTATAGAACAGATCATCAGAATAATTACCTTGAAGGAGAGTTGAAGAGAGGCTTTGAGGCCTCGGTTCAGAGCATGGAAAATATGATCTATGATAGAGAAGGTCTAGGAGTTATCGCAGGGCATCCCTGGTTCCAGAACTTCTGGGCACGAGACAGTTTCTGGACTCTCCTGGGGATGATCGATGCAGGTTACTTCAGAGAAGCAGAGAAGATACTGGAAAACTTTGCTGAGAGAGGTATACCAGGTAAAATAGGTCTGGAAGGAGACGAGAAAGGGTACCGAATAGATACATACCCGCTTTACATAATCGCGGCAGATAAGTTGAGACGCCATTACAAAATCACTCCAGAAATCGAAAAAGGAATGAAACAGGCCTTTGAAAAGCTCGAGCTTGAAAACAACGTGGTAAGGCATGATCCAGAAGGAACTTGGATGGACACCCTGGAAAGGCCTGATGCAGTAGACGTCCAGTCACTCTGGTTAGAGGCTGGAAAAATAATGGGCAAGAGAGAAAAAGAGCTTAAGGAAGGCCTGAAGAAATTTGTTAAAGAAGATCAAATACTGGATCACTTGGGCGAAGACCCTGCTCAAACCATTAATCCTTCTGTTCCTCTAATGTTTGGCCACACAGATTCAGGACTTTCCAAAATTAATGCAGAATTTTCCTCACGTTTCGGTGCCAGAACCCGTTCAGTAACAGACCCGGGCTATGATTCCTCAGGTTATCACACAGGCAGTACTTGGGGATTGACAACCTGTTGGGCTGCCGCAGCAAACTTTCAACACGGGAACACCGTTGAAGGCCTTAACTTTCTGGAAAACTTTTCCAAATTTCTTGATAGAGGCCAGCCCGGAGCGTTACCAGAAGTACTGGACTCCGAGAACGGAGAAAACCTGGGATGTTTTGAACAGGCCTGGAGCGCAGGAATGTTCGTACATGTAATCGATTCATACCTCTTGGGTATCGATGTAACAGAAGACACAATCAAAATAGATCCGTGCGAAGATTACTCCGGTAAAAGAATGAACAAGCGAATAGGCGATTCCTTCATCGATATCAAGGTAGAAAACGGAGAGGCGAAAATCCTGAACAGCCCTGATCTCGAGAGAGAGGTTTTAACATGATAATAATTAATTTCAAGGCCTACAGCGAATCAATTGACTGGAAAGCCAGAGAACTTTCGAAAAAATGCCAGAAAATTGCGGAAAAAACCAATAAATCTCTAGTTTCAGTACCACAGACTCAAGATTTACGCGTTTGTTCTGGAAAAATATTTGCACAACACATAGATAGTGTAGAGCCCGGCAGTCATACAGGCAGCAATTTAGCAGAAGGCCTGAAAAAGGCTGGGGCTTCAGGGACGCTTCTAAATCACTCAGAGAACAGAATAAGCAAAGAAGAGATAAAGGCCAGCATTGAGAGATGTAATGACCTGGATCTTGAAACAGTAGTCTGTGCCCAGGATCCTGAGGAATGTGAAGAGTTGAGCCAGCTGGAACCAGACTATATAGCCTTTGAGCCTCCAGAGCTTATCGGGGGAGAGACCTCTGTCTCAACAGCAAGGCCTGAGTTAATTGAGGAAGCAGTGACACGTTCTGAGGTAGATGTTTTAACAGGAGCCGGCATTAAAGATAAGCAAGATGTTGAAAAAAGCATAGATTTGGGTTGTAAAGGAGTGCTTGTAGCTTCAGCCGTGGTAAAATCTGAAGAACCTGAAAAGGAGATTGAAGAGCTCTGTGAAGGCCTATGAAAGACTTGTGGAGACAAAAGTTCAGAGAAAAGGCTGAGAAACCAGGTATAGGAGGGTTTCAGGTGTTAACTGCGTTCAATGCAAATATTGACAGAAAAATAGAGTTCAGTGACCTGGACTGGAGTCTTGTGAGGCCTGAGGAGCTTGATGAAGTTAGCAATGTCAGTGATGTTAAGAAGGTACTTAGTTACGCGATTCAAAACGGTGAAAACCTTGAAGTCGATGCTTCAAGGCTTCAATATGAATTTGAGATAGGGGATACCTCTGTGGGAGGTCAGGCTGCTATAATGGCGAATTTCCTTTCAGGCCTAGAGGGTAGTGTAACTTTTTACACTCCTCTTCTGTCGGATAAACTGGCCCAAAATATAGACGAAAAGGTTTTACATCCATATTTTGACGGAGGGTTTAAATTAAAAAACGTGAGAGATTCTGCAAACACGGATAGGACCAAAGAAAATATAATTATAGAGTTTAAAGAACCTAAAAGCGGCCGTTTAATCCTTTCAGATAAGTTGAGAGGATTCGGACCGTATTTCCGGTCAGGAATAACCGACAACATCGATTTGATAGATGAAAACATCCAGGGCGTTGTTCTTTCAGGTTTTCATAATCTCAGAGGGAATAAAGAAGCAAAAATAGAGAAGTCCAGACATCAAATTCAGAGAATAGATAGTAAAATCCATGTAGAACTTGCTGATACAGAGAAAGAAAACTTTAAGCTAATCAGAGAAAATATTATTCCTTTCATCGAAAGCATCGGACTAGATGAAACAGAGGCCTTGAAGCTTGCAGAAACACTGGATAAGGATTATTCCAGGCCTCTTAAAATGGGTGAGGCCTTTGATCTTTTGAAAGGCTTGATCGATGAAACAGATCTGGCTCGTTGCCATCTTCACACCTACCGTTACCATCTTCTAGTTACTGAGAAAGAATACTCTGTAGATGTAGATGATATTTTTGACGGCATGATCTTTGGCGAGATTTCAGCGATTAAATGCGCAGAGAAAGGCCGTCTGCCAAATCTCGAGGACTTTGGAGACCTAAGTTTTACTGATATCCACGTCAAAAATCTTGACCAACATGAGGATTTCGCTGACTTCTTTGATCTGGAGAACTTCGTAGAAACAGGTAAGGCCTCAATCGAGGATTATAATGTCTGTGCGATACCGACGTTAATACATGAGGAACCAGATAGGCTGGTCGGGATGGGAGATCTAATCAGTTCAGGAGCCTTCGCCTACGAGCTCAGCAAAGAGAGCGGACAGTAGATTCTACTTCTCCCAAGATTTCCTCCAGATCCGCTTCAGTAGAGGCCTCACATCTCACACTCATTTTTTCCTCCGTGTTTGAAGGCCTGACAAGCGCCCAGCCTTCCTTGAATTCTATTTTGACACCGTCTTTAGTTGTCATCTCATGTTCTGAGAAATGATCCTTGACCCCCTGAATCACTTTTTCTTTCCTCTGTTCTGGGCAATCAATTCTGAGTTCAGGCGATACCGGATAATCTTTGAACGCCTTCAACCTCTGGATCTCACCGCTGTCAACTATATCACACATCAGGCATGCAGCAAGCAGGCCATCATCCCATGGAAAACCTAAAACCGGGAAATAGTAATGGCCTGAAAGCTCTCCAGCAAACACCACTTCATCGTCTGAGTGTATGATTTCAGATATAAATGTATGCCCGACCCTGCTTTCGATCGGCTCCCCTCCAGATTCCCGAATCTTTTCCTTGACCAGTTTTGAGGCCCTGAGGTCATGTACTACCTTACCTCTAGCTTCCTCAAGCATCCTCTGAGAGAAAAGAGCCAGAACTTCGTCCTCTGAAATATATTCTCCTTCAAAAATAAATCCTGCTCTATCACCATCGCCGTCAAAGATTATACCAAGATCTTCATCAACCATTTCCCTTTTCAAGGCCTTTTGGGCTTTTTCATCTGTGGGATCCGGCAGATGATTGGGAAACTCTCCATCAATTTCTTCATTAAGGCCTTTAACTTCACAGCCTATCTCTTCTAGAAGTTCAGGGCATAGAGCCGCTGTAACACCGTTACCATAATTTACAGCGACCTCCAAGTCAACCTCAAAAAGGCCTGTTAAAGCTTCAATATACTCTTTCCTGATATCTAATTCTTCAAATTCTCCTAGGCCTACTTCAAAATCCTTTTCTTCGTATATTCTCTCGATCTCTGCCATTCCATTTTCCCTTGACATCGCCAGGCCTCTCTCAAGGCAGAACTTGAAACCTGTATACTCCTGAGGGTTATGCGATGCTGTGACAACCGCTCCATGACTGTATTCCATCTGATCAACTGCAAAGTAAAGCACAGGAGAAGGAACCATTCCAATCCCTGTGACATCACTGCCTGTAGATTTTATTCCCTCAACAAAGGCCTCAGTAATTTTTTCAGCATGAGTTCTCCCATCTCTCGCGACGAGAATGCTTTCATCTCCTGCAAAAGTGCCATAGGCCTTTCCAACTCTTCTGGCTTCTTCTTCAGAGATTTGTTCTGGATACCTACCTCTCAAATCATACGCATGGAAAAACTCTGTCATACATCAGTTAGAAAGCTAGAAGTATTTAGACTTTAGGCCTCAAAGCGGAGAAATATCTTTGAACTTCATCTTCAGCCGCTCCCCGACACCTCTCTCGGGAGGTTCCTCTCCTCTAATCCTGTGAGCAACGTTCTCAATCTTCTTAGATACTCTGGATTCAGGTCTGTAGCTGACGACAGGCTCCCTCAATGCAATTCCCTCTCTCACATGCTTGTGATCCGGTACCTTTCCGATTATTCCAGTCTCCATCAAATCTATAACGTCTTCATCCGAAACCTCCGACCTCTCATCTCTAACACCGTTCAAAACCAGGCCTAAGACATCTCTGTCAAGCTGTTCAGCAATCTTTTTGGCACCTAGACAGTTAGTCAAGGCTGGAAGCTCAGGCTCAGCCACCAAAAGAACTTCATCCGAGGCCTCGATACTTGCCTGAACCTCTTCATTTATTCCTGCGGCCGAGTCGATGAACACAAAGTCTTTATCCCCCAGAAAATCCACAAGAGAATGTTTTAGATTCTCAGCATTACCCTGGAAATCAAGTATATTAGCCGGTAAGACACTGACACCTTCACTGTGTTTGGTAACTGCCTGTGTGATATAGGCCTCTCCCTGTAAAACATCATTTAGAGAAATCTCCTGAAAACCAAGTCCCATGTGCTGAGAGACATTAGCTCCTGAAAAATTTCCATCGATAATAAGGACTTCATAACCCTGCTGAGCGAGAGAAGTCCCAACATTAACTGACAAAGTCGTCTTTCCTACTCCTCCTTTCCCAGATATGAGAGAGATAACTCTAGTCATCAAGTAAAGATAACCAAGGCCTGAATAAAAAGGTTTTACCTGAACCGGGAGAAAATCCTGTCCAAAAATCCTGATTCCTCAAGATCAGGCTCATACTCCAGACCATGAACATCAGCCGCAACCTTCTTGAACCTCTCAGAGACATGATGATCCGGCTCATGATGAACAACAGGTTTTTTCGCAGCCAAGGCCTCCTGAACCTTCTCATGATCAGGAACCTCCATCAACACCTCATAACCTATCATGGACTCAACCTCTTCAGTCGAAAGCTCCGAATCATGATCCTTAACCATATTCAAGATCACACCAGTCACATCAGTGCCTGCTTCCTCCGCAATATTAACAGTCTTCAAAGCATCAGTCACAGCCGGAAGATTAGGATTAGTAACAATCATAACTTCATCCGAGGCCTCAATAGCGTTGATAGATTCATTTCCAAGGCCTGCTGCGGAATCAATTAGTACAAAATCGGGTTCTCCGACCGCATCAAGAAGCACATCGCTTAAATTCTCCGGTGAAGTATCTTTGAGGTCTTCGACAGATAATCCTGCAGGTACAACTCTCAGGCCTGAATCATGGATGTACATCGCCTCAGTTATATGTGCATCACCTTTCAGCACATCGTGAAGGGTTTTTGGGTAAAGCGGTATCCCTATGTGGAATCCTAAGTTCGGATTAGTCAGATTTGCATCGAGTACGACAGTATCAGCCCCAAAATGAGTTAATGCTGCTCCTAGATTTGATGTAACCGTCGTTTTCCCTACTCCTCCTTTGCCACTGCTCACACATATTAGACGGGTCATCGTATGAAAAAATTAGACTGCGGGCATTTAAATTATATGAGGCCTTTCACATCCTTTTTTCGAGAACAATCTTCATTCAGTTTGACTTTAATATAATTCAAGGCCTATACCTGTGGTATGGGTACAGAGTTCGCTGACAAACTTGTTTCACTGGAGGAAAAGTGGCAGAAAAAATGGGAAGAAGCAGAAATTCACAAGACCGAAAGAGATGACTCAGAGAAATACTATGTACTGGAGATGTTTCCATATCCCTCTGGAAATCTGCATATGGGGCATGTAAGGAACTTTTCTCTGGGAGATGCTCCTGCTCGAATGAAACGAATGCAGGGCTACAATGTCATGCATCCGATGGGATGGGACGCGTTCGGACTCCCAGCTGAAAACGCAGCCATTGATAGAGATGTCAGCCCAAGAGACTGGACTCTGGACTGTATAGACAACATGAGAGGCCAGTTAAAGAGACTAGGATTTTCCTATGACTGGGATAGAGAAATTGCAACTTGTAACCCAGAATACTACAAATGGAATCAGTGGATGTTCCTCAAGATGCAGGAGGAAGGCCTAGCATATGAGGACGAGGCAGAGGTAAACTGGTGTCCGGGCTGTGAAACCGTTCTAGCAGATGAACAGGTCGAAGATGGCCTTTGCTGGAGATGCGACTCCGTTGTAGAAAAGAAAGACATGAAACAGTGGAAACTAGGAATAACAGAATATGCAGATGAACTATTACAAGATTTAGATCAGCTAGAGGGATGGCCTGACAAGGTCAGGAAGATGCAAAACGAATGGATTGGAAAAAGCCAAGGCGCATCAATAAAGTTCCCAGTACCGGAAAAAGACCAGGAAATAGAGGTTTTCACTACAAGGCCTGACACAATATTTGGAGCTACCTTCATGGCTTTAGCTCCAGAACACGAACTTGCTGAAGAAGTCGCAGAAAGTAATGAAGAAGTCGCAAAGTACATTGAGGAAGCCAAGAAAAGAGATGATGAAGAACGTGAAGAAAAGAGTAAATCTGGAGTATTCACAGGCCTACAAGCAGAGAATCCTGTAACAGGAGAGGAAGTCCCGATCTATATCGCAGAATTTGTGCTTATGGACTACGGTACAGGGGCAATTATGGCTGTGCCTGCGCATGACGGAAGAGACCATGAGTTCGCAAATGAGCACGGGATAGATATTCAGTCAGTGGTTGAGGGCGGCGAACACGACTTCAGTGAAGAGGCCTATGAAGAAGATGGAGAACACATTAACTCGGAGTTCCTGAATGGCCTCAATAACGAAGAAGCTATTGAAAAAATGATTGAAAGACTGGAAGAAGAAGGCCTCGGAAAAGCAGATGTCAGTTACCGATTGCGTGACTGGCTGATTTCCAGGCAGCGTTACTGGGGGACACCAATCCCTGTAGTTCACTGCGATGAGTGTGGGGCTGTTCCTGTTCATGAAGAGGATTTGCCTATCGAGTTACCAGAAGATGTAGAGTTTACAGAGACCGGGAATCCAATTGAAACTTCAGACACTTGGATTGATACTGAATGTCCTGAATGTGGTGGAAAAGCGAGAAGAGAGACAGATACAATGGATACATTTATTGGGAGCTCATGGTATTTCCTTCGCTATCTCTCACCAGAACTTGAAGATGCGCCATTCGATGTTGAAGACGCTAACTACTGGATGAACGTTGACCAGTATATCGGCGGTATAGAGCACGCCGTGATGCATCTACTTTACTCACGTTTCTTCACAAAGTTCCTTAGGGACAGAAGCATGCTTGAAGTCGATGAACCATTTGAAAGACTACTGACTCTTGGAATGGTCCACCATGAATCATACAAATGCCCGGAACATGGATGGCTGTACCCTGATGAAGTAGAGGACGATAACGTATGCAGCAAGTGTGGACAGGAATTAGAGACCGAAGTAATCAAGATGAGTAAATCAAAGAAAAATGTGGTCGATCCGACAGAGCTTGTGGAAGATCACGGCGCAGATACAGCAAGAGTATTTATTTTGAGAGCAGCCAACCCAACACGAGAACTAGAATGGAGCGAAGAAGGCGTCAAAAACTCTGAAAGAATGCTTGAAAGAATCTACGATCTTGTAAATGAAAATAGAGGCTTTTTGACTGAAGAAAGGCCTAACTTAGAAAATGCAGAACTTGAGGACAGAGTTGTCTCAGCTCGAATAGAGAGAGCTATAGAGAAAGTAACTGAAGATACAGAGAGCTATGATTTCAATCTCGCACTCAGCGAAGTTGACAAATTACTGACTAAACTTTACTGGTACAGACAGAGAAATCCTGATGCTGAGATTTTCAGTCATGGAGTGCGAACTATAGTTAAACTTCTCAGCCCGTTCGCACCTCATCTTGCAGATGAACTCTGGAATGAATTAGGACACGATGAATTTGTAGTGGCTTCAGAATGGCCTGAAGTAGACGAAGAACTGCTTGATACTGAAGCAGAAGAGATAGATGAATACTTCGAGAAAGTTAGCAGCGACATCAGAGAAATTAATGATATGACTTCTTCAGAGCCAGAGAATATCAAAGTTATACAGGCCTCAAAGTGGAAATACCAGGCCTTTGAATCAATCAAGGATAATCTGGAGCTTCAGGATGTTGGAAAGATGATGAATCAGACGCTTACAGACGAGTTGAAACAGAACGCTCAGGAAATCAATCAGATGGTGGTAGAGGCTGTGGAAAATCCTGGAAAGTTCAAGGACCAATACGTCGACAGAAGTACAGAGCAAGAGGCCTTAAGCCAGAACCAGTCTCGATGGAAAGAAGAATTTGATACGGATATCGAGATAGTAGAAGAGGAAAATTCTTCAGACGAAAAAGCATCGAGAGCCGAACCCGGAAGGCCTGCAATAGTGCTTGAATAGGCGTTCTAATGAATCTGGGTTTATATCCATCGCTCTGAGATGTTCCGGGACCCGGATTATTTTTTGGCCTCGGCTTTGAAATGTTGATTGTTGTTGGATCTTCTATTCAGAAGCTCTGTGTTATAACCCATTTTTTCCAGGAAATTATCTATCTTTTTTACCTGTTGATGGCTGTGAACCTCGTATAATATAACAGGCCTGGTATTTTTCAAGATTCCCTTAATACCTTTCAAAACCTCTAGTTCGTGGCCTTCCACATCGATCTTTACTACATCAGGTTTTGGAATATCCAGGCTGTCTCCTTCTTTCACCTCTACTCGGTATCCACCGTTTTCATCCAATTTTGCCATTGGGTTTGGGCCTCTACCTCTAGAGAGCCTGGCTTTTCCCTCAAAGTCCGAGAGTGCAATTTGAAAGAGCTGATATTCTACATTATTGGCATCAAGATTCTGATTAAGCTGGTTAAAGGTCAAAGGGTTAGGTTCAAATGCATAGACCTTAGCTCCTTTAACCCCTGCCAGAGCAGAGAAAAACCCGAGATTTGCTCCGATGTCATAAAAGACATCAGTAGGCTGAAGCTCATCTACCAGTTCATTGTAAAGTTGTTTCTCAGTTTTATGAGTATAATCAAGGTTGTAATATCCATTCACAAAGCTAGAAGAGCTTAGAGAAATTTCGTCACCCCTTATTTTGAAACTGGCATGCCCTCTCAGATAATTTTTCGCTGCGTTAAAAACCGATATTACCTCAACCATAATGAATAAGACATTTCATCTAGTACCTTTTTAAGCTGCTTTTCAGGCCTTCATCTATATGCTTATCGACCTCTACGTCGATTTCTAAGTCATTTAAGGCCTTCCTCTGTGCTTTGACGAGTTGCTCCATTTTCTGAAGCCTTTGATTCATGATACTCATCGCCACCCACATCTGGCCGACAGAAGGATTTTCAGCGCTCATATAGGCCTGTTCATGTTGTTCTGTATCGTGTAAAAGCTCTTCAAGTGATTCACGTGGCTTTTTAGGAAGGCTGTCTTTCCAAGTCATACTTTTGAGTTAAATCCAATGCTTTTAACTCTCACTTTCTGGAGTAACAACATGGAAAAAGGCGAAATGGTGAAACTCGAGTACATAGGAAAGGAAAATGGAGAAATATTCGATTTAACAGTCGAGGAAAAAGCAGAGGAAGAAGGCCTCGACACAGAATCGATGAACTTCGAGCCAATAAGCGTGCTTCTAGGGGAAAACTTTGTAATCTCAGGACTTGAGGAAGCACTGATGGATATGGAACTCGGAGAAGAAAAGGAAATCGATATACCTGCGGAAAAAGCTTATGGAGAAAGAGACAGTGACAGGACCGAGACCTTCCCTGAAAAAGCGTTTGAGGAACAAGGTGTCCAAGTCAGGCCTGGAGAGCAGATAATGATAGGCGGCCAGAGAGGCAGAGTAATTTCAAAAGGATCAGGCAGAGTCAAAGTCGACTTCAATCACCCTCTCGCAGGTAAAGACCTAGAGTACTGGGTAAAGATAGTTGAAAAAGTTGAGGATGACGAAAAAATAGCACAGGGAATACTTGAAAACAGGTTAGGCCATGGAGAACTAGAGTTTGACGGCGATACTGTTACAGTAATCCACAAGCATGAACACGAAGGACATTCGCATTCTCTAAGCGATGAATTCAAAGAGCGAATGAGAGATGAGATAACAGAGTACACTGGCTTCGAAAACGTGGAATTCGAAGAGTAAAGGCCTCAAAAATTCTTTTATTCTTACCCTTACCGTTTTGTATACATGACAGGACCTGTATTTTTACATGGGGAGTCAACAGATCTCCGTACTATCGAGGAGGAGGATCTGGAGTTCCTCAGGAACGGCGTAAATCATCCAGGTGTCCGTATTTACATGGGAAACAGGGCACCTCAGAACCTTGATAACCAGGAAGAATTCTTTGAGGAAGTTATCTGCGGAGAAGATGTCCATCTAATGATCTGTGATAAGAATGAAGAGAGTAAGGGAATCGTTTCTCTGAAGCATCAGGGGGATAGGCCAGATAGAATGGGAGAACTTGGTCTATGGGTGCATCCAGAATTTCACGGCCACGGTCATGGATCAGAGGCCTCAAAAATGATAATAAAGTATGCGTTTGAACAGTTAAACTATCACCGCCTCTATGCTAGAGCCTATGAAAGTAACAGGCCTTCTCAGAAAATCTGGGAAAGACTAGGTTTTGAGAAAGAAGGAACTTTGAGGGATCATACTTACTCTGAAGGAGAATACAAAAACGTTATCTATTACGGCATGATAGAAGGTGAAAATCAATGACTGAGACCGAAAGCGTGTTCAAAGAGAAAGAAGATGTATTATTGAGGCCTGTTGAGGAGTCCGACTCAGAGTTTCTTCAACAACTCATCCAGCATAAAAATGTTAGAGATACAATTGGAAGGCCTCCTAAACCCCTCAATAGAAATGAAGAGGAAAAACATATCGAGGAAATGAGTTCAAACGACGACGCAGCCTATTTCCTGATAGAGTTTGAAGGTGAAAAAGCTGGAACGATTTCTCTCCACGGACTTGAAAGCGAGTATGGAAAAGGAGAGTTCGGCATCTCGATACATCCAGATTTCCATGGAAAAGGTATTGGCACAGAATCTGTCAAAATGATAGTAGAATACGGATTCGAGACTCAGAACCTTCATAAAATAAGGGGAGGACACCTTGAGGACAATATTCCTTCAAGAAGAGTAATGGAAAAAGCAGGCCTCCAAGAAGAAGGACGTGAAAGAGATTACAAATATGTAGACGGAGAATGGAAGGACGTCCACTGGATGAGTATTCTTGAAGACGAATACAAAAGCTAATTTAGTCCTGACACCTCCATTCTAGGCGCCAGGCCTATAATGGTTAAATAGGTCGCGAATCTCGGGAATTTTATATACTTTGAGGACTGATTGATGAATAAAGAAAAAGGGGTCAAATAATGGAAGATCAAATTGAGCAGGCGAGAAGCAGTTCAGGTTCAGTACCACAGTCAAAAGATAACAGCCACGAAATCGATGAACAACTGGAAAGCTTGATAGAGCAGAGAAAGGCCGAGATCAAGGTTATCGGCTCCGGAGGCGCTGGAAACAATACTATCTCCAGACTGGTCGATGTCGGTATTGAAGGATGCGAAACTATCGCGATGAACACAGACGCACAGGACCTTCTGTACGCAAACGCAGACCAGAAAGTCTTGATTGGTAAAGAACTGACTCAAGGCCTCGGAGCAGGAGCTGACCCCAAAGTAGGAGAAGAATCAGCTAAAGAATCCCAGCAGAAGATCAAACAGTCCGTCGATGGAGCTGATATGGTATTCATCACCTGTGGACTCGGAGGAGGAACAGGAACAGGTTCCGCACCAGTAATCGCAGAACAGGCTAAGAAAGAAGGCGCACTGACAGTAGGAATCGTCACACTACCTTTCGAAATGGAAGGACAGAGCCGACAGAAAAACGCAGAGTACGGACTGGAAAGACTGGAAGAAGTAGTCGATACGTTAATCGTAATTCCAAACGACAAGCTTCTTGAAATCGTGCCAGACGTATCACTCAACACGGCGTTCAAAATCGCAGACGAAATACTTGTAAACGCAGTCAAAGGAGTAACTGAATTAGTCACCAAACCAGGCCTTGTCAACCTTGACTTCGCTGATATTAGAGCCGTGATGGGAGAGGGCGGAATCGCCATGATCGGAATGGGTCAGTCAGATACAGACTCCAGAGCACAGGAAGCAGTCACAAAGGCCTTGTCCAATCCTCTGCTGGATGTCGATATTGATGGAGGCAAGGGAGCACTCGTCAATGTCACAGGAGGCACCTCGCTTTCGCTCAACGAGGCTCAGGAAGTAGTTAACACTGTAAGCGACAAGCTCAGTGAGAATGCAAAGATTATCTGGGGAGCTCAGGTCAGAGAAGACATGGATAACACACTTCAGTCGATGATAATCGTTACAGGAGTCGATTCTCCACAGATCTATGGGCCTGACAATACTCACCAAGACGAGTATGAGGAGGAAATAGAGAAGGAGCTGGGAGTAGAGTTCATCTAGACAAACCTTGAAATACAGGCCTTCCACATCTTTACTTTATGGATAATATTATCTGGCTGATAGTTGCTTCAGCAGTTACCATTGCTTTAGCCGGAATTCTTCTGTATCTAGGTGGCGATGTTCTTGAACAGGCAGAAAATGAATCCGACAACATTATAGAGGAAGATGAGGAACAATGGCTTAACCCATCTTCTTACTCAGAACCACCGGATTCCGGAAAAGACAGGGCTCCTCTAATTGAAACCGTAAATGTAAAACGCGAGGCCTCGATATAGAGATGGATAACGTCATGTGGGTAGTTATTGCGGCAGCAGTGGCCATCGCTCTGGCAGGAATATTACTTTATGTAGGAGGCGACAGCCTTGGAGATTTCAGCGATAACGCAAATGAAACATCAACAGGCACGATATGTGATTTTGAGGCCTCCGAAGTAGAGGCTGATAGGCTTAGCTGCGATGATATTTCCTCAGAATGTGAAGGAGAAATAGAGGCCTGTAGCTGAAGGGTTTTTAAAACTTCGTCAAGCTTTTTCTTTTAGCTCGTTACCACCACTCACGGGCTTTGAGTGGAAGAGCGACTGTATAAGTCGTTCTTCTATTCGCAGGTGTGATTCAAGAAATGGAATTAGATGTTAATCAGAAGGCCTTAAACGCCAAGAGAACCATTAAATCGAAGCTGAGAGAGTATCTCAGAGTCCTGAAAATTGCCGAGAAGCCGGGACGCGATGAGTTCGAGATGGCGGCGAAGATAACAGGTGCAGGCATAATCATCATCGGATTTGTAGGCTTTCTGTTCTTCATGGCTGCAAGAACTTTGCCAGGTGTATTTTCATGATACTTACAGTAAGAACAACAAGAGGAAGGGAAAAAACGGTCGTAAACGCAATGAGGAGCAAAGTAAAGGCAGAAAACTACGATATAAAAGCTGTTTTCCATCCTGAGGACCTAAAAGGCTATATCTTTGTGGAAGGAAAGGAACAAGACATCAAAGACCTTGTCTCCGACCTTAGAAACGCACGTGGAGCAATAGATCAAGAAGTAGGCCTTGATGAAATCGAGAAATACCTCAGTGAAGAGCAAGAAGACATCAAGATTGAGGAAGGCGATGAAGTCGAGGTAATCGGTGGGCCTTTCAAGGGAGAAGATGCTAAAATCAAGAGAGTTGACGATACGAACCGTGAAGTGACCATTGAGTTAATGGATGCGGCAGTTCCTATTCCAACGACTGTTGACGCTGATATGGTCCGTAAAAAGGCCTAGAAAATTAAATTATAACTTAATCTGTATTACAAAGGTGACAAATTAACAATGGGAGACAAGACTACCATCAATACATTGGTAGAAGGGGGATCAGCTTCAGCTGGGCCTCCGCTAGGACCGGAGCTAGGGCCTTTACCCGCAGACGTGGGAGAGGTAGTCCAGGCTATCAACGAGAAAACCAAGGACTTTGACGGGATGGAGGTCCCTGTCGATGTAGAAGTCGATGAGGAGACCGGAGACTTCACAGTTGAAGTCGGTAAGCCTCCAGCAGCAGCATTGATCAAGGACGTCGTAGGATTCGAAAGAGGATCCGGCGAACCTAACCTGAGTAAGGTTGCTGACATGAGCTTTGAACAGGCCTGTCAAGTCGCAAGAATGAAATCTACTGATCTGCTCGGAATGGATCTTCGTGGATGTGTCAAAGAAATCATTGGAAGCGCCCAGGCAATGGGAGTAACGATCGATGGAAAAGACGCTTATGAAGTCCAGCAAGAGATAGATGCAGGAGAATACGATGAAGAACTTGAAAATGAGGAGGGTATCTAGATGTCATTTACTGAAGCTATCGAGGAAGCAGTTGAGGAATCAGAAAATAGAAATTTCAAGGAGAGTCTGGATCTTATCATTAATTTCAGGGATATAGATCTAAGTGATCCTAACAACCGATTCAATGAGGATTTCAAGCTTCCTTACCAGGCCGATGAGAGTATCAAGGTCGCTGTGATCGGAGAATCCATCATTAACAATACAGATAATGCAGATAGAATAATCAATAAAGATGAGCTCGAAGACTTCTTCGATGACCCAAGTAAAGCGAAGGACTTGGCCGAAGAGTTTTCATTCCTGATCGCTGAGGCCCCTATGATGCCTAAAATCGGTCAGCAGCTGGGACAGGTTTTCGGTCCGAGAAACATGATGCCTGATCCAATGCCTCCAGGAAGCGATCCAACCGATAAGATAGAAGACCTTAGGAACACCGCAACCCTGAGGTTAAGGGAAGACCCACTTATGCAGGTAAAGATCGGAAACGAAGAACAGGAAAAAGACGAGGTTAGTTCCAACGCAGAGGCCATCTATGACTTTGTTATGGAGCAGATGCCTCAGGGACAGAACAACATCAAATCTGTCTTGATAAAGACTACAATGGGAACTCCAGTGGAGGTGGACAACTGATGCTAAAATCAGTGATTTTCTCTATTAGTCCAGAAAACAACGGAGGTGTTTTCGAATAATGGTTCAGCCAAAGCCAAAGAACATGTCCCGCGCACAGAAGGAAGAAAAAGTAGCTGAGTTCAAGAAGAAGATTGAAGACTATCCTGTAGTCGGAATCCTCGATATGCAGAGCCTTCCTTCAAGACAGCTTCAGCAGATGAAAAAGGAGATGAAGGCCTTCGCAGACATCAAGATGTCCAGAAAGACATTAATGAATATCGCAATTGATCAGGCCTCAAAGGAAGATATCGAACAGCTAAACGAAAATGAGGCCGTACAACCGGCCTTCATTTTCTCAAACAAGGATCCTTTCCAGCTTTACAGCTTGATCAAGAAGAACAAGACTTCTGCAGCTGCACAGGGAGGAGAGATTTCCCCTTCAGATATTGAAGTTCCTGAAGGAGATACAGGGATCGGTCCAGGACCGATGCTTGGAAAGCTTCAACAGACCGGATCACAGGTTCAGGTAGATGATGGCAGCATTCACGTGATGGAAGGCGCCACAATGATCGAAAAAGGCGATACCATTACAGCAGACGACGCAGAGATCCTTAACCAGTTAGGCATCGAGCCACTGGAAATAGGCCTCGACCTTGACATCGCATTCAGTGATGGAGAAGTCTTTACAGCTGAAGAACTCGACATCGACACAGAAGAGTACAGAACTGACGTTGAAACAGCAGCAAGCACAGCATTTAACCTTGCAGTCAACGCAGGAATCGTCAACAAGAGAACAGCAGAAACAATTGTTGGAGAAGCTGCACAGAAGGCTCGTAACCTTTCAATCAGCGAAGGAATCCCAACAGAGGAGACAATCGAAGAGATTCTCGCCTACGCATCAAGTAACGCTGAAGGCCTGAACTCCCAAATTGATCTTGATTCAGTTGACCTAGAAGAATCAGATGATTCAGACGAGAAAGAATCTGAAGAAGACGAGTCAGAAGAATCTGAAGACGAAGAAACAGACTCAGAGCAGGAAGAGTAAATCAGGCCTGACTTAAGGCCTTCCTTACTTTTTCCTTTTCCTCTGACATCATTTTTGCTATTTCTTTGTTATCTTCTCTAATTAATGCAAGTCTCAGTCGTTTATCTTTGTGATATAACCTGCCGATTTCTTCAGGCCTGATATTTTCATCATTTAAGCTAATCTCGCTGTTTTCTATTTTCCCAAGTTCATCTACCAGAGCATCGAGATTCTCTTCATGATCTATTTCCATCAGTATTTCATGCAGATACTTGGGATATCTCAGTTCGTAGACTTCACGATCGTAGATCTTTACAGGAACATCGCCCAGATTTTGAAAAAGATTATTGAATCTCTGAACGAGGCTTTCATCTGAGGCCTGATAAAGCGGTATTCCATTTGTGTTGACTGTGACAGAGCATTCTATCCTTGTCAGTAATTCATTGCTTTCTGGAATTGGAAAAACAGGATTTTTGACAGGATTGCTTCTACCTCTGCCTTTGAAAGCTTTCACATGTTGAGAGGCCTCGTTCCCGAATACTTTCTTCACGAGCTCAATCGGAAGATAAGAATCCTTCGATTTCCAGTTGTAAATCTTGGTTGAAGAGATATTGAAGGCCTGAGAAAAATTCTTTATCCCTCCGAATTCATCGACTCGATGCCAGAACTCTTTTCGCCCATACTCATCCAGTTTTATTCTGACATCCTCAAGCTGGGAAAACTTCATCTATACTCAGGTATGTGTTCTCTCTTTTTAATAATGAGGCCTCAATCTTTGGATAAGGTGAATCAAAACTATGGAATTAATTTATGCAGCACTTACACTTTCAGAAGCAGATAAAGAAATCAACGAAGACAACCTAGAAGACATCGTCGAAGCAGCAGGCCTCGACGTAGAAGACTCCGAGATCAAGGCTCTAGTAGCAGCACTAGAAGATGTCGACATTGAAGAAGCAATGGAGACCGCAGTCGCATCAGGAGCAACACCAGCACCTTCCGGAGAAGACTCCTCAGAAGAAGAGGAAGAAGAAGAGGAAGAGGAAGAAGAGGAAGACGATTCCTCAGAGGAAGAAGCTGCTGAAGGCCTAGGAAGCATGTTCTAAACAAGGCCTCAGTTCTTTTTCTTTTCTTTTTTCACAAGCGTTTTTAGTGTAACTTGCAAATCTGTTTATACTATGTCATTAGATATTGGATCTGCCATTCGTAACGGGGCAGAACGTACAGTTAAGAGAAACGGCCTGATTATAGCAGGTCTTTTATTCACAGTAAGTATTCTAAGCACTGTATTCAGCAACTCGCTGATTCAGGGGATGTTGGACGAAGGAATCATACCTTCAGAGTACGCTATGGAGACAGTGCCGCTGGCCTTAGGCCTCTCAACTGCAGCTTCAAGTGTACTATTATTTGCGACGATGACTGTAAGCGCAGTTGTAGGCATAGGAGTACTGAGAACATTTGTCAGCGCTGAGACAGAGAAGTTACCGCTTGAAAACTTCACCAGAAACGTTGTGATGGCTCTCCTCAACTTGATAGTAGGAGGGATAGCATACGCAGTAATTCTGACAGTAGGATTTCTCGCTTTCGTGATCCCAGGTTTCTTCCTGCTGGTAAGCCTCTACTTCTGGAACATTTTCGTCATCGTAGAAGACCAAAACTTTATAGAGGCCTTCAAATCCAGTTGGAACCTGACAAAAGGCAACAGACTGGAACTATTCGGCCTTGGAGTTCTCGTAGTGATAGCAGCAATGATCTTCGGAGCCGTATTCAGTCTAGCAGGAGGCCTACTGGAACTTGCAGCTGGAGCGACAATAGCGACAATCTTCGAACAGATTCCAAACGCATTCATCTCAGCTTTCTCAGTAGCAACACTGGCACAGGCCTACAACCAGCTCAAGGAATAAAATTTCCTTTTCCTTTTTTTCTTTTTCCAAAAGCCTTTGAAGATAAAAAAATTCTCTACCCAGCCGTTAACATGAAAGGCCTCGACGAACTAAAGGAAGAGATCAAAGAAGAAGCCAGCGACAATCCTGAGAAGTTTTTCGCGACAGACGTACTCAGGGAGAAAGGCTTTACTCGAGGCCAATGTTCTAACTGCGGCATATATTTCTGGAGCAACAACCCTGAAAGAGAAATCTGTGGAGAGCCTGAATGCGGCGACGGCTATACATTCATCAATAACTCTCCGACAGAGAGTGAATTAACACATACAGAGTCATGGGAACTTTTCGAGGCCTTTATGGAGATAAGAAATTACAAATCAATTGATCGGTATCCTGTTGTTGCTCGATGGAGAGATGACGTAGAATTTACTGGCGCTTCAATTTATTGCTTTCAGCCCTATGTGGTTTCAGGAGAGGCCTCACCGCCAGCAGATGAGTTAATTATACCACAGCCCTCCCTAAGGTTTAACGATGTAGAAAACGTGGGCATAACCGGAAGACACTACACTAACTTCACGATGATAGGTCAGACCTGTTTCCAGCCGCCTGAAAAGTATGACCAGGACCGGTATTTCCGAGATATGTTCGAGTTCGCGACTCAGGCCTTAGGAATTCCAGAAGAAAAACTGATTTTACACGAAGATAGCTGGGGCGGAGGCGGAAACCTTGGAGCATGTATGGAGTTCTTCGTAGATGGATTAGAACTGTTCAACCAGGTTTACATGTTCTACGAGATAACCCCAGAAGGCTACGAAGAACTTGATCTGAAAGTCCTTGACATGGGAATGGGCCATGAAAGAATCACCTGGATATCAAGAGGTACTGAAACCAGTTACGAGTCTGTGATGCCTGAAACTATTGAAAAAATGAAAGAAAGGACAGGCCTTGAAATAGATCAGAATATGTGGGAGAAGTTCCTGCCACACTCCTCGGAGCTGAACATTGATGAAGTAGAAGATATAGATGAAAAGTGGAGTGAAGTCGCAGAAAGAATCGGTGAAGATGTCGAAGGCCTTAAAGATGAGATCAAACCTGCCGCAGCACTATACTCGATAGCTGAGCATTCCCGAGCATTGAATTTTGCTCTAGCTGACGGAAAGATCCCAAGCAATTCCGGCGGAGGCCACAACCTGAGGATGATCTATAGAAGAGCTCAGGACTTCATAGAGAAGTATGGATGGGATCTTGATATGAGAGAAGTAGCGCGATGGAACGCTAAAGAGCTTGAGCCAATGTATCCAGAGCTCTTAGATTCTATTGATTCAATTCAGGAGATTCTGGAAGTCGAGAAAGAAAAATACGACAGGGCACGAGAAAAGGCGCAAGAAAAAATTGAGGAGCTAGATGAGAGGCCTGATCTGGAGAAAATGATTGAATTATATGAATCTCACGGCGTCAGCCCGGAAATGATGGAAGAACACCGATTTGAAGTGCCTGAAGACTTCTATTCAAAGGTAAGCGAGAAGGATGAAACTATTGAAGAGGCTGAAGAGAAATTCGATCTGGAAGGCCTAGAAGAAACAGAGAAACTTTATTATGAAAGAAGAGAGCCTTACAGACAGAATGGGAAAACCGAGCATTTCGATTTCAAGGCCTCAGTCGAAGCGATAATTGACGATGAATGGATTGTTCTTGACAGGACGATGTTTTATCCTCAGGGCGGAGGCCAGCGATACGACGTTGGAAAGATAAACGGCCATCAAGTGGAAAAAGTAGAGAAACAGTCCGGAGTAATCCTCCATCGAGCACCAGAACATGATCTTGAGGAAGGGCAGGGTGTAAAAGGCGTAGTCAACGGTGAGAAACGAAAGCAGTTGACTCAGCATCACTCCACGACACACATGGTGAATGCTGCTGCGCGAGAAGAATTGGGCGAACATATCTATCAAGCCGGCGCCAAGAAAGATCTGGAAAAAGGGAGACTCGACATAACTCATTACGAGAAACCTGGAAAAGAAACAATTAGAGAGATAGAGGCCTCTGTCCGGGAAATAATCGAAGAAGACCACGATATCAATGTGAGGGAACTGGCTAAATCTGAGGCAGAGCAGAAATACGGCTTCAGGATTTATCAGGGAGGCGCACCGCCTGGTAACGTTATTCGATTAATTGAGATAGAGGATATCGATATCGAGGCCTGTGGAGGAACCCATCTACTCAGTACAGGAAATGCAGAAGAATTCTACATAACAGATGTAAAGCGGATTCAAGATGGCGTCATAAGGCTCGAATACAAGGCTGGAGAAGCAGCCGAAGAATACATAGAAAAGCTTGGTGAAATTTTTGAGCAAAGCTCAGATTTACTTGGAGCAGATACTGATAGAGATTTAAGGCCTGTTCTTGAAGAACTGGCAGATATTTACAGGGTGGAAATCGAGCAATTGCCTGATACGATTGAGAAATTCATCAGAGAGGAAAAAGAGCTTAGATCAAAGCTGGAGAAAATGGAGAAGTTCCTTAAGACAGATATAGATTTAGAAGAAAGAGAGGCCTCAGGAATGATAGAGGCCGGAAAGGAACTTTACGACTCGAGAAAGAACCTGAAAAAAGAAGTAGAAAAACTTGAAGACCAAATAGAGGAAGTAATTGATGATAAGGCCTCTCAAGGCAGAGTCCATGAAGAAGTTCCAACTGATAACGTAGGCCTGTTAATCCAGTTAGCAAGACAGTATTCAGCCCGGTATGATACCACTGTTACTTTGATTGGGGAGAAAGGAGCGATATCAGCTTCTGAACAAGACCTGGCTATTGAAGAGCTCGAAAAAGAAGGATCTGAAAATGTTCAAGGCGATAGAAGCTTTGCGAAGGCCTTCGATATCTGAAACAGAAGATAACAGAATATTCAGTAGCACACAGCAGCTAAATTCGCCGAACTAATAGTCTGGGAGTTCATTGATTCGCAGATAGTATTGCGAACTGAATCTTTGCTATTTTCAGCTCTGGCGATCGTGTAAGGCCTGTTCTGTATCTGTTGATCGCCTACTACTATTACATCTGGGAAATTCTGTATGCCTATATCGTTGTCTACCCGGGTTTCGGTTGAGTTGACGGTGCTGAAATATACTCTGCCGTCGAACTCGTCTTGGATTCCCTCTAGATCTTGGAAAACTTCAGGATCGGAGTCATAAATTGCTGTCACGAACACGACTTGGTTGTTCACCGATAGATAGGCCTGTTCCGTTATACTTAATCCAAAGCCTTCTTCAACGTAATTTTCTTCCGGTAGAGTTGCGTTTATCTGCTGGCTCTGTCCTCCTTGATTAGAATTCCCGCTGGGCGTTAATCCTGAGAGGCTTGCGGCTCCCATGAACATGAAACCGAAAGCAACCATCAGGCCTCCACCCATCATGAGTATTTGTTGTTTCCTATCTACCATACTAAATCATGATGCAGTTAATAATAAAGTGTTTTCCTCCGATAATCGATTCATGATAGTGGGATTCAACATTGATTCGATGGAAGCATCCAAGGATGAAAATGCACAGGGAAACCTACAGATAAACTACAGGCCTGAAATAACAGAAGTAGAAAGCGTGAAAGTAAATGCGTTCGATGAGGAGGTCGCAAAGATCGAGTTCGATTTCACGGTTAGCTACGAGGCCTCTGGCACTCAGTCAGCCCATATCTCAATGTCAGGAAACGTTCTGTGGAAGGGTAACCTGGAAGATATTACAGAGTCATGGGAGGAAGATGAGAAGCTTCCTGAAAATGTGAATGCACCGCTGATGAATGAGCTTTACAGAAGACTTCTTTCGGAATCTGTCGGAGTGGCAAATACTTTAGGCCTTCTACCGCCGATTCCTACACCGCAGGTCGGAAAATGATCATCTCTTGAGGGAGACGAACCGGATCTTCCGGTTAAACCCTTCTTTCACATATGATTCTATCTCTCCTTTTTTCTCCATCGAGTTCAAGACGCTGTGTACATCTTCTGTATTCCATTCGGTTTCCCTGGAGAGAAGCTGTACTGAAGGCCTTTTACCCTCTTCAATCAGTTTCTCAATCTCTTCTCTCAAGATTTTTTCTCTCTTCACGCAATTTATCAATCTCCGGATATTATAACTTGTTATGGATGTAGAGGATGAGCTCGAGGAACTTGAAGAAGACTTTGAAAAGACAGAGAAAGAGTTTGAAGATGTCAAGGGAAAGAAGAGTTCAGATTCCACAAGTGAAAAGGAGGAAAAGGCCTCAGAGCTGATAAAGGAAATTAGAGGTCAGCTGGAGTTTCTGCGTGAACAAGTAGATGATTCAGAAGATTTTTAATGCTGTGCATAAAAAAGTTATTTAGGTGATTTAAAATGAGAAGACTGCGAAGACACGACGAAAAAGACGTATTTGACCATATGCAGAAGATGTTCGATGAGATGCAGGAAATGGGTAAAAACATTGTTCCAGGAGGCAAGATGCCTGTAGATATCAGAGAAGAAGAAGGAGATATAGTACTTACTGCCGATTTACCAGGCATTGACAAAGAAGATATCTCATTGAAGGCAGATGAAGAAGGCCTAGAGATCACAGCAGAAGGCTCGAGAGAAGTCAAAGAGGAAAACGAAAAATACATCAGAAGGGAGAGATCCGAAAGAAGATTTAGGAGAAAAGTTCAGTGGCCAGTACAGGTCGATTCAGAGACAGTAGAGGCCTCCTACAATGATGGAGTCCTAGAAGTCAGAGCTGAAAAGGATAAGTCGGAAGGCCACGACGTAGAGATCAACTAAGTCTCTTTCTATTTTTATTTTAAATTCATTTGCTCGAGTATGTCTTCCCCGCCTCCAAGCATCCATCCCTTGAAAAAGACCTCATCGAAGGCCTGAATCCTGTCAGATTCTTTTGCACGGTTTATCGCCTCTTCAGAAGCTATATAGCTGCCATTCCTTGAATACATTGGAATGCTGTTTATATCCTGAATTTCAGATTCTACGGCATCATTCCATGCTTCTACCCGTGGAGAATAAGGCATATTCCAACCCTCCGATCTATCAAAACCATCTAGTAAACCGCTGAAATAGCTGTTTTGCTCTTTCCCATGAGTGATTGGATCGTAATATCCTTGTTCTTTCTCCCTTTTTTCCCGTGGCGGAATTCTGCCAGGGCTTTTCAACTCTATCTTCCTTATTCTACCTGAATTAAGGTCGAGAAATCCGACATCTATATCTCCTGCTCTGCCTTCTCCATTAGGCCCTGCATCAACCTTGTGAATATTTTCCTGATCCAGAGTAACATTCCTAGGTGTATGGTAAAATATCTTGTTAACGAAGTATATTCTGTCATCGGGTATCTCATCCTCAAGCACCTCTTCTTCCAAGGCCTCTTCAATATCTATGTCGATGTGATCATCAAGCATCTGATGAATTCTGTAATCCGGGAGAACCTCTTCACGGGAGCGGGCCTCAGACTTGGGAGTATCGTAGTTTCCGTTGCTATCTAGAAAAACCTCGGTCACTGGAAAACACTTACGAATGAGATTCGAGGTTTTCCAAACATCTTAATATTAAATTAGATCCAGGGTTTTTTATCTCTTACTACTATATTCTCAAGGCCTGAAAAATCAAGGTCGGAGGGCATCAGTTCTTCCAGATCAACCTTTATTTCTTCAGCCTCAATATCTCCCGAGATCAGGTAATTTCCTTCGACATCAGCACGGTACTCAGGCCTCGCAGCATCCACATCCTCGAGAAAGATTCTCGGCATAAAAGAACTGGATCTCAATGCCTCTCTGACCACATCAATGTCATCCATTACATCCTCCCGGTCTCCAGAGTAGAAAAAACCTGCTTCCACCATATAATTCTGGCGACGGTACTGCAGAAAAGGTACTTCAACTTCGTTAACGGGAAAATCTCTGCCGACTAGATCATAGGAGTTCTCCGGCAAATCTCTCACAGCCTCTGTCACCTCCCAGTCTCTGACCTCTTCCCAATCACTCATATATCTAAATTTAGGCCTCAAAAGTTATCATTATGACTCTAAACTCCTTCACCCAGACAAGAGCAGAACTAGAGGAATTCCTCAACTTTATTGAAGAAGATATCGAAAACGTCAGAAAAGTAATGGAAAGGCTGGAAGGCCTAGACCCAGACTTCGAGGTTCATGCGAAAGCCGAGACCGTCGATGAATCAGTTCAACACTCCCCGATAGAAAGAAACCAGATTATCAAAACTCTGATATTCAAAGCCTCTGACGAGTTTATCGCAGTGATGTGTCCAGGCGGCAGGCGTGTTGACGAGGATAAACTAGAAGAAATAGTTGGAGATCTCAGGATGGCAAGGCCTGAAGAAGTAAAAGAGCATACAGGTTATACAGTCGGCGGGGTATCGCCTTTCAACCTTGATATACCGGTTTATGCCTCAGATAATATCTCTGAAGGAGAGGTCAGGCCTGCTGGAGGTTCTCGGGTAATCGGTGTAAAGATTGATAGAGACGAACTTTTTGATCTTGTCGATCCAAATATCGTGGATATCACCTGAATAAAAAATTTTGTTGAATAGATATCTTTATCGATATCGAAGAAAAGGCCTATCTGAAATCTCAGGAGCTGGATTTTCACGCTGCCGTAATGCAGGAAGCATACAATGAATTAGTTGAAAGGCCTGAGGGAAATCCCTCACATCATTACTTCAAAGGTAGCGTTAAAGATAGTGCTGAAAAAGCTAATTCCATCTATGCAGAGGCCTTAAAGATCATTGAGATGCAGGAGATTTTTGATCTGGGAAGCGTCGAAGAAACGCCTGAAGAAGAACTGCGTCTTGCAAAAGAAAAATATTATTCACATATAGATAATGACTATGACGGCGATATCAAAGATGTCATGGATTTTCACTCTGAAAGAAGATTTGAGGCCAGGAAAAGAGATGTCCTAGGAAATTATACAGGATTTCATCATTTAAGATCTTCTATAGCGCAGTACGAAGAGATAATCAGAAAAATAGCTGATACAGAACCAGTAAGAGGTGGTACAGAAATTATTACATCAAGTGAAAACACTGTAGAAGTAGAAGAAATAGATCACATACTCGGTAAGGAAAAATAGAGAATCCAGGCCTACATCACAGTTTTAACGATCAGCTACGAATTATTATAGGATTCACAATGAAAGATAGATGCTTTTATCCACGGAAAGATTAAAAATGAGAGACTCGCAACGAGTTTCTCTGACCCAGAAGCAATAGATGCTTCGGATACCGTAAAACCTTCTAGACCAAGCTCAAAATTCTTAAGGCTTCTCGGCTAAGTTTAATCTATGAGGATGATCTGAAAATGAATGCTGAAGAACGTAAAGAATTGCTTTTACGGAATACCACAGAGGTAATCAAAGAAGAAGAAATCGAGGAATTAATTGAGAAGGAAGACGCCAGTGCTTACATTGGATACGCACCAACTGGGACGATGCATATAGGACATTTCACAACTGTGAGAAAGATAGCTGATTTTATAGAAGCAGGGATCGACTTCAAGTTTTTGATCGCCGACATCCATGCAGAACTGGACATCGAGAAATCTCCGAGAGAACTGGTCGAAGCAAGAACAGAATACTACAAAAAGGCTATCCAAGGCATGCTGGAGGCCTCAGGAATCAACCCAAATGATATTGAATTTGTAAAAGGCAGCGAATTCCAGCACAGCCCAGAGTATCAAAAAGGCTACATGCAGATAATGGAAAAAGCCACAGTAAACAGAATGCAGCGCTCTGTAAATGAAGTAGTGAGAAATAGCGAAGGAATGAAAGCTTCTGGATTGCTGTACAGCGCTATGCAGATAATGGACTGCGCATCAGCAGGCCTTGACATCGATATTGCATACGGCGGAAGAGATCAAAGAAGAATCTACATGCTCGCAAGAGAAGTCCTACCAGATATCGGAGAGAAAAAGCCAAGTTGCATCTTCGCACCTCTACTAGCAGGCCTCACAGGAGGAAAGATGAGCGCATCCGATGCAAGCTCAAAGATCAGCATCCATGACTCGGAAGAAGAAGTCAAAACCAAGATTAATGAAGCCTACTGCCCACAGGGAGAAGCAGAAGAGAATGGTGTCCTTGAGTATACAGAATACTTGATTTTCCCAATTCTTGAACAAAATAACAATAGCTTTACAGTTAACAGACCTGAGAAATACGGTGGAGACCTTGAATACACTGAGTATCAGGAACTGGAAGACGACTTCGTATCAGGAGAACTTCACCCACAAGACCTGAAAAAAGCTGTAGGAGAACATCTCACAGAAATCCTGAGGCCTGTAAGAGAGAAATTCGAGGACGAAGAAGATCTTATGGAAAGAGCCTACCCCCATGGAGAGTAATAACGATTAAATGAAGATTCAGGCCCTAGGAAAATTGGATAATGATAAAGGCCTCAAAGAAGACTTTGAATCCTAAGAACTTCACCCACAGTACCTGAAAAACGGTGTCTCGGACCATGTAATAGAGGCATTCAGGCCTGTCAGAGAAAGATCCAGACAAGAGCCTGAATTGCTCGAGCCTCTAGAAGAGGTTGGTCACGTAAGACCGGATTACATCCATTAGAGGCTCCATATTCTTTTTATTTTATTGAATATACACACGAGTTTATTCTCTAGGCCTTGAGTTGAAGAAAAAGTTGCTGATGCTGGAAGAGGAAGATTTTTAACACTAAGCTGCGTTAGTAAGTTTACAATGAAAGGTGGATATCTTTCTCACCGGCGCAATATTCTTTAACTTTGTAAAACCTGTTAGACTTAAAGCTTTCTTATCAAGGCGGTAATTATGCTTGATATAGAACTTTTCCGTAATAATCCTGAGAAGATTAAGGCCTCCGAAGAGCGAAGAGGTAAAGAACCTGAAAAAGTAGATGAAGTAATGAGACTTGATGAAGAGTGGAGGGATGAACTCCAGAAAGCCGAGAAACTACGTCAAGAAAGGAACAGTGTAGGTGATGAAATCGCTGAATTAAAGAAAAACGGAGAAGATGCCGAAGACAAGATTAGGCGAATGTCAGAGGTTAAAGAAGAGATCTCCAAGATAGAGGATGAAGTCGAGGCCTTGAAAGAAAAGCGAGATGAGCTGAGATTCGAAATCGGAAACATTCTGCATGAATCAGTTCCGCAAGGAGAAGATGAACACGATAACAAAAAAATAAAGACCTGGGAACCTGAGGAAGGTAAGAGAGATGATGCTGAGCTCGCAGCTGATATAATCGATAGAAATAACTTGATTCACGCAGAGAAAGCTGCGGAAAACGCCGGTGAACGCGCGTACTACTTGAAGGGAGATCTCTTCAGGCTGAACCAGGCCTTGATTCAGTTTTCAATGGATATTCTCATGGAGAAGGGTTTTACTCCGATGCAGACACCTTATATGTTAAACTATGAGGCTATGAGTGCTGCAGCAGAGCTTGAGGACTTTGAGGAACAGCTGTACAAGATCGAGGATGAGGATAAGTATTTGATCGCGACTTCGGAGCAGACTCTGGCTACTCTGCATAAGGACGATCTCTTGCTTGAAGAAGAGTTCCCGAAAAAATATGCCGGTTTCTCAACTAACTTCAGGCAGGAAGCAGGGAAACACGGCCAACAGACCAGAGGTATCTGGAGAGTCCACCAGTTTGAGAAAGTGGAACAGTATATTTTCTGTAATCCGGAGAACAGCTGGGAAATGCATGAAAAACTCTTGGAAAACTCAGAGGAAGTTACGAAAAGATTAGGCCTTCCTTACAGAGTAGTCAACGTCTGTACCGGTGATATGAATGACAACGCCGCGAAGAAGTACGATATCGAGGTTTGGAGGCCTCCGCTCGGGGAGTATGGCGAGATCGTTTCGTGTTCGAACTGTACTGATTATCAGGCTAGAAAGGTTAATGTCAGGATCAGGAAAGGAGATGAAAATGAAGTAGCTCATACCTTGAACGCGACAGCGCTGGTGCCTCAGAGGATTATGACCGCGATAATAGAGAACAATCAAACTGAAGAAGGCGTGGAAATTCCAGAGGTTTTGAGGCCTTATATGGGCGGACAGGAATATCTTGAGTTGGAGTGAGTGATCCTCAACAGCTTGTTTGGATACTCTTGATTCAAGCAAGTTCTATTGGAGCCCTGTCAAGTTGGGTTAGTCAGGGTTTATACTCTTTTTTCTACTCGCCGTTCATCTGGCAGTATATCAGGATCCCATCCTTGTTCAAGATAATCTAGTATAGTCTGATCAGGTAGCTCATCCATATATCTCTGTACGTCTGCATAATCTTCTTTCCACTGTCGGGCAATTTGTTCCGCGACAGGTTCTGGATAGTCATGATTCTCTGTTAAAGTTCTGACAAGAGTCTTAGGAAATTCTGCATAGTCTTGTCCCCCGAAAAAGTATTGCTGGCTTTTTACAGCGCCTGAAAATTCATTGTCAGCGAAAACCGGGTATCTGCCCTCCCCATTCTGCCAGGAGTCGATGAAAAATTCATCATTCCGGTCAAACCAGTTAACTATCTGAAGATTTGCTAAATTAGCATAGTATTCTGCAAGTCCTTCCGTATCCCCATCACTTAGGCCTCCTTTAAATACATCTTCAAGGCTGTTTCTAAGTACGTAGACACCTCCTTCATCTTCGGTATCTACAACAGACCATTTTGTAGGGGTCACAGGCCTTGCAGCAGGATTATCTCTCACATCATCGTAGTAGGACATCAAAGCTGTCTGGAGATCCCTTTCATCAATCATTGTCATAGATTCATTGAAATCTGGCATATTCCCGGATCCAATACTTCTGTGAAAGACATCGTCATGTTTCATTCTATTGAAGCCTGTATTTTTGTTAAGACGGTAAAGCATCTGGTCATCTAAAGGCCTCCAGTACCTTAATACGAGCTCATCATCTGTCTTTTCCGATTTCAAAAACATTACATTTGGCATGGAAAGAATTCCCTCAGTTGGAATATTTTGCCTGGGCACAACATTATAGGGCTCTCCTTCAATTTCTGCACTTGCCTTGAAGGCTCTTTTATTATCAGCGAAATCCTGTTCAGCTTGAGCAACTAGCTGAGTATTTTCTTCCTTAGCCCTCTCAATTCTCGACATCTCTCGCCCACCAACTCCAGATCGGTGTCTCTTCAAGGCCTGATTTTTCCTATGATTTGACTCAAGAACCGGTTCTAAAGGGTCATAGACTTCAAATAAGTCAGATGAATGAACACCCTCTCCATCAAGATAAAAATCGACATCTTGAATGTCAAAAACATCAGGCCCAATCATATTATTACTATTAAGTGACATTGTTATATCCTTTATTGGTGTAAAGTGCAACAATAAAAGAATGTTATAAATATAGATCAAATTAGGTGATTTATGGCCACGACAGTAATGGTTGGCGAGAAACCGAAAGTTGCTTCTAGACTTGCTCAGGCCTTAGGCGATTACTCTATCGAGGAGAATCGAGGAGTAAAGAATTACATTCTAGAGAAAGACGGAGACAGAATTATAATAGCCCCTGCTGTAGGCCATATATTCAACTTAGAGGATCGAAGCGATTCCTGGGATTATCCAGTCTTCGATGTTGAATGGGTCCCGACCTTTGAAACAGATGATTCTGCGGATTACATGAAAAAATACTATAATAACCTGAAAGATCAGCTAAAAAAAGCGGATGAATACATTAACGCATGTGACTACGATCTTGAGGGATCGGTTATCGGAGCAAACGTCATAAAACATCTAACAGGGGCCTCAGAAGACAGAATCAAGAGGATGAAATTCTCAACCCTGACCTCAAGTGATTTAGAGGAGGCCTACGATGATCTGGAATCCTTCGACAGCGGTATGACAGAAGCAGGCCTAACTCGCCATATATTGGATTTTTATTACGGTATCAATGTTTCAAGAGCTTTAATGAAGGCTGTAAGATCCAATGATCGTTACAAGACTCTTTCCACAGGCAGAGTTCAAGGCCCGGCACTGGCTATGCTTGCTGAGAAGGAGAGATCTATCATGGCTTTCGAGCCTGATCCTTACTGGGAAATCTTTCTGAGAAATTCAGAGTTCGACGCCAAACTGGAACACGAAGACGAGGACCGGATCTGGGAAGAGGAAACAGCTGAACAGATTTACCAGACTGTTGAAGGAGAAGACGAGACTATAGTCAGCGACGTCGATACTAGAAACTACAAGCACAAAGTTCCTGTGCCTTTCAACTTAACCGATTTACAGAGTGAGGCCTCAAGCCAGTTCAACATTAATCCTAAACAGACTCAGGCCATAGCTCAGACACTTTACGAAAACGGCCTTATTTCCTATCCCCGTACGGAGTCTCAGAAGCTGCCATCAAAAATTGGATACAAGAACCTGTTGAAGAAACTGAAGAATCAGAAAAACTATACTGATCTCGCGAAGAAAGTGCTTGGAAAGGATGAAATCTATCCAAAGCAAGGAGGCAAGGAAGACGACGCACACCCTGCTATTTATCCAACGGGAGAACAGCCCGGTAATCTTTCTAAGAAGGAGAGAAAAGTATATGACTTAATTGTAAAACGATTCCTCGCAGTATTCGGGAAAGCAGCACAGAGACAAAGCGTAACTATGACGTTAGAGACTTTAGGATACGAGTTCAAGGCCAAATCAAAGATCACCTTAGAAAGAAACTGGTTCGATCTCTATGACCCATACGTCAGAGTCGAGGAGGCTGAACTACCTGAACTTGAGGAAGGTCAGAGACTTGAGGTAGACGAATTTGAGAAAGTAGAAAAAGAGACCAAGCCTCCTAGACGTTACTCACAGTCAGGAATAGTATCAGAGCTTGAAAAAAGAAATCTCGGTACAAAAGCCACCAGAGCCCAGATAGTCGATAGACTCTACAACCGAGACTACATCGAAAGTGATCCTATCGAAGTAACCGATCTAGGCCTATCAATAGTTAACGTATTGGAAAAATACTGTTCCGAAGTTGTCTCAGAAGATCTGACACGAGACTTTGAAGAGCAAATGAACAGTATTAGAGAAGGAAAGAATTCAAGGCCTGAAGTACTGGATGATGCAGAAAACAATCTTGGAGAAGTGCTAAGAGAATTCAAAAAGCAGCAGAAAGAGATCGGCGCCGAACTTGTTGAGACTATTGACGCTGAACGGAACAGGAAGAGAAAGCTAGGGCCTTGTGATGAATGTAAGGATGAAGGCCGTGAAGACGGGATTTTACAGATTATAAAGGCCAATGGAAATCGTTTCGTGGGCTGTACAAATTATCCAGACTGTGAGAACACCTATCCGCTTCCTAACAACGGAAACATCAACTCGACAGATAAGGAATGTGAGACATGTGGTAAGCCAATGATCTTTGTCGATAGGAAAAATGGGAAAGATTATTCTATGTGCATCGACCCTGACTGCGAGTCAAAAGACGACTGGTAAAATGCTTGAGGCCTAAACTTAGTCCTCTTTCTTCCCAATCATGTCTCTTTCTAAGTCAACGGCTGTATCAATTAGAAGTCTTCCAAGTTGCCTGCCTCGTTCTCTAGGTAATTCTTTTTCCTCAAATCTGTCAGCAAACTGTTTAACTACTGCTTTTTCACGGTCTTCGTCCTTGACATCCATATCATTCTCATCTTTGTACTTAACAATTCTAAGGACTTCTGACATCCTCTCATCAACTTTCTCGACTATCTCTTCATTGATTTTATCGATATTCTGTCTTGCTTCATCTAGAGAGCTATCAACCATGAAAACTGATTGGGGCTGAAAACTTAATTATCTGACCTCATCAGAAAGAAACTCGATCACCTTATCAGTCCGATTCTGGGCTTCCTCTAAATCGAATTCCTCTCCCAGCTCCTCGAACTTTTCGGTAAAGGCCTCCTCATCACCGATTAAATCCCGAATGTCTTCAGCTGATTCAATAAATGAGTCTCTAATCTTTTTGTTTTCAGGGTTCTCAGCCTGAATACTGCCGTAAAGGCCTGGCTTCTGATTAAGCATTCTCGCAGTCAGATCACTTATCAACTGATAGACTGGCGAAGAGTATTCCTCCATGTCTGAGCCGTTCATATAGGCCTTTCTGATTGTTTCTGCCACAACCAGTTCCGAAAAATGCATTAATCCCTGAACAAGACTCATAGCTTTATCATGGCTCTCTGGATCAGTAACATGGATATCAGCGCCGTTATCCATCCAGAAAGTCTCCATTTCAGTCCATTTTTTGCCTTTCACCGGGCATAAAACTATTTTCTGGCCTTTAATCGTGTTACTTGGAGCATACATCGGATGCATGCCCAAAACCTCATCTGAATACTTTTTCATCGCCTCAACAAGCCTCTTCTTAACACTTGTAATATCGCAGAGCAGAGCATCATCTGAGATATGAGGTCCTACTTCTTCAATTACATCGACAGTTACAGCTATCGGTACAGCAATAATCACGACATCCACGTCTTTTACTATCTCTTTATTCTCGCCGTAATCCCATCCGTGGCTTTCAGCCACTTCAGAGGCCTCCTCAACATTTTCGCCTGAGATCACTATATCATTATTTTCCTCCAAATTCTTTCCAAGATGCTGGCCAAACTTTCCAGTTCCTCCGATAATAGCTATTCTCTGATCTATCATTAAACCTGATCCTCCAATATATCGAAGGCCTTTTCGATTTCATCTTTTGTTGTGGAGCCGAAGCATATCCTGACATTCTGATCGCTTTCAGGACCCATGGGTTCTCCTGGAACCATTGCAACGCCTTTCTCAATCATATCCATGCAAAACTCCCAGGAATCTTCTCCGACCTCAGGGAATACATAGATTGCTCCTTCAGGCGCAACGAAATCCCAGCCAAGATCATTCATTCTCTCAACTAATAGATCTCTTCTCTCTTCGTAGGCTTCTCTCATCTCCTCAACGTGAGAATCGTTTTTCAAGGCCTCAATTGCTGCGTACTGAGAAATTCTCGGGGGACAAGCAGTTGAGGCTCTTGAAACCTTCGCATACTGTTCGATGTTTTCAGGCCTATCTATCACCCAGCCGGTTCTCCATCCTGTCATCGCGTGATTTTTGGAAGCGGATCCAATTATACATGAATTATCGGAGTAAGCAGCTGGAGAGTAATGCTTTTTTCCATAAGTCAGTCTATGGTAGACTTCATCAGAGACAAGGAATGTATCATGTTTTTCGGCAAACTCTGCGATTTCAACAGCCTGTTTTTCTGTTAAAACATAGCCTGTCGGGTTTCCAGGAGTATTGACCACCAAAAGATCCGCATCTTTGATTTCCTCTTTAGCTTCAGGCCTCAGGTTTCGATCTCCGTCCCAGTACTGTACCTGACACCACTCGTTTTCTGAAACTTCAGAAATCATTTTGTAAGGCCCCCAGCATGGATCATTGAACACAGCTTTATCATCGCTTTCCAGTCGGGCTGAGAAAACTGCATAGAGTGCGCCCATACCTCCAGTCGTGACCATAACTTCTTCAGAATCTATTTCAAGGCCTTTTTTACCTGATTCCTCTTTTGCGACTTCTTCTCTCAGTTCTTCGATGCCCAGCATAGGAGAATAGCCTTGCTTGTTTTCTAAGCCTTTTTTCGCTGCTTCTTTGACGTGTTCAGGTGTATCAAAGCTTGGCTGGCCTACATCAAATCTTACTATGTCTTCCTGTTTTCCTGCTTTTTCTGAGATTTTTCTTATGGACAAATCTATGTTTTCTATTCTTTCTCGCATTTTTTATTCAACTCTGCTGAATTTTCCAAGTATTTTGACATCTGCATAGGTTTCAAGACACTTAACGGATTTATCCATTCTCTCATCTGCGGCTTCAGCCTCAACATAGAAGTAGTACTCTCCCAGCTTATTCTTTGTAGGCCTTGACTGGATATGGCTCAAGTTGACTTGATGACCTGCAAAACACGAAAGCATCGAATGCAAGAGCCCAGGCCTGTCCTCACCAGGCTCCAAGATCATCGAAGTCTTTTCCTCAGGTTCTGAGTCTCCATTAAGCACGAAGAATCTCGTGGTATTGTTCTCTTTATCCTGAACCGAAGTCCGGATAATTGATTTGTCATTTATTTCTGCGGCTATCTCAGATGCCAGTGCTGCTTCGCCTGTTTTCAGGCCTTCCACTGCTTTTGCCGTTGAATCAGTCTCAATTTTCTCCCATCCATGTTTCTCAATTATTTCCTCTGACTGCGCTAAGGCCTGAGGATGAGATTTGATACTTTCGATTTCTTCGAGGCCTGAATCTGAAATTAAGGCATGATTTATAGGCAGGAGCACTTCTGACGTGACTCTATTTTCAGTTTCTCTCAGAAGATCTACAGTATCTGATACCCCTCCGCCTAAAGAGTTTTCGACAGGCACAAACTTTATCTCGGTCTCCGAGTTGAAGACTTCTCTAATTGTTGAGCAAAAATCTGGCTCGAATTCTCCGAAGTATTTTTTCGCTGCTTGATGAGTATAAGTTCCTTCAGGCCCGAGTAATGCTACTTTCATCTAACCACATCAAGAATATGAAAAGGGAATAATAAGAAAGGAACGGCCTGTACTTACCAGGGCACTCAATCGAGGAGGCCTTCATGATCTATATCTTTCATGGCGAGTTGATCTAGGCCGGTATATGCTTCATCCCCATAGGCTTCTTTTCCTCCGTCAGCGATTAGTTCCTGATCTTCTTCAAGTTCTTCAAAAGAGGAGTCAAAAAACTCTGAGAAAACCTGAAAGGCCTTTTCTTCCGGCTTGAATCTTCCGAAATCTCTATGTTAATAACCTCTTTCTCTAAGGCCATATCCTGATCTGTCAGGAGATACTTCTTCAGTTTCATCCGCTTGGTTAAGATCATGTTCGAATCGATTCGAGTCAAGTCCTACTTCCTCTACCTGTGGAGAGCTTTCATATCCTTGTGTTTCGTCGTGAATAGATTTGCCCGAATTAGAATTTACCATTATTTTCTCGCCTCCTTTGAGGCCTGGTTATATGTTTTTGTGTTGCGTGGTGTTGCGTTGTTGTGGTTGTGTTGTGTCATTTGTAGCGATCTTACCTCGTTGAGAGAAAAGGATTATAGACCGCTACTGCCCTCTAATTGAGCAGTAACAGGGTAGTCAGTGAAAACAGAATAATAGAACGGGCGCCTGGGGTGCGGGAAAATCTAGGAATTCCGAATTGAACATTGCAGAACGCATCCACCTTTAGTTGAGATAAGACGTTCACCTGAGATTGATTGTGATCCGTTCATTGTAATTAGTTATATGATAATTCGCCCTTTTATATAATTTGATTAGAGGCAACTACAGTTGTAACTTAGAACAGGCCTCCTTCTTTTTCCTCTACTATCCCTTCTCCTGTTATGGAGAAATTTCTTGAACGGCCTCTTGGCAATGACCGATGCTTGGATATCTCCATCTTTCTGCTGGAGTTCTCTGAAAGTTTGATAAGGCATTTGGACCAGTACTTTGGAACGTCTCTTCCCACTAACTCGAGGCCCTCTTCGTCGAAGCTGGTATAGACCTGATTTGTTATTAATACCGAGATATTCTGCTTTCTGGCTATTTTTGAGAGTTCGGAGAGCTGTTGGGACAGTCTCTGATTTATCTCTGAGGCGTTATCGCCGTTAACCTTCAAACGATAAAGAGATACCGCCGAATCCACCACGACAAGATCTATATCCTCTTGCTTTACCAAGGCCTCAAGTTCGTCGATAGTCTCTTCCTGTTCCTGAAAATCAACGGGATTCTTTATGACAAGGTTCTCTAAGGCCTCTTCATCTGACATCTGTTTCATTCTTTCAGGAGAAAAGCCTCCTTCTGTATCGACGTATGCTACTTTTCCGCCTTCTTCGGCAACCTTCGAAGCCGCCTGTATGCAGAAAGCTGTCTTCCCAGTACCTGATTCGCCGTAGATGTTCGTGATTATTCCTTTCTCTATTCCCCCATCAAGAAAGTCATCTATCAGGTCCGAGCCGGTTGATATCCTTTTTACTTCCACAGAAAGTTATTACTTCACAATGCTTAAATCGGTTGAAAGGCCTTACAGAAAATTTTTACTCACGTAAATAAAAAAACTTATTAAAGTTACAGAACTTAGGTTTGTTTATGGAAGAAAGGCCAGCATCATTACTAACGTATAAGACTCATCGAGACGAGTTTGAGTCGATGTACGAACGCAACCAGTTTTACAGAGGCCTGTTTGGATACAAACAGACTGTGAAGAAGAACGGGAAAAAGTATGAGTACGAGAAGGAAGGCCTTATGGATGAGATACCGAATGTAAGGATTGATGATTCTGTGTTTATAGTTGCGAAGAGTTATTCGCAGAAAGTTGATGTATACTTCCAGGACTGGGGTGAAAAGGTGACACACCATATCTTCAAGATCATTCTTGATGACCCCGCTTTGATCAAAAGACTTAAACAAGGTGAGAAAGCATGACAGAAGACAATGTTAGACTCCGGGTAGGCGAAGTACCGCCAAACGCACAACAAGATGTCGGCAAAGGAATAGTAAGAGTCGACTCCAAAATCATGGAAGAACTTGACATCAATGAGGGAGCTGCGATAAAACTTGAAGGCAACCGCCAGACCGTGGGAATCGCCGCAAGAAGCTATCCTGCGGATAAAGGCCTGGGAATCGCCAGAATGGACGGCTACATGAGAAAAAACGCAGGCACAAGCCTGGGAGAACACGTCCAGGTGGAAAAAGCAGATGTCAAAGAGGCCAAGAAAATAACTCTGGCTCCTGCCGAAGAAGGAGTAATGATGCAGGTATCCGACCCGAATATTTTCAAGAGAAGTCTGATGGGGAGGCCTGTGATGCAGGGAGATATTATCTCACCAGGAAACCAGGATAAGCCCAGAAGCTTTTTCGATGACATGTTTGAAAGTGCAGCGGACAATTTCTCATTCTCGTTTGGCGATACCAAGTTAACCGTTGTAAAGACCAAGCCAAAAGGCGCGGTAAAAATTACAGAAACGACAGAGATAGAAATGAAGGAGAGAGCAGTCTCAGAGCCTCAGCAACAGGTCAAAGTACCGGAAGTAACTTACGAGGACATTGGAGGCCTGGACAACGAGGTTCAACAGGTCAGAGAAATGATCGAGTTGCCGTTGAAGCATCCAGAGGTATTCCAGCAGCTGGGAATAGATGCTCCCTCAGGCGTATTGCTCCAAGGGCCTCCAGGAACCGGTAAAACCTTGCTTGCTAAAGCTGTAGCGAATGAGGCAGACGCGAACTTCCTGTCTATCGATGGACCGGAAATAATGTCTAAATATTACGGCGAGTCCGAAAAACAGTTGAGAGAAAAATTTGAGGAGGCAAGAGAGGGAGAGCCTTCGATCATTTTCATAGACGAAATCGATGCCATCGCCCCTAAAAGAGGTGACGCAGGCGGAGAAGTAGAACGCAGAGTTGTGGCAACGTTACTATCGGAAATGGATGGCCTGGAATCGCGTGAAAACGTTATAGTCATCGCAGCCACAAACCGTGCAGAAGCGATCGATCCCGCACTGAGAAGAGGAGGCCGTTTCGACAGAGAGATCGAGATAGGCGTACCCAACTCCAAAGGTAGAAAAGAGATCCTACAGATCCATACCAGAAACATGCCTCTCAAAGAAGATGTGGAAATGGATGAAATAGCAGATCTGACTCATGGATACGTGGGAGCAGACCTAGAGGCCTTATGTAAAGAAGCAGCGATGTCAACTCTCAGAAATATTATACCAGAGATCGACATGGACGAGGAAATTCCTTCAGAGGTTCTGGAAAAACTCGTAGTTGATAGAGATGCAATGATGGACGGCCTGAGAAATGTAGAGCCTTCCCAGATGAGAGAGGTCATGGTAGAGATACCAAAAGTCTCTTGGGAAGATGTAGGAGGTCTCGACCAGACCAAAGACAGGTTGAAGGAAATGGTAGAATGGCCTCAGAAATACCCTGAAAGATTCGAAAACATGGGTATCGAAGTTCCAAAAGGCATAATGCTTTACGGAATGCCGGGAACAGGTAAAACACTTCTAGCAAAGGCAATCGCTAACGAAGCCAACGCCAACTTTATCTCGATTAAAGGCCCGGAAGTATTCTCCAAATACGTAGGAGAATCCGAAGAAGCAGTCAGAGAAATCTTCAAGAAAGCCCGGCAAGTCGCACCATGCATACTCTTCATAGACGAGATTGATGCAATTGCACCAAGAAGAGGGGGAAAAAGCTCGGACTCAGGAGTAGGAGACCGGGTAGTGAACCAGCTACTTACCGAACTGGATGGAATAGAGAGCCTTGAAGGCGTAACAGTTATCGCAGCCACAAACAGACCCGATATGATCGACCCAGCAATTACAAGGCCTGGAAGAATCGACAGAAGCGTGGAAGTAGAAGTTCCAGGAGAAGAAGCCAGGAGAAAGATACTGGAGGTCCATACCAGAGATATGCCTCTTGCAGAAGACGTCGATCTGGATAAACTTGCTGTGCAGACGGAAAACTTTGTGGGTAGTGACATGGAATCACTGTGCAGAGAGGCAGCTATGGTTTCACTCAGGAAAGATATCGAAGACGAAGAAGTATCGATGGAGGAATTCGAGGAAGCAATCGATGAAGTCAACCCAACAGCGAATGAAGACAACCGAGATCTCTACAACCAAATGACCCGCAAGATGAAGGACCTCGAACAGGATGAAAAAACACCTGATTACTTCGGCTAGGCCTTTCCCTCCCTCTTTTTATTTCTCTAAACTAAATTTCTTGATATGACAGAGAAATGCGGAAAATGCGGAGAGGAATTCGATTCCGAGAGAGGCCTGCATATACATCAGGCTCAGAAACACGAAGAAAGCGGCGAAAAACAGACAGATAGAAGTGAAGATGATTTAAACGAGCAAGGCCTGACTCTCAGCATTCAACAGGTAGGATATGCTAGTTTTATCATAGGTGTTTTGACAGGTCTTTTGATGGGAGCGATCGTATTTGGAGCAAGTGGATTAGGCGGGAGCATTTCAGCACCTCCTTCAGATGGCGGAAACCAGCCAAGTCCTTCAGGGGGAGATGACTCCGGAGGAGAGGAATCAAGTTTAGAGAATATTGAGTCCATACCTTATGATGTGAACATCGGTACAGGTACTGAGAATGTTGAATGGGATGGTACGGAAGTTGAACTGGATGGAAGGCCTTACCTAGGCGACGAAGATGCTGAAGTAACTATGGTAGGGTACGAGGACTACTTCTGTCCGTTCTGCACGGGTTTCCACAATCCTGATTTTGCGGCTGAAAACAACATGAATTCAGCCTTCGAGGATATCGTAGAGAACCACATTGAGACCGGAGAAGTCAAGTACTACTTCAAGAATTTCCCTGTAGTAGGCGGTGAGAGGCCTGCTGAGGTATCAGAATGTTTCCTCGAACATGGCGGCAGTGAGGCCTACTGGAGTTTTAACTACAATCATTATCAGAACTCTGATGAGCTACAGAAGTTACAGGAACAGAGCCCAGAGGAGTATGATGATGTGATGGTATCATGGGCTGAACAGCTAGAGGTAGAAAAGAACGGTTTCCAGTCATGTATAGATAGCTCGGAACAGGCAAATACCGTACAAAATCATGCAGAAGAGGCTTCAGCATTAGGAGCTACAGCCACACCGACCCACTTCGTTGAAGGCGAAATAATTGAGGGAGCACAGCCTTACTCCTCATTCAGTCCTGTAATTGAGGGCAAGCTGGCCCAGTAAGATGAAGCTCAGCAGATCGAACCTTTCAAACATCTGGAAGAGGATTAAAAATCTGCGATCCGCTGCTATAATGGGATTAACATCCCTTACCTCTTATTTTCTTCTTGCAATAGCGGCTAATTCAAGCCTGGTTAGCTCATACCTTTTTGAGCTTAATTTTCCAGTACTATTCTCGTTAATACCTTCGCTTGTAGCAGGCTACCACAATGCGACAGCATCATTAGTCGTTATAACAACTGTTACAACTTCTGTACTTGTCGGAATAAATATGGCCTTACTATCTCAAGTTATGACTAAAGAAGGAGCCACTGGAGGCCTTGCCGGGACAGTCCTGAGCATGACTGTCTCAGGATGCGCTGCATGTACAACCGGAGTAATCTCTCTGGCAGGAGCAAGTATCGGAGTTAGCTTCCTGCCATACAACGGATTGGAGATCAATATGTTAGGAATAGGCCTCCTTGGATACACCGCATTACATATATCCGAAAAAGACCGTCAAAAATTCTGCAAGATCTAAGGCCTGGTAGTTACAATATTCTCTCCATCATCTACCCCGACTAAAACAGTATGTTCTGACTGAGCTACTAGGCCTCCTTCAATTTCTTTGAGAACCGGATAATGTTTCACTACATTTGCGTTGACTAGTTTCTTCAACGCCATTCTTTCTCTCGCGTTCATTTCCAGCCAGCGGGAACTGAACGGCAGGCCTTGAAACTTCTTAATTTGTTTGAGAAGTTTACGTTCTGTTCTCCCACGGACATTTCCGCCTTCATGAATATAGATATTTCCTTTCTTCCCGTTCTTGATTTTACCACTTCCTGTAGTAATGAAAGGCTCGATTGCGATTGCATCTCCTTTCTCAATGACATGAGTGTTCGCACTGGCGATATTAGGGATAGAAACACCAGCGTGTTGAGTATAATGATCGATGTAATGGCCTGTAAGATTTCTAACCACAGAATACTTTTCCGGCACACTGTTTTGAATGTGAGTTCCCAGTTCGCCTACAGTGACTCCGGGCTCTACAAAATCAAGAGCCTCTTTCAATACTTTCTCTGAGGCCTCAATCATTTCGCTTTGCTCTCCTGAAGGATTAACTGTCAAAGCCGTATCCGCAATATAACCATCTGAATGTGCGCCAATATCGATCTTGACGACATCAGAGGCCTTAAGTTCTCGGCTTTCATCTGGTCCAGCAGAGTAATGTGCTGCCTCATCGTCTATCGAAATATTGACCGGGAAAGCAGGTTCAAGGCCTTCATCTCTTATCAGGCCTTCGACTTCTTCTGCAATTACTTTTAGATTGGTGCCTGGCTCAGCGACTTCTCGAGCCATTTTTCTGGCCTTCTGGACAACTTCTCCGGCCTTAATGTAATTTTGCTTTGTCTCTTCTTTCATAGAAATGAAGGGAAAAGATAATATGAAAAACCTATTTCCTGTTAACTCCCGAGTTTTCAGCTGCTTCCCTAACTCTGTCAGCTATCTCCATAGCCAGTTCCTTATCCAGAGTCTCAGGTACGATCTTTTCAACTTCAGGATCTACAAATTCTCTAATTGCATCAGAAGCAGCTAGTTTCATTTCTTCATTTATCTCTGAGGCCTGTATATCTAAAGCCCCTCTGAAAACTCCAGGGAAGGCTAAAGAGTTGTTAACCTGGTTATTGAAGTCGCTTCTACCTGTTGAGGTGATAAATGCTCCTGCTTCTCTTGCTTCATTAGGTAAAATCTCTGGTTCTGGATTAGCTAAAGCAAATACGATCGGATCTTCTGCCATAGATTTTACCATTTCTTTTGAGATAAGGCCTGCTACTGAAAGACCGATCACGGCATCCGCATCTTCCAGTGCATCTGATAGGCCTCCATTTTCTTCGGAAGCGAGCGTCTTTTCAGCGAGCTGAGCCTTATAAATATTTTCGTCATCGACTCTAAGAATTCCTGAAGAATCTACAGGAACAATTTTTTCAGCTCCTGCCTCCAGTAAAAAGTTGCTGACGGCTATACCTGCGGCTCCTGCACCTACAATAACAATCCTTGAATCTTCCAAGTCTTTTTCAGCTAGATCTAAGGCGTTTTCCAGCGCTGCTTTAACTACTATCGCTGTACCGTGTTGATCATCGTGGAAGACAGGAACATCTAGTCTCTCCTTCAAGGTCTCCTCAACTCTGAAACATTCAGGAGCGGAAATATCTTCTAAGTTTATAGCTCCAAAAGTCAGAGCCATGTTCTCGACAGCCTCAATCATCTCCTCGGGTTCATCAGTATCGAGAACTACCGGGAATCCGTCGACTTCCCCAAACTTCTTCATCAAATTAGCTTTCCCTTCCATTACAGGCATCGAAGCTTCAGCACCGATATCTCCAAGGCCTAGAACTGCTGATCCATCCGATACGACTGCTACAAGATTTCCTTTAGAAGTATAATTATAGGCCTCTTTTTCGTCTTCTGCTATCTTTTTACAGGGTTCAGCTACTCCTGGCGTATAGACTAGGCCTAGATCTTTTTTACCGTTGATCTCTACTGAAGGCTCGACTGAGATTTTTCCAGGGTTTTTACTGTGAAGTTCCAGTGCTTCTTCTTTGTTGCTCATGTAAATCTGTTTTCTGTGAACTGTTGTAAAGGTTTTCAAAAATTCTGTTTCCGGACATTCGGAAAGCTCCGAATCGCCTTATTAGGGCCTGAAGAGTAACTCTTAGATACAAGGTGAAAAAACAATAATGACAACTGCCGACCGGTTCCAGGACCCTGAATTCATACCAAACCATATTGACATTGATCTAGTCGAGGAGAGGGCTAATGTATTGCATAGAATGCGGCTACCCTAAACCCGCACAGCATTATCCCTGCATGAGATGTGGTAATTAAAGACTCAACTTGTCATTCTGTGGCATACGCTGCTAAAAAACCTAATGCCATGTTATCCGCAGTCTCTGTTCCTCTATCTTTTACCTTCTTCTTTATTTCTTTTACAGCATTTCTATCTAAATCTTGTTCATAGACTGGGTTCATTTTATCACCTTTTAAGACTTCTAGGACAGGCTCATCGTAGGTGCTTAGAGCTGAACGGATTTCATCAACTGCATCCCTCACTCCAAGCCCGAGACTGTATGAATGCATCACAGCGCCGTTTGGGTTATTTTCCAAATCTTTTTCGTCCTGAATTACGGCCTCCATCAATTTAGATTCCTCAGCCAGATTAAGTCTAACTGTAGGAACTCCTAGGCCTGAGATCTCTCCTTCAGGATCTAAGACCGTACTATTCATTGTCTCTCGATGATATTCCCCAGATATGTTTTCGTTCCTAAACGACTCCAATCTGTTAATGACTTCATCAAAGGAATTGTTTTCTCTCACCTCATCTATATCCTGTCTCAGCCAGTAATCGAAATCAGCACCGAACATATGTAACTATTCAGCAGTGAAAAATAAATAGGCCCGGGTAATTAAAGAGAATGTAAACTATTATTGAATATGACAGAGCTTTCAGAAAAAGAACAGAAAGTAATAGAACAGTGCGGGACAGAGCCCAGATTCTCATCTGATCTACTTAAAGAAGACAGAGAAGGCCTTTTCAAATGCAAAAAATGCGGTCAGGCCTTGTTCTCCTCTGACCACAAGTTTGAATCAGGTTCGGGTTGGCCCAGCTTCTATGACGTCATCAATGCTGAAAATGTAGAGGAAAAACAAGATAACTCTCATGGCATGAAAAGAACTGAAGTCACCTGCTCGAACTGCGGAGCACATCTAGGCCATGTGTTCAATGATGGACCGGAAGAAGAGACAGGCCTGCGTTACTGTATTAATGGAATCGCTTTAGAATTTGATTCAGAGGAAAGTTGAATTTCGGCTTTTCATTAACGTAGTGAATTGGGAGTTTCCCACGGTGATTTACTTCGTTTTAATTTATGGTTTTCCACGGTAAATTGAATCTGATTATAACCTTTCTCGAGCTGTATATTTTAAACTGATTGTTAGGTTATGACGTACTTAAATACAACATGTAGTGGTTGTAAAGTTAATATTACACAACATATATAATACATGTTTGATTAGTTTCAGGTATGGCTAGCACTGATATCTTCGAGAGGCGCACAAATTTGAAACCTTACGAGTACGGCGATTTTCTTGATTACAAAGATGCAATCAGAAACAGTTACTGGGTTCATACAGAGTTTAATTTCTCAGGTGATGTCCAGGATTTCAAGGTAAATACTACTGATGTTGAGAAATCTGTGATCCGTAAGACTATGCTTGCAATATCGCAGATCGAGGTAAGTGTCAAGACGTTCTGGGCAGAGATATATGAGGAGATGCCGAAGGCCGAGATTGGAAGTGTTGGTATGACTTTTGCTGAAAGCGAGGTAAGACATATGGATGCCTACAGTCACCTACTAGATATCCTAGGAATTGAAGATGATTTTTCTGAAGTTACAGAAGTCCCGGCTGTAAAACAGAGGATTGAGTACCTCGACGAGTATTTGGAAGGAGCCGGAAGCGACGATAGACAAGAGTATGTTGAAAGTATAATGTTGTTCAGTACTTTTGTCGAACATGTATCTCTTTTCAGCCAGTTCCTGATAATGACTAGCTTCGATAAGTACGAGAAAAAGTTCAAGGGAATTTCCAATGCCGTTGAGGCCACCAGTAAAGAAGAACAGATCCACGGCCTATTCGGAGTAGAGTTGGTCAATACAATCAGAGAAGAGAACCCTGAAATGTTCGATGAAGAATTCGAGGAACAGGTCCAGAATGCCTGTAGAAAGGCCTTCGAAGCCGAACAGGATATACTGGATTGGATCTTCAGTGAAGGAGAACTGGATTTCTTACCTAGAGAGAATATAGACGAGTTCCTGAAGGACAGGTTCAACCAGGCCTTGGAGAATGTAGAAGTTGAACCGATCTTTGAAGTAGATGAGGATTTGTTGGAGGAGACTCGCTGGTTTGACGAGGATATCATGATGACTAAGGACAATGATTTCTTCAGCAAGAGATCTACCACTTACAATAAAAACACGAAATCAGTTACAGCAGGAGACATGTTCTAAAAATGACAAAGACAGAACAAGCACTCAAGCAGGTACACGAAAAACATCAAAAACCTTTCTACTGGCTGAATGAGGACAGCAAAGAGTTCCTGAGAAACGGATACCTACTGGATGGGGTAACCCCTAAAGAGAGAGTCCGTCAGATCGCAGAGCGTGCCGAAGAAATTCTGGATGAGGATGGCTTTGCCGATAAGTTCTACGAGTACATGAGTAAAGGCTATTACAGCCTTGCAAGCCCAATATGGTCGAATTTTGGCTTGGACAGAGGCCTTCCTATAAGCTGTTTTGGCAGCCATATAGAGGATAACATGGAAAGTATTCTCTATACTCATGCTGAAGTCGGAGAGATGACGAAGCTGGGAGGAGGCACAAGCGGATATCTAGGAGAATTAAGGCCTAGAGGGGCGCCAATTACAAACAACGGAAAGTCCAACGGAAGTTACAGCTTCACAGAACTTTTCGATACCGCTATCAATGTGATCAGTCAAGGAGAGACCCGTAGGGGCCAGTTCGCAGGATATATCGATGTAGAACATGATGACCTGGAAGAATGGCTTAACATCAAGACTGAAGGAGACCCGGTACAGGATATCTATTACGGTGTTATCATAGGAGATGAATGGTTCCAAGAAATGATCGACGGGGACGAAGAAAAGCGTGAAACATGGGCCCAGATCATAGAGACAAGAATCAACATAGGTGTTCCATACATCATCTTCAGAGGAAACATGAATGAAGGTAAGCCACAGGTATACAAGGACAAGGACTACCAGATAAATGCATCAAATCTCTGTACCGAGATCGCTTTACCTGCAAGCCCTGATGAAAGCTTTGTATGCTGTCTTTGCAGTATGAATGCCTTGCATTACGATGAATGGAAGGATACAGATGCAGTCGAGACCCTTACCTACTTCCTCGATGCTGTTATGGAAGAATTTATTCAGGAAGCTGAAGGAATAGAGTTCATGGATAGGCCTGTGAAGTTTGCGAAAAGACATAGAGCGATAGGTATTGGAGTCCTAGGATGGCACAGCTATCTTCAGAGCAAGATGATTCCGTTCGATAGTATGGAAGCGATGAATAAGAATGGGGAAATCTTCCGGACAATCAAAGAGAAAAGCTATGAGGCAAGCGAGGAACTAGCTGATAAGTTCGGCGAACCAGAAGTTCTGGAAGGATACGGAAGACGAAACACCACCACGATGAGTGTCGCACCGACAAAATCCAGCAGCGTCATCCTAGGCCAGGTCAGTCCAAGCATCGAACCTCTGAAAGCTAATTACTTCGTTAGAGACGGTGCAAAACTGAAATCCACTCAGAAAAACCGTTTCCTTCAGGAAATACTGAAAGAGAAAGGAGAGGACAACCAAGATACCTGGGACAGTATCGCACAGAAAGACGGAAGTGTACAACACCTAGACTGTCTGACAGATGAAGAAAAAGAGGTGTTCAAAACTTTCTCAGAGATCCCACAGATGTCGATCATCAACCAGGCCGCACAGAGACAGAAATATATCGACCAGGCTCAAAGCATCAACATTTCTCTAGACCCGGCAGAAGTACCACTGGAGGATATCAACGAACTCTACATCCAGGCCTGGAAAAAAGGAGTCAAAAGCCTCTACTATCAGAAAAGTGTCAACGCAGCCCAGAAATTCAGTCGAGACATTCTGGAATGTAAGGCCTGTGAGAGTTGAGGGGAAAGAATTTGAGCATTAATTTTCAGTGATCTTTACCTCGGGGAGGGGAAAATAATCAGAAACAATCTTAGGAAGCTTAGAAAGCAAAGAGGCCTGACTCAAAGAGAGATAGCAAAACTTCTGGAGGTATCCAGACAGACAGTGATATCGATAGAGAAGGAACGAAGAGATCCATCTCTAGAGTTAGCGTTCAAGATATCGGAAACCTTTGATAAACCTGTGAAGGAAATGTTCAATCAGGAGTAGAAAATGAGTGAAGAGATCGTACTTGGCGGAGGATGCTTCTGGTGTATTGAAGCAGCATTCAAAGAAATAGACGGAGTAGAGTCTGTTACTTCTGGCTATGCCGGAGGCCACACAGAAGACCCTTCTTATCGAGAGGTATGTTCTGGAGACACTGGACATGCCGAAGTCATTAAAGTAGAATACAATGAAGAGAAACTAGGCCTGGAAAAGATTCTCGAATTATTTTTCCGAATCCATGACCCTACAACGAAGGATCGTGAAGGCCCGGACATCGGATCACAGTACCGCTCTATTATTCTTTACCAGGATAAGAGTCAGAAAGAAAAGATCAAGGCCTTTATAGAAGATCTCAGAAAGGATTATGAAGATGAAATCGTGACCGAAATAGAAAAATTAAAGACTTTCTATAAAGCTGAGGAAAAGCACCGGGATTATTTCGAGAAGAACCCAGAAGATGCCTACTGTCGGATGCATGCAAGGCCTAAAGTTGAGAAGGCCAAAGGATTCGAAAATCGGAAAGGATAGATGTATATGACCGCAGATGTTTTAATTATTAAGTTACAACATCGTTGTTGATGAGTGATTATGATGGCGTTGTGAGAGGCCCAAACGGGTTTTCATATGAAACACTCAGTACTGAAGGCCTTCAAACAGAAGTAAGGATAAGGGATTCAATGGACGAACTCTTTGCGATCGCAAGGTACAGTCCAAACCCGGATAAATACGAAATCAGTCTAGACCTTGGTTTCAGCGGTAGGAAAGAACTTCGAGAGATTGGTTTGTTCGAGTTAATGGATTTGAAGGAGAGTTATGAACCTGATATGACCGGGATACTTGGAGAAGTTGAGCCAGGTGAAATAAACAGGTACAATCAGAAGAATTATTGGAAAATCCAAGATGGAGAAGTTATTTTTGAATTCGAGAACATAAATCAGGAAGATAAAAAAACTCTGGCCCGAATAACCTCGAATAGAAGAGAAATAGCTTCAGTAGCGGAGAAGATAGTTAACAGTATTAACCCTCCTTTCACAGAGTCCGGGATAGGAGATCCTTATCGTAAGAGTTGGAAACCTTATGAGGAAAACTCTTCAAGAGTCATACTGGCAGACGAAGAAGGGACTATCCAGAAAGTATTCGATACGGCATTCAATCTTTCAGAAGATATACTGGATGATAAAACAGAGATAAGAGATGAGTAAATACTCAAGAGATCGATCTCGATCAGTTGAATAAATTTTTAGAGAAAACTGCAGGAAAGACGATACCATCTCCCCTAGAAAAGAAAGAATCCAGAAGTTAAGGCCTAACCCTAGATACAAAAAACTGAAATTACTTCAAACATAAAGGAAAACTTAGAGAGGGCTTGAAAAATCTCTACAATAGTTATAACTCACAGTCATAGGCCTGAATCATCTTCCAGAATCTCATCCCATCTGATGTCTTTTGCCTTTAATCCTCTGCCTTCTCCATGATTTAAGGCATATTCGGCAAAAGCACTCAAGGCCTGGTTTTTCTCTCTTCTGTCCTCGTAAGTACTGGGAAGCCTTGGACTGCCAGTAGCCTGATAAAAAGTACTTTCCAGGCCTCTGTTCTTGAATCCTATATCATTTTCTACCTCTGCAGCGACCCTTCTATTCTCTGATCTCAGCCGGATATGCACTCCTTTCTTGTAATTCACAGACAGTTTCATACAGTAGGCCTCATCATTTCCCACCATTTCCTCAAATTCATCTGCAGAAGCCGGTGTTCCATCACCATCTACATAGTAACCGAAATCCGTCCAGCCCTGACCCTTCTTTACCGTGCTGTTAACGAATAAACCCTTCACAACCTCAATTTTAGGGCTGAAAGATAAAAATTCAACTGCAAAACCATATCTAAAACCTATTTTACTTCCATCTCTATATCAGCCACAAAGGCCTTTTCCTTTTTCAAGATCAATGGATTGATATCGATTTCCTGGATTTCTTCGTGGTTCAAGGCCAACTCACCTAACTTAAAGATTGCTTCTTTTATAGGCTCCATTGAAAGATCTTCTCCTCGCACTCCTTCAAATAATTCGGAGGCCTGTAGCTCTGAGATCATTTTTTCTGCTTCTTGTTCTGAGATTGGTGCGATTCCGAAGCTGATGTCCTGAAGTGCCTCGATATAAATCCCGCCGAGGCCTACCATTATCATCGGTCCGAACTGTGGATCTCTCTTCATACCTAATGCGACTTCTAGGCCATCTAACTGTTCCTGCACTATCACGCCGTTAATTTTCGAACCTGAGGCCTGATGATGAACATTGTTGACAATTTCATTGAATGTATCATTGACTTCTTGTCGGCCTGTGACTTCTGTCTTTATTCCTTCTATCTCTGTCTTATGAGAGATATCCGGAGAGTTAATCTTCATTACAACAGGATAACCTATGTTTACTGCTGTCTCTTCAGCTGGATGAGGAGCATCAGCGTTTTCAGTCATCGGAAGATCAAAGCCATAGGCCTCAAGCAATCTGTGACCGTCCATATAGCCGTTGTAATCCTGTAAGGCCTGATGGGCTTTTTCACCATCGTAATCAATGTCTGGATAGTTTCTGTCAGTCTCAAGGAATTCTCTGTAACCGTTCATTTCCTTGAAGGCCTTTACTGCATCGACTGGATCTTCGAACTCTGGAATATCGTTTTTCTCAAGTATCTCAATTCCTGGGCCTACATCTTCTTCGCCCATGAAGCAAGTGAAAACAGGTTTTTCAGTTTCTTTTTCTGCCTTTACTATAGTTTTGGCAGTCTTTTCGATCTCAGTATTAGCCTGGGGAGTCAACAACACTAGAATGCCGTCGACATTTTCATCTTGTCCAATAGCTTCTAAGGCCTGTCTATATCTAGAGTGTCCTGCATCGCCTATCAAATCAAGAGGGTTTCTAATGCTTGATTCAGAAGGCATAAACTCATGTAGCTCCATCTTTGTCTCTGTCTCAAGCTCTGCCATCTCCAAGTCATGCTGTGCAACCTCATCTGTCGAAATAACTCCAGGCCCTCCAGCGTTCGTAATTATCATTATATTCTTTCCAGACGGCAATGGTTGGTATGCAAAGCTTCTACCAAAGTCCAAAAGCTCTCTGTTAGACTCTGCTTCAATTATACCTGCTTTCCTGAATGCTGCTTGATAGGCCTGATAAGAACCTGCGATACTACCTGTATGAGATGATGCGGCCTCTCCTCCTTTGCTTGTCCGACCTGATTTAACTGTAATTATTGGTTTTTCTTTCGAAGTTTTCTCAGCTTCTTCCATGTATTCTCTGCCGTCTTCTATGCCTTCAGTATAACTTAAAATTGCTTCTGTGGAATCTTCTCTCCACTTCTTCAGAAAGTCGACTTCATTCAGCTGTAACTTGTTACCGAGCGAGACGAAGTGTCTAAATCCGATATGTTCGGCTTTCGCATAATCTAGGATTGCTGTGCAGAAAGCACCTGACTGGCTCATAAATGAAATATTGCCCTCTTCTGGCATCTTAGATGCAAAACTTGCATTCATCGAGTTTTCCGTATTAATCAGGCCTAAGACGTTAGGCCCTAGAATATCGATATCATTTTCTTCTGCAATCTGCAGCACTCCTTCTTCTAGTTTTTCCTCGCCTGTCTCAGAAAATCCTGCAGAGATTATAATTGAGGCCTCTACATTTTTCTCTGCTGCATCTTTCATTACTTGAGGAACAAGCTTCGCCGGTACAACTACAACTGCAAGATCGACTTCCTCAGGGATGTCATCTGAGGCCTCGACTCCCTCTACTTCCTTGGCATTAGGATTTACAGGTACGACTTCGCCTTCAAAACCGTGGTGAAGGTTATCGAATACCTCATGACCTGTCTTACCTTCCTCTCTCGATGCCCCAACAACTGCAATTTTTTCAGGGCTGAAAAGCTTTTCCAGCGACATACTCACTAATTATGGAGGCCTGTTATTTAGCTTGTTGAATTTACCGGACAGTCGCAAACCATTTTTTATATACAATCAAAGGCCTTTCCAAAATATAATGGCTCGCGAACAAGTATACTCTGGATCGATTGAGAGAATTGAAGTCATGGGTACGGAAGACGATGAGGATTTCCCCTGGATTGAACAGGAGGAATACAGAGAACTTTACAGGAAAATGATGATTGCAAGAAAATTCGACGAGAAGGCCTTCTCACTTCAGAGGAGAGGAGAAATATCTACTTATGCGCCTCATAAAGGTCAGGAGGCCTCCCAGATCGGAGCTATATTTGCTTTGGGAGAAGATGACTGGATGGTACCAAGCTTTAGAGAGACCGCAGCATTTATTCAGAGAGGCGCGCCTCTAGAAAAAATCTTCCAGAGATGGATGGGTGATGCCAACGGCCAGGCAGGACTTTCTGAAATGAATACTTTGCCTGTAGCAGTCCCTGTCGGCACACAAAACCTTCATGTCGCAGGCCTTGGAATGGCGATGAGCTTTGAAGAAGATGAAAACGCAGTGCTCGGGTTCACCGGAGACGGATCCACTTCACAGGGAGATTTCCACGAGGCCTTAAACTTTTCAGGAGTCTATGATGCGCATTCTGTGTTTTTCGTGCAGAACAACAAGTTCGCGATCTCTATGCCTATTGAAAGACAGACAAATTCTCAGACAATCGCCCAAAAGGCCTTAGCTTATGGAATTGATGGCATTCAGGTTGATGGAAATGATATTTTAGCAGTTATTAAAGCCACTCAAGAGGCCTTGGAAAAAGCTAGAAACGGCGAGCCCGTATTGATAGAGGCCGATACTTATCGTTTAGAGGATCACACTACTTCAGATGACTCCACCAGGTACAGAGATGAAGAATCTGTAGAGGAATGGGAGAAACATGATCCATTGAAACGGTTCAGAGAGTATTTACAGGAACACGGAATCTGGAATGATGAATTAGAGGCCTTTGAAGAGAAAGCGGAAGAAAAAGTTAATGAGGCCGCAAATAAGGCGATGGAGATGGAAGATCCAGAGTTCGATGAACTATTTGATTTCGTGTACAAAGATATGCCTGAAATGTTGAAAAAGGAGAAAGAAGAACTCAGAGAAGAGGTGGACGAATAATGGCGAAGATGAACATAATTACAGCAGTTAATGAGGCCTTGACAGACGAGATGGAGAACGATGAAAAAGTAATAGCTTACGGAGAAGACGTCGGAGAAGACGGTGGAGTATTCCGAGCGACAGAAGGCCTCCAAGAAAAATTCGGTGAGAAAAGATGCTTTTCAAGCCCATTAGCTGAATCAGGGATCGCAGGCACAGCAATAGGTATGAGCCTTTACGGTTTCAGGCCTGTAATTGAGATGCAGTTCTCAGGGTTCTCTTATCTGGCATTTTACCAGATTAAGGAACATGCCTCGAGAATGAGGATAAGGTCTAGAGGAGACTACGAAGTTCCACTGACTGTGAGAGCGCCTTATGGAGGAGGAATATCAGCTCTTGAACACCACCAGGAAAGCCCGGAGACCTTTTATGCTCATGCTCAAGGCCTTCACGTAGTTATTCCAAGTACGCCTCAGGATACCTATTCTCTGTTGAGAAAATCGATCCAGATGGATGATCCTGTAGTCTTCTTGGAGCCGAAAAAGACTTACAGAGCTTTCAAGGAAGAAGTTGATAGGGACAAAGAAGTTAATTTAGAAGAGGCTCGGGTAGCTCGTGAAGGAGAAGATGTAACATTGATTGCATGGGGCGCGATGGTTCCTGTAGCAGAAGATGCGGCAGATGAGATTGATGCCGATGTCGAAATCATTGATCCGAGAACTATCTATCCTCTAGATACAGAAACAATTGCAGAATCCGTTGAGAAAACCGGAAGAGCCATGATACTGCATGAAGCACAGAAATCAGGCGGCTGGGGGGCAGAAATATCGTCCAGAATCCAAGAAGAGGCAATCCTACACATGGAAGCACCTGTTGAACGAGTAACTGCCCCAGATGTACCTTACCCGCTCTACACTCTGGAAGATTTCTATATGCCTAACAAGAAAAGAGCAGTCAAAGGCCTTGAGAGAGTCTTAGATTTCTAGGTGATCTAAATGATAATAGTAAAATCAAAAGTTCAAAGCCGGTGTAACCGGTTTAACATGATCAAACTTTGTGAAGTTTGATGGAGTTCGAATTCCCTGACACCGGCGAAGGAGTAACAGAAGGACAGTTTCTAGAGTGGAAAATAAATGAAGGAGATGAAGTAGAAGAAGATCAGATAGTTGGCGAAGCTGAGACCGATAAAGCTGTAGTGGATATTCCTGCTCCTGCAGACGGCATAGTAAAAGAGTTAAAGGCCTCTCCAGGCGATAAAGTGAACGTCGGAGACGTTATATTGATACTAGAGACTGATTCAGAAGTTGAAAGCGATGATGGCGAAGAATCAGCTGAGGCAGGTAAAGAAGAACCTGAGAATGAAGATAAAGAGGCAGAGAGACCTGATAGTTCCGATATTCTGGCGATGCCTAGAGTAAGAAAGAAGGCTCGTGAGGAAGGAATCAATCTCTCTAATCTAGAAATTGATGGAAAGATTACTTTGGAAGATCTTGAAGGCCTGGATTCTGAAACTGCTGAAAGAGAGGACAGTTCTTCACCTGATAAAAATAATGAGGTTTCTGAAAGTTCAGAAGAAGATTCTGATGGCACAGAAAATGACTCGGAAAAAATAGAGATTTCAGATGATGTGAATGCGACGCCTTCAGTCCGAAAGCTGGCAAGAAAACATCATATTGAACTCTCAATGATTGAAGGATCTGGCAGGGGAGGCAAAATTACGAGAGAAGATGTTTTAGATGCGGCAGACGAGTTAGAAAATAGCTCGGAATCTGAGGAAGTAGATGCTGAGGATGAGAAAGATGACACGGGGGATTCATCCGTTGATAGGCCTGAAATCGAGACTGAGGGAAACGTTGAAAGAGTTGAGATGTCCGGAGTTAGAAAGATTACTGCAGAGAGAATGGCTCAGTCAAGTAGAGACAATGCCCAGGTCACGCATATAGAGAAAGCTGATATTACCGAGTTAGTGGAGCTTAGAGAATCCATCAAAAGCGATGTTGATGCCCACTTGACGTATCTTCCTTTCATTATGAAGGCCTGTGTGGCTGCTCTGAGAGATCATCCTAAGCTTAACTCAGAGCTTAACGTAGAAAACAATGAGATAGTTCAGAAAAACTTCTATGACTTCAATATCGCAGTCGATACTGAGCGAGGCCTTATGGTACCGAAAATTGAAGGTGTGGATAACAGAAACATGGTAGATCTAGCAGAGCAGATCGCTGATAAGGCCTCAAAAGCTCAGGAAGGAGATTTAAGCAAAGAAGAGTTAGAGCCTGGTACTTTCTCAATAACTAATCTTGGAGTAATCGGCGGAGAAGCATTCACTCCGATAATTTATCCTCCTCAGTCAGCTATTCTTGGAATTGGAAAAATTCAGGAGACTGCTGAAGTAGTTGACGGAGAAATAGTACCTCGTAAAACTGTTAAACTCTGTTTAAGCTATGATCACCGTGTTGTAGATGGTGCAGAAGCTGCCCGATTCATGAACAAAGTACTAGAAGACCTTGAAAACCCGAAAAAACTGATAATCGATATGTAAGATAAAATGGTAGTAGGAGATATAGAGACAGGAACAGAAGTTTTAGTGATAGGAGGAGGGCCAGCAGGCTATGCAGCAGCTATTAGAGCGGCGCAAAATGATACAGACGTTACTTTAATTGAGAAAGAAGATGTCGGAGGAACCTGCCTCAACAGGGGCTGTATACCTGCAAAGGCCTTGATACATGCCGCAAGTTTCGAGAAAGACATGGAACACTGGGATGAGATAGGAATACATAATAAAGGCCTTAATGTAGATTTCAGCGAGGTCCAGGCCTGGAAAAATGATATAGTAGAGAAACTAAATACCGGAGTTAGAAATAAGCTAAAAGCTGTTGGGGTTGAGTTAATGAGAGGTGAAGCCCGTTTCATTGATGATTCAACAGTCAGAGTAGAGGAAGAACATAGAACAGACAAACTTAACTTCGAGAAATGTGTAATAGCGACCGGAAGCAAGCCTATAGAGGTTCCAGGCCTTGAATTTGATAAAAAAGGCGTTATCTCGTCCAGAGAAATGTTAAATTTAGAAGAAGTACCTGAAGAACTGATTGTGGTGGGTGGAGGCTACATAGGTATGGAAGCAGTTACAAAGTTCTGCAAGTTCGGCTCTCATGTCAAAATTGTAGAAGCTGAGGACCGAGTTCTACCTAACTTTGATGAAAAAGTCGTGAATAGTATCCAAGAGACCTCCGAGTGTTACAATGATGAAATCTATACTGGCACTAAGGCCTCGAAGGTGAAAGAAGGCGGAAATCCGGTCTTAGTAGCTGAAAGAGACGGTGAAAAACTTGAAATCGATGGAGACTATATCTTAGTGGCGGTTGGACGTGAAACTAGTTCAGGCCTCAAAAATGTAGAGGTAGAAAACGCAGGACTGGAAATAAATGATAATGGATTCATCGAGACAGACTCACAGATGAAGGCCTCAGAAAATATTTTTGTAGTAGGCGACGCAAGCGGTCAGCCGATGCTGGCGCATAAGGCCTATATGGAGGGTAAAGTGGCTGGAGAAGTAGCTTCGGGAGAGAACGTGGGAATGGACTCACAGTTTATACCTAAAGTAATGTATACAGATCCTGAAGTCGGAGTAGTAGGCCTTACAGAGTCAGAAGCAAAAGAAGAATACGAGAATGTTAAAGTTGGGAGGTTTTCTATGAAACATTCTGGTAGGGCTTTGACAACTAACGGCGGAAACGGTTTTGTGAAAGTTATCGCCTCTGAAGAAAATAAGTTACTTGGAGCTACTTTCATTTCCGAAAGGGCTTCTGACATGATTGCTGAAGCCACACTAGCCTTGGAAATGCAGGCCTATCTAGACGATGTTATAGGAACAGTTCATGCACATCCTACTTTCCCTGAAGCTTTCCAAGAGGCCTGTGAAGATGCTTTAGGTAAAAGTGTGCATACATGAGTAAAGGATTTTTATTGATGGTTCTCTGATAGATACCTATGGTTGAATGTAAGTACTGTGATGAGGAGTTTGATTCCGATGAGGAGATGTATCTTCACTGGGATGAAAAGCACTCGGACGAGTTGAACTCTCATGACAAGGATAAAGTGAAAAAGGCAAAGAGGGAGAAAGAGAACGAAAAACAAGCGAAGATGCAGTGGCGTAAGAAAATGATGATTAGAGGTCTCGGAGGCCTCATAGTTGTCGCATTAGTCTATGTTTCGGCTCCTGCGATCGCAGGGCTTTTCTCAGGAGGGAGCTCAGTTGATTTCTCCGAGTTGAACCTTGAGAACCAACCGATGCTCGGAGAGGAAGACGGAGAAGTTACCATAGTCGAGTTCGGAGATTTCATGTGTGGAGCTTGCCGGTCTTTCAACCAAGAGACTAAGCCGAGTTTCGTGGAGCATATCGAAAACGGGGACGCAAAATTCTACTACATAGACTTCCCATTACCGAACTTCAGGCCTGACAACATTCAGGCCGCGACCGCAGCAGAATGCGTCTACCAGCAGGACAACGACCAGTACTGGGACTTCCACGATGCATTATTCGCTCAACAAGGAAGTATTGACTACTCGAATTCAGGCCTTATAGATTTCGCTGAAAGCAACACCGAAGGAATCAACTCAACAGAGCTCGAGGCCTGTATGCAAAGTGATTCAGCACTTGAAGCAGTACAAGATGACCGTTCTCTGGGACAGTCAAATGGTGTGAGCGCTACGCCTACAGTCTTTGTAGACGGCGAGATGATCGCTAACAGAGGAAACCTTGACTCGATTATCGAAGACAGGATAGATGAATAGAAAAGACCTTGAAAAACATTATCTCGAGAACAGAGAGGAAATCGAGTCAAGACTCAAGGAATTTATAGGCCTGCGAAAAGCCAGCGATGAACGGCTTTTCCAGGAACTTTCCTTTGTTATTTTTTCTTCACAGAGCTCAGCGGAAAACTCCTGGAACGCAGCACAGCGACTGGGAGAAAAAGGCCTGCTGGAAAAAGATAAAGAAAGCATAGCTAAGGTTCTTAGACAGGAAGAAATTCAGTACGAGGAAAGAAAAGCAGATTATATTATAACTAACCGGGAAAAGCTTTCACAGCCCACCTTCAATGATCCCTCTACAGATCTAAAGCTTAAAGAAAAGATCAGGCCTGAAAACTTAGAGAAAACCCGGAAATGGTTCACAGAGACTATCAAAGGCCTCTCGTGGAAAGGAGCTTCTCATTTCCTGAGGAATATCGGTTACGGAGATAGTTTCGCAATTTTTTCAAGCCATACAACCTCAATCCTTTTCGATCTAGATGTGATCAAGGCCTCGGAACCTCCAAGAAATGAAGAAGAATATCTTGAAATGGAGGAAAATGTCCAAGAATTTTCCAAGGAAATAGATATTGATATTCAGGCCTTGGACCTGGTTCTGTGGTCGATGAGGACCGGAGAAGTTTTCAAATAATTAAAACTGGCCGAGGCCTGACTGTTTACCTTTGCCTTTCAACTGGTCTTCTGTGTATCCAAATACTTTCAGAACTCTCATAGCCACCGGTATAACCTGATTATCTATGTAATAGTCTGCATCGTAGTTCTCCGCATACTTTGTTAGCTCTGCCTGTTGAGAAATGCTTTTCCCAGATCTTGTAATCACATAATCCACTGTTGTCTCAGGCTCGATTGTATCTCCGCGTTTCTTTGCCTTTTTAGCAGCCTCTACGTGCGGCGCAGTATTTCCATACTCTTCTGGGGGTTTCGTCAAAGTGGTATAGATCTTAAGTTCTTCTACATCTATTTCTCCAGATCTCAAGGCCTCAATAGTGTCCTGAACTATCTCGACAGCTGAGTCAACATCATCTTCTAAGACTTTTCTAAGGACTTTTTCCTGAGTGTTCTTGGCTATAGGACTCCAGTCACGTCTCACTTGTTCAAAGCCTGTTATCTTCATCGAGCCTTCTCCATCTATCAATGCATACTTTTTCTTGGCGCCTTCCCCTGACTCTTTGGAAGTGAAAAAGCCTCTCTTGAAAAGGCCTTCAAACTCCAGCTCCATAAACTCAGGAAGCTCAGAATTCACTTTTTCCAGGAATTCATCCATATTTTCTTCTAAGTTCTCTTTTCTCAGCATTACGGAATCCGTGTCTCCGTAGACCATCTCAAAGCCCATCTCTTCAGCTATTTCTATAGAGTCTTTGATGTATTCTCTTCCGAGATACGTAGTTGCTTCAGCTGATTCTCTGGAATACCATCGAGCGCCAGAATAACCTAAGTACCCATAAAACGAGTTAGCAAGGATCTTCTGGGCCTGCTGGCGGTTGTAAATTCCTTTATATTTTTGAGAATCTTCGTCATATTCTTTCATCTCTTTCTTGAGCTCATACCGGGAGCTTACAAGATCTTCAACCAGTTCAGGGAAAAAGCCTTGCTCATCCTGACAGAAATTATAATCAAATTCATCTAATTCAAATCGGTCCTCACAGGCCTCCTGATTCAAGGTGTCAGGCGAAATGTTGTGAGCAACCATTACAGTAGGATACAACGACCTGAAATCGAATACAGCAACACTTTCATACAGGCCTTCTTCTGGAGTGTAAACAAACCCTCCCTGATAGGCCTGTTCTCTGTCACGTTTACTTCTCTTTTGCTGGGAAGGCCTGTTACGAGTCAAGATATTCCTGTTGTAGGCCTCCCGGATCAGATAGTTCTCTGTGAGCTGGCCATAGGTAAGCCTTGAGGCATCGAAAGGAATCAGGCCTGTAATCCGTGAAAGCTCTAACATCTGAGGAGTTATCTCATTTCCAAGTTCGAAAGTTATATCTGCATCTTTCATCGCATATTCCGCGAATTTTTCCAAGTCTGTATCTGAGGACCAGATCTCTTTCATCTCACTCCAGGAAAGCTCATCCTTGTTTAATCCCAGCATCTCTTCAGCCACAGAGTCTAGATCCAATGTCTCGGAATCTATGCCTGGGGCCAGAATATGAGTTACAAATGGGTATAGGTCCAGATGCATCCTAGCCTTGATTCTTGCGCCCTTGAAACTTCCACGGCGGTTGAATTTCATCCTCTCTCCATTCCTTCCCAGTGAAAGCTCGATATTATTCCTATTAGCTGCTTCTCTGAGAACAGAGAAATCAAACTCATCAGTATTGTAGCCTGTCAGGATATCAACATCCTCTCCATTAATTATCTCTATGAATCTTTCAAGCAACTTTTTTTCATCTTCAACGACCTCAACAAACTCCAAGTCTATCTCCTTGACAGACAGAAGTTTCCTGAACTCTTCAGACCTGAAAGAGGCCATCACAACCCTGTCATCTATAACCTCTAGATCAAAGGCCATAGATTTCCATTCAACATCATCTCCAGCCTCTATATCAGGCCTGATTTCCTCTACCTCTATTTCAGACTCAAAGTTTTCCGAATCCTTTTCTTCACCCTTCACTTCGATCCATTCTCCAGGCCTGATTCCTTTATCAATTAGATAGCGCCTGTAAAAAGGTATATCAAACTCTAAACATCTTCTGACTGATTCGAGATCCCAAAGTTCATTCTTTAATTTAGGAACATTTGCAGGAATATCAGTAACGACTTTCAAGGCCTCTACTATTTTCTGGCCATATTTTTTCTCTTCTACTGTAGTTTCAGTTATCTCAAGTTTCTCTCCTTTCTCAGATTTGAAATCCTTATCTTTTGCGTCTTCTTTGAGCTTTTCTAGGTCTGTAGGCATCGCATAGAAGTAAGGCCTGAATTCCCGGTCTACTATCTTATGTGCGCCTTCGTCGTTTTTTCCGTAGAGCACTACTTTCAGCGGATCGGTTTCATATTCGGCGTCAAAGACCTTGAGCTTCATATCTGTAATTTGGTGAAAAAGGGATTTATTACTGGAGACCTCAGGCCTAGTTATGAGACTTCTTCTACTGACAGACATTCACGGAAACGATGAGAAACTTGAAAAAATCCTTTCAAGAGAAGAGTTTGACGGCATCCTTTGCGCCGGGGATATCAGCGATGCCAGGGAGTTCGATGACTATCAGGGAAAACTCGATGAAATCCTGGATATGCTAGAAGATGAGACAGGCCTTGTAAAAGCTGTACCGGGTAACATGGATCCTGAACAGGACTGTGTCAGGACGTTGATTGATAGAAAGATGAACGTTCACAAGAAAATCGCCAGTTTCCAGGAATTTGACGTTGTAGGATTTGGAGGAGGACAGACGCCTTTCGGAACACCGTTCGAACCCTCTGGAGAGGAGATCAGAAAATCGCTTGAAGTACTGCATGGCAGGATGAGTTCAGGCCTGAAAGCTGCTGTAATCCATCAACCGCCTGAAAATACTGACTTGGATATAGCTGATGGAGAACATGTAGGAAGCGGAGAAGTCAGAGAGCTTCTAGAGGAAAAAGATTTCGACTTCCTGCTTACAGGACATATACATGAGTCTTACGGAACCGATAAAATAGGAGATACTTTAATGGTGAATCCAGGACCAGTAAATCAGGGGCACTACGGTGTACTGGAAGTACGAGACAGTTTCAAAGTCGAGTTAAAAGAGGTTTGACTTTTCAGGCCTTCGTACTTGGCCGATCCAATTCATTTCTTTTCTCCTATACATCTGAACTTTTTGAAGTTGAAGGCCTTCGACTGAAAGCTGTAGCAAGATTTTGCTGTGATTATACAAGTTTTGAAGCCTTCTAAAGGTGAAAGACTTTTATACCTCTCCATATAATAAGTTTATATTACTAATTGAAGGAGGTGAAAATTAAATTATGGCAGAACTACCACTTGCACCAGTTAAGAGAATTATCAAGCAGTCCGGAGCTGCAAGAGTTTCCGAAGACGCAGTAGAAGAGCTCAGAGACGAGCTTGAATCTCATGCAGAGGACAGAGCACGCGAAGCAAAGCAGTACGCAGAGCACGCGGGCAGAAAGACAGTCCAGGCTGCAGACGTAAGAACTTCCAGATAAACCTGGAAGCAACTTTTTAACCCCTCCCCTTCTATTTTCTTTTCATGAAAGCAGAAAACTCATTCATCCATATCCCCGGTATAGGCGAAAAAACAGAGAAAAAATACTGGAAACAAGGCCTGACACACTGGGACCACATAAGAGATTCTGGAAAACTCAGCGACAACAAAAAACAGGAACTGGAAAAAGCCGAGAAAAACCTAGAAGTCGAAAACTCTCTTTACTTCAAGGAAAAACTGCCTTCACAGGCCTTATGGAGAATTTACGAAAACTTTTCAGAAAAGGCCTGTTTCTTCGACATCGAAACAACAGGGCTTTCTCCTGAACGAAACAAGACCACTACCGTCAGCTTTTACCGGGCCGGAGAATCAAAGACACTGATTAGAGGCCAGGACCTGACCAGAAAGAGGTTAGAGGAAGAACTCTTTGAATCCAAGTTACTTATCAGTTTCAATGGTAAGAGATTTGATGCACCTTTCCTGGAGAAAAACTTTGATCTTAACATTGAGACTCCGCACATCGATTTAATGTACCCAGCGAAGAGGATAGGCCTTTCAGGAGGCCTGAAGAAGATAGAGAAACAGCTCCAGATTCAGAGAGAACTTGAGGATATCGACGGGAGAGAAGCAGTTAGACTCTGGAAAAAGTACGAGAATAAGAACGATGAAAACGCTTTGGAAAAACTTGTGAAGTACAACCAGTATGACGCTGTCAATTTGGAGGAACTGACGGAGATAATAGTTGAAAGATTAGATAATGAAATCTACAGGCCTCACATTTAATAATGTTCAAGAGAATCAGTAATTTTGGATCGCTGATTATACCGTGATATCTTAATATTTCAAGGTGGATCACTGACATCAAGATTTTTTACTTACCCAACTCTTTTTCTACCCTGATCTCGCGTCGGAGCTTTTGAATGCTTGATTTAGTGAATAGAAGGTTTTTAGGCCTTTTATTAGACGGCTGATGTAAAGATATTTAAGTGGAGGATGGTAATTCATTAGTAGATTATATGGCTTTGGTTACAAATACCAATTGGCTCGTCAGAAACGTGTCTATGGATCTGGTGAGACCTACTTATATGCATACCAAGGCCAAGGCTAAATCCATTATTAATTTTCTGGCAGAGTAAAGCGGGATGAAGTCTTGGCCGATTGATGGCCAATGACCGACCGCGAATACTCAGGGTTTAAGTACAACTGCTTTCTACCTCTGTGGAACTACTTGGTAGGAAGGGGTTGTACAGGGCAGGTTCTGCTTGCAAGGTGGAGTCTGTCCACGACCTCCTTTATGACTTTTCAACCCACGTCAATGTAAAAACGAGGTGCCAAACACAATGAACGCAAACACGCGACACTTCGAAGCAGAGCTTGAAGCTCAGAACCTTGAAGTAGAGGAAGCTCCAAAGTTAAGCTCAGAATCCGAAGTCGTTACAGCGACCGCTCTCTAGAAACAATCCCTGCAGTACTGCCTCAGAGATAATAGAAAGAAGGCCTAAATTTCCGCATGCGGGACTTTAATCTTGATTACTGTAGGCAGCTGACTCGAAAGCAGCCCAGCCGTTAGCCATAGAATCCAGTATCGAAGTAAAAGACTTAGCTGGCATAACCACCTTTTGACGGCCTTGAGAGCCTTCGCTCGCATCACGATACTCCAAGTATTCATACTGAATAACTCCCAGACGCCTCAATTTAGGTAAAATATTGTTTTTCAGATTTGACAGGCCTTTCTTATGACCCCACTCACTGAAATTATTCAGTTTCTCTGAGTCTATTTCTCCTTCAGCCTTTAATTCTCGCAGAAAAATCTTCGCATATTTGTTCCTTTTTGGAGACTGTTCGTGGGGGAAAAAGAGATCTACGATCTTCTCCCAGTTCCAGGCTCGTTCACTCAACTTGTATTTTTGCCGGTCTTCAGGTATCGCTACAGAGTTTTTCGTGACGATTGTAGAAGTTTTCCTTGCTTCTTCATCAACAAAAGGATGATCTGACATAACAAAGAAAGTATAACATTCTTTTTTGATAAAGGCCTTGGAAACTGATTAAAACCGTGAGGCCTCAACTTTGTCTATGAAGGGAATAACTCCTGTAGTTGCCGTGACTCTTTTAATTGCAGTAACTGTTGCTGCTGCTGGAACGTTTTACACGGTTTTGACGAGTACCCAGGATGAGGTTCAGGAAAATGCTCCAGATATAACGTTTAATGCCGATATTTTGAACGTGGAAAGTTGTTGGACTTCTGGAGGCAACGTAGGTTTTTCTATAAGAAACACCGATACACAGGCCGCAATTAATAACTCGGAAATGGATCTTCTGGTGACCGGAACAGAACTTGATTATAAACTTGAACCTCAAGGCCTGATAGGGCCTCAAGAGACTTTTGAGGTGAGGTTTGAAAGCCTTGGATCGACTGATGAAGTCGTAGAAAATGAGACCCAGATATTCCTGGGTGAAAGCTCTATGACCTACACCTGCTATACATAAAAAAATCTGTACCTTTTACGTGGTTATGAGCTACGAAGAACTCTCGGAAGAACAAAAGATCGAGGCCTTACAGGAAATGGAGAAAGAAGTTAATGAGGCACAGAGTAAGGCCTCAGAATGGGAGGAAAAAGCCAAGAAAATCAAGGCCGATTTCGAGAACTACAGGAAAGAACAAGATGAGAGAAAGAGTGAATGGCAGCATCAGGCAAAGGAAGGCCTCGCAGAAGAACTTATTGAAGTAATCGACAATCTTGAAAGAGCCATTCTATCGGCAGATGAAGACTCAGCCTTGCTTCAAGGAGTCAAGATGGTGGCCGATCAGCTATACGACAAACTTGAAGATGAAGGCCTTGAAAGAATAGATGCAGAAGGAGAAGAATTCGACCCTCGGCTGCATAAAGCTGTAGAAAAGCAGGAAGATGGAGAAAAGGTTATAGAAGAAAAAAGGAAAGGCTATATGTTTGGAGACCGAGTACTGAGAGAGGCAGAAGTAGTAGTGGGAGATGAGTAATCTGAATAATTATAAATCCGAGTTCGTATTATTTAGGTATGAGGCCTTTATTCGTATTTATCATAGTATGTATTTTAGCAACTTCAGGTTGCATGAGCAATGAGTTAGATAACGAGACTGATAGTTCCTTAAATGCTTTAGGTAGCGAGGATGAATACGGTAATGATGATATTATGGATTTAGGATTGAGGGACTTGAACTTTGCAGCGTCTTATAATATTACCAATAGAGAGGGAGAAGAGGTAAGATCAAGGGCACAATCAGAATATATAATTGAATCCGGAAAAGTCAGAATGATTAAATCAGGATCAGAAACACAGTATTGGCCTCCATCTAGTAGGGACGAAAGTAATGTGACGATAATTTGTGGGGAAACATGCGACATCGATTCTACTGGTACTGTATACAGTACCGGGCCTGTTTTAAATCCTGATTTGGAGAATAGCACGAACACTGGTTCTAAGGAAGTTGGAGGAAATGAGTGCGAGATACACTCGCTATCAGAAATTTCCGATACCGATGAGCATTACACAGGGACATTCTTCAGTGATAGAGGTACAGATGTGACCCACTGTATAGGCGATAAAGGAGTAATCTATGAGTCAACTGTGACCAAGGACGGTGTAAGCGAATATGAATCAAGATCAGAGCTCATTGAGTACAATGATTTAGACTCTCAAGAAGTTGAAGAAAGACTTGAAATCCCTGAAGTCGCTATTTCAGGATCGATTAACAGAGTATGCGATTCAAATGAATTCGATATAGCAGCGACCCGAGACCTTGAAAACATTGAACTAGTTATCCTAGACCCTGAAGAACCTGGAGACGCAGAAAGCTTAGATGATCTTGAATCAATAGACTCGACTACAATAGATATAGAGGAAAGCTGGAAGAAACAAACCAAAAATTTCGAGGTAGATGAAGATAGATTTATAATTGCCCCAGTAATAAACGGAGAAATACTGGAGAAAGGAAGTTTTGGGTGTATATATTAGGAATATACCAGCAAAAATATTTTTGACTTATGAAAGTCGAAAAATAATTTAGATTTTCTTAGGCGTGCTGACAGTCTGCTCAATATATTTCGATATGATATTTCGGATTTAAATCTGCATTATTTTCATATTATGAATGGCTAACTTAGGAAAACCTAGCAGTTGTAAATTCTGTTCACGTTACCAAAACTGTGGTGAATTTCTGAAGATGGCAGCTATTTGTATAAGATGAGTAATCTGAAAAGACAGAGATTGTCTAGTCAAGGCGTAATTTTTGCTAGGCCTGTAGCATCTCCGATTAACCATAACTCACCGTCCTGGAACTCCACATCTCGAATTCTTGTAGTTACTTCTTTACTTTCAGAAACATAGAATAATTCATTCTTTACAAGATTAAGTTTATCATCAAACACGAATCTGTACAGGCCTTTGCCTCGAAGCGTGGCAACAAAAACATCTCCGTACCATTTACTGTCTGGATCATCGATTACAGCCATTCCACTAGGAGATAGAGTGTAAGTCTGCCCACAGAATAATGGCTGGCTTTGATTAAAGTTCATTGGATCTGAGACTTGACATGGATTCGGCATTGATCCGCTAGCGCCTTTGCCTACTTTTCTAAGTTCATCTCGCCTCCATGATCCATGTTGAGTAATTAGCAGAGATTTATTAATAGGATGGAAATCTATTCCTTGAGGGTTCCTCAATCCTTTTGCATATACTTCATTTTGCCAAGGGTTTTCTTCGGGAACCTCTCCATTTAGCCCTATTCTCAAGATTTTGCCTCCGAGAAAATCTTTTTCCTGAGTTCTATCAGGGGCATATGCGTCTCCAGTAGTGATGTAAATATTTTTTTGATTAGGGCCTAACCTAATTCTACCTCCATAGTGTTCTTTTGACCCAGGTATTTCATTTATAAGCACCTCTTCGTTAACCAATGAGTCTTCTAATTCAAAACTCGACACTCTAGAGAGGCCATAAGAATTATCTTCAGAGTCTTCATCACCTTTGTAAGTATAATAAACATAGATTTTCTGATTCTCATCAAATTCAGGATGAGCGACTACCCCTAATAGTCCTGATCCTGTCTCATTCGAGTAAACATTCAAACTGTATTTTTCTGATACTTGATCATTAGACATGTGATATATTTTTCCATCTCTTGTGGAAATTAATTTTTGTGAGGAATCTATGATTTCAATGTTCCAAGGTTTAGATAAATATTCTTGTTGATAAGAAGAATTTTTGAAAAGTTCTTTTGAACTAAAAGATTCAATACCATAATTTTGTCCAGTGTATGGTGCTGTAACATGATTTGCTCTATCTGAAACTAAAGATACAAGGCCTAAACCTCTAGAAGTTCTTATACATTTATCTTCATGGTTTGAACTCGGATTCCACCACGTATCACAAACAGAATAAGTCATGTTAATTTTCTTTTTTTCACATGAGTTTAGGCCAGTACAGTCCCAGACCTCTTGAGAACCTCCTTTTTCCTCGGAGAAATACGACATACTACCATCCCTGATAGAAAAATTGGAATTAAATTCTCCCATTACAGGCTTAGAAATATTTCTATTAACTTCCAAAGAATCCTCATCAGACTCACTTTCTAATCCATATAAGAAATTTCCTAAAAATAGGGCAACTACGAAAAAAACAATCATAATTACAGAACAACTTACACTCTTCTCCATGCGTTTTTCACTACAAAAAGAATATTAACTCCTACAATATAATACTGCTGGAACAGAGTTTAAGAAAAACTCCACTCAGTTTAAAAATTTTTATTCACGTAATCAAAAATGTGGTGAATTTCTGAAAATGACAGCTATAATCGGTATCGACCTAGGTACAACAAGAAGTGCAGTAGCACACATCAAAAACGGAGAACCAGAAATGATTGAAAACTCAGAAGGAGAAAGAGTCACACCTTCAATCGTGGCATTTGATGATGGAGAAAGACTTGTAGGTAAACCTGCGAAGAACCAGATGGTTACTAACGAAGAAAACACAGTCAAATCGATCAAGAGACACATGGGAGAAGACTACAATGTAGGACTCGAAGGAGAAGAATACACTCCACAACAGATATCTTCCATGATTCTACAGAAGCTGAAAAGTGATGCAGAAGACAAGATTGGCGAAGAAGTAACTAAAGCAGTCATCACAGTACCTGCTCACTTCGACGATACACAGAGACAGGCAACAAAAGACGCAGGAGAAATCGCAGGCCTAGAAGTCGAAAGAATTCTCAACGAGCCAACAGCAGCATCTCTAGCATACGGCCTAGATGATGATAGAGATCAGAAAGTACTGGTATACGACTTCGGAGGAGGAACCTTCGATGTTACCGTGCTTGAAATGGGAGATGGCATCTACGAAGTCCAGTCCACTGAAGGAGACAATGACCTCGGTGGAGACGACTTTGACGAGGAAATTGTAGAATGGATTCTTAACAGGTTCGAGGAGGAAAACGACATCAGACTTGAAAACGACGAGGCCTTACAGCGCATCAGAGAAAAATCAGAAGAAGTCAAGAAAGAACTGAGCTCTAAGAAATCCGCAAAAGTAAACATTCCATTCATCCATCAGGAAGACGGTGAAACATACAATATAGACTATGAATTAACAAGATCAAAGTTTGAGGACCTGGTAGAAGACCTGATTCAGAGAACCACCGGGCCTGTCGAAACAGCTATGGAAGACGCAGGAGTAGACTCTTCAGATCTAGATGAAGTCATCCTGGTAGGAGGAACCACACGAGTTCCAGCCGTCAGAGAACACGTTCAGGCAATTACAGGCCTAGAACCAAGCAAAGAAGTCTCCCCTGATGAAGCAGTTGCAATGGGTGCAGCAATCCAAGCAGGTTCAATCGAAGGAGAAATGGACGACATTCTGCTCCTTGACGTTGCGCCTCTTTCACTGGGAGTAGAGGTTAAAGGAGGCCTGACAGAGACATTGATTGAGAAAAACACTACAATCCCTGCTGAAGAATCTAAAACTTTCACCACGGCACAGAACAACCAGTCAATGGTTACCGTCCACGTTGTACAGGGAGAAAGAGAAATGGCTTCCGATAACAAATCACTCGGACAGTTCAACCTATCAGGCCTTCCACCAGCAAAGGCAGGAATGCCTCAGATCGAAGTTACATTCGAGATTGACTCCGACGGAATTTTACAGGTAAGCGCTGAGGAACAACAGAGTGGAGAAGAGGCCTCAATCTCAATTGATGATGCTTCCAGACTTGACGATGAAGAAATTGAAGAAATGAAAGAAGAAGCTGAGAAACACGCTGAAGAAGACGAAAAAAGAAGAGAATTCATCGAGACAAAGAACAAGGCCGATCAGATAATTTCTCAGGCAGAATCTCAGATGGAGAACTTCGAGGACCAGGTAGATGAAGAATTACTTGATGGCATCAATGAAGCGATTGAAGATGTAGAAACTGCGAAGGAAGAAGCAGAAGAAATGGACGATCTTGAAGAGGCCTCAGAGCACATCGATGAAGCGATTGAGGCCTTAGAAGAAGAGCTTCAAGAGATTGGAAAGGAAATGTACGATGGAGAAGGCGCTGCCGGCGGAATGGGAGGCGCAGGATTCGATCCATCAAACATGAGTGAAGAAGATCTCAAGGAAGCTGCTCAGAACATGAACATGGGCGGAAACCAGGCCTCAAGCGGCGAAGATGTGGTAGACGCAGACTACGAAGAAGTCGACACCGAGGAAGAGAAAGAGGACAAGGAAGAATGAATAACTCCTCCCTCTCTTATTTTCAAAACTTGAAAGCTGTTGAGGCCTTTGAGGCCGAATGCAGCTTAAGATGATCAAACTCTCTAGGTGAGTTTGATGCGAAGACACGAAGAGTCTTCTGGTCGCAGAAAACACAAAGGTGTTTTTGAGTGAGTAAAGAATACTACGATCTCTTGGGAGTAAGCGAAGACGCATCTCAGGACGAGATAAAGAAGGCCTACCGTAAAAAGGCAAAGAAGTATCATCCAGACTCTAATTCTGAGGATTCTGACGAGGAGAAGTTCAAGAAGATCAACAAGGCCTATGATGTTCTCTCCGATGAAGATAAAAGGAAGAAGTATGATCAGTTCGGTAAACAGGGTGTGGAAGGCCGTGCGCAGAGAGGCCAGCGCCAGGCTGCATCGAATTTCCAGGATCTTTTCGAAGAGATATTTGGAGGCGGAGGTTCTAGAAGGCGTTCTCGTGGGAAGGATATGAAAATTAATACTACTATCTCTCTTGAAGAGGCCTATAAAGGTGTAGAAAAGACTGTGAAGGTTTCGAGGAATAAAAGGTGTGAGGCCTGTAATGGTAGTGGTGCTGAAAATGGAGATACTGAGACCTGTCCAGAATGTGACGGTGAGGGTCGGGTCAGAGAAGTTGAGCGTTCTATATTCGGTAGACAACAGGTAGTTAAGGAATGTTCTAGATGTAATGGTAGAGGAGAGATCCCTGAGACAGACTGTTCAGAATGTGGTGGTTCAGGTATAGAGGAAGTAGAGGAAACTATCACTTTTGATGTGCCTGCAGGTATTCAAGATAGCCAGAGATTACGGTTAGAGAACAAAGGCCATGAGAACCGTGAAGGCCGTTCAGGGGATCTCTATGTCTTCGTTTCTGTTGAACCTCATGAAGAACTAGAGAGAAGAGGCAGTGACCTATACACTGTAAAGAAGATAGGAGTCGGAGACGCAGCCCTCGGCTGCAAGATAAAAGTCCAGCATCCTGAGAAGGAAATCGAAGTCGATGTGCCTTCAGGAACACAGCCCGGCCAAGTTCTAAGAGTGAAGAAGAAAGGCATGCCTGAAAGATTTGGAAGCGGAGACCTCTATGTCAAGATAGATGTAGAAATTCCTGAAGGCCTAAAAGAAAATCAAAAAAAAGTATTTGAAGAGTTCAGGAGAAAACCGGAGAGCTCGAAAAGCTTTTTCGAGTCTGTCAAGGACTTTATCTAGTGTTCATATTTCATACAGATATGCATTGATTGCTTATCTTTAGTATCTAAGCCTGCTTCAATATTCAGGTCTACTGCCTATCGATTTTCTATAGTTTTGTATAAGGGGTTCTAGGACAATCGCATCCAGACACAGCACTCTGAATTCCAAAAAGCAAATGTTTTGTGCATCGTGAGGACCTGTCCTGAGATACGTTTACAAAAACGGTTTCAGCCATTTATCAGCACAAGTAATATAGATCGATGAACCTTAGGAGACCGGAACAGCAGAACAGCGGAACCCAATATATTCACTCGGTATTCTTGAGTCATCCAATGCACTCAACAAAAATATGCCAGCGGAATCTCCTCTAGTCCATGCACCACCACGCCTGGCAGCCTTGTATTCGAGATCTTGAATTTCGAAAGCAAATCCAACTCCATTGTCTCTGTTCGCCCAGCTTATGCTTGATGGACCAGACTCATACTTCAGCTGTTTGCCTGATTGATCGCCTTTATTCATACTCCAAGGATCAGTCATACCTCCTTCCACCTCATCCCAATCGCCTTGGCTTACAAGCCTCTTGCTAAGGTAAGTTCCATCTTCTTCAACATCAACCCACTGGTTAGCGTTGCCGGATAAATCCCAGATAATCTTCCCATTAGCTAACTCTAAAGTTCTCTCTTCCTCAGCTACATTTGCAGGTTGGGGTCCGCTTAAATCAACATCCAGTTCTGTACCGAGTCCAACACTACCACGGTAAATACCAGCTCCGCTATCACCGACATCCGCATCACTTCCATCGCTGGTGTCAACCCAGTTAGCATTATTCTGCTCAATCTGTCGAGCTATGGTCATCCACTCACGATTAGTGATCAGATGAACATCAAAATCATTTGTCTGGCTATCTAATGTTTGACAGGCCTCAACAGCATCATACTCGTTATTATTGAAGGCAATATAACGCCATGGCTCATTGTCCGCAACACTACGAGGCTCAACATCAGTAGTAGCCCAGTTATCACTGCTACCTCCGTCATTCACAAAACTACTACTTGAAGTGTCGTAAGCTTTTGCCTCATATTTCATCACATAAAACCCTTCTGAGACATTGAAGTATTCTTCATCACTGGTTTCATCAAAGAAATGATCAAATCCTTGCTGAACGCTGCTGTTAGGTGCGACAGGAATCCATTCATCGCCGTCAAAGCTTGGTGCATTACTTGCAGAAACAACTGTAGGACCTCCTCCATTGTCGCCACTGCCATCATCACCCACCGATGAACCTGAATCACTGATTTCAAAACTGCCTGAAACAGTACCAGAAACCTCCAAATTTGAAAGACCTCCAACATCATAATTAACAGTAGTATCCAAAGAATTAGCAGAATCACCCTCCGTCACATTCGCCAAAGTAACCGACTCAGTACCCCCAACCGGAATACTCAAAGAATCACTCAAAGCACTGTAAGAATCACCCAAAGAAACATTAACACTGTTCAAATCCACAGACTCACTCCCAGTATTCCTCAACACCAACTGCAAATTCCCAGCATTAGTAGTACCAAAATCATCAACAGTAACATCACCACCAGTAAAACCACTCACAGACTCAACACTTTCCTGCTGAACAATTGAAAAAATAGCACCGCCAACAACAGCAACAACCAACAACATCCAACCATACGTCATCAAATACTCAATAGCAGACTGACCTTTCAGGCCTAAACTATCTGTGTGTGTGTGTGGCAGTTCTCATCGTTATCAAGGAACGAATGCTTTTTAGATTCATACATATATCTACTTTGTCTAGAGCTACATTTAAATGTAAAGGCTAAATGAGGGAATTAGAAGGCTTAATCCCCTTCTAGGCCTTACCAATTATTTAGTCTTCCAGATAACGATAAGCAAGAGCTGTGACCAATAGAATATTTGTGAGGCCTAAAACTCCTACTAAAAGAATTAAAGGCTCTGAAAAACCGTTATCTCTCATATAAGAGATAGGGATGAAAAGGCCTAAAACTGAAAATCCCAGTAGTGAGCCCCCAATCCTTGCTAAAAGTTCTTTCTTCGGCTTCTCCATTTTCATAACAGCTAATCTCTAGACCAGGCCTTTGACGTAAGGTACTGCATACATCACTGCTACTCCTGTGGAAAACATGATTGAGTGAAGCAGTAAGTTATTATCAGTCTTGAACCTCGGCAATAGGTCGCTTCCTGCGATGTAGACGAAGTTTCCGATTACCAGAGGTAGTAAATAAATGTTAACGCTTCCAGAGATTGAGCTTAGGCCTAAGACTATCCCTGCACCGATGAACATGAATAGACTGACTCCCATATTAAATAGAACGGCCTTTAGACTTGAAAACCCGCTTTCAACCAGTACTCCGAAGTCTCCTGCCTCTTTTGGAACTTTATGTAATGCTACTCCAAGTGTTGCGGCGGTCCCGGCTGGTAAGCCGGCCAGAAAGCTGGTTGCAATCAGTATTCCGTCAAGAATATTGTGGACTGCATCTCCTGCTAGTAAGACGTATGAAAAGGCATCGATGTGATGGCCCTGATTGTGACAGTGCCAGTGTATTGCCCTTTCTAGGAGTAAAGACATGAACATTCCTCCTAAGACTAATAGGCCTGTCTCCCGGGTATAGCCTAAGTTATTAGCTAGTTTGAAAACTAAGTGAATGAATACTCCTCCAAAGATTGTTCCAGCAGACAGAGAAATCAGATAAGGAGTTAATCTTTCTGTTCTGTCTTTGTTGAGGCCTAAAAATGATGCGCCAACACCCGAAAGGATTGACGTCAGTAAAAGCGCTGTAATTATCTGTGTAGTTACCATACCGAAAAGCAGGTCTTATTAACTTTTTAAGTAATACTATTAATTCCGGGTTATGGAAGTAATAAGCCTATCAATAGATGAAGACACAATGAGTAAAATTGATGAGATACAGGAAGAGGCCTCGTTCAACGGGAGAAGCGAGCTGATTAGAAAAGCAGTGGAAGGCCTTTACCAGGAAGTCGCAGATCGCGATAAGCTGAGCGGCGATATGAATGCTGTTGTAGTTGTAAGACACCCCCACAAGCATGAAGGAGGGATATCGGAAATATCGCACGAATTCGATGATATCGTGACAACCCAGCTCCACAGCAAGTTAAACAATGAGAAATGCCTGGAAGTATTCCACACTAACGGTGATGCTGACCGAGTCATAGATTTCTACAACCAGTTAGAGGGCAGCAAAAACACTGAGTCAGTCAGTATTCTACCGCAAGACCGATGATTGAAAGGCAAAGCAGAGAATCACTAGTACATGAAAGATAAAATCCTCTACCTTATTTCAGGCCTAACCTTGAGCTCAGGATACTTTCTTCTAGACATCGAATTTGAGATATTTGCAGAGATACTCAGGCCTGAAACAGTAGCAGAAATTCTCGGACCTTACGGCCCTCTAGGAATTATAACAGGACAGATTTTACAGGTACTGTTCGCGCCAGTACCGCCAGTCACAGCCGTCGCCTCAGGCCTTCTCTACGGCCCATATCTAGGAGCTATTATTTCCATCATCGGAGCATCAATAGGTAGCATTATCGCAATCTATCTCTCAGATAGATACGGAAGGCCTCTAGTCAAGAGATTTATATCATCTGAAAACATGGAGAAATTCGATGAATACACCGAGAAAACCGGTTATTTACCTTTCATTCTGCTGTTCGTACTACCCGGCTTCCCTGATGACGCACTTTGCTTTATCGCAGGCCTGACAAACCTGAACTGGAAAAAACTAGCATTTATCGCATCAATCGGAAGATTACCCGGGATAATGATGCTTACCACGACAGGATATTCTCTGGGAGTATCCAACCAGGCCTTATTCATCACTGCATCAATCCTAACAATTATAATCAGTACAGCCTCAGTCAGATACAGAAAAGAGATACAGGCCTTCACGGAATCAAAATTTGGGTTTGTAAAAAAATCATTTGAAAGCATCTGAAAGACTTGGTTCAATTTTTTAATGAATCAATCCAATATTATAGTATGAAATACGACATCAAAGGAGATACTACCCCAATTCTAAGTATAGAGCTTGAATCTGGCGAGTCCATTCTTTCAGAACCAGGAAGCATGGTCTACATGGACAACACGATAAACATGGATACAAAAGCAGAAGGAGGCCTGATGTCTTCAGTTAAGAGATCGTTCTCAGGAGAATCCTTCTTCCTAGCAGAGTTACAAGCGGAAAGACAGGGACATGTGCATTTCTCCCCAACTGCACCAGGCTCAATAGTTCCTCTAACATTAGAAGACGGAGAAGCAATACTAACTCAGCAGGACGCTGTGATATGCACAGTAAATGGAAACATCGATACCGGCTACAACACAGATCTGGCAGCAGGATTTCTAAGCGGACAAGGATTCAAATACACCCGATTAAACGGGCCGGAAAACGCTTTCATAGCCGCAGGAGGCGAAGTACAGAAATATGAACTGGAAGAAGGGCAGAAACTAAAAATAGATACAGGATGCCTGGTAGCATTCGAGCAGAAAGTAGATGTGTCAGCGGAAAAAGTCGGAGGCCTCAAAAACAGTCTTTTCGGAGGAGAAGGCCTCTTCCTAACAACGGCCACAGGGCCAGGAATAGTATGGATACAGTCTATGCCTCTCCCAGAGCTGGCATTAGAGCTCTCAAAGTACATCCCTACACAGTAGAACAATTTTTTATCTTTCTCTCTTTATATTATTCTTATGAAACTTGCACACACAATGCTTCGGACAGGCTCACCAGAGGAAATGATCGAATTCTACAAGAAGGCCTTCGGCTTCGAACTAAGAGAAAAGAAAGAAATGGAAACATTCACACTTTACTTCCTTCAATCAGAAGACCAGAGTGCTGAACTCGAATTAACTTACAATCACGGAAAAGATGATAGATATGAAAAAGGTGAAGGATTCGGCCATATCGCGATCCACACAGATGAAAACCAGGAATTACAGGAGGCCTATGAAAAAGCTGTTGAGGCCGGAGGAAAAGATTACAGGCCTCCAGAGGAATGTCCCGGAAACTATGCCTTCGTGAAAGATCCTGAAGGCTATGAAATCGAGATTCTAGGTAGAAGCGCCTGAATCGAGGCCTATTTTATTTCTATTATCCTAGTTGATAAATAAGAGAAAGTTCAACTGTATTACATGGTAAAACCTAAGACAAGTATAATTTTAGTTACCGCTTTGCTGTTTCTATCTTCAGTGGCTCTGGCACAGGATTCAGGCCTAGATGATGTCCCTGAAGAGCCGGAGACTGAGCTGGGAGAAGGAGTTCTTGCATACAATTTCGTGATGCGAGGCCTTCCAGCCAGTGACGGAGAGGAAGTAGATGTTGAACGAAGCTTCGAGGTTGACGCGGATGATAACGATAGTTTCTCTATCAGCCAGGAAGAAGCCGTTCAAACCGCTCTGGATGAGTTAGGAAGCAGTGAGTGGGAGCTAGAAGAAGCCGAAAGATCTGAAGGCCTCTACGAATTAACCTTCGTAAGAGGAGAATCAGAGGCAGAAGTCTCAGTAGACGGCTCCACAGGGACAATTGTAGAGCTCGATGCTGAGGTAGAGTATGAGCCTCTAGAAGAACCTTCTGCAGTTCTTTCAGGATTTGTTCAGTTCTCAAACGATAGATTTGAACTCGATACAGATATCGAGGTCAACGAAGAAGAGAATAGGGCCCAGTTTGAAGTAGAAATCGAAGAAGATGGAGATATGGGTTCAGACGTAGTGACAAGAGAATCTATCAGAGAGTTCGAGGACGCAGAACCTGGAGAATATACAGGAGTACTCGAAGTAATCAGAGCTGATGAAGTAGTACATACTGAGGAACAGGAGTTCACAGTACCAAGCCCAGAAGAGAATGATTCAGAATCAGAAGATGGAGAAACTGAAGACAGTAATGAAACCGAGGAAGAATCAGAAGATGAAGAACAATCTCTAGGCCTAGAGGAAATGTCTCGTCAGCAACTGGTTGATGAGATCAGAGATCTCCGTGAAGAAGTCGAGAGATTGAGAAATCAGGCCTCAGATAGAGGACCTGAAGAACCTCCAACACCAGGAGACGACTCTGAAGAAAATGAAGAAAACGAGTCTGATGAAGATGAATCAGAGGATGAAGATACAGAAGATTCAGAATCAGAAGAATCTGAAGATTCCAATGAATCCGAAGGACCTCCAACAGGAGCGCCAGGAAACTCAGAAAACAGACCTGGATTCGTTAACAGAATGCTTTCAGGCCTATTCGGCTAGAATTTTTCCCTTTTCTTAATTTTCTTTTTTACTTGCGAACCCTGCACTAACTAACCTTTCAAGTGCTTCAGTTGATGATTCTTCTACTTCTATTATTTTTTCAGGCCTGACCTCTATCACGAATCCAGATGTAATGTTAGGAGAAGTTGGCATGAAGAGTACTTTTCTGCCGTCATCAGTCTCCTTACCTGTTCTAAAAGCCGTTCTTCTAATATCCCCAGTTTCAACTTTCACTGGATCATTGAACTTTTCTTGCTCAACTATATCCCTAGAGGTTGACTTAACAAGATCATAGATCCTCCCGACTACTGGAACTTTCTCAAACAATCTGTCAATTCTTGTCTCAATTCTATAACCAATGTAAGATCTGACAAAATAACCCAAGCCTAATACTACGGAAACCATGAAGACCGACGTAATGACTCCAGTAACTAAAACATCTAGGCCTGTGAAAGTTGATAGAGAACTCACATATGGATACAGGTAGCTGACAGTGCTAGAGTACAGCCAGTTCAAAATATAGATTACGACTGCAAAAGGAAGCAATACTATTAGACCTGCTAATGCTGAGTTTCTCACTCCTGAAAGCTTACTCATACAATCACTATGATTAATTGGTCAGAGCTCTGACATAAAGGTAACTCAGCAGGCCTGAAGGCTCACATAATCAGCAGAGATGTTCAAATAAATTTAACAGCCTACTGTTCGATAGTAATAAACATTCCAAATCTTTTAATACATTTTGGCATCACTTGATAATGATTACAAAATATCGTGAGAGTTCAGACTATATGAACAACCTCACAGAGGAGGCCTCCAACCAGTTGGAAAAGAGGTTAGCGAGCCAAATAAGACTTTGAAGAGATCGAAGAGCTGCTCTTATCTAAACCAATTTTTTGAGAATTGAACAGGACAGGCCTGAGGAGCTAAATAGAATAAATAGAAAAATTTTGAGCGGAAACTGCCTAAAGTCCGTATTAAAGTCGTCAGTTGTGAATCAATTAGTCGGAAAGTACAGTTTCTTGGTGAAAGAATATTGCAAAAATGAAACTTACTGAGTGTGAGCTCTCTATGAACACTCACAGATTTTAGGCCTAATCCTGAAATAGGCCAACACAAAGAAGGTATAATAAAGATGAGTGAATGAGTGAGTAGGCCTGGCGTTAAGAAAACATACCTTCTTTATTATATAGGTAATCTGGGGCGTGACCCCGAGCCCAAGCGTCAAAGATATACCGAGAACCACGAATTCGCATACTCTGTATATACCTTCTTTATGCTAAGGCCTTCTTTAGAAAATTGGTTTTTCAGGGTTGAAAACTGATTAGTGTTTATCTATTTTGAACACCCATTACCCGAGGTTTGAGGCCTCTACTTCGAGTGCTTGGGCAACTTGTTGATGAGTGTTTTCTATTCTTTGCTGTTCCTGGTTCAGCAGGTGTGCAAGTCTCTGCTCTTTTTCCTCTACTTCTTCATCGGACTGAGTGAACCTTCTTTCCTGGCCCAACTCTACGACCATATCCTCCAGATCCCTATGAATCTTTTCTCTAACATTTACAAACTTGGATTCGTCCTGGTTCAGATGCTGTCTGAAGACGCTTTTCGGCTCATTACCGCTTTCATATTTTTCAATCTCACCGATAAGATGATCATCAATCCTCCTTAAAACATCAAGTTCTTCCACCAGATTCTGGATATCAGCAAGGAACCTTTCATCTTCCTTTAACTCCTGAATATGTTCCTGATGGAGCTGTTTCGCTTCCTGAAGAGACTCAGAAAGCTCACGCTTTTCTTTTTCAGTATGCTTTTCCATCTCCAGTAGGCCTGTTCCGCTTGATCAAGTCTTGCCCTCGACATAAACCTTACTTTAAAACGCTCATTTTTACATTTTACCTTTCACAGACCGTAAAAAGCGAAAATAACAGGATGTTAAAAATTTTTCAACACTCATGATAGGCCTAAATTAACTTTATAGTAACACCAAAGCATTCTTAAAAGAATTGAATGTTCCCTTTTTTTGAACATTACTTTGTGTATTTAATTTGAACACTCTCTAGGATTGTGAGTACAAAGAGAGGCGGAATACTCTTCAGGCCTTCAGCCAGCCGATTTAATGGAGTGATAGAGAAGTTATCTAATTAGATCCGGATTCTAATGTAGATTATCAATGGAACTGAAGACGAAGTTATAGATATCGAAAACTCGAAAAATTATGTGAGGCCTTACCGAGATGTGAGTATTCAGAGTTAAACGGAAAGATCACTCATTCACGTCCAATGAGAAAACAGTGTGACTTGACCGTCAGTTTTCTGAAAAATTGAAAAATACTTTATATCATCTAAGATAATAGGCCTTTATGAGTGATGAAGAAGAGACCATCAACAGAGGCCTCATTCTTCTGACGGAGAGGAATCCTTACGAAAGGCCTTTCACTGAACTGATAGATTATGCGAAAGATCAGGGATTCTCAGTTGTAAGACTTGATAAACTTAGCGAAGACGAAGAAGAAATCCAGCCAGATGAATACCATCACTTAATCGATAGAGCATTAGAGGCTCTTGAAGAGGGAGGAGTAAACTACATAGGTGCTATAGGGGAATCAAAAGGTACAGACCTTCTAACACAGTATCCAGGCCTCGATAAATTCGAGTTTCTCATACTCTGGTCACCGACCCAAATAGAAAAAACCATAGAATTCGACGGACCTCATAAGATACTTTACGGATCAGATGATAAACAGGCCAGAGACTTAAACCTGAGAGAGGCCTTCCCCAATGCAAAGATCATCGAAATAGAAGGCAAAGGAGATGAACTAGGCCAGAAAGCCGTTTCCAAGTCCGAAAGCATATTCCTTTCCAGTAGAATGTGAAAAAGGAGAGAAGGAATTTATTCCTTCATCTCTTCCAATTGATCTATAAGCTCCTGTGCCTGTACTCTCTCCTCGACAGACTCCCTGAAGATCTCTTCAATATTATCTCCTCCTGAGACCTCACCATCGATAACCTCCTCAATAATCTCACTTGCATCATCGAGGTCATCAGCAACTTGAAGCAAAAGCTCTTCAGCCTCATCAAAAAGATCCTCAACTTCAGAATCAGTAAACTCGATATCGTCAGAACCAACCGACTCCGAATCAGAAGCTGAGGAAACATCCATAAAATCCTCACTCCTGTAAAGGCCTAAGCCCAGGACAAGAGCCAATACTGCCAGAACAATCAACATCCAAGGAAGGCCTGAACCCTCTTGTTCTCTGATACTGGTGGCAAAGATCGAGAACTCTGGAACTTCCGCCTCAAACCTGTGCCTGTCCTCAAGCTCCTCTAAATAAGACGTGTTTAACTCCTGCCACTGTTCCTTCTCAAGATCAAACCTTTCCTTCACAACCTGGTCAGGCCCAGCATTCCTCTCCTCTAAGACATCCTTACTGACACTGAAGGTAATCTTTGCATCTTGGACCTGCCCTTCAACATTGATCTCCTGAAAATCAACTTGGTCATCTCTTCTGTTCTCAACTTCATCCTCCTCAACATCTCTTACAGAAGTCGAGACCGTACCCGAGGCAGAAGAAGAAACCTCGACAGATTCTACTCTTGAACCATCACTATCAACAGAATCAGGAATATTAACCCTGACAGTCTCCCCTTCACTACTTTCAACAGATACAGAAGCAGAACCTGACTCATCTACCTCAGCATCAACTTCTCTAACAGAGGCCTCATCCCCTTGATCCTGCTGATCATCCTGCTCATCCTGCTCTTGTTGATCGTCTTGTTGATCATCCTGCTGTTCATCATCACCTTGTTCATCTTCCTGCTGATCATCCTGTTGATCATCATCCTCTGATTCTTCTTGATTTCCTCCTGAATTTACATTACTGCTACTCGGAGGGCTGTCAATATCAAATGTTTCTGAGTAGACGTCTTGATTCCCAAACTCATCTTCTACAGTCAATGAGACATCATACTCTCTTGCCTCATCGAAGCTGTGAGAGACCTCAACTCCTGAAGCAGAATCTTCATCATCGAAGTCCCAAGAATAACTTTCGACACCGGTACTACCAGAAGAATCCGAACCATCAAATTCAAGCGTATCATCCGTATAAGTACCTCCAGAGGTGCTGAAATCAGCGTCAAGAGAATCTACGTCAAGACTCACATCTGAAACAGTCTCAACTTTCCCAGACTCAAAAGTCACTGAGGTCTCATCAACAACAATCTGATTAAACCTGAAATTAAACTCATCTCCATTTTCAAGGCCTTGAACTAGAAGATCTTCAAAACTTCCATCACTAATATCTACCTCTCCATAAGAATCACCGTCATTCACTGCATAAACCGTTCCATCATAGGCCTCGCCGTCGCCGAAAGGCCCACCGGAGACTTCAAAATTCTCCCCATTAACTGTATGAGGGAAATCAGGTACTGCACCAACTGAAAACGCAAAAGTAAAGACTAAAGCTGTCAACAAAACCGATCTTCGCTTATCAATCATTCATAGATCACCTCAAGGAATAAAAGGAAAATATGAGGCCTCACTCAGCCACCGGAGGCTGAGGAGTTGTTGAAAGGGTTGTCTCTGTCGAACTTCTCATCCAGTAACCATCAAGAACCGAGGTCTGACTATCGGAAGCACTACTGAATCCAAAGTTGGTGTCCGAAGCAACATTGTTCGTCTGAGTTGCTGCATCGACATCATTTCTGTCGACAAGTCCAAGGTTGATACCTGGATGGTGAACTGTCTGGACTTCATCGCTTCCACTAACCATACTGAAAACATCACTCACTTTCTGGTTACCGTTGTTCGGATAGGAACCGACGAAAGTCCATGAATCCTCTGGAAGCGTGACACTAACCTGCCCACTATCAGCTTCATCGTAACCGACCGCATCAACATTCTTCACAAAGAACGCATCAGCCGCAGTACCAGTACTTGGATCAACAGGCTGCCAGTCAGCACTCCTGTAACTCAAGACCTGGTCATTATCTCCAGTCACAACTTCCATGTTCTGATAGGCCTGATGAGGCGAGAAAGCCTTGAACTCTCCATTACTATCAGTCAAAGAGAACGTCACATCATAAGTTCCCTGACCAACACTCTCCTCACTCAAATACCAAGGCCTGAAGTCAACTCCGGTAGTCACTGAAGCACCATCTCCAGAACCGTCACCTGAAGGCCCGGAAGCATCACCCCAGTAGTTCTTCGTGGCGTCAACTGTTCCAGTAATTCCACTGGCATCAACACCAGAAGTATCAGTCTCTAGGAAGCTATTTTGATTGATTGCAACACTGGAATCTCCACTTAAGTTTACATTTTCATCAAAGCTGATTCCTGAATCTATGCCTTCATTGAAAGTGTTCTCTGTGATACCTACATCCAGTACGCCTCCAAATTGCCCC
>Ga0102936_1000005_pt1 | contig 78402 bp, 78 predicted proteins | sample SalPon2_A_H2O_MG_FD_78502 | JGI IMG/M metagenome (GOLD analysis project Ga0102936, IMG submission 78502) | Salt pond water microbial communities from South San Francisco under conditions of wetland restoration - Salt Pond MetaG R2_A_H2O_MG | ecosystem: Environmental > Aquatic > Non-marine Saline...
AACGCCATCCCCGAGGGCAACCCCCTCGCGGGGATGTGGGGCGCGATGGCGGGAAACCCACTCATCGATCAACTGGTGATGTGGGGGCTGACGCTGACCGGTCTCGGGCTCATTCTCGGGGCGCTCGTACGCTGGAACGCGTTCTGGGGCGCTGTGATGATGCTGTTCTTCTGGGCGGCCAGCCTGCAGGGCGGCCTGCTCCAGGGGCTCCCGCTGGCTCACGGCTGGGTCGTCGACGACCACTTGGTGTACGCGATGTTGCTGTTCGGCCTGGGCGCGATCGGTGCAGGCCGGATCCTCGGGCTCGACGCCGCCGTCGAGGACTCTGCCCTGGTCGAACACAACGTCTGGCTCCGCTACATCCTCGGCTAACCCGCGCCGGATTCCAGTCTCTGTTTTTATGGCTTTCAGTACCGCCGGCCCAGCCGTTCACAGGGTTCGGGACATCCGGTGTGCTGCGCCCATCGGATTGACCACGGAGAAGCCAGCGCGGGAGTAGAACCGCTGGATGTCCCGCTTCCAAGACTCCACGGAGAGCCACACGTAGCTGACTCCCTCCTGCTTCGCGTGACCCAACCCGGTGGCCATCAGGTCGGTGCCGATCCCGGCGCGCTGGAACGCCTGATGCACAAAGATTGCGAGTTCGTGCCGCCCGGTGCCGTCGGGGACGAAACTGACGTGTCCCACCGGCCGGCCGTCGAACAGCGCGACGACGTTCACCCCGTCGAGAAGCCCGGTGAGCCACTGCCGGACTTCCTCGGTGCCGAGGGGCGGGGTCCCCTGTGCTCGCTGTGCGGGGTCGAACGTGGCGTACATTTCGACCAGGCTCTCGAAATCGTCGGCCTGATACGGACGAAGCGTGATCTCCCGTCTGGCGTCGTCGACGACCGATCTCGGCGGGCGGACGAGCGTGATGCGAGTCGGTCGGACCCGGTCGAGGAGTTGTCCGAACGCCCTGCGTATCGTCGTGAGCACTCGAATCACCCACCTGTTGGGAATGTCACGCCACATACATATAAAACTGAGTCGAACAGCGGGGGCTCGGAGGGGAAACGACAGCCGGTTCCCGGCCCGGGTCAGGACTCGTCGGTCGCCGCCCCGTCGCCGTCGACGACCCGCTTGCCGTTCGTCTGTGGCAGCACCTGGCGCTCGGCGTCGTCCCACTCGCTCGCTAGTTCCCGACCCTCGAATAGCCGATCCAGAAAGACCGCCAGCCCCGCGACCTCGGAGTGGGGCTGGTTGGTGACCGCGACGTTCCAGTCGGCCGCCTCGTAGACCTCGAACGGCACCTTCTCGCCGCCGACCACGATCAAAAGCGGCTCTGACCGATGGGTCCCCCGGATGTCGCCGCCGACGTCTTGGATCCGCTCGCCGTACATCGTGAGGTGGACCACGGCTCCGGCCCACCGGTCGATGGTCGCGTCCAACTCGTCCGTCTGCTCGACCTCGAAGGGGCCGCCGAACCGGTCGGTGATGTCGGCGACAGTCTCTCTGGCTTGGCCGGCGTTGTCGGGGAGGATCACGCGGTCGGCCCCGAGCGCCCGCGCGGTGAGGCCGACGTGGGTCGTCATCCGGTCGTCCCGGCCCGGTCGATGGCCGTACCGGAGGACGGTCACCTCTGGTTCGTCGTGCATACCTCGACACAGGCCTCGCGGTCGGTAATGGGCTTCGGAACGCGGAGCCAAAAGGAGAATGCACTTATCTACGCCGGGAACAGTAATGGTATGGATCTCACCGGACTGCGGATCGTCGTCACGGGCGGTGCGGGGCTGGTCGGCTCCCACCTCGCGGGGCGACTCCACGGGGACAACGAGGTTGTCGTCGCCGACGACCTCTCGAAAGGGAGCCGCGACCGCGTCCCCGATGGCGTCGAGTTTGTGCGGGCGGATCTGACCGACGCCGACGACGTCGCGGGCGTGATCACCGCCGACGTCGACGCCGTGTTCCACCTGGCGGCGTACACCGACACCAACTTCGCGGAGCCTCGACGGCTCTTCGAGGAGAACACCGAAATGACGTACAACGTGCTCGAACGGATGGCCGAAGTCGGGGTCTCAGACATCGCCTTCACCTCGTCGTCGACGGTGTACGGCGAGGCACCGCGGCCGACCCCGGAGGACTACGCCCCGCTGGAACCCATCAGCGTCTACGGCGCGTCGAAGCTGGCCGACGAGGGGCTGCTCTCGACGTACGCCCACACCGAGGAGTTCACCGTGTGGTGCTTCCGGTTCGCCAACATCGTCGGCCCCCACCAGCGCGGGAACGTGATCCCCGACTTCATCGAGAAGCTGCTCGACGATCCGGAGACGCTCACTATCCTGGGCGACGGCCGGCAGGAGAAATCGTACCTCCACGTCTCCGAGTGCGTCGACGCCATCTGTCACGTCGTCGCGAACGCCGACGACGCGATGAATATCTACAACCTCGGCACGCGGACAACCACTTCCGTTACTCGAATCGCCGACGTCGTCGCCGACGTGATGGACCTGGATCCCGCCTACGAGTACACCGGCGGCGACCGCGGGTGGGCGGGTGACGTCCCCCGGATGCGGCTGTCGGTCGAGAAGTTGTCGGGGCTAGGATGGGAGGCCGCGGAGTCGAGCGACGACGCGGTCCGGCGGGCGGCCGAGGAGCTCTCTGCGGAACTGCGGGCCGAACACGGCGACGCGTAGCCGGAGGGGTCGTCCCCCGAGACGGGGACAGCCGCGATGGAATCTGATGGCATTTCGCAAAGCGATCGATGGCTCTACACGGGATCAAACGAGCATCTCGCGTAGCAAGTCCTCTGGTATCTCGGATCAATTGGTGACCGTCCCTCCCGGGTACTGCGCTGCTGTTCGCTGCCCTCGTCGTACGTCCGAGCAAGTTGCTTCCTAATCCGTATCCGCTTCAATCGAAGGATGGGTAGCGGAACGTCCAGTGTCTCCGGACCCTCTTGAGCGGGGTGTTTTTCGATCGACGACGACGGCCGAACTCGCCGCCGGGGTTCGACGCACGAACAGCCGGGCCGCGCCGAACAGTACGGCTTTCCGTCGGCAGCGGCTACGCCTGTACGTGCAGATCGTCGGCTACGACACGTCGGAGTCGGGGCTGCTCGTGAGCCACGCCGCTGGGGGCCCCCGCGGGAACTCCGACGTCCCGGCCGACGTGGAGTTCGTTTCACTGGAGTCGGGCGTTGAACTCGACTACGCGCTGGGGGAGCGCCACTGCGCGGGCGCCGTCACCGACTCGGGCCACGTTCCCTGCGCCGACCCGACCGCACCGCAGTGCCCGCAGCACCGTTCGACGTGGGTGTGCGCCAAATGCACCGGGACGTGTCTGAAAGACGAGATGGACTGCGTCGAGCCCCACGTGGTCTATCTCGCCGGGTTCGCCCCCGAGACGTTCAAAGTCGGCGTCACCAAGGAGTGGCGGCTCGAAACTCGGCTCCGCGAGCAGGGCGCCGATCGGGGCGCGCGGGTGACCACGGTCCCGGACGGCCGGATCGCCCGAGAGCGGGAGGCCGAAATGGCTGATGCGATTCCGGACCGGGTCCGCGTGCCGACGAAGCAAGCGGGGCTCCATCGCCCGGTCGACGCCGACGCGTGGGAGACACTGCTTTCGTCGTACGGCGTCGCCGACGGGGACCGATTCGAGTTCGACTACGGGCTCGATCTCCGGGACCAGCCAGTAGCGGAGACGATCGCCGCCGGGACGGTTCGCGGGACGAAGGGTCGGCTGTTGGTGTTGGACCGTGCGGGCACCACCTACGCGGTCGACCTCCGGGACCTCGTGGGTCACGACGTCACGCCGGGCGCGGCGAGCCGCGACCTCCAGGCAAGCCTCAGCGCGTGGGAGTGACCGCGTCCGGACCCGGACCGGCTGTGGGGCGCTCACACCGGGTTAACCCGGCGAAAACCGGGTTAATTCGGCGCGACGGAGTGGCGTCTATATGTCCCATAGGGCCGTCGCCCCGGACGCAATGAATCGAAGCGCACTTGCTGCGGCCCTGGTCGCGGGGCTGGTGTTGCTCGCTGGCTGCTCCAGCGGGTTCGCCGGCTCGTCCGACGGGACCGCCACGGGGGAGTCCGCACTCGACGGCGAGACGACCGCCGAAGAGATCCAGGGGGACACGGGAACGGTGAATATGTACATCAGCGACGAGGAGAACGCGATCGAAGACTTCGAACACCTCAGCGTCACCATCACCCGCGTGGGCGTGAAGCCCGCGGGCGAGGAGACGGACGATAGTGAGGACGCCGAGGACGCCGAATCCGCCGGCAACGAGACCGACGACGACGCGAACACGACCGAGTCCGTGGAGACCGACACGGGGGCGCCCGAGCCCGGAGCGGACACGGAAGACGCAGAAGAGACCGGCGAGGCCGACGAAGACGAGGAAGACGAGGCTGACGATGAGGAGGAAAGCGAGGCCGGCGACGAGGAGGCTGACGGAGACGACGCTGACGGAGACGACGGCGAAAGCGAGTGGGTCGAATACGAGGTGGACAACCGGACCGTCGACCTCACACAACTGAAGGGCGCCAACGCAACGAAGCTCTCGTCGCTCAACGTGCCGAACGGGAGCTACGAGACGGTGTTCGTCTACGTGTCCGACGTCAACGGGACGCTTGCGGACGGCACCGACCAGCGCGTGAAGCTGCCGAGCGGGAAGCTCCGGTTGAACTCCGAGTTCACCGTCGGTAACGGTGAGGAGGTCGACTTCGTCTTCGACATCACTGCGGTGAAGGCCGGCAACAGCGGGAAGTACATCCTCAAGCCGGTGATCTCGCAGTCCGGCACCGACGTGGAAATCGACGACATCGACGAGCGCGACGACAATGACGAGCGCGGTGCCGACGAACGCGACGAGGACCGCGAGGCGGAACTGACCGCCAACTTCGACGCCGACGTCGTCGCCGGGGAGAACGCGACGCTGCGCGTCACCAACGACGGCGACCCCGTCGACGGCGCGACCGTCTCCGTTGACGGCGAACGCGCCGGGACGACCGACGCAAACGGCACGTACGTGGTCGGTGTCCCTGATGACGCCGAGGAACTTGAGGTGACAGTCACCCACGAGGGCGCCGAGGCGGAGGTGGATGCCGAACTCGAAGGGGCGTCCGACGACGACACGACCGACGCTGCAGACGACAACCCGGACGGAGCCGGGGCGGCCAACGGGTCCCAGCAGCGCCTGACGGTCGGCTGAGCGCAATCGATCGGTAGTCCGGCGGCTCGCTGCGTGCATCGAAACAGAGTATGAGTGGTGGACAACGGGATTGCCCGGCGTTCCGACACGGGGAGTCCCGGGTGCCTCCTCCACCCCGCGATCCTCCGAGCGACGAACGTTCGTCGGTTCGCTGCTCGCTTCCGCGCCTGACGGGATGCCGACGACGAATCACCTCGGACCGACCCTGCGGCCGGCGTCGGTGAACCGCCGTCCCCGAAGGACGAGGTTTCGACGTTGGCTTCCGGGGCCCGTACCGGTCTGTCCGGACGCCCCCGCGTTCGGTCCCCGCTGAAGGCCAAAGATGCGGGTGACGAGCAGGGCCTAGCTGCCCGACCTAGTCCACACTGAGTTACGCCGGAGCAACATAAGGGGCTTTCGACTTCCGGACCCCCCGCGATCGCAGGACGTCGGCCGGGTCTCGCTGCCCACCGGACGGTGCGGCGGCCGCGCTACGGAAGAATCGACACCGCGTAGCCGCCGGCAGCCAGGGTGCTCAACGCCGCCCCGGCCACGACGACCCACCGATGGGATTCGATCCAGGCGTACTCCGACGGGAAACTGAACAGAACCGTCGGGTCGATCGAGACGGCCCACAGCACCGAGAACAACACCATCGAGACCCCAGAGACGACCGCGAACCCGGCGAGCGTCTGGGGATCCGAGCGCTCCTGTGCGCCGGCGAGAAACACCACGACGCTGATCAGAGCAAGCATACCGACGACGGAGACCCCAAGCGGGCCGGCGGCGTAGTACACCGCAACGGCGTTGCCGGGTGCCGACACGATCACCGCCGGCACGAAGACGACGCCCGCAAGCAGGAGACACGTGACCGCGCCCAACCGCGGTGCGAGCGAACCCAAATCCACGTCCATACCGGGCGTCGGTCCGGCGGGGGTGTAAGCGCTTCGAGAGGCGGCGACCGGCGCCCGGAAGGGAAACCGGTAAACGGTCGCTCGTCAGTTCTGGGGTATGGAGCGCGTAGCGATCATCGGCGCGTCGATGACCCAGTTCGGGCAGCGCGACGCCTGGATCCGCGAACTGCTCGCGGAAGCCGGGAGCGCGTGTCTCGACGACGCTGGCGTCGCCCCCGACGCCGTCGATCACCTGTACGTCTCGAATATGGCCAGCGGAGAGTTCGAGGGCCAAACCGGAGTCCCGAACGCCCTGGCACACGACCTCGCCGCGGTGCCGGCGTACACCGCCCGCGTGGACCAGACGTCGGCGTCGGGCGGCGCGGGCGTCTACGCCGCGTGGCAGTCGGTGGCGTCGGGCGCCTCGGACATGTCCCTGCTGGTCGGCGGCGAGCGGATGACCCACCGGACGACCGCCGAGGCGACGGACGTCATCGCGTCGCTGACGCATCCCGTCGAGTACAAACACGGTGTTACCCTGCCTTCCTTCGCAGGGCTGACCGCGCGGCACTACCTGGAGACCTACGGCGCCCCCCGGGAGTCGCTGGGGAAGGTCGCGGTGAAAAACCACAGGAACGGCGTCGACAACCCCCACGCGCAGTTCCGAACGGAGGTCGACCTCGACACCGTCCTGGAGTCGCCGGTCGTGGCCGACCCCCTCCGGCTCTACGACTTCTGTCCGATCACCGATGGGTCGGCTGGCCTCCTCCTGTGCCCCGAGTCGGTCGCCCGAGAGTACACCGACGAGTACGCAGTCGTGTCGGGGATCGCGGGCGCCACCGACACTCACGTGGTCCACGAGCGCGCGGACCCGACCACGATGGGCGGCGTGGTCAACTCTTCGGAGGCGGCTTACCGGATGGCCGGCGTCGGCCCCGACGACGTCGATGTGGCGGAACTCCACGATATGTTCACCATCCTGGAGTTCCTCCAGTCGGAGGACCTCGGGTTCTTCGAGAAGGGTGAGGGGTGGAAGGCGGTCGAGGAGGGCGTCACCGACCGCGACGGCGAACTCCCGATCAACACCTCCGGCGGGCTGAAATCCAAAGGTCACCCCCTTGGCGCCTCCGGCGTCGCGCAGGTGTACGAGGTGTACAAGCAGGTCACCGGTCACGCCGGGGCTCGACAGGTCGACGCCGAGACGGGCCTGGCGTGCAACGTCGGCGGCTTCGGGAACTGTGTCACCACGACGATCCTGGAGGGTGCGGTATGAGCGCCGACGGAGACGGACCAGATGACGGCGCCGACGGAGGCGGACCAGATGACGGCGCCGACGCGGAGGCCACAATGGACGCCGCGGAGTACCCCGACGGCAGTCTCACCTACCCGGCTCACCCGATCGGCCCCGGCGGGCAGGAGCCGGTGGGAACCGTCGACTTGAGCGCGTACACGGCGGAGGTGATCACGTGGACGACGTCGACCGCGACGCCGCCGGGCGTCCGTGAGCCAAATACACTCGCGATCGTCGAGTTCGACGTCGACGGCGAGCCGGTGCGGGCGATCGGGCAGGTCACGACCGACGACGTCGAGACCGGCGACACCGTCCAGCCGGTCTACTGTGAGGAGCTCCGGGATCCCGACGCGGGGATCAGAGAGCCCGACAGCCAGGCGTGGGACGGGTTCCGGTTCGAACCGGTGACGTAGCCGGCTCCGCCAGCGGCCCCCGAAAGTCGGTGTCACCTACGCTTTTGGTTCCCCGCCGAGTCGCTCCGGTATGAGCCTGGACTATCGGCGACTCGGATCCACGGGTACCACCGTCTCGGACCTCTGTTTCGGCACCTGGCGGTTCGGTCGGGAGACTGACGGTACGGTCGAGACCACGAAGAAAGACGCCCACCGGCTCCTCGACGCGTTCGCTGACGCGGGCGGGAATTTCATCGACACCGCGAACGTCTATGGCGATCCCAGCGGCCGTAGCGAGTCGTGGATCGGCGATTGGCTCTCCGGTCGCGACCGGTCTCAGTACGTTCTCGCCTCGAAGGTGTACTTCGGATTCGACCCTGACAACCCCAACGGGTCTGGACTGTCCCGGACGCACATCCGGAACCAGATCCAAGGTACCTTAGACCGGCTCGGCACCGACTATCTCGACCTCTACTACATCCATCGGTGGGACGATGAGACTCCGATCGAGGAGACACTCGCCACCCTGAACCGGCTGGTTGAGGAGGGGAAAGTCAACTACCTCGGCGCGTCGACGATGGCAGCGTGGAAGCTCACCAAGGCGCTGTGGCAGTCCGACGTTCACGACTGGGAGCGCTTCGAGGTCACTCAACCGCTGTTTCACGCGGGCTACTACGAGGACGTGAAGGAGTATCTCGACGTCTGCGGCGACCAGGGGCTGGCGGTCTGCCCGTACTCACCGTTGGCGGGTGGCTTTCTCACCGGGAAGTACGAGCGCGCCGATCCCGACGACCCCGAGCGGGTGGTCGCCCCAGACGGCTCCCGCGGGTCGATCGACGACCAGTTCGGCGACTACTACCTCTCCGCGCGCGGGTGGCAGGTGCTCGACGCGATCCGGGCGGTCGCCACCGAGGTCGACGCGACGCCTGCGCAGGTCGCGCTCCGGTGGCTGATGGATTACCCCGATGCGACGGTCGTGCCCATCATCGGGGCGCGGTCGGTCGACCAACTCGACGAGAACGTCGGCGCAGCCGAGGTGGACCTCTCGGAGTCCCAGTGGGACCGAATCTTCGAGGCCCGCTACGACGAGGCGGGGCGACGGGTCGGCCACTGAGACTGACCCGACGGTCGGCGTTCGGAGTCCACCTCAGAGCGACTCCCGCACCCGACGAGTGATCGCGTCGACGTCGTAGGCGTCGTCGGCCTTATCCCAGACGATGTCGCCGTCGACTGCGACCGTCAGGACACCGCGGTCGCCGGTCACGAGCGTGACGCGGTCAAGGCGGTCACCGAACTGTTCGAGCAGCGCGTGTTGGATCGTCTCGGCGCGCCCCAGAAACCCACAGGGGACGCAGTACTCGATTTCGACGCTCGTCATCGTCCGGGCGTTGGTGACGGATTCTGTTAAATCCGCGCTCGCCCGTCGGTGTCCGACGTGCGCCCGGCGCGCCGTCCGCCCGACTCACCGGTCCCCGACCGACGGCCGCCAGTACAGGAGCGCGACAGTCACGAGAAACACCGCCGTCGAGAGGTCGTAGGAGAACCCCAGCGCGACGGTCGCGACAGCCGACCCGCCGCCGACCACACCTGTCGCGACGGAGGCGATGACCGGCCACGTGCAGGAGACACACGAGAGCAGGCCCAACGCCCCAGAGACAGCAGCGCCCACCGCATCGATCACCGTCGCGTAGACCAGATACGACAGGGCGAGGTAGCCGACGACGCGGGCGGGGACGACCCCGATAACGACGTATGGGGTCGTCAGGACCGGCGCGGGACCCCACCCGGGCGGCAACGGGACGAGCCGGACGCCCCACGCTCCCCCCGCCTCGGGGAGGGTGGCGAGGCCGCCGGCGACCGCGAGGGCCACGAAGTAGACGCCCGCGACCGTGAGGGCCCGGCGCCGGGTCCGATCGTCGGTCGGCGCGGGGTCGACCTTCCAGAGGACGAGGACCCCAACGAACACCCACAGGAGCCCGTAGACGACGTACCGCGGTTCCGAGGGTGTGACGCCCCCGAACAGCATATACGCGACTGCGAGCATCACCAGCGTGTTCGCGACGATCGCACCGTACAGCAGCGTTCGAACGTCGACCCGCGAGCGGATCGATGCGGTCGACATCTCACACCACCAGCGTGTCGACGACGACCGCGAGCAGGAGCGCGCCGAGGTAGGCGTTCGACGCGTGGAACGACCGGAACGCCGCCCGCTCGGTCTGTTCGTAGTGGAGCCGGACCGCGAAGTAGAGGAACGCGGCGCCGAAGGCGACGCTGGTGAGCGCGTACAGCAGTCCGAGCGCCTCCATCGACGCCAGGGCGCCGGCCGCGACGAGCGTCGCCGCGAGATACCACAGGATCTGTTTCCGGGTCTCGGTCTCGCCGCGGACCACCGGCATCATCGGGAACCCGCCGCGCTCGTAGTCGTCTTTGTACGCTAACGCGAGGTTGTAGAAGTGCGCCGGCGTCCACAGGAAGATGACCGCTGCGAGCCCCAGCCCCGCGAGACCAATCTCGCCCGCGACCGCAACCCACCCGATCAGCGCCGGCAGCGCACCCGCGGCGCCGCCGAGGACCGTGTTCTGGACGGTGTTGGGCTTGAGCAAGAGCGTGTACACCACGCTGTAGAACACGATGGCGGCGAGGCCGAGTACGGCCGCAAGCAGGTTCACCCACGCGAACAGCGCGAGCGACCCGGTCGCGAGAACGACCCCGAACGCGAGCGCGTTCCGGACCGGGACGACGTCGGTGGCGAGCGGCCGGTCGCTGGTCCGTTGCATCCGGCGATCGATGTCGCGCTCGAAGACGTGGTTGAACGTCCCGGAAGCGCCGATCGAAAGCACACCGCCCCCGAGCGTTGCGAGAACAACGCCGACGGTCAGTCCGCCTGCGGTCGTCGCCGCCAGCGCCATCCCAGCGGCCGCGACCAGACACAACAGCCACATCAGTCGGGGCTTGGTCAGGCGGAGGTACGCCTTTGCGGTCCCGACGACCCCGACAGCGCCGTGTGCGGCCGCCGACGAGTCGCCGTCTTCCGGTGTTGGCGCCGGCGGGTCGAGATCGACGCCGTCCGCCGGCCGGTCGTCGGGGTCGCCCGTCGTCCGCTCGAGTGCCCACGCCAGCGCCGCCACCAGGGAGCCGAAAATGGCCAGTCCGACGGCCAGGTGCACCGCAGACAGGGGCGACGTGGCGCCGCCGACCGCAACGAACGCCCCCAGCCCCGCCTGGACGGGGTAGAGTACGCCCGCGACCGCCATCGCACCGAGCACGCGCCGGTCGATACCGACGCGGACGCCCGAAACGAGCGCCGCGAGACCGAGCAGTCCGACGAGCACCGCCGCGACCCGGTGGCCGACCGCGAGCCATCCGGCGGCTGTCGCAGGCGTGGTCCACCCGGTGTCGCAGACGGGCCACGCCGCACACGCCGCTGCCGCGTCGGTCAGCGCGGTGGTCGCTCCGACCAGAAGCAGGAGATAGACGCCGATAGCCGCCGCCGCGAGGAGGCCGTGGAATCGGTCGTGGGAGGAAGTCGATGCCACGTGTGTCACCTGTCGAGGTTTGGGAATCGCCGTATTTAGGCCCGCCGCTTCCGACGTCGGCCGACGGCCGGGGCGGGCGGTCGCGAGGTCGGCAAAGACGGCAAATATTTAGGTGGCTCTTCCTAAGCCCGGATCAATGCGAAGAACGCGCTTGGCACTCGCCTCGTTGCTCGCCGTCGTGGTGGTGGCCCTCTTTGCGGACCCGGTCGCCGCGCAGCCGTCCGCCAGCGCGGAACTCATCAACGACCTAAACAGCAAGCTGATGTGGATCGCGATTCCCATCACGCTCCTCGTTGAGGGAGTCTTGATCTACACGGTGGTGAAGTTCCGGAACAACGACGAGGCGTCCCCGACACAGGAGAACCGGCGGCTGGAGATCACCTGGACGATCGCGACCGCGCTCATCCTGCTCTTCGTCGGCGTCGCCTCCTACGGCGTGCTCGCCGACCAGAACGTCACCTACCAGCCGCAGGCCGAGGACGCCTCCGGCGACCCGGTGGTCGTCCACGCGGAAGCGTACCAGTGGGGCTGGGAGATGTCGTACCCCGAGGCCGGGAACTTCTCGACTGGCTCCGAGATCGTCGTGCCCAAGGACCGCCCGGTTCTGTTCGAGATCACATCGCGCGACGTGATACACGGCTTCCACGCGCCCCAGTTGGGGCTCAAACAGGACGCGCTGCCCAACCAGGAGAACACTATCAGGACCGTGCCCTACGAGGAAGGCACCTACCAGGGCTACTGCTCGGAGTACTGTGGCGTCTCACACTCACAGATGTACTTCACCATCGAGGTGGTCTCCGAGGAGGAGTATCAAGAGTGGCTCGACGAACAGCAGAACAGTAGCGACGAGTAGCGCCACGGTTTCGTCGGCACTCTGCTCCCGTCCAACCTCGGTTGTAGCTCGTCGCAATCCGGTGTTTTCGAGGGTGTTTGTCCCGGGAGTCGCCGAGGAGCGGAGAACGTTCGTCGTGTCCGATCGACTCGACTGACCCGGACAACGGGATGTCGGCTATCGGCTGTCGGGTCCGGAGGCCGGGTTGTCGTCGGCACCCCGCTCCGCGAGGATCCGGTCGATGATCCGGCCCGTCGAGAGGAGTTCGGCGTCGTACCTCGGGTCCCGGGCCGACGCCCGTGTGACCTCGCAGCCGATGTCCCGGGCGTCGAGCGCGTTGCGGACGCTGTCGGCGTCGTGGTGTTGGTCGTGACCCAGCACGATCACGTCGGGGTCGATCCGCTCGATGGGGACGAAAATGTCGTCGGGGTGGCCGAGGTGAGCCTCGGTCACGACCTCAAGGGCGTCGACGACGTCTCTACGCTGCCGGCCGTCGAGGACGGGACCGGTCTTGTGCGTGACGTTGTCGCGGCGCGCCACGATCACGTGGAGTTCCCCGCCCAGCTCTGCGGCCTCCGAAAGGTAGTGGACGTGACCCGGGTGGACGATGTCGAACGTGCCCTGGGCGACGACCCGGCGGGTCACCGGTCGGTCCCTCCGGCGTAGCCGCCGTCCGTGTAATCGATGTCGAGGTCGGCCTCGGTGAAGTCGAAGAAGTCCTCGGGGTCGGGCAGGTCGACATCGAGGACGTCCAGACCTCGGACGTTGCCGTCCTGGTCGAACGCCCGCCAGTCGGTCGGTCCGTAGGGGTGGCCGAGGATGATGTGGACCGTCCCGTTACCGAAGGTGTCCAGATCGGCGTCGCTGGGTCGGAGAACGCCGTTGGGGTGAGAGTGGATCGACCCCACGGTCCGGCGATCGTTCGGAATCATACTGCTGTCGACGGTGGCGCTCGTGGGGTTCGAGCGTGTGCCGGGGACGATCAATACCTCCGTGATGACTGTACCGGAACGGTCGAGGTCGAAGTTGCGGGCGTCCTCCCCCCGGAGGAACCCCATATACTCGTCAGGGTGGGATTCCTGGGAGGCCTCCCGTGCGAAGTCGAGGGCGTCGGCAGCGATGCCGATGACCTCGCTCGACCGGAAGAGTCGCATACTCGAGCCTCGGGTTCGTCGCCTTCTAAGCGTTCCGGTCGCCGCCATCGGGGACTGCCGGACTGATCGGGGATACCGATCACGAAGACGCCATCGGAGCAGCGTATCGGGCGCGACGGACTCGGCGGAGCCCCGACCCGACTGGGCTGATTGTAAAGTCTTAACCCCAGCGCACCACTGTCCACCAGTATGACACCCGATACCGCCGGGGATTCCGGCGGCGAGGCCGCTCCGAATTCGGAGTCGGACTCGCGACCTGTCGTCTACGATCTCGCACCGGACTGCACCGCCGAAGATGTCGATGTCGGCGCGAACTACCACGCGGTCGTCAACGGGGTCGTGGAGTACGGCATCTTCGTCGACGTCTCCGACGAAGTCTCCGGGCTGGTCCACGAGTCGAACCTCGACCGCTCCTACGAGGTCGACGACCGGCTGACGGTCTCCTTAGAGGAGGTCAGGGAGAATGGCGACCTCGCGTTCGACGTGTTCCGGGCGTCGTCCTACCAGACCGTCGTGGTCGACCACGAGCCCGATATCACGTCGGTCGAGGACCTGAACATCGGTAGCGAGGTCCACGTCGAAGGCCAGGTCGCCCAGATCAAACAGACCGGCGGCCCCACGGTCTTCCGGGTCGCCGACGAGACCGGGATCGTCTCCGCGACTGCGTTCCGGGAGGCTGGCGTCCGCGCGTTTCCCGCGATCGACCTCGACGACGTCGTCCGGATCGGCGGCACCGTCGAATCACACGAGGGTGCGCTCCAGATCGAAGTCGACTCGATGGCTCGCCTCAACGGCGACGACGCGGCCGATGCCCGACAGCGACTGGACGCGGCAGTGGAAGAACGCGCCGAGCCCGCGGCAGTCGAGCCGCTGGTCGAGTGGCCCGCGTTCGACAAACTCCGCGACGACCTCCGAGATCTCGCTCGTCTGCTCAGGCGGACCGTCCTCGAGGGGCGCCCGATCCGCGTCCGCCACCACGCCGACGGCGACGGGATGTGCGCGTCGGTGCCGGTGCAGCTTGCGCTCTCGAACTTCATCGAGTCGGTGCACGACGACGAGGACGCCTCTCGCCACCTGATCAAGCGCCTCCCCTCGAAGGCGCCGTACTACGAGATGGAAGACGTCACACGGGATCTGAACTTCGCGCTGGAGGGCCAGGCACGGCACGGCCAACGGCTCCCCTTCCTCTTGATGCTCGACAACGGGTCGACCGCCGAGGACGTCCCCGCCTACGAGAACCTCACCCACTACGATATGCCGATCGCGGTCGTCGACCACCATCATCCGGATCCGGAAGCGGTCGAGGACCTGCTTGCAGCCCACGTCAACCCCTACCTCTACGACGAGGACTACCGGATCACCACGGGGATGATGTGTGTCGAACTCGCGCGGATGATCGACCCTGACGTGACCGACGACCTCCGGCACGTTCCCGCAGTCGCGGGGCTCGCGGACCGATCGAAAGCGGAAGTGATGGACGAGTTCATCGCCCTCGCGGAATCCGAGGGCTACGACCGCGCCCGCCTTCTCGACGTCGGGGAGGCGCTTGACTACGCCGCCCACTGGCTCCGCTACAACGACGGCCAGTCGCTTGTCAACGACGTGCTGAACGTCGGCTGCGACGACCAGGCGCGCCACCGCGAACTCGTGGAGTTCCTCGCCACCCGCGCCGAGCGCGACGTGGAACGCCAGATGGACGCCGCGGCGTCACACCTCGAACACGAACGGCTCGACTCCGGCGCACACCTCCACACCGTCGACCTCGACGAGTGGGCCCATCGGTTCACCTACCCCGCGCCCGGAAAGACCACCGGAAAGCTCCACGATCGGCAGGTCAAAGAGCACGGCGAGCCCGTCATCACCATCGGTTACGGTCCGGACTTCGCGGTGCTCCGATCGGACGGTGTCCGGCTCGACATCCCGCGGATGGTGTCGGAGCTCAACGAGGAGGTTGTCGGCGGCGGCGTCTCCGGTGGCGGCCACTTGGTCGTCGGATCGATCAAGTTCGTGAAAGGGATGCGCGAGGCAGTCATCGACAGCTTAGTCGAAAAGATGGCCGACGCCGAACTCGACGCGGAACTCTCCTCGCAGGCGGTCGTCGACCCCGAACCGTAGCGGCTGCGGCGGCGGACCGCTACTCGGTGTCGACGTCGAATTCGACTGCCCGCCGCAGCACGAACCCCGCCAGCACGACCGCTGCGAGTCCGCCCGCCGCGAGCGTCGTGTGGATCCGCCAGCCGTCCACGCCGGCGCTCGCGCCCGCTGCGGCCTCCCAGTCCGCCTCGAACGTCCGGCCGTAGTACGACGCCGGGTCGTCGCCGCGGAGCACGACCACGACCTCCCGGTTCTCGGTCGCGGCGTGGCGGTTCCAGTTGAGGCTTCCCACGAGCACGGTCCGGCCGTCGATCACGGCCCCCTTCGCGTGGACCTTCTCGAACCGATCGGCGGGCGCGGCGATCCGGGCGTCGATCGGGAGACCGCGGTCGCGGAGCCGGTCGACACGATCAACCACCGCACGGTTCGATTCCTCGTCGTACCACGCGTTCGAGAGGAGGATCCGGACCCGCACGCCGCGCTCGGCGGCGGCGACGAGTGCCTCGAAATACGGGCCGGCAGGATCTACTCGGGGGGTAATCACGTCCACCGTATCGTTCGCAGCCTCGATCGAGCGCCGCGTCCCGCGTCCGGCGTTGCCGGGAGCAGTCAGCACGCGGACCCGCTCAATGTCGACCGACGCCGGCTCGAACTCGGTGTCGTACGATCCCGACGCGGGGTCGGCTTCGACGAACGTCGTGTTCCGCCGCCGGTCGCGCCACGGCACCGCGTCCAGTCCGTCGGCGTCGTGGGCGAAGACCGATGCGAGCGCGTCTGCGGTCCGGGCGGATTCGATCCGGACGCCCCACCCGCGACTGCTCCGACCACCCGTTCCAGCGGGTTTCCAGTTCTCGGTCAGAACCAACGCGTCGTCGTCGGCGACCGCGTACTTCGGGTGGTGGTACGCAAAGCGGGCGTGAGGGCCATCGATCAGACGGACGTCGACGCCACCCGCCGCAAGCCGATCGAGGTGGTCGCGCTGCCGGGTTGTCATCCCGCCGATCGGGCCGCCATCGAGCAGTACCCGGACCCGCACGCCGCGATCGACGGCGGCGCGCAGGGCGTCGGCAACGCGGGGCGACGCGAAGGTGTAGCCCGCAAGCAGAATCCGGTGGTCCGCACTCCGGAGGGTCCTGAGCGTGACGCCCGGCGCGTCGGGGAGCACGAACGCAGTCGCGGTCGCCGGTCCGGTGGCGACGGCATCCCGTAGGTTGAGGCCGCGGGGGACCCACCGGCCGGTGGTCGCGTTCAGCCGTTCACCTCGGTTCGTGCTCTCGTACCTGACCCGGTCGACGGCGGTGCCGTTCCGCCGGAGCACGAGCCGTTCACCGCCGTTGGCCAGCGGGAGGTCGGCGCCGACCACGGGCACGTCCACGAGGTCCCGGGTCGCGTTCGGAGTCCCAGACAGCGCGACCGGCCCGTCAGACGGGACCGAAACCGTCGTCTCGCCGTCCGACAGCGATAGGTTCGACGCGCCCGCTGGGGCGACGACCACGTGTTCTCCAACGTCGTCGTCAGCAACGGGGTCCGGGAAGACGGAGACGATGTGCGGACCCTGTCGGGTCGCATCCGGTGCGTCGGTGCCTACCTGTGAGTCGCCCGCGACCGGGGGGGCTGCAGAGAGCAGCGCACACACGACGAGTGCGACGCACGTGAGACGGACCAGATGGCGTACCACTGGCTCGACGGGTGGTGCGTCTTCTCTGGCGGCTCGCCGGAACACGGGGCGTCTGGCCGCCCGGTGGTATTTGAACCTACGTGGACTCAGGACGAACAGTCGAAGTAGACCGGCCCCAGCGCCGGTCTCACGCGGTCGGCGCTTCCGCGTCGGCGTCGTCGTCGTCCAGCGCCGCAGCCGCGAGTTCGGCCTCGTGTTGGACGAGATACGACCGTTCGTCGGTGTACACCGCGGCGGCTTCCAGAGCAGCCTCGGTCCCGATCTGCCGGAGCGCCCACGCTGCAGCGGCGCGGACGGTCTCGACGTCGTCGGATTCGAGCGTCTCCGTCAGCGGGTCGATCGCGCGCGTGTCGCCGACGAGTCCGAGCGCACGAGCAGCGTACGGCCGGACGTTGTCGTTGTCCATCTCGAGTTTGTCGGCGAGCGGCTGGGTGGCGTCTTGGCTGCCGATCTCGCCGAGCGCGCGGAACGTCACCTTCTGTAGCTGCGGGTCGGAGTCGGCATCGACGTACTCGATCAGGGTCTCGACGGCGTCAGCCGCGCCGTCGCCCATCCGCCCCAGCGCCTTGATCGCCTTCTTGTCCCGGCGCTGGGCGAGTTGGTGCATCTCCTCGAAGGCGTCCGGATTGGCCATCCGGATCAGCGCGTCCATACAGTGACCCTGCATAAACTCCGACTGGAGACTGTCCTTCGCGAGCAGGATCATATCGACGCGGTCGCGCTTCTCCCACTCTTTCAGCGCCGACAGTTCCGGCGGGAAGTCCTTGTAGTGGCCGAGCACGTCGTAAAACCCCTCAGCCATCAACTGCTCGTTGACCTCCAGGTCGTCCCACTCTTGGGCGTCCTCCAGGCCGGATTCGAGGCTGTCGGTCGCCTCGAGCAGCGCGGCGATCGTCTCCGCGTCGTCGTCGGGGTCCAGGCCTGCGTCCGCGACCGCGGCGACGGCAGTCTCGAGCGTTCCCGCGAGCGCTTCCGAGTCGGGCGACGCAGCCCCGTCCACGTCGTCACCGACGTCGGTACCGAGGGCTTCGTCGGTCTCGGTGGCGAACGCCGCGACGGCGTCTGCGACCTCCGGCTGCCCTTGTTCGGTCCACCGCGTCCCGGTCAGCGTCGACTTGGCGGCCTCGATCGCGTCGGTCACGTCCTCGGCGTAGGGGCCGCGTTTGGACTCGAGGCTCTCCTGCAGATCGGACATACGGGATTCGAGCGTCTCCGCCGGGTCCTCGTCGTCGTCGTCGTCGGGCACCGGGAGGTCGGCGGCCTCGAGATCCGCCGAAACCTCGTCGAGGGCGGCCTCAACGGCGTCGAGGTCCGCCTCCGTCTCCGCGGCGTCGAGGTCGGTTTCGACCCCGTCGAGACGGTCGTTGAGGGTATCGGGCGTCGCGTCTGTCGGCTCGTCGGACCCCGCCGTCCCGTCGGATTCGGCGGCGCTCTCGTCGTCCCCGTCGCTCATACTTCAGACATCCGTCCGTACCTGAAAAGAGCGTTTCCCTTCGGGTCTGCGTGCCCGGGGGGTGGTCGGCCTTGATCGACCCGCGGAGACGGTCGAGACCGCACGAGAGTCGCACCCGACCGGTAGCTTCACCAGGGACACGCCCGCGATTCCGACGTCAGAGACCCACTCCGCGAGGCCCGCTGCGGCGATGGAACCCGAACGGCGGACCACCGGCGACTCCGGTTCGTAGCGGTGCGAACCCCCACCGGATAGACTGCCGCACCATCGGTTCCGGCCTCCGGTGCGTCAAACCGTGTCGGGGTACGCCGCTGCGAGGCCGTCGAGGGCCTCGTGGCCCTCTGTGGTGTGCGGCGCGGTCAACGGCGAGACCGACACGCGGCCCTCGACAACTGCGCGCCGGTCAGTCCCCGCGGGATCCGGGAGGTCACCCTCGCGCATTCGCGCCCAGACCCGGTCTTTGAGGGTGACACGCCCCTCACCATCGCGTTCGGCGGTCATATCGTACAACGTGGAGGGGCGGGTGATCTCGATCGGTGCGGGCGGGTCACCGGGGTCGGCGACCGGGGCGTTGAGGTTCAGATACCCAGTTCGCTCGAAGACGCCGGCGTCGATCGCGTGCCGGAGGAGATACGTCGTCGCGCGGGTGGCGTTCCGGAAGTCCGCGGTCTCGGTCGCCTGCTCCTGCCACGGGATGTCGCCACCGCCGGGGACGTACAGGGAGGCCGCGATCGCCGGCACGTCAAAGAACGCGGCCTCGACGGCGGCGCTCACGGTCCCCGAGCGGCCGAGGACGTACGCGCCGAGGTTCGCACCCTTGTTACACCCGGAGACGACCGCGTCCACGTCGGGGCACAGCGCTTCCAGTCCGGCGACAACACAGTCGGACGGCGTCCCCTCGATCGCATAGCCGAGTTCGTGCTCGCGGACCGCGGCGTCAGTCGACAGCTGTCGCCCAACTGCGCTCTGGTCGTCGACGGGCGCGACTGCGGTCACGTCGACCAACTCGGCGAGGGCGTCGTACAGCGCCTCGAATCCGACGGCGTTGATCCCGTCGTCGTTGGTCAGCAGGATGGAGAGGGAGTCGGTCATACGCCTACCAGTCTCGGTGGGTGCAAGTAGCTTTTCCACCGACCGTTTGTTGTGGGCGGCGTCGCCGCCCTGGCACAGGCTCGGCCAAAAGCGCGGCGTCACCCTCCCCGTCGCGGCTTCGCGGCTCCGTCGAGGGTTCCTTGGCCCGCTCGCTCCCTCCGGCCGCTCGCGGCACAGCAACTGTCCGAACCGACCAATCGCTCCCCGGCTCCCTCACGCCACGCGCTCGACGACCGTCTCGCGGTCGACGACCAGGTTGTACGCGCCCTCGTCGTCGTTCCACAGGCAGAGCACGTTCTCGAAGCCGAGTACGTCGCCGTAGTCGGCCGAAAGCAGCGCGCGGTTCAGCGGGTCGTCCGTGGTCGAGACCGCGTAGTGGTCGACCGACTGACTGCCGTCGCCAACCCTGAACAGGGGGTTCGCGTCGGCGTCGGCGGTCAGATCGCGGCTCAGTTTCACCGCCAGCAGGTCGATCCGGTTGGTGACGTGGCGCTCCATCTCCGCCATCTTCGCGTGGCGGTCGGGGCTCGCGCGGACCGCGGTCCGCCGGTCGCCGTCGGGACGGAGGAGCGTATACGAGAACTGGACGGTCTCGTTCGTGAACGTGCCGTCGCCGGGCACCCGGCCGCCTTCGGGGTCGGCGTCGCCGCCCTCGTCGAGCCGACGCTGGAACGCGGGGGCATCGATGTCGGGTCGGCGGTCGAACGACCACCCGCGGTCGGTCGAGGCCTCGCTGGGCCACAGCCTGAGCGCCGGCGCGTAAATCGAAACATCAGAGTCGGGGGTCGCGAGTGCGCGTTCGACCCGCCTGAGCCCGATGCTGGTGTTCCGGTCGGCGGGCGCGAGCGCGACGAACGAGCCGTCGTCGGCGACCGCGTCCAGATACCGAGCGGCCACCGCCTCGGGAGCGTCGAGTTCGCTGAGGACGTTCGCGAAGAGCACGAGATCGAAGCCGTCGACGGCGACGTCGCCGGGGTCGAACGACTCCGCGGTCTCGCGGTGAACCGTCGGGCGGAAGTTCCGACCGGTTTCCGAGAGCAGCCGATCGAGGACGTCAGCGGCCGCTGACGGCTCGACTGCGTGGTAGTCGACGACGGCGTCGTCGGGGAGATAGTCGTCGAGACCCAGCGCGGGGCCGCCGACGCCGGCGCCGACGTCGAGCACGCGGAGCGTCCGCGGGAGCCGGCCCCGTTCGGCGAGGTCGTCGAGGACGTAGCCCACGGCGGCGTAGTAGTTCGGGAGGTGATACACCGCGTACGCCAGGGCGGTTTCGGCGTCGTAGTCGACGTCGTTCCGACGGTAGTAGTCAGCCTTGAGGCGAGTGATCGTCTCCCGCAGGCGGTCGCCGCTCTCCCCACGATGCCAGTTCGCGCCGTGGCGTTCGACGAGCAGATCCTCGACGGCGATGGCATACGTCTCCGGAAACGTCTCGGGCGCCCAGCCCGGCTGCGGCGCGGGGTCGTCGTCCACCGGCACGAACGTGCCGTCCGCAAGTTCTCTCAGTCCGAGATCGAACGCCTCCTCTCGAAGGACCTCCCGGACGACCGCCGGGTGTGGGGTGTCGCCGACGTAGTCGACCAACTCCTCGGGGTCGAGAGGGCGGACCCGGCGCAGGTATTTTGCGGTATCCCGGACGGCCTCGCGATCGATCACGTCACCGGCCCTCCGGCGCGTCGTCGGCCCCACCCGCCGCCCGGGTCCGGCGGGCGTGGGCGCCGGCCTCCTCGTAGAGTCGCTCGAACGCGTCGCCGTCGGCGTTCGCGATCCGGCGCGCGGCGTCGGCCACTGCGTCGGCGCCCTCGAAGGACTCCTGGATCTCCCTGTACACCCGGGGGGTTCCCCCGGTGACCGTCTCTACGAGGTCAGCCAACTCGCGTGAGACCGGGGTCGCGAACTCCTCGCGAACGTCCGCTGCCGAGAGCGCGTACGCCATAATCGCGGTGTGGGCGCTCGCTTGGACGGTCTCCATCGCAGCGTCGTGCTCCTCGGGATCGGTCTCGAACGTGTGGTTGCCGGCCGCGGCGACGGCGTCGAGCACGTCGTCGGTCACCGGCCCCGGAGCGTCCCGGACGACGGCGACGGTTCCGGGTGTGTTCTCGGGGGCGAAAAGCGGGTGGAGGCTCATCCGCTCGCAGTCCGGGAGGTGATCGCGCATCGCCGCCACCGGGTCCGCCATCACCCCGGTCACGTCGACCATCGCCCGCGACGCCCGATCGGCGTGGGTTGCAACCGCCGCTGCGGCCGCGCTGATCGGGACCGCCAGACATACCGCGTCGAACGTTTCTGCGGTGTCGAGTGCGACCGCCCGACCTCCCGCCGCGTCGGCGGCGTCGCTCGCGGCGGCCGGGTCCCGGTCGGCATACGCGACGTCGAACGTCGACGCGAGCGTCCGGCCCGCCCACCGCCCCATCGCGCCCGACCCCACGACGAGTACCTCCATCGACGCCGACTACGGGCCGCCGGAATCAAAAGGGGTTCGATGCCGCAGCGCCGCGGTCTCTCCCGTGCCGATTCGGGCTCCGACGTCGCACTGTTATCGAATTTGATTGTTGGATGAGCAAGTTTAATTGGGGTGGTGACGCACACTAACGCTGGGGAGCGCACAGACACAGCACCGACTGAAACGTGGGCGACACCGTCCTGAAACACCGGGTGGGGTAGGGGGTGTCGCCCGCGTGATCGCCGCTCCGATAGAACGCGACCAACACAATACAGATGCAATTCCCAACGGTTTCCGGACGGGACACACACGACACCTGTCTGACCTTACCCCACGATCTCGACGGCGAACAGACGCTTTTAGTTGTCAGCTTCCACCACCGACAGCGCTCGCTGGTGGGCTCGTGGCGGCAGTTCGCCGAAACGCTATGCGACCGGTTCGACCACTTCGCGTACTACGAACTCGTCGTAGGCGGGAAGTCAGGGCTTGTGCCGCCGAGCGTCAACGGCGGGCTATCCCGGACGAGCGCTACGCGGCGCCAACACGACAATACGATCCGCGTTTCGGTAGACAAAGCCGCGTTCCGCCGCCGGCTGGGGATGGTCGGCGAGCGAACTATCTATGCGTTCCTGCTCGAAGACGACTACGTCGTTCGGCGGGAAGCGGGCGTTCTCACGCCCTCCGTGGGTGAGGGGCTCGAATCGCTGTTGACGTCGTACCGCGACGCGAAGCACACGCCGTCGGCCGGCGCCGAGAGCGCAGGCGAGTCGTCGGGGTAACTCCGCCCCGAAACGGGCGCCGTCCGGGATTGGCGGAGACAGCCGAACTCCGGGCGGTCCGTCAGACCACGAGTTCGATCGGGTGGTCGGTCAGGTTCTCGTGGCCGTCCTCGGTTACTACGACAAGGTCCTCGATCCGCACGCCGCCCACCGACGGGTCGTAGAGTCCGGGCTCGATCGTGATGACGTGCCCGGGCCGGAGTTCGCCGCCGTCGGGGGCGACCCGCGGCAACTCGTGGACGTCAAGGCCGATGCCGTGGCCCGTGGAGTGAATAAACCCGGTCTCGGTCGTCGGGTCCGACCGAAGCGTCGGCAACCCGGCGTCCTCGTAGACGTCGCAGGCGGCGTCGTGGACTGCCGCACCGGTCGCTCCGGGTTCCACGGCGTCGAGTGCAGCCTCGAGCGCCTCGTGGGTATGGTCGAACCACTCGACGACGGTCTCGTCGGGATCGCCCACGAGGAACGTCCGGGTCGTATCCGCGTGGTATCCGGTCGATTTCGACCGTGGGAAGATGTCGACGACGATCGGCTCGTCGGGTCGGAGCGGACCGTGCCCTCTGTTGTGTGGGTCGGCGGCGTCAACCCCGCACGCCACGATCGTCTCGTCGAGACCGCAGCCGTGTTCGAGCAGCGTCGCCTCGATCTCGACTTTGACCCGCTCGCTGGTCAGGACCTCACCGTCGTGACGGAGCACCGGCGCGTCGGGGGCGTCGCCGTCCGCTGTGGGATCGGCCTCGCCGACGGCGGCCTCGGCCAAGAGCGCCTCGGCCGCCCGCATCGCCGCCTCGTTGGCCCGCTGGGCCGCTCGGATGTGCTCGACTTCCGCGGGCGTCTTCCGCGCACGAATCTCGGTCACGACGTCGTCGGTGTCGGGCGTGATCGCGACATCGCGCTCGCGGAGTCGGTCGGCGGGACCGAGCGGGAAGCGGTCGGGCGTCGCGACGGCGTCGACGCCCAGGCCGTCGAGCCACGCCGCGACGACGCGGGCCGCCGCCGCCTCCGACCCGTGTTCCGACGCCAACTCCCGGTAGTCGTAGTCCGCCAGCCGGGAGACGTCGTCCGCGCGGCTGTCGGTCTTCGCGCGGCCGAACTCCAGCGCTGAGACGAGAATCGCAGTCGTGTCCGGCGTGTAGACGGTCGTGAACGGATCGGGGGCGTCGAACCCCGAGAGGTACCGCTGTGTCGAGTCCGCACTGTCGGCGTCGACAAGGTAGCCGTCGAGTCCGGCGTCGTCGAGATACTCCTCGAGCGCGGAGAGGTCGGGATCCATACCCGGTACTGCGGCGCAGGCCGATAAAGTCTCACCGCCCGCGGGTGCGGTCCCATCACCGATGGCCTCGCCCGACGGCCAGTCCCCCGGCCCCGGCGGGCGGCGGTCCGAACGATCAGTTGTTGCCGTTGTTGCCGTTGTTGCCGTTGTTGCCGTTGTTGCCGTTCCCGTTGCCGTTGCCGCCTCCCTTGTCCTTCTTCCCCGGGGGATTCCGCAGGAACGGCTCGAAGGTGACGTTGCCGACGACGTCGCTCCGCTCGTCGTCGTCAGCGTCCTGGTTGAAATCCGCCTCCTCGGGGCCTTCTGTGCTCCCCCAGTAGTTGTTCTTCGCGTCGACGACCGGGTCGCCGGATGGGTCTCGGCTCCCGCCGTCGGTCCCGTTTCGATTATTCAATCCGACCGCGACGAGAAACTGGTTCGCCCGGAACGTCAGGCCGCCGCCGTCGCCGTCGATCTTCACGGCTTCGGGGAGGATCGTCTCCTCGCTCGTGATGTCCTCGATGACGTTGTGGTTGATGACGGTGTCCTTCGTCTCCGGCGACGCGATGTTGATTCCCTGTGCGAAGGTGAAGCCGAAGTCGACGCTATCGGACGGGTCCGAATCGGTGTCGTCAGCGGCAACGAGGTCCTGAATCTCGTTGTTGTTGATGGTGACACCGTCGGTCTCGTGTTGGACCACGATCCCGAGCGGCGCAATGTCGCTCTCGAGGTCGTGGATCGTGTTGTTGTTGACGGTCGTGTCGGTGATCGTTCCCGGATCGCTGTTCTTTGCGTCGAAGAGGATCCCGTTGACCGTCGGGAACTCAGAGTCTTCGGTCGTCTCCTGATCCAGGTTCCGGATCTCGTTGTTCGTGATCTCGATGTCGTCGTGGTCGCCCTGGCCGACGACGATCCCGGTCACGCCGAGGCGGCCCGTCGGGCCAACGTCCTCTACGGTGTTGTCCGTGATCGTCGCCCCGTCGTAGCCGTTCTGTACTTTGATCCCGAGCAGGCCGTCGGGGTTCGTGACGGTGAAGCCCTCGATCGTCACGTCATCCGCCTCGATGCTGACGGCGGCCCCAGTCCCGCCGTCGCCCTCGATTGTCGGGTCGGCGTCCGTTTCGAGCGTGACGCTGACGTCGATTGTGACGGGGTCGTACGTCGCCGAGTCGTCCACCACGATGGTGTCGCCGTCGCTGGCGTTGTCGATCGCATCCTGAAGCGCGCTCCCGCCGCCGCTCACCGTGGTCGTCTGCGCTGCTGCAGTTCCAACTCCGCCGAGACCGAGCGCCACACCCCCGGCCCCGACGCCCAGGGTCCGGAGGAGTCGTCGCCGGTCGAACTCGAATCTCGGTGTCGGTTCCTCGCCCTCGGTCGCCGTGTCGTCTCTCTCACCGGGTTTCTTCGTCATATCAGTAGCTCCGTGTTCCTCTGGCACGGTGTTTTTTATAACGGTATACACTGATAAGTATCCAAATCGCTACAGGATACGCTCTTGGACCGGAACCGCTCGTGTTCAAGACTCCCGCTGTGCCGAAACCGACGGCCGGACCACAACGGTATTACGGGCGCGCCGCCGTCGTTCGACTATGGCTGTGGAGAACGTCGTCTGGCCCCGCTACATCGACGCCTCGATCTCCCGGGGCGACGGCCGCCGGGTCCCGCTGTCGGCGGCCGTCGCGGAGCCGACGGTCGACGAGATCGCACAGGCCGTCCAGCAGATCGGCTACGACGCCGTCATCGAACGGGATATGATCCACCCACGGGAGTGGGAACCACGGGGTCGCGTGCTGGTCCAGGGTGCGGAGGACTCGACGAAGAACGACCTGGTTCAGGCGGTCGCCGCCTACGTCGGTATTCTCCGGGACTGATCGGAATGCAACGGCTCGGCACGGTGTCGCGGACGGCGCAACACCTCCTCATCGTCCGGTGTGACGGCGCCGACCATCCCGACATCGGCGCGATCGCGGTTGACGAGTCGCTGTCTCGGGTCGGCCGCGTCGTCGACGTGTTCGGTCCCGTCGACCGGCCGTACGTGGCTGTCACGCCGGCCGAGGGCGTCCGCGCGGCGTCGCTGGTGGGTGAGCGTCTCTACGCGAAGTGAGCCCGTGAGTCGTCGCCCACGACTCCGAAACACAATCCCCATAGTGGGCCGGTCGTAACGTCGGGGTATGCGAAGACGCGTCGCCGCCGGCGTCGGGTTCGCCGCCCTCCTCTTTGTCCTCGTCCAGCTCGGCGCGTTGGCGCTCGTGCCGACCTTCTACGCGGAGGGGTACCAGACGGTCGAAGATCCCTCCGACCCCACCAACAGCCTGGTGTACATCGGTGCGATCCTGGTGGCGACCGCGGCGATGCTCGCGGCGTTCAAGTTCAACCTCCAGTGGGTCGTCCGCGGGTTCGTGGTGCTCGCGACCGCGTCGCTGTCGTGGTACGTCTTCTCGGTCTTTCTGCCGCCGCTGCCCGCAATCGGGGCGTCGGCCGCCGTCGCCGGTGCGCTCCTCGCATACCCGGAGTGGTACGTCATCGACACCGCGGGGGTGCTGATGGGCGCCGGCGCGGCGGGGCTGTTCGGGATCAGCTTCGGGCTGCTTCCGGCACTCGTGTTGCTCGTCGTACTCGCCGTCTACGACGCGATCTCCGTCTACGGTACGGAACATATGCTCGATCTCGCGGCGGGCGTGATGGAGTTGAACCTCCCGGTCGTGCTCGTGGTCCCGACGACGCTGTCGTACTCGCTCCGCGAGGCTGCCACCGATGTCGGCTCCGAGGACAGCGAGTCGGAGGCGGACGGACGCGGCGATGGCTCCGTCACCGACGGCGCGACCGAGCCACGAGACGGCGACGCTCCCGACGAGGAGATCCGCGATGCGTTCTTCATCGGGCTGGGCGACGCCGTGATCCCGACCGTGCTGGTCGCGAGCGCAGCATTCTTCCTCCCGTCGTCGCTCACGCCGTCTCTCGGCGTCCCCGGGCTCCCCGCGCTGACGCTCCCCGCGTTGACCGCGATGCTCGGGACGTTCGCGGGGCTGTTCACGCTCCTGTGGATGGTACTGAAAGGCCGACCTCACGCGGGGCTACCGCTCCTGAACGGCGGCGCGATCGGCGGCTACCTCGTCGGCGCGCTCGCCAGCGGCGTGCCGCTCCTGACGGCGCTCGGGCTGTGACCCTCCCGAAAGCTACTCGCTGTCCTCGTTTCCCTCGCGGATGTAGACTGCGGCACCCGTGTCGAAGTCAGCCATCGCGTCGGCGGAGAGCTCCGCGCGGCCGACTCCGAGCAGCGTGTCGTCCTCGAGCACGACCGCGACCTCGTCGCCGGGTCGGACCGCGGGGGCGACTTCGCGAACGAACTTCGCGAAGGCGTTCTTGCCGTCGCGGACGAACGGCTCGCTCTCGGACCCGACCACGACGCGGACAGCCGGAGGCTCGAAGGCCGTCTGGAGCCGCCGTCCGCCTTCGAGCCCCAGAGTGAACCGTCCGTCCGTCCCGTAAGAGACGATCCGACCCTCCGGGGCGACGACCTGCCGCGGCCGGCCACCAGTCGACCGGTGGAGAGTCAACTCCTCCTCGGTGCCGGGGGGGAACAGCGCCGCCCCCGCGCCGGCGCCGAACTGGTAATCTGCGACCGTCCGGAGTTCCTCGACGGTCGTCTCAGCGGCCGTGTCAGTCATACCGTGTCTATCGAGGCAGTCGATAAGAGCGACGCGGTTCGATGCCGCCTGTCGTGCGGGCGACCCCGGTTCGAGGTCGCCTCCGTCGCGAACGTCGAGGCGTTCCGTCCAGGTCGTCTCGTCGGAGGGCGTCCGTCCGCGTCGGCGGTCCCACCCCTTCGACCCCGTTCCGGTCGCTCGGTTCTGGTACCGTCGGCGACGATCACGTGACGGCGCTCGACACTCCGGAGCGTGGGGAGTCTCCACGCAGGTGTAGCCAACACCTACAGCAGGAACGTCTCCGTCCGCTCGGAGAGGTCGAGGAACGCGTCGGTGGCGTCGATCAGTTCCTCTGCGGTCGACTCTTTGAACGCCATTACCTCCACGCGCACGCCTTCGTGACGGAGGTGCGAACACAGCCGGGAGAAGTCGCCGTCGCCGGTACAGAGTACCACCGTGTCGACGTGATTCGCGAGCGTCACCGCGTCGAGGCTCATTCCAACGTCCCAGTCGGCCTTCTTCGAGCCGTCGCCGAAGGTCTTGATCTCCTTGATCTTCGGCTCGAAGCCGATGTCGACGAGGGCATCGAAGAAGCTCTCCTCCTCGGGGGAGTCCGCGCGGACCACGTATGCGATCGCACGTGTGAGTTCCCGGCCCGACACGCCCTTGTCTAAGAGCGCCGAGTAGTCGATGTTACGGGAGTAGAGGCTCTGGGCGGTGTGATACAGGTTCTGGGCGTCGGCGAGCATTGCGACCCGCTGTCCCGGATGGATTTCGGTCATACTGTCCTTGGGGACGGCTTCCTACATGAATGTCCGGTCCCACGCCGGGAGCGGTCGACCATCCGCCCCGCGGACAACCTCAGTCCTCGTCGGACTGGAGCTGCCGGGATAGCTCGGTGAGTTTGAGGTAGCTCGCCATCCCGAGTATCGTCGCCGGCCACAGACCGATGAACTGGCCACGTTGCTCGTCGCCGCGGACGTAGTAGTAGTAGAGTGCGAGCGCGATGGACCCGATAGCGGCCATCGCGGCGGGCCCAGGGCCGCTCTCGCCCAGTGTCTGTGATACGTCCTCCGTCTCCGTGGTTGCGTCGCTCATACGCGAGTTCGTGTCTGCAGCCATATCAATCAGGGCGATATTCACGATCTCCTGGGTGATTCGGAATCGAGTCACACGGCCGGGGGCGAGCGACCGTCGGCAGTTAGGCGCCGAGGCGTCGATCGGGACCACGCCGGTGCCCGCGGTCGGATCGGGTCGCGACCGACGAGTCGCGGCCGACTCCGGGCGGGTTGCGAAACGTATATGATTCCGGATAGCAATCGTACGGACGTGATACACGCCACGCCGTCCACGACGGTGTTGCCCCGCTCGGCAGCGGCACGTGGCGCTCTTTTCGACGGCAACAAACGCGCACGCTGACGCCCCGGGCGGGAGTGGCATTCCCGTCTGTGGCGACCCCCCGGCGGGCGCACAGCAGCGTACGACCGACAGACCCTACACAGACGGGGTCACAGTTTACGACACCAATGACACAACTCGACTTCACCGGCGTGTTCCCCGCGATGACCACGCCGTTCGCATCCGACGGACGCATCGACCACGAAACCCTCGCCGCCGACGCCAGACGCCTGGAGGACGCCGGCGTCGCGGGGCTCGTCCCCGCCGGTTCTACGGGCGAAAGCGCAACACTCACGCACGACGAACACATCGAGGTCGTCGAGACAGTCGTCGAGGCGGTCGACGACGTGCCCGTGATCGCGGGCTCGGGATCGAACTCGACACACGAGGCGGTGGACCTCTCACGACGGGCTGCCGGCGCCGGCGCCGACGCGCTCCTCCTCATCTCCCCGTACTACAACAAGCCCGAGCAGGCGGGCCTCTACGAACACTTCCGCGCGGTCGCTGACGCGATTGACCTCCCACAGATCGTCTACAACGTCCCGGGCCGGACCGGCCGAAACATCGAGCCGGAGACGGTCGCCGATCTCGCGACTCACGAGAACGTCCGGGCGTACAAGGCCGCCAGCGGCGACATCGCACAGATCTCCGAAGTCGTCGAGTACACCCGTGACCAGGACCTCGCGGTGCTTTCGGGCGACGACGCGCTCACGCTGCCGGTGTGTACGCTGGGCGGCCGCGGCGTGATCTCGGTCGCCGGCAACGTCGAACCCGAGCGGACCGTCGAACTCGTCGCCGCCGCCCTCGCGGGCGACCTCGAACGGGCGCGCGAGCTCCACTTCGAGCTGTCGCCGCTATTCCGCCAACTGTTCGCCGAGACCAATCCCATCCCGGTGAAGGCCGCGATGGCGGTCCGCGACCACGCGCCGGAGCGGCTCCGATCCCCGCTGACCGAGCTCTCTGCGGGCCCGCGCGAGGAGCTCGAGCGGATCCTCGCGGCGCTCGACGAGCGGTCGGAACCGGACACCGAAACCACGGAGGCGGCGTGATGGCCGGCGTCGCGATCACGGGTGCGAGCGGCCGGATGGGCGGCGAACTGATCGGCGCCGCCACCGACCGCGACGACGTCGAATTCGTGCTTGCGGTGAGCCGGACCCCCGAGGCCGTCCCGACCGGTGACGCTCCCGGCGCGGCCGACGCGGCCGTCGCCGACGCCGACCTCGGTGCCGCGCTCCGGGACCGTCCCATCGACGTCCTCGTCGACTTCACCGTACCCGACGCGAGCGTCGGCTACCTCGAGGCGGCCGCCGACGCCGGGGTCGCGGTCGTCGTCGGGACGACCGGGTACGACGAGCACGACCGGGCCGCGCTCGACGCCGTCGCCGAACAGGTACCGTTTCTGAAGGCCTCGAACTTCTCCCGGGGAGTCGCGGCGCTCCGGCGGGCGGTGCGGGCGGCCGTCCCCGCGCTCGACAGCTACGACGTCGAGGTCACCGAAACCCACCACAACGGCAAGCGCGACGCCCCCTCCGGAACCGCGCTGACGATCCTCGACGACGTCGAGGGCGCGCGCGGCGGCGACGCGGACACCGACCGCGTCCACGGTCGCGTGGGCGAGCAGCCACGGACCGGCGACGAGATCGGCGTCCACGCCCGTCGGGCCGGCGACGTCGCCGGCGAACACGAGATCCTGCTTGCGGGCAACAACGAGGTGCTGGAACTAACCCACCGCGCGGGATCGCGTGGGATCTTTGCCGCCGGCGCGCTCGACGCCGCGGCGTGGCTCGTCGGCCGCGATCCGGGACAGTACGACTTCGATGCCGTCTTGGACCCGGACGGCGACAACGAACCCAACGGAGAGACGACACGATGACGCTGGAATCCGACATCGAGAACCTGTGGCAGCGCTATCAGGACGACGAAGTCACCGACGCCGTCGGATCTGCGGCCCAGTCGACGCTGGACGCGTTTCTCGACGGGCTGGAGACCGGGGAGATCCGGGCGGCCGAGCAGGTCGGCGACACCGGCCCCGACGCGTGGGTGGTCAACGAGTGGGTCAAGCGCGGAATCCTCCTGAACTTCAGCCTCCGGGAGACCCAATCCCGTGAGTACGGCGGGGTCTCCTACCACGACGTCCTGCCGCTGCGGTCGACAACCGACCTGGGCGGCCGCGGCACCAGAAACACCCCCGACGGAACCGCGATCCGCCGCGGTGCGTACCTCGGCTCAGACTGCATTATGATGTCGCCCTCGTTCGTCAACATCGGCGCGCACGTGGGCGACGGCACCCTGGTTGACTCGTGTGATACCGTCGGTTCCTGCGCTCAACTCGGCGAGAACGTGAAGCTCGGCGCGAACACCCTGATCGGCGGTGTGCTGGAGCCGGTCGAAGACGCGCCGGTGATCATCGAAGACGGGGTGTCGCTCGGAGCGGGCTGCCGCGTCACCTCCGGGTTCCACGTGGGCGAGAACACCGTTGTCGGCGAGAACACGCTTCTCACGCCGCGGATCCCGGTGTACGATCTCGTGACCGACAACGTCGTCTACGGCCACCTGCCCGCGAACCGCCGGGCGTTCACCCGGTACGTGGAGTCGTCGCTCAGCGATCACGACCTCTTCGAGTCCGGCGCGTACAAGCCCGCGGTCGTCGCACTGGACATCGAAGACGACACCCTCGACAACACCCGACGCGAGGAGGCGCTTCGGGAATGACCGAGTCCGGCGACGGCGGCCCGGCAGTACGCCGCCTCGCCGAGTGGGACGCGGCGGACCTCCGCGCGCTCGTCACGGAGTACGACACCCCGCTGTACGTGATCGACCGCGACCGGGTCGCGGAGAACTGCACGCGGCTCCTAGAGGCGTTCCCGGACGCCGACGTGAGCTATGCGGTGAAAGCCCACACCGGCCAGCTCGTCCTCCGAACGGTCAGGCAGGCGGGACTCGACGCCGAGTGCGCCTCCGCGGGGGAAGTCGAACGCGCCTTCGACGCCGGATTCACCGGGGATCGGATCCGGTATACCGCAGTCAATCCCCCCGGCCGCGACCTCGACAGGGTTGTCGAGCGGTGGCGGGAGCATCCGGAGTTGACGATCACCGTCGGCGCGGCCGACACGGTCGACCGGCTCCGGGCCCGCGGGTTCGACGGTCGGCTTTGCGTCCGCGCGAACCCCGGGGTGGGCGCGGGCCACCACGAGAAGGTACAGACCGGGGCGAACGCCAAGTTCGGGATTCCGATCGAGCGGGTGCCCGACCTCGCGGCGTCGTGGGACGCGGAGTTCGACCTCGTTGGCGTCCACGCGCACGCCGGAAGCGGGATCACCGGCGACGACCTCGCCGCACACCGGGAGTTGGTGTCGCGGATGGGCGAGCTGACCCGCGAGATCGAGTCGCGGGTCGGCTCACTCGAGTTCGTCGACGTCGGCGGCGGGTTCGGCGTGCCGTATCGGGCGGACGAGCCGCCGCTGGATCTCGAGGCGGTCGCGGTGGCGACGCGTGAGGCCCTCGGCGACGTCGACGCGTTGCTGTCGGTCGAACCCGGCCGCTACGTCGTCGCGGACGCCGGCGTGCTCTTGACGCGGGTCAACACCGTCAAGCAGGCGCGCGACGCCACCGTGGTCGGCGTCGACGCGGGGATGACCACGTTGCTCCGGCCCGCTATGTACGACGCCTACCACGCGATCCGGAACCTCTCGGTCGCTGATGCGGGCGCGGACGATCGCGAGACCACCCCCGTCACCGTAGCGGGACCTATATGTGAGTCCGCGGACGTACTGTGTGAACAGAGACCGCTGTCGCGGCCCGAGCGGGGAGAGATTCTCGCCGTCGGGAACGCGGGAGCGTACGGATACGAGATGTCGAACACCTACAACTCCCGGCCGCGACCCACCGAGGTCGCGCGATCGGGCACGACCGTCCGGCTCGCCCGGCGACGGGAAACGATTCCGGACCTCACGGAGCTGGAACGATGACTGTGCTGCACCACCAGGTACCGGTCGAGAAGTATCACGGCACCGGTAACGACTTCATCGTCGTTGACGCGACCGAATCCATCCCCGACCGGCCGGCGTTCGCGACGACCTACTGCGACCGCGAGACCGGCGTGGCCCACCCGGACTCGCCGCGAGTCGGCGCGGACGGCGTGCTCTTTCTCTCCTTGGAGACCCGCTACTCGCCGCCCCGAGTAGTAATGACGCTGGTTCAGCCGGACGGCTCGATCGCCGCGATGTGCGGCAACGGCGCGCGGGTCGCCGCCGCGTGGGCCGCCGAACGCACCGGCGCGACGGAACTGATGATCGACACGCCAGCGGGAACGCGCCGCGCGTCGATCAGCGGCGGCGACGTCACAATCGAGATGGGCGTGCCAGCGTTCGCGCCGCAGACGGTGCCGCTGTCTCGCAACGCCGAACTCGTCGAGGCGCCCGTCGAGGGACTGACCGTGACCGCGGTGAGCACCGGAGTGCCCCACGCCGTCGCCCTGGTTGACGACGTCGACGCGGTCGATCTTGAGGCCGTCGCGCCCGCGATCCGGTACGCCGACGTCTTCCCGGAGGGCGCAAACGTCACAGTCGCGTCGCGGGTCGAGTCCGACGCCGCGCCCCGGTTCCGCCAGCGGACCTACGAGCGGGGCGTCGAAGGCGAGACGCGCTCCTGCGGCACCGGCGCGGTCGCGGTCGCGGCGGTCGCAAAGCGACTCGGCCGTCTCGACGGCCACGACGCGGTGACCGTCACCCCGCCGGGTGGCGACCTCCGGATCACGGTGCCCGACGACGGTCCGGCGACCCTCGCCGGCCCCGCAGAGCGGGAGTTCGTCGGCGAACTCGAAACCGTCGTTCGGTCGGCGTAGATGGCCCACGACTCAAACGCGGGCGCTCCGCCCACCGGCTTCGACCCGATCGACTTCCTGGAACGAGCCGTCCCCGCGGCCTCGAACGAGGACGTCGCCGAGATGCGCGACCTCCTGGTCGCGACGATTGAGGCCCGCGGAATCGACGCGCGCGTCGACGACGCCGGCAACACGCTGGCGTCGAAGGGCGCGGCCGCGGGCGACGCGGCGACGCACCTCGTGTTCAACACTCACATCGACACCGTCTCCCCGCACGTCCCGTTCTCGCGAGAGCGGGGCGACGACGGGACCGACCGGATCCGAGGGCGAGGGTCCTGCGACGCCAAGGGGCCGCTGTCGGCACTGCTTGCGGCCTTTTTCGCGGTCGACCCACACGAAGACGCCCGGGTCACGATCGCGGTCACGCCCGACGAGGAGGTGCTCTCCACCGGCGCGGCAGCGCTCGATCTCGACGCCGACCTGTACGTCGTCGGCGAACCGACCGGACTCGACGTCTGCCCCGCAGCGAAGGGTCGGTTCCAGGGCACGCTGACGCTGTCGGGGACCGCGGCCCACGCCGCGGCACCGGCCTCGGGCGCGAACGCGGTCGCGGGACTGGAAGGCGCCCTCGACGCCATCCGGCGGTTCGACGCGGACCGCGATCCCCACCCGCAGTTGGGGGCGCCGACGCTCACGCCCACGACTGTGACCAGCGGCGAAGCCACAAACCAGGTCCCGGCGCGGTGTGCGGTGGTACTGGACCGCCGGAGCGTGCCGCCGGAGACCGCCGAGGGGTTCCGGTCTGAACTGACCGCGGCCGTCCGCGCGGCGGTCCCCGACGACCTCGGAGTGGAGTTCACGCTGACCGACCGGCCGACGCCGTTTCTGGCGGCGTTCGCCACCCGCGCGGATCACGAACTCGTCCGGACGCTCGCCACCGCAGCCCAGCGGGCCGGCGGGTCGGGAGCGGTTCGGCCTTTCACCGCCGCGACGGAGGCGTCGTACTTCGCGCCTGCACCGGTGGTCGTGTTCGGCCCGGGCGTGCTCGCCGACGACGCGGGGGCAGTCGCTCACGCCGACCGCGAGTACGTCACGATCGCGGACGTCCGCCGCGCCGCGGACGCGCTGACGGACGCGACACGGCGGCTGGTCGGGTGATCGGGAGGGCGACGACCCGGTATCGACGGATCGGACCGGCTCAAGCGGCGACTTGAGCTTTCCTCGCCTACTTGTCCGCCCCAGGCGTCCCGCCGCGTGGAATGACGCGAAGCCCTCCACCGGACGGATCGGACCGACCCCGTTGTACCGAGTTCCATCTCCCAGACCCGCGACGGATCGCTGCCGTCGCGCTGGCGGCGTTGTCGATGGCCTTGACCGTCGTCGCGCCGGCTACAGCCCAGTCCGACACCGACGCCTTCAGCATCGGCGCCGAGTCGGCTCCCTCGACCGCGGAGGTAACGCTGATCGGCACGACGACGCTCGACCCTGGAGCCGAACTCCTGGTCCGGGTCTAGTCGACCGATGAGACCGAGCTGGCGTTCCTCCGATCGTCGACGGCCACCGCCAGCCCGGCAGCAGCGACCCGCTGATCCGTAACGGCCATACGCGCCGGCCGCGTCGGTCGCGGTATGTACGAGGCGGTTTACGCCCACCCGGACGGCGAGAGCACGGCGGCTCGGTTCGCGGAGACGGCCGACCGGTGCGGGTACGACGGCGTAGTCGTCCGCGCGGTCGACGCCGCCCCCGACTACGAGCGGCTTCGGGCGTCGGTGCCGGGAGACCTCGTCGACGCCGCCGAGGTGGTCGCCCCCGACCCACAACACGCCAGCGGCGCGGTGGGGAACGCCCGCACCGAGCGGACCGTGGTGTGCGTCCGCGGTGGGACCGACGCGTTGAATCGCTTCGCGGTCGAGCAGCCCCGTGTCGACGTACTCACTCGCCCGTTCGTGGGCAGTGAGGCAGGCAGAGACGACGGCGACGTCAATCACATCCTCGCAAAGGCCGCACGCGACAACGCCGTCCACATCGAGGTGAACCTGGGGCCGGCGCTCCGCGGTCACGGCGGCGGCCGCGTCCGCCACCTCCAGAAGCTCCGACGGCTGAAGCGGCTCCTCGACCACTACGACGCCCCTTACGTCGTGAGCGCCACCGCCCGGTCGCATCTCCGGCTTCGGGCCCCGCGGGAGGTGGCGGCGGTGGGCGAGGAGATCGGTCTCGGCGCGGAGTGGACCCGTCGCGGCCTCGTTGCGTGGGGCGACCTCGTGGCGCGGAACCGGACGCGGCTGTCCGAGTCGTTCATTGCCCCCGGCGTCAAACGTGGCCGGTATGAAGAAACCGATTGAGGATCACGCCGAGCGGTTCTCCGACGCCGCAGCCTCGTACGACGACGATCAGGATTCAACGGAGTATCTGGCGTGTGCGGATCTGGTGGTCGAACACGCCGCCCCCGATGCCGACGACGTCGTACTCGACCTCGGAACGGGGACCGGCGCGATCGCGATCGCGATCGCCCCATCAGCGGGCCGGGTCGTCGGCCGCGACATCAGCGCCGGAATGCTCGCGGAGGCCCGGTCGAAAGCCGCCGAGGCGGGGATCGACAACGTCGAGTTCGGCGAGGGGCGGTTCCGCGACCCCGACTACGATGGTCAAGTCGATATTGTGACCTCGAACTTCGCGATGCACCACCTCTCGGACGACGAGAAGCGCGATGCAATCAGAGTGATCGCGGACCTGAATCCGCGGCGGTTCGTCCTCGGAGACGTGATGTTCTTCGGAGAACCCGACCCCGCAGAGCCGTTTTACGACCCCGAGGTCGACGACCCCGCAACGGTCGGGACGCTCGTCGACGCACTGACCGACGAGGGGTTCGCGCTGGTCGCAGTCGAGCGCGTCCACGAGCAGGTCGGCGTGCTGGTGGCCGAGCGGTTCGGCGACGCTAGCGAGCGCGTCAGCGTCGGAGACGGCTCAAAAGGCGAGGGCGTCGACGGCGCAGGACCCGACAAGGACCAGCACGCCGGCGGTGGGGCGTGAAACACCTCCCCAAGCATCTCCGGCCCCGGTGGCGGTATCTGGCCGTGGGGATCGAGGCCTGGCCCGACGCGCCGCTCGACCGCGCGGCGTTTCAGCGGGCGCTTTGGTACGCCGCCCAGGACCTCTACGGCGACGTCGGAAGCGCCGAGGCCGACCTGACGGTACTCGAGTTTGCTCTCGCCGACGGGGACGGCGAGGCGATCGTCCGGACCCACCGCGGCACGGAACAGCGGGCCCGGGCTGCCGTCGCGTGTCTGGCGACCGTCGACGGTCACCCTGTCGGGGTGTGCGTCCGCGGCATATCGGGAACGATGCGGGCCTGTGAGGAAAGGTATTTGAACGGCCGGACCGGAAATGGTGGACAGAGAGACGTCGTGTTCGAGAACGAATCCCGCCCTGCCGTCGTCCGCGAGACGTGCGTTGATGTCGACGTCGGGGACGGGTTCGTGGGCGCGACGCGGCTCGATCTTGAGTGATACTATGCAGGGACAAGCCCAACAGCAGGCATACGACCGTGGAATCACGATCTTCTCGCCAGACGGTCGTCTCTACCAGGTGGAGTACGCCCGCGAGGCGGTCAAACGCGGCACCGCAAGCGTCGGCGTCCGGACCTCCGAGGGAGTCGTCCTCGCGGCCGACAAGCGGTCGCGCTCTCCCCTGATGGAGCCGACGAGCGTCGAGAAGATCCACAAGGCAGACGACCACGCTGGAATCGCCTCGGCGGGCCACGTCGCAGACGCCCGCCAGCTCATCGACTTCGCGCGGCGGCAGGCACAGGTCAACCGCCTGCGATACGGTGAGCCCGTCGGCGTCGAGACGCTCACGAAGAACATCACCGACCACATCCAGCAGTACACCCAGGTCGGCGGCGCGCGCCCGTTCGGCGTGGCGCTACTCGTGGGTGGTGTGGAGAACGGCGAACCGCGGCTCTACGAAACGGATCCGTCCGGTACCCCCTACGAATGGAAGGCCGTCTCGATCGGGGCCGACCGCAGCGACATCCAAGAGCACCTAGAGGAGAACTACGACGAGGACTTGAGCCTCAACGACGGCGTCGGGTTGGCACTCCAAGCGATCGCATCGGCGAACGACGACGAACTCGAGTCCGAGGGCGTCGACGTGGCGACCATCGGAGCCGACTCGGCGTCGTTCGTCGAACTCGACAACAGCGAGATCGCCGAGTACATCGCCGAGAACGACCTCGAACCGACAGAAGACGACGCGGACGGCGAAGACGGCGAAGACGCGGACGCCGACGAGTGAATCTCCGGCTCTGTGGGAGCTGAGCCTTCGGACCCGTCCCCGGACGAAACGGCTGGCCGATCATCCACAGTTCTCCCGAAAACGACCGTGCCGGTGGCGGGCTCGGCGCCGGTCGACGCTACTCCTCGTAGGCCAGATTCATGAGCCACTGGGAGAACGCGTCGCTGTTGTGATTGACTTCCTCCTCTCCGATGAACGGAGACAGCAAGTCACCAGCCATCAGCAGCCCGAACTCGAGGTCGCGGGCCGCCGGCTCCAGGTGGTAGGTGTTGTGGCCGCTGTAGACGGTCTCTTCGCGTTCGATGAGCCCCTGGGCGGCCAGCGACTCCGCGATCCGGCTCCCCTTCCGCGAGGAGATGTCCAGCTCCTTCCAGAAGTCGCTCTGGTGGATCCCACCCGTCTCCCGGATGAGCTCCAGTCCTTCGCGTTCGTCCTCCGAGAGGTCGGCCTCAGCGGCGCTCGCACTCATACACGTACGTGGCTTACCGAGTCGCTTAAAGTTGGCCTTCGACCCGACGGAACACCGTCTCACACGGCGGTCCGTCGGCGAACCGGACGTCGGCGCTGCCGTCGGCAAACAGTGTGAACAGCGACGACGACCGGGTACCGAACCCGCGGTCGGGCTCGTGAACGCAGACGCCGTAGTCGTGGTCCCCCAAGGCGTCGGCCGCGCGGGACCGCCACGCCGACACCGATTCGGCCGGTCCGAGCCGCAGCGCGTCGCGGAGTCGCGTCGCGGTGCTCGCCTGCTCGGCCCCGCGGTCGGGGTCCCGTTCGGGCTCGAAATACTCCCCGTCGATACCCACGTTGACGACCACGTGGACGCCCGGGTCGAGTCTCCGGACGCGGCGGTCGCCGTCCCACTCAAAATACAATGCGGTCGGGTTGCCGGGCGTGGTGTCGCCGCCCCGCTCGGCCACGACTAAGTTGAACCCGTCGTAGGTGTGGGTCGCGAGCGCATCGTCGACCACCGCGCGGGCCTCGTGGGCGGATGCCGCGTCGAGCACGTCGCGGACCAACAGTCCGCGGGAGCGCTCTCCTCCTCCGGGGACGTCGACCCACCGGTTCGTGATCGCGGCGAACACGCCGTGCTCGTTGTAGCCGATCCAGGTCCCACCGGCCTCGGCGTCTTGCGGCGCGAGGATAGACGGGTCGCCCGCCTCGACGCCGGGCGGCTCCGACGGTCGACCCAGTCGTTCGTCGCGGTTCGCGGCGACGACGACCGGGGCGTCGTCGAAGACGCGCCACCCGAGTATCAGCGTGCACATACTCGTGAGTACACCGGCGGCATCAATACGCTGTCGACGGGCGCAGACCGGTCCGACGGGAGGCCTGCAGCGCCCCCGACCCGCGGTGGGTTCGACTCCGACTCCGTTTCCGACAGGGGACGTTTCAAATAGATACTGCACGAAAACGGAGCCGGGATGTACGATCGCATTCTCCTCCCGACGGACGGCAGCGACGGCACGGAACAGGCGTTAGACCACGCAGTCGAGATTGCTGAGGGGCGCGATGCGACCATCCACGCCCTCTCGGTGGTCGACCGGCGGCTCTACCTCGCGGCCGACGAGGAGCAGAAGCCACAACTGAAGTCGTCGTTACAGGCCGACGCGCAGGCCGCAGTAGAGCGCGTCGCAGACGGGGCCGCGGCGGCGGGCGTCGATTGCACCACCGCCGTCCGCGACGGCGTCCCTTACCGCGTCATCCTCGAGTACGCCGCGGCGACGCCGGTCGACCTCGTCGTGATGGGGACACACGGCCGGTCGGGACGCGACAAACTCGCGAACCTCGGCAGCGTGACCGAGCGGGTCGTCGAGAACGCCGACACCCCGGTCCTCGTGGTGCGCATCGACGAGGGGGCGTAGGCAGTCGCGCGTCGGGCAGCGGATGCGGCCGCTCAGACTCCGTACCGGTCGTCGCGCTCGACGACCTCGTACCCCTGTGCCGCGAGCGCCGTGTCGCGGTACCGACCGGCGACGAGCCGCTGTGGAACGCGGCGTAGTCCGAAGCGACGGTCGGCTTCGTAGTCGTACTCGACGACCGTCCGGCCGTCTCCCGGGGAGATCCGGACCACGTACGTCGACCACGGCTGGCCGTTCGCGGCGACCTCCAGTTCGACGATTCGCTCGCCGTCGGCGGCGTCCGTCCGCGCGTGCACCGTCATCTCGACCGACCGGAGCCCGAACAGATATCCGATCTCGTAGGTGACCGCGTCGGCGCCCACCGAGACGGCGTCGGCGATCCCCCACTGGAACGCCAAGACCGGCGGTTTCGGGCCGGTGAACGCGTCGACGACCGCCTCGGGGGGCTCGTCAGTTTCGAGCCGGACGGTTCCCCCGACATCGAGGAGCGGCGCCCGGACGACGACGACCAGCACGGCGGCGACGACGACCGCCGGCAGGAGTGACGTCGTCACGTACGCCGCGAGAAACGCGAGCATAACGACGGCGGCGACGAGCGCGCTCAACGGCCGTTCGTATCTGCGATACCGGCTCGCGACGGCACGTGCGCCTCGCGACCGGTCAGTCTCGTGGGTGGAGGGCATCAGGACTGAACCTGTTCGGTCAGCGACGTATGTTTGTCGGAACAGTCCGGCGGCGACGACCGACATTATCATATCCGTCGCCCGCAGAATCCCATCCGATGAATCTGGACGAGTACGTCGACCTCGAACGCAACGAGCGGGCGGAGCGTCGGCGACTCGCCGAGGCGAAGTCCTACGACATTCTGGATCACCTCGAGACGTTTCAGGACCGCTTCGAGGAGACAGTTCAGGGCGACTCGCTGTACGGCGGCGTCTCGCCGTCGATCTTCGTCGGCACCTCGAACTACCCGCGCGTGTCGACGGGCGTGCTCTCGCCGGTCGGGCACGACGACGACGCCGCACAGTTCGAAACCTCCGGCGCGTGGTACGACGAGGGGGTGTCGATTGCCGACGTGTTCGCCCGACGCACCTCGCTGCTCAACTCCACCCGACCACAGGAGGTGACAAGCGTCGCCGACTCCTGGAACGGCTTCTTGGGCACCCAACGCGAGGTCGCGATCGCCGACCGCCCGGTGACCGTCGAGATCGGGCTCGACGAGCGCCCGGACGTCGACTTGGACGTCGGCGTCGAGGACGTGGCCACTCCCGTCGGGCCGCGGGCCCGGGCTACCTCCGCGGAACTCGCCGAGAACCCGCACGTTCCTCGCCCCGTCGAGAAGACGCTCGAAGACGACGATTGGAACGCCGAGGGGGCGATCACCTATCTCTACCGCCGCGGGTTCGACGTCTACGATATCAACACGATCCTGTCGGCGGGCGCGCTGGGACAGACTGACCAGCGCCGGTTGGTCCCCACCCGGTGGTCGATCACCGCCGTCGACGACACCGTCGGGAAATACCTCCGCGGGCGGATCCGCACCAACCCGGGGATCGACGGGGTGGAGGTCCACAGAAACGAGTTCCTCGGCAACGCCTTTTGGGTCCTGCTTGCGCCCGGCGAGTGGGAGTACGAGCTGGTTGAGCTCAAAGCGCCCGGCAGCGTCTGGAACCCCGACCCCGAGGCCGGGATGTATCTTGCCGCCGACCGGGAGGGCTCGGAGGGCCGGACCGGCTACGTCGATGAGACAGCCGGGGCGTACCACGCCGCCCGCCTGGGCGTCCTCGAACACCTCGCGGAGCGCGACCGGCAGGCCAAAGCGCTCGTGATCCGGCACGTCTCCGACGACTACTGGGGCCCCGTCGGGGTCTGGCAGGTCCGGGAGGCCGTCCGGGACGCCTTCGATACCGACACGTACGGCACCGCTGAGACGTTCGACGCGGCGCTCCGCGGGGTCACGGAGCGCCTCCCGGTGTCGTTGGCGACGCTTCGGCGGAAGTCGACGATGGCAGCGGGGTTACAGACGACGTTCGGCGACTTCGGGTGACCGCCGAGACGATCCGCCCGGGCCGGTCCGCGCCGGGCGCCGCCGCAGAAGCGGGCGGTACTACTTTATTCATCGCCCGCGACGTTCCGGCGGAGGTCTCACGGTGGAAATCTCAGATAAACTCCTGTGTCTGTTCAACGCGGATGTTCGCGACGAGGACGACCGGTACGTCGTCGAAATACCGAAACGCGAGGTCGAGACGGGGGCGATCGATCCCGGCGAGACGTACCGTGTCGCTCTCATCTCCCGTGCGGTCGAATCGACGTCGGAATCCAGCGACTCCGGAGGACCGACCTCGGAACCGCAGCCCCCGGTCGAGCCGGGCGAACTCCGATACGTCGAGATCGAAGACATCGGCAAGCAGGGCGACGGCATCGCCCGCGTCGAGCGGGGCTACGTCATCATCGTCCCCGATACCGAGATCGGCGATCGTGTCAAGATCGAGGTCACCGAGGTCAAATCCAACTTCGCGGTGGGTGAAGTGATCGAAGAGGAAGTGTAGGGCTATTTCGCGTTCGGTCGCTCGTTGCGCGGATATCTACCGACGAACGCGGTGAAGTCCACCTCGGGGCTCGGGACCGCACTGGGGGTCTCGTAGGGGCGGTTGACCACGATGTTGCCGGCGGTGCTGTCGCCGATCCCCGGGATCGCGGTGAGTTCGGCCATCGACGCGGCGTTGGGATCCAGCGGGTACGGGACGGCGGTGACCGACCGGTAGCCGTGGTCGACCACCGCGACGTCGATCGCCCGACCCAAGTCGCGCTCCCCCGGGATCCCGACTAAAAGCGGGTAGGTCCCCAGCTGTCGGCCGAACGTCCGGCCGTCCTGGTGGTACTCCAGGTGGACGTTCGGAAGCACCGTCCCGACGGGCGCCAGCCGACGCAACATCGGTTGGTCGATCTCCTCGCGGACCTCGCGTTTGTACTGCTTGAACCGCTTTTTGTGGTCGATCGCGATGTCCGCGCCCGCCTCGGACATCTCGGTTCCCTCGAACGCCATCACCTGCCGGATGTTGATTCGGCGGAGCATCAGCCCCGCGTCGTAGACGCGCTGGAGGAACTGTTTGTTGTACTCGAAGGTCTCGGCGCGCTCGCCGTTGAGCCCGTGAAGGAGGTTGATGCCCGGAAGCAGTTTCGGGAGCCGGGTCGTGGCGTCGCTCGCGGTGGAGGCGCGCGGCGCCGCGCCGTCCCCGCGTGGCGCGTCTGCGGGGTCTTCGCCCGGCCGCCACCCCGCCTCCTCGTTGACGATCCGAATCGCTTCAAAACACTCGTCGGCGGTGACGTTGAGGTGGTTCTGTTCTTGAACCACTGGGTCCGCCGACTCGAGGCCGAACGCCGCGGTGTCGCCGGGGGTGTTGTACTCGGCGATGATCCGGATCCCCGCTCTCGATTTCTCGGGCCAGTTCACGACCGTGATGGGGTTCATATTGTCGAGGTGAAGCGTCTCGAGGTCCGGAGCGACCTCGCGGATCCCACGGTACAGCCGGCGGAGGGCGTCGGGGTTCGGTGCCTCGCCGTCGCCGCCGTACGCCAGGATGTCGGCCTGCCGCCCCAGCCTGAAGTGTCGGACGCCCCGATCGGAGAGCGCGTCGACCTCGTCGACCACGGACTCCGGGGGGCGGAAGTCGGGGTCGCCGTACATCGGCTCCGTGCAGAACGAACACCGGTAGGCACACCCCCGGGAGGTTTCGAGTTCGCAGATCAGGTAGTCGGGGTGGTTGGGGTGATGTTCAACCACGAACGCGCCGCGCTCGGCCCACCGGTCGAGTTCGTCGACGTCGCGGTAGCGGTTCTCGAACCCCTCCAGGCCACTGTCGACCAGGTCGTACGCCGCGGCCTCGACGTCGCCCATCGCGAGGAAGTCGTAGTCGAGGTCCTGCCGCTCCATCTCTTGGGCACCGGCGTTCTCCTCGCCGACCCCGAACCGGATGGGGCCGCCCATCACGGAGACGCCTTCGGCGACCCACGCGAGCTCGCGCACCTCGTCGGGCTCGGCCGGCGTGCCCCCGACGTAGCTCCCGGGGACGGTCATCCCGCCGATGTAGACGAACAGGTCGGCGTCGGCGACGTCGGCCCACTTGTTTCGGTCCTCGCGGAGTTCGTCGATGGTGTGGTAGGTGACGTTTCCCTCGGGGACGCCGGCGTCAACGATGGCTCCGGCCGTGAATCGGGGGTACGTGGAGATGTACGGCGGCACGCCGAAATGCGCCGGCTCGTCGACGTAGCCGTCGACGAGCGTCACGGAGAGATCGGCCGGGTCGGTCATATCCGAACGGACACGGGCGAGGGGTAAAACGCTCACCCTCTGCGGTCGCCGCCGGCGTGCACCCCGGCACTCGGTCCGAACCACAACACCGGTTACCCGCCGGGCCCTTCGGCGCAGTATGTGTGACGACGCCCGCCCGGGCGACGGCGACGACACTGCCGACGGTGCCGGTACTGCGGCCGACGCCCACGTCACGATTCGTCCCGTCCGCACCGGGGACGCGGCCGCCGTTCGCGACCTCTACGCGCCGTTCGTCCGGGACTCTCCGGTGACGTTCCGAACCGAAGTGCCCTCGGTCGACGAAGTGGCCGAGGAGATCAGCGAGACGCGGGCCGGAGACGAGTATCCGTGGTACGTTGCGACTGCCGACTCCGGCGCTCAAGAGGTCGTCGGCTACGCGTACGCCAGCCGCCTCCGCGACCGGGCGGCCTACCAATGGGCGGCCGAGACCTCCGTCTACGTCGCCCCCGATAGCCACCGCAGGAGGGTGGGGAGCCGGCTCTACGACCGGTTGCTCGGGACGCTCCGCCGGCAGGGATACTGTTCGGCGTACGCCGCGGTCGCGCTCCCGAACCCCGAGAGCGTGGCGTTCCACGAGAACTGGGGGTTCGATCGCGTCGGTACCTTCCCGGCGTCGGGGTTCAAACTCGGTGAGTGGCACGACGTGGCGTGGTACCACCGCCGGCTCCGCGATCCGGACGGGGAGCCGGCCGCCCCGAAGCCGGTGTCGGCAGTCGCAGACCACGACCGCAACTGATCGGAGCCGCCCGTACCCGTGCGCGGAGTCGCCACGTTCAAGCGCGCTCCCCGAGTTGCACCCACAAGATGACACGGAGCGTCTGGCTGAAAGCCGACGATACGGTCGGCGACTGGGAGGCACGGAAGCGACGGATCACAGCGGGGCTCGAAGCAGGGGTCGATTGGGTGCTCGTCGACGAGGCGGACGTCGGGCGCGTCCGGGACCTCGGCGACGTCTCGGTCGCGGCGTTCCGCACGAACGACGACACGGCGCTTATCGACGACGTGGGCGAGGTCGACAGCGAGGCCGGGGGCGACGGCCCGGTGAGCGCCGAGGACCTCGGCAGCGACGCCGGCGCGGTCCCAGAGACGTACGTCGTGGGCAAACGCGGCGAGGGCGACGGAACCGTCGACCTCCCCACGGACTTCTCGGGGTCGGCGGACCTCACCACACTCCGGCGGCAGGACGACAGAGCCCAGGGCGCGTACGTCCGAATCCTCTCCGAAGAGTACGAGGCGTTCGCCGAGGAGGCCGCCGTCGAGGCCGGCTACACCATCGTGATCGGCGAGGACTGGACGATCATTCCCTTAGAGAACCTCATCGCCCGGATCGGCGAGGAGACTGACCTGATCGCGGGCGTCTCCTCGGCGGAGGAGGCCCAGACCGCGTTCGAGACCCTGGAGATCGGCACCGACGGCGTACTGCTCGACTCCGACGACCCCGACGAGATCAGGCGGACCGTCGAGGTGCGGGACAACGCCGAGCGGGAGACGCTCGACCTCCAGTGGGCAACCGTGACCGACGTCGAGCGGGCGGGGATGGCGGACCGCGTCTGCGTCGACACCGGGAGCCTGATGGAGCACGACGAGGGGATGCTTGTCGGGAGTATGAGCCGCGGCCTCTTCTTCGTTCACGCCGAGACCGCGGAATCGCCGTACGTCGCCTCCCGACCGTTCCGGGTGAACGCCGGCGCGGTCCACGCCTACGCCCGGACGCCCGGCGGCGGAACCACCTACCTCTCGGAACTGGGAAGCGGCGACGAGGTCCAGGTCGTCGACAGCGATGGCGAGACCCGGGAGGCGGTGGTCGGCCGCGTGAAGATCGAGAAGCGGCCGATGTTCCGGGTTCAAGCCGAGATCGATGGCGACCGCGTGGAGACGCTGCTTCAGAACGCCGAGACGATCAAGGTCCACACGCGTGACGGACGCACCGCGATAACGGATCTTGAGGCCGGCGACGACGTGCTGCTGTTCTACGAGCAGACCGCACGCCACTTCGGCGAGGCCGTCGAGGAGAGCATCATCGAGAAGTAGCGGTCACGCCACCCCGTCGTTCAGTTGTCCGCCGAGCGCTCGTCGGTTTCGGCGTCGGGGTCGACCCACTCCAGTTCGACCGTACACCACGGACAGAACCCGAGGTCGCGGTCGAGTTCCTTTCGGCAGGACGGACACGCCGGTTCGTCGCCGGTCGCAGCCGGCGGGGCGGTGGCGAGCCGGTGGGCGTCGAGCGTGCTCAGGAGTAACAGCGCGAAGACCGGCCAGATGACGACGCTGGGGAGCGACGAGGGCTCGATCGCTGCAATCGCCCCGGGATCGCCGAGCCCGTTCGGGAAGACGAATACGGCCAGCAGGGCGGCTGTCGCCCCGACGACGACCACAAACCACGCCACGGCACGCCGCCACCGCCGGAGATAGAGGTGCCCGATTCCGGCAATCCCGACTGTGGCGCCGAGAACGGCGGCGAGCGTCGCAACCACCGCGCGTCTGCTCGGTCGGTTCATATTTCGGCCGGACGCGACCCGCGTGGTTAAACGTGCGGAAAACGCTCGACGTTATACGAAAACCTATATATACATAGATACATAAGATAAATTATAATAATTAGATTTGAAAACTTTGATTCTGATACTCTTTGAAGACGGTTTGAGCGTATTTGTAAGATATATATGGAATATAGATTTATGACAATCATATTATATAACAATATTAAATACTGTATATCGCTTTGTTGTTTTCGGGATACGGCGACGACTTCGGTCGACGACGGCCGGTGGGGTCGATAGTCGGGAGCCCGTGGCGCCGGATCGGGTCAACCACGACCGTCGATCGACATCACTCCTTTGATGATTTTGGGATCCGTCACACGGTCGAAGGCCGTGTCGACCTCCGAAAGCGGGGACTCAAAGTCGACGATGCCTTCGACATCGACGACACTGTCGGCGAGGAGGTTGATAGCCGTCGAGTACGTGTTGTGGTACCGGAACGATCCGTGAACATCGATTTCGTCGTCGATCACGTCGAGGACGTTGATCGGGACCTCCGCCTCGTCTGCGAGCCCGACCAACACGACGGTCCCACCCCGTCTGACGGCGTCGAGCGTCGATTTGATCGAGGGTTCCGCGCCGGAACACTCGACAACGACGTCCGCCCCGATCCCGTCGGTGTACGCGTCGACTGCTGCTGTGAGGTCAGACTCGGCGACGTTTATCGCGCGGTCGGCGCCGCGCTGACGCGCGAATTCGAGTTTCTTCGGCACGATATCGGAGAGCAGGACGTCGGTCGCGCCGGCGGCACGCGCGGCTGCCGCCACCAACAGCCCGATCGGACCCGCACCGGCGACCAGTACCGTGTCGCCGGGTCCGATACCGCCCCGTTGGGTCGCATGGATCCCGACCGAGAGAGGTTCACATAGCGCCCCTTCGACGGTCGAGACACGCTCCGGGAGCGGATAACAGAGATCGGCCGGCCACGCAACGTACTCGGCGAAGGCGCCGTCGTGCGGCGGGGTCGCCATGAACTCCACCGACTCACACAGGTGGTACTCCCCGCGCTTGCAGTGGCTACACCGCCGACACGGCACACCGGGTTCGAGCGCGACACGGTCGCCCGGAGTGATACCGCTGACCGCATCGCCGATGTCGACGACCTCCCCGGCGCTCTCGTGGCCGAGAACGAGCGGACTCTCGACGACGTACTCGCCGATACGGCCGTGTTCGTAGTAGTGGATGTCGGATCCACAGATACCGACATCGCGGATAGCCACGAGGATGTCGTCGGGTCCCGGTTCGGGGCAAGCACGCTCGCGGAGCTCGAACACCCCAGGTTCGACTAGCACAGCGGTTTGCATACGCCCTATCACTCGATCGAACGATAAAAAACGCGGGTCGAAGCGCCGACACGGATCGTCCGTGGACGTCGGCGAGTTTTCCGGGACGTCGACTCGCCGGGTGGTCACCACTCCGCAACGCTGCCGTCCTCGTGGTGCCAGACCGGATTGTACCAGTTGACCTCCGCCTGTGCACGCTCGCGCACCCGCTCCTCGTCGACATCGATCCCCAAGCCTGGGCCGGTCGGCCGCTCGACGTATCCGTCGTCGAACGCGAAGGTCTGTGGGTCTTCGAGCAGCGCTAACCGCTCGCTGGACGCCGGGTCGTGAAGTTCCAGATCCTGCTCCTGCATCACGACGTTCTGTGCACAGAACCCGACTTGGAGGCTCGCAGCGAAGGCAACGGGCCCCAGCGGACAGTGTGGGATGACTGCAGTGTCGAACGATTCGGCCAGCGACGCGACCTTCCGGAGTTCGCTGATCCCGCCGACGTGGGTGACGTCCGGCTGGATGACCGACACTGAGTCGGCGACGAACAGCCGCTTGAAGTCGTACCGGGAGTAGAACCGCTCGCCGGTGGAGATCGGGATTGTGGTCCTCTCGGTAAAAGTCCCGAGCTGGTCGCTGTGTTCGGGAAGGAGCGGTTGATCGACGAACATCAGCCCGTAGGGTTCGAGCCGCCGGATGAGTTCGGCGGCCATCGGCTTCGAGATCCGACCGTGGAAGTCCACGCCGAGGAAGGCCTCGCTGCCAAGGGCGTCCCGGACGGCGGCGACCCGGTCGACGGCTCGCTCTACGACTGCCGGTGATTCGAGCGCCCGAAATTCCTGTGTGAGGTTGAGTTTGAACGCGCGGTATCCCTTGTCGTAATCTTCGCGTGCAGCAGCGGCGATATCGCCCGGAGAGCCGCCGCCGAGCCACTGGTAGACCAGTAACCGATCACGGACAGATCCGCCGAGCAACTCGTGGATCGGGGCGTCGTAGTGCCGACCCTTGATGTCCCACAGGGCCTGGTCGATCCCCGCGAGCGCGCTCATCAGAATCGGCCCGCCCCGAAAGTAGCCGCTCTGGTAGAGCTTCCGCCAGTGGTACTCCGTCCGGAGGGGGTTCGTTCCCAGCAGGTACCCCTCCACTAACTCCCCGACTGCAGCGCGGACTGTATCCAGCCGACCCTGAATGATCGGTTCCCCCCAGCCGATGATTCCCTCATCGGTTTCCAGTTCGAGCAGTAACCACCGCGGGGGAACGGCGAACAACTCGTAGCCTGTGATTTTCATAGCCGTGGTGACACTCAGCACGCACTTGAATGGGACGGCTCCGAGCGGGACACGACTCACCTGTCGCCGACGACAGGTCGCAACCGACCTCGACCGGCGTCCTCTCGCGTAGCTTTAATTCGGAGGACGGAGAACTGACTATATGTGAGTATACTGGAGCGTTTCTCGCTCGACGGCGAGGTGGCTGTCGTTACCGGTGCGGCACAGGGCCTGGGCAGACAGATGGCGACGGGCCTCGCCGAGATGGGTGCGGACGTCGCGGTCGCGGACCTGAACCACGAGAAGGCCGTGGAAACGGCCGCCGAGCTCGACGGCGAGACCGAGGTGGTCGCCGTCGAGACGGACGTCACCGACGAGGCGTCGGTGCGTCGGATGGTCGACACCGTGACCGAGCGGCTGGGTCCGATCGACGTCTTGGTCAACAACGCCGGCGTCGTCGAGAACGCGCCGGCCGAAGAAACGACACTTGAGGCCTGGCAACGGGTCCTGGCAGTGAACCTCGACGGCGTCTTCCTGTGTGCCAAACACATCGGCCAGCAGATGCTCAGCCGGGGGCGAGGGCGGATCATCAACGTGTCGTCGATGTCGGCGTTCGATGTCAACGTGCCACAGAAACAGGCCAGCTACAACGTCACGAAGGCCGGGGTCTCGATGCTCACGAAGTCGCTCGCCGTCGAGTGGGCGGACCGCGGGGTCCGAGTGAACGCTATCGCCCCCGGGTATATGCGGACCGAGCTCGTCGACGACGTCCTCGCAGACAACGCCGAAATGGAGGACACCTGGATCGAGAACACGCCGTTGGGGCGGCTCGGACGGCCGGAGGAGCTGCGCGAACTGGTGGTGTATCTCGCCTCCGACGCTTCCTCGTATATGACCGGAACGACGGTCGTGATGGACGGCGGTTACACCTCGCGGTGACAGGACCCCAGCAAGCGTTCGGCACGTTACGGTCCGATCAACCCCCGCAGCCGTTCCGTCGCTCGGGGCCAGCCGTCACCGGGTTCGTAGGTGTTCCCCCCGAGGGACGCCCGGACCAGTTCGCGTCCCGACTCGATATTCGAAAGCGTTCCGACCCCGACGGCCTGTGTCAGCAGGTTGCCGACGGCGGTGGCTTCGACGGGGCCGGTCTCTACCGGTCGCCCGGTCGCGTCGGCGAGCAACCGACAGAAGAGCTCGTTGCGAACCCCGCCCCCACCGAGGACGATCCGTTCGGACGACGTGTCCGCGGCCGCCGCCAGTTGGTCGAGGCCGAGTGCCGTCTTCGTGACCAGACTATCCAGCAGACACCGCACGACCGCACCCTGAGTGTCCGGTACTGGCTGGCCGGTCCGCCGAGCGTACGACCGGATCTGCTCCGGCATCGACCCCTCGATGGAGAAGCTGTCGGCGTCGGGATCCACGAGGGTCCGACGTGGCTCCGCCTCCCGGGCGGCCGAGAGCAATCGGTCGTAGTCGATCGGGTCTCCCGCGTCGGCCCACGCGTCCCGGCACTCCTCCAGGATAAAGAACCCGTTGATGTTCTTCAACAGACGAACGGTGCCGTCGGCACCGAGTTCGTTCGAAAACGAGTGCTCGAACGCAGCCTCACGGTAGGTGGGCGTGTCGCGCTCGACGCCCAGAACGAACCAGGACCCGGTGTTGAGAAATGCTGCGCTCCCGGTGAGCGGGAGCCCCGCAACCGCGGCAGCCGTGTCGTGACTCGCGGGACCCACGAGCTCCGGCGGCGACGACGGTGCGCAGTCGTCGTTCATCCGGCCGAGCGACTCGCCGGGCTCCACTAGCGACGGCAACGTCCCGGTGGGAAGCCCCAACTCGTCGAGGAGATCCGTGGCCCACCGCCGGGTGCCCGCATCGACCATCTGGGTGGTCGACGCGATGGTCACTTCCCCGGTGGGTCGCCCGCCGAGCAACGACGCGAGGAGTTGCGGCATCAACAGTAGTTTGTCGGCCTGCTCCAACAGGTCGGGCTCCCGTTTCGCGAGGGTATGGAGTTGCCACAGTGTGTTCGGTGTCGACCAGTTGGTGATGCCGGTTGCCTCGAACAGCCGGCGTTTCCCGACGGCGTCGAACAACGCCTCCTTCGTGGCGGTCACGTCCGGATCACGGTACGAGGTCGGTGCTCGGAGGAGTTCACCGTCCGACAGCAGCCCGAAGTCCAGCCCCCAGGTGTCGATCCCAACCGTATCGAGACGTTCCACCTGTGCATCCGCGACAGCGATACCGGTGGTGAGTTCGGATACGAGTCTGTCGACGTCCCAGACGTACCGCCCGTCCCGTTCGACCGGTCCGTTCTCGAACCGGTGGACTTCCGTGACATCGACGCTCGACGGGGTGATGCGCCCCAGAAACACCGTGCCGCCACTCGCACCGATATCGACTGCGACGTGATTCATCGGCCCACTCCGGCGGTACGGTACACGAGCGTGTGGCTGCGTCGGTCGGTTCCCGCGTCGGGACTACCCGAGGGGCCGGCCAGGATCTGACCCCCGCCGGACCGCCCACTCGTCTCACCTCCCGCTCCGGTCGTCAGATCGACTTCAAGCGGGCTCCAGCCGTCGTCACAGGGTACAGTGCGCGCGTCTCCGTGCATCGATTGTCCGTCGGTTATCAGTGTGTGGTCTCCGGTATCGAATACGATACGACCGCAACTACGACTGACCCTTTGGTTGCTGCGCTACGCTTCCTCCTGGAGTGTGACTTCCACGTCGGGTTTGAGGCGGCGCTGGTGGATCGTCTCGCCGTCCGTTCCGTCGAACAGGTGGACGTCGTGGTCGGGTACCTCCACGTACACCTGCTCGCCTTCGGTTATCGAACGCTGTCCCTCGGTTTCGACGATGAACGTCCGATCGGCTTCCTGCCCGGCCGCGCGCAGATACACGTAGGAGATACTGCCCATCGGTTCGACGACGTCGACGAGAGCCTCGAACTCGTGATCGGAACTGGGGCGGTCGTGAACCGCGGCGTCCTCGGGGCGGATCCCCAAGATCACCTCGTTTCGGCTGCCAACCGACGACTGCATGCGCTCGGTGAGATCGTAATCGAAGCCGTCGGCTCTGAGCGTGCCACCCTCGATACGTCCCTCAAAGAAGTTCATCGAGGGGGAGCCCAAGAACCCGGCAACAAACCGGTTCGCCGGACGGTAGAAACAGTCGAGCGGTGTGCCGATCTGCTGGAGTTCCCCGTAGTTGAGGACCACGAGCCGATCGCCCATCGTCATAGCTTCCGTCTGGTCGTGGGTCACGTACAGCGTCGTGACATCGAGTTCGTTCTGGAGCCGGTTGATCTCGGTGCGCATCTGGGTTCGAAGCTTCGCATCCAAGTTCGACAGCGGCTCGTCCATAAGGAACACCTCGGGGTCGCGGACGATCGCCCGCCCGAGTGCGACGCGTTGCTGTTGGCCGCCGGACATCTCCCCGGGCGTGTTGTCGAGCAGGCCGCCGATGCCCATCGTCTCGGCGGTGTCGCGGACCCGCTCTTGGATCTCGTCGGGGTCCAAGTCCGTCGACATCTTGAGGCCGAATGACATATTATCCTCGACGGTCATATTCGGGTACAGCGCGTAGTTCTGGAACACCATCGCGATGTTTCGTGCCCGCGGGCCGAGTTCGTTGACGAGCGTGTTGCCGATGACGACATCGCCCTCGCTCTGCCGTTCGAGGCCGGCGACGACGCGAAGTAGCGTCGACTTCCCGCTGCCCGAGGGACCGACGAAGACCACGAACTCGCCGTCCTCGATCCCGAGCGATACGTCGTCGACGGCCACGATCGCGCCGTCGCCCGAGCCGAACCGCTTCGTGACGCTGTCGAGCGTTATCTGTGCCATCGGGGACCTCCGTTCGATCGATCCGGTGTTGGGTGTTGGTTGGCGGGCAATACCCCCGACACTGTGTGTGGGCTGCTCATTCTTTGATCACCACGCCGAAGCTGAGCCCGGCAGCCAGATACTTGTTGACCGCGATAACGAAGACGACGACGGGAACGATCGTCGCGGTGGTCGCCGCGGCGAGCATCCCCCACTCGATCTGACGGACGCCGATGAACTGGTACACCTCCATCGTCACCGTCACTGCCCTGCTGTTGGTCAACACCAGGGAGAACAGTAGCTCGATCCAGGCGAAGATGAAGCTGATGATCGCGACGGAGAAGATGCCGGGCTTGGCCGCCGGCAGGATCACTTTCCGGAACGCCTGGAACTGTGTCGCACCGTCGACGCGCGCCGCCTCCTCCAGCGTCTCGGGAATACCGTCGAAGAACGCTTTCATCACCCAGACGACAACCGAGATGTTGATGGTGACGTACATAAATATCATACCGATCCGCGTGTCGTAGAGGTTCAGCGCACGGAATATCACGAAAAAGGGAATGATGACGGCGACGGGCGGGAGCATCCGTGAGGACAGGATCCACACGAGAACGTCCCGCTGTCTCGGGATGTCGTACCGTGAGAGCACGTACGCCGCCGGCACGCCGATCACCAGCACGAGCACCACCGAGGCGGAGATCATAAAGACGCTGTTGAGGAACGCGTCGACGAAGCTCCCCTCCTGGAGTAGCTGGATGTAGTTGTAGACGGTCGGCAGGAAGATCCAGTCCGGCGGGAGCGCGATGGCCTCGCTCGGCGGCTTCAACGACATCGAGATGATCCAGTACAGCGGGAAGAGCACCACGAACGACCACACGAGCAGCAGGGCGTGTCGCCCGGTCTCGACGAGCCGCTTCCGGGTACTCTTCGGGAGGCGGCGGTCCGGTTCCGCGGCGTCCTCGACACTCGCCATCAGTCCCACACCCCCTCGAACCCGACTTTGATGATGAGGATGTTACACAGTGCGACGATCCCGATCAGGTAGATGATCGCGATCGCGGCTGCCGCCCCCAAGTCGACGAAGGTGAACCCCGTCTCGAAGATGTTGATGCTCACGAGTTCCGTCTGGCTACCCGGTCCGCCGCTGGTCAGGCTGAACGTCAGGCCGAACGTCCGGAAGAGGTCGATCAGCCGGATGAGGATCGCGACGAACAACACCGGCTTCATGTGCGGGATAATGACGTGAGCGTAACGACGCCACAGGGGGGCCCCGTCCACGCGCGACGCCTCGACGAGCGTCTCGGGTACCGACGACATCCCCGCGTAGAAGATGATGAACATAAACGGCGTCCAGTTCCACACGTCAGCGAGGATCACCGTCAACAGCGGCACGTCGCTGAGGAGGTTCGGCGCCACGAACGGGGTGAACGTCCGGACCATATACGGGATCACCCCGATTTCGGGGTTGAGCATGATCCGACCGATGGTCGCGAGCGAGACGGGGGCGACCGCCATCGGGAGAATGAACGCCACCCGGTAGAACGTCTTCATCCGCTTCGAGGAGACTCCGGTGACGAGGGCGGCCAACACGAACCCGAGCGCCGTCTCGAGTACCAACGCTCCAGCGACGAACACGATCGTGATACGGAACGAGTTGAGGGCGTTACGGCTCCCGAACGCGGTCTCGAAGTTGGCGAGTCCGTTGAACTGACCGATCGTGGTCGGGTCGGTGAGCTTGTACTTCACGAGCGCCAGGTACATGTCGTACGCCCCCGGGAAGATGGTGATCAAAAGCACCACCAGCACCATCGGGGTCATAAACCAGTACGGGAGGTACTCGTTCCACAACTCCTGGAGCCGTGAAAACCCGGAACTCGACGAGACCGCGGTTTCGGTTGGTGTACTCATCTATGGAATCCCGGTGTGTCCCTCACTGCCCGGCGATGTCTTCGGCCGCGGCGGCCGCGTCGGTGAACGCCTCCTCGACGGATTTGTCCCCGCCGATCGCAAGTTGCAGTTCCTCGGAGTAGTCCTGCCCCCATTCGGGGTACTGCGGGTCGAACGGGTCACCGATCGCGCCTTGCAGCGACTCGAGCGAGGTCGACGTGAACTCCTCGCCGACCTCCGAGACGAAGTCGTCGTTCTCCCACGTCGACTGCCGAACCGGGAACGACGCGCCTTGGTTGACGTACATCCAGTTCATCGTCGGCTTCGAGCACGCCCAGATCATGAACAGGAACGCCTGCTCGGAGTTGTCCGCGTTCTCCGAGGTCGACAGCTGCCAGGTGAACGCGTTGGGGGCGAACCGTCCGCCCTCGACGTCGGGAACCGGCATCGTCGTGATGCCGATGTTGTCGGCCACGTCCGATGCGTCGGGGTCGGTGAGACCGCCCCAGAACAGGTTCGCGTCCGCGAGGATGTGGCCGGCTTCCCCCGACTGCATCGTCGAGAGCACGTCCGACCAGACCTGACTCGATGCGCCCTCAGGGCCGTAGTCCTGGAGCGTGTTCACGTAGAACTCGCCGGCCTCGATCGCGGCCTCGTTGTCGAGTGCGGAGTCGCTCGGATACTCGTCCCAGAGTTCCTCACCCCACTCGCGGATGAAGGAGTTCTGGATGTAGATGTTCATACCGTACCCCTGTTGGCCGCGAGCGCAGCAGCCCGCGATGTCCTCGTTCTCGTCGATGATCCGGGCGTTCTCCCGAAGTTCGGCCATCGTCTCCGGGACCTCGAGGTCGTGCTTCTCGTAGAGGTCGGTCCGGTAGAACGTCGTCAGCACCTCGACGGTGATCGGCATCCCCGTCCAGGTGTCGGAGAGCCCTGCGCCGTGGGCCTGCTGCCGCGACGCTTCGAGCAGGTCGTTCGTCTCGAACCACTCCTCGTCGAACATACTGTCGTCGTCGAAGTACGGATCGAGCGGCTGCAGCCACCCCGAGTCCCGAAACTGGTTGACGACCTGATCCAGGTAGAACGCGTCGAACTCGCCGGCCCCCGTGCTCACGTCGGTCAGCCGCTTGGTCCGGAACTCCTGTTCGGGAAGTATGTTCCACACGACATCGATGCCGGTCAACTCCTCGAACACCGGGACCGCCGGCCGGATCGCCTCGACCCACGGGTGTTGGACCGCGCCGATGTTGACCTCCGTCCCCTCGAACTGCTGCCACTCGATGTCGGCGGACGTGTACTCGTCGAGCGGGATGGGGAGGTCCTCGCTTCCGCTCTCGTCGCTACCGCCGTCTCCCCCGTCGCTCCCGCTGGTCGTTGACCCACCGGAGCCGTCCGTTTCACCTGATCCACCACTGTCCCCGCCGGACCCGCCACGGGCACACCCGGCGAGGCTGCCGAGTAACCCGACGCCGGACAGCCCTGCTGCTTTCAGGAAGGTTCGGCGACTGTTGTCGTTAGCCATTTGTCTGAACCTCACACCAAGGAACATATCCTTCACAAATAAAATTGTCCATAACTAACGATCATCATACACACGGTAGGGGCGCCGGCCGTTACAACCAGCGGCAGTCCGGGATGGGGTACGGTGCGGGACGCTCGCTCCCGTAGGACCCCTGTATCGGTCGTGAATCCCTAATATTTATATTTGTTGGTGGAGAACCCGGAACCGTATGAAACTCGACCTGTCAGGTGCCACTGCACTCGTTACCGGCGCGGGCAGAGGGATGGGTAGAGCCACCGCGAACGAACTCGGGCGAAACGGTGCGGATGTCGTCGTAAACGACCTTGATGCCGACGTTGCCGAACGGACGGCCACCGAGGTTGAAGAGCACGGGGTTGAGACGATCGGACTGGAGGCAGATGTGAGCGACGAGGCGGCGGTAGCGGCGATGTTCGAGACGGCAACCGACGAACTCGGGAGCGTCGACATCCTGGTGAACAACGCGGGGGTCGGCAACGCCGGGCCGTTTCTCGCCGAACAGTACGACGATACGTTCGAGCTGAACATCGACGTGCACCTCAACGGAGCGTTGAACTGCACCCGGGAGGCGGTCGACGGGATGGTGGACAACGGCTACGGCAAGATCGTCAATTTCACCTCGATCCACACGAAGAACGGAGTCGGGATGTCCCCCGCGTACGACGTGGGCAAGTTCAGCCTGCTCGGGTTCACAAAGAGCCTCGCGCTCGAACTTGGGCGGGAGGGCATCCGAGTCAACGCCGTCGCCCCCGGCTGGGCGGACACCCGGATGATCGAGGATTTCAGCGACGAGGTGGCACAGCAGATCCTCGACAACAACCCGCTGGGCCGCTTTGCCGACCCGACGGACGTCGCGGAGGCGGTCGCGTTCCTCTCGGCGCCCGCGAGCGACTATATCAACGGCCACGAACTCCGGGTCGACGGCGGACAGGTACCGATCGACAGCTGGCGGCTGGACAGCAGGTGAGCGACGATGCGCGCAGCTGAGCTCACAGCCGTCGGCGAGATCACCGTGCGGGAGCGGTCGCGGCCGACGCCCGGCCCCGGCGAGGTGCTCGTCGAGGTGGGTGCGTGCGGCGTCTGTATGACCGACTATCACATGTATCACGGGACTTTCGAGGTCGAAACGCCGATGATCCCCGGTCACGAGAGCGCCGGGACGGTCGTCGAAGTCGGCGAGTCGGTCCAGGAGTACGACCTGGGCGACCGAGTCGCGGTCAACCCCACCGTCCCGTGTACGGCGTGTCGGTACTGTAAGCGCGGTGAAACGCACCTGTGTGAACACAACACGAGCATCGGCGGCGCCGCCGACACCGTCATCGACGGTGCGTTCGCGGAGTACGTCCGGGTCCCACAGACGAACGTCGAGCCCATCGGTGACCTCCCCGTCCAGCACGCCGCCCTCGCAGAGCCCCTCGCGTGTGCGGTCCACGGGGTTGCACAGGCCGACTGCAACCCGGGCGACAGTGTCGCACTCATCGGCGCAGGCCCGGTCGGTCTCCTCCTCCTACAGGTGTTTCGGCTGGTCGGCGCCGCACCGATCGTCGTCTCGGAACCCGACGACGACCGGCGGGCGCTCGCCGCCGATTTGGGCGCCGATGTCGTCGTCGATCCCGATTCCGAAGATGCAGTGGACCGCATCCGCGACGCTGCGGGTGGGTCCGTGGATGTCGGTGTCGAGGCCATCGGGCTCGTGCTGACGCTCGAACAGGCCAACGCTGTAACTGGACCTGGAGGGACGACGCTCGTCTTCGGGGTCCCCAAGCAGGACGCGACGGTGGAGATCAGCCCGTTCGACGTGTTCTTCAACGAAACCAGCTACCAGGGGTCCTACTCGCTTACGACTGCGGATTTCGAGCAGGCGGTCACACTCCTGAACCACGGCCGGATCGACGTCGACCGCTTGATCACCGACGAGATCGGACTGGACGGGTTGCCGGAGGCTTTCGACCGGATGGGGAGCGTCGAAGGTCTGAGGCACGTCGTCGTTCCGGACTGAGCGCTCGAACGCCCGCGGTGCCGTTCGTGCGGTCGTGCAGTTGCAGCAGTGGCCTACTCTCCTGTTCCGGTAGCTGGTCCGCGAATCGACGCGACGGCTCTGACCACACGAAACACGCTTTTCCTGCCGCACTGCAGAGTGATTCTTGAGAGAAGAACGAATAGTCTCCACCACACAGGTCCGGACAAATTATTCTGTGTTAACGATAATTATGTACTTGTGGGCCGGGATTTCCCGCTGTCAATCCCCGGTATGTTCTGCTTGGGTGAACAAATTTATCACGAGCGTTCTCGTAACCAGCAGGTATGGGAGACGACTCGGAGTACACCATCGAGGCGACCGGGACCTCGATAGCGGTGCTGGAGACGCTAATCAGTGCGTCCGACCCAGTCGGGGTGACGGAACTCGCCGAGGAGCTGGGCATCATCAAAAGCGTCGCCCACAATCATGTCTCGACACTCCGCGCGGAGGGATACGTCGCGAAGCGTGGATCCGAGTACGAACCCTCGGCACGGATCCTCTCGCTGGGCGAACGTATGCGCTGCAGCCTCCCGGTGTACCGGACGGCGAAAGGTGCGGTGGATAATCTGGCGGCAGCAACGGGTGAAACGACGATTCTGGCCATCAGGCAAGCCAGCCACGCTGTCCCAATCTACATCACCGACGGGAACGCGGACTGGTCCCGGCCGTTCGGGATCGGCGAGCGGCTGCCGCTTCACGCCACAGCCACCGGAAAGTGCCTGGCTGCGTCGCTCCCCGACGAGCGCCTCGACGACCTCCTAGGAGACGCTACTCTCGAACCGTTCACCGACGCTGCCATCACTGATCCGTCGGCGTTCCGAACGGAACTGCAGCGCGTTCGCGACGACGGGTTTGCGTTCTGTAGAGGTGAACACACTGAGGACGTCGTCGGGGTAGCGGCCCCGGTCCCGGAGACGGATGTGTCCCGGACTGCTGCGCTTGGCGTGTGCGGTCCCGCCCGGAGTCTGAGTGGGCGGTATCTGAACGAAGACATCACCGGCCAGGTACTGAGTACGACGAAGACCATCCAGGTCGACCTCGCAGACACCTGACTCCGGGGACGCCCGCGTGGGATCGAGGCTGGTGGATAGCCGGTACGATAACAAAGGTACGACTGTTATCTAGCTCCCAAACGCCCGTGCGACTGGACTCGGAGTCGCCCTCCGTGAGGTGTGGTTTGGTTGGACCGACTTCGCCCGCTGACGTGGCCACTCACCCCGACGAGGCGAGTCCCAGGCTACGCCCGGCAGGGCACGTATTAAAAATTTTTGAGTGTTTCTAATCTATATTTATTTTATTATCTTTTCTTGCTTCCGGAATCACACCATCTGACACGGGAACTGCAGCGTCCCACCGGGAGCCGTCTAGCGGGTCCGCGATGCCGTCACTGACGCTTCCGATGTCCGGTGGCGGCCATATCGGCCGTATCAGTCGCTAATATTGGTGGTCTACGACTCCGCGACCTACACGACCACGGTGCGTATTCCCTGTCACTTCCCGATCGGACCACGCCTCTCGAGGCTGACTTCGGCCGGCCGTCCCGCCGCTGGTCAGAAAGTATAAAAATAAATGTATTATACTATTTTTGATTAATCGGCTATGGGATCCTAACTGAACACATCCATAATCAAGATACAGCGATGAAACACAGTCACCGCTACCACGCCTACGCGACACAAGAGGTAGCGGAAGGACTGCAACAACATCTGAACGTTCATCGTCAACTCTACAACCACGTCCGATGGGACTACGAGAACAGCCCGGAGGACGACAAACCGAGTGAGTACGACCAAAATAATAAATCACCTGAGTGGAAGCACAAGTGGCCCGTATTCGGTAAACTACACTCGAAAGCCGCACAAGCCACCGTTGCACGTTTCCACCGTAATCTCTCGAACTTTCGCAAGAAGAAAGAGAAGGGCTACAACGTTGGTCGGCTCAAACGGCAAGCACCCGTTGAGTATCGGAGCGTGACGTACGACCAGAGTGGTTTCGACCTGGATGAAAAGCGGGGCCGCGACAAGTATGCATACGTCCGCTTCAGCAAAATCGGATGGGGTCAAGATCCGTTATCACCGACCGATTCCCGACAACGCCATTATCAAAGAAGTCACGTTCAAAAAGGAGACGAACGGCGAGTGGTTCGTTTCCTTCGGCCTCGAAACCGACGACGCCAACCTCCCCGAGAAACTCGACGTGAACTCGCTTGATGCAAGCAATAGCGTCGGTATCGACCTCGGTATCCTCAACTACATCCACACCAGCGATGGGAAGACCGCGGATTGGCTCAACCTCGAAGACGAGTACGAGCGTCTTCAGCGTGAGCAACGCAAACTTTCGTGGAAGCAAGAAGGGTCGAGCAACCAGGAGAAACAACGCCGGGAAGCGGCGAACGTGAAGCGTCACATCAAGCGGAAGGTGCTGGACTACCAGCACAAGATAACGACATAGCTCGTCCGCGAGTACGACGCTGTGTTCGTCAAGGACTTGAACGTGAAGAGGATGTTAGAGCAGTCGCATAACGCCCACAACAAGCAGGATGCGGCGTGGAGACGGCAAAACCCATCTGGGTCCGGGAACACTCTTGCCCGAGTTGCGGATTCAAGACGGACAGAAATGCGAACGCGGCGATGAACGTCTTGAAGAGAGACTTTGCTGAATTAGGGCTGGGACGGCCCGAAGAGACGCCCGTGGAGACCGTGACCGCTACGGACACGAGTCAATTTGAGTCTGTGTCTGCAAGTCACGTCGTAGAAACGGGAAGCCTCGGGGCTGACCCCGAGGCGATTCACCCGTGTGTTGTCACGCGATCCCGATGCTCTCTTCGGCTTCCAGCAGCTCGTGGTACCGGTTCCGGATCGTGACCTCGGAGATGTCGGCCACCTCGCTCACCGCAGCCTGCGTCGTCTTCTCGTTGGTCAACAGCGCGGCGGCGTACACCGCGGCGGCCGCCAGGCCGACCGGGGACTTCCCGGAGTGAACGCCCTTTTCTTTGGCGTTCTTCAGCAGTTGGCGCGCACGAAGCTTCGACTCGTCTGAGAGACCGAGCTCCGAGGCGAACCGGGGGACGTACTGCTCGGGGTCGGCAGGTTTGACCTCTAAGGAGAGCTCCCGAGCGATGTACCGGTAGGTGCGTGCGATCTCGCTTTTCGGCACGCGGGAGACCTCCGCGATCTCGTCGAGCGACCGCGGGACGCCCGCCATCCGCGCGGCGGCGTAGACACACGACGTGGCGACGCCCTCGATGGAGCGGCCGGGCAGCAGATCCTCGTCGAGCGCGCGGCGGTAGATGACCGACGCGGTCTCGCGGACGTTCTCGGGAAGCCCGAGCGCCGACGCCATCCGGTCGATCTCGCCGAGCGCCTGCTTGAGGTTGCGTTCCTTCGAGTCGCGGGTGCGGAACCGCTCGTTCCACTTGCGGAGCCGCTGCATCTTCTGTCGCTGGTTCGACGACAGGGAGTTGCCGTAGGCGTCGCGGTCGCGCCAGTCGATGTTGGTCGACAGCCCCTTGTCGTGCATCGTATTCGTGGTGGGAGCGCCCACGCGGGACTTCTGGTCTTTCTCCTTGGAGTCGAACGCGCGCCACTCCGGGCCGCGGTCGACGGAATCTTCAGTGATGACCAGGCCACAGTCCGCACAGATGGTCTCGCCGTGCTCGTCGTCGGTGACGACGTTGCCGCCACACTCCGGACAGACGAGTTCCTCGTCGGCGGTCTGCTCGGTCTCTTCGGTCTCTTCGTCGGGGCGAACCCACCGCTGGCCGGCCGAGTCGTCGCTTCGGCCGTCGTCTCTCTGCGATTCGTCTCTCGTTCTCGCGTTCGCGCGAGTGTACGTGCTCTTCTCGCTCATCAGTATACGACGAATGCCCCGGCCCGGGGACGCAAGTACGGGGCCGGCACGGTCCGTACCGTTCACACCGACGGAGAATATAAAAAGGGTTCGGAATCGCTTTCCCGAACACAGCACACAGCCCGTATTCGGGCCGTCCCTCTGAAACGACTGTGATAATTTATATACGACGGCTGTGCCCCCGCGACGACCCGGGCCGCTACCGTCCGCAACGCACTTGTCGACGCCCCGGATTGACACGAGTATGGACCCCGTCGAGGCTCCCGACTCGCAGTCCCACGACGAGGCGGTGTCCGCCGCGGAGACGGACGCGGCGCCCGCTGCCGACGGGGATGTCCCCGCCCGGATCGTCTCGCTCGCGCCCAGCGCTACCGCGACCCTGTCGGCTATGGGTGCCGGCGACGCAGTTGTCGGCGTCACGGCCCACTGCGGATTGGACCGTCCGCGAGTCGGCGGGTGGCTGAACCCCGACTACGACCGGCTGGCGGAACTCGACCCGGATCTGGTCTGTACTGCCGACCCGCTTCAGGCCGACGTGCGGGATGAACTTCGCGACCGCGGCTACGACGGCTGCCACGTCGAGCCCGCGCGACTCGGCGCGGTCATCGAGTCCTTCGAGACGCTCGGACGGGCGGCCGGGCGACCCGAGGCGGGACGGCGTCTCGCGGCCGACGCACGCGACCGGCTGGCGGCCGTCCGCGAACGGGTGCCGAACGGGTCGGATCCGACGGACGGGACGCAGGAGACGACCGCCGACACCGACTCCCGGCCGGTCGTCTACTGCGAGGAGTGGGGCGATCCGCCGATGGCGGCGGGCAACTGGGTGCCCGAGGCGGTCGCGGCCGCCGGCGGCCGGCACCCGTTCTGCGACCCCGGCGACCGATCGCGCGAGGTCTCAAAAGAGCGCGTCGAGGCGGCGGCCCCCGACCACGTCGTCCTCCACCACTGCGGCCACGGCGACCGCGCGGACCCGGACCTGCTCGCCGATCGCGGGTGGGCGCTCGACGCCACAGTCCACGTCATCGACGACGACCTCTTAAACCAGCCAAGCCCGGCGCTGCTCGATGGAATCGAGACGCTCGCAGACCGCTTCCACGACGAGCGGTAGCTCACCCGCCGGCCGACAGCCGTCTGCGCCCCGGCGCCGGGCGACACCGAAAACGATTCGCTACCGGGGTCCCCGATTCCGGGGTATGCGAGTTGCAGTGGGTAGCGGCAACCCCGTGAAACGCGACGCCACCCGCCGGATCTTCCCGGACGCCACGGTCGTCGCCGAACCGGTTCCTTCCGGCGTCTCCGAACAGCCGATCGGGTGCGTGGAGACCAGACGCGGCGCCCGCCACCGCGCCGAGCGGGCGCTTCGGGCGGGCAGTTACCACCTCGGGGTCGGCCTCGAGGGCGGCGTCGCAGGCGCCGGTGGCGACGGGGGGAGTGACGGGGCGGCTGCCGACCAGTATCTGATTATGTGGGCAGCAGTCACCGACGGCGACCGGTGGGGCGTCGGCGGTGGCCCGAGCTATCCGCTCCCGGAGTCGATCGCGGCCCGAGTCAGGGATGGCGCGGAACTGGGGCCGGTGATGGACGACGTGCTCGGGGCGTCGAACGTCGCCGAGAATCAGGGTGCAGCAGGGGCACTCACAGCCGGCCGGACCACCCGAACCGACGCGTTGTCGACGGCGGTGGCGGCGGCCGCGGGACCGTTCCTGACCGAGATGTACTGACCGCGATCGGCGTTCGCCCTGACGCTCAGTCGAGTTCCGGCGTCTCTTCGCCGCGGTCGCGGACCTCGCGTGACTCCTCGACTGCGGTCGTCAGCGAGACGTTGAGCCCGACCATCGAGGCGTACCCGCCGCCGACGGTCACGAGGTTCTTGACCGCGTGATCCAGCACCGCCGCGCCGAGCGCGAGCTCCGGCCCGAGCGGCGTCAGTCCGACGACGAGAAGCGTGAACGCCCCCTCGTAGAGCCCGACTCCACCGGGCGACAACGGGAGCACCTTCGCGAGGTTGCCGACGCTGACGGCGAAGAAGCTCACAGCGACGAGTTCGATCGCGCCCAACCCCGGCGAGAACGCCGCGAGAACGAACAGTGCGGTCACAACGTCGAGGGTCCACACGACGACGCTGGCCGTCCCCACGCGGACGAACCCCCGGCGGGCGCCCGCCACCGCCTGGAGGTCGTCGACGAACCGTTCGATCACGCTGACCACGAAGTCTGCGTAGGAATCGGTGCTCACCCGGTAGACCGCGGCCGCGACGAGGTCGCGGTCGCTCCGCGCCGAGAGCGCGATGGCGACCACGGCGGCGACCGCGGCGAGGCCGACGCCCGTCGCCACCACGACCGCCACACGGCCCGCGCCCTCGGCGCCGACGACCGTGCGGGCGAGTTCGGCGGTCTGTCCGGTCGCCGTGTAGCCCACTAAGACGATCCCGGCCATCGACGCGATGGTAAGCAGGTCGAACACCCGCTCGGCCGCCAGCGACGCGAACCCCGTGGGGTATGGGATCCCACGGCGCGTCTTCACCACGTACGCCCGGATGAGGTCGCCCGCCCGGGCGGGAAACACCAAGTTCCCCGTCTGGCTGATGAACACCGCGCCGGTTAGAAACCCGGCACGCTCGCGGTAGCCGAGCTCCGCGAGGATGTCGCGGTACCGGAGCCCCCGAAGCGGCCACGACAGGAGGTACACTAGAGTCGCGGCCCCGATCAACGCGGGGTCGGCCTCGCGCATCTCCGCGAGCACGGCCCCGAAGTCGAGATACTGCGTCATCAGGAACAGCGCCACCACCGCGAGCACCGCCCCCGCGACGAGCCCCACCCGCTGGGAGAGTCGAGGGCGCACCGACAGCTGCCACCACGTCCGCAGAATCTGGCTCCCCATACCGAGGACGTCCCGGACGAGGTCGACCTTCGTATCGCCTTTCGGGGCCCACTCGACGGGGAACTCCGCAACCTCGTAGCCGGCGCGTTGCGCCCGCACCAGGAGTTCCGTGTCCCAGAACCAGTGGCTGTCTTCGATGTCGCCTTCGAGCGCCTCGAACGCGTCGCGGCTGATCGCTTTGAATCCGCACTGGTGATCCCGGAGGTCCGACCGGAGGAACACCCGGACCAGTCCGTTGTAGGCTCGGCTCGGCACGCCGCGCTTCGCCGGCCGGTCGGCGACGTTTTCGGGGAGCCACCGCGAGCCGGTCGCGACGTCCGCACTGCCCGACGTGACCCGCAGTATCAGCTCTTCGAGGTGACGCATGTCCGTCGCGAGGTCGGTGTCGAAGTACACTAGGGTGTCGCCCCGAGCGGCGTCGAATGCGGCCTCGAGTGCGCCGCCGCGGCCGAGCCGGTCGTCGCTGTGAAGATGCCGGACGCGGTCGTCGTCGGCCGCGAGCCGGTCGGCGATCTCCGGCGTCCGGTCGTCGCAGCCGTCCTCCGCGACGATCACCTCGAACACGTCGGGGTCGAGAAACGACTCGAGGTGCCGGACGGTCGTCGCGACCGTCGCCTCGATGGTGTCAGCCTCGTTGTACGCTGGGAGGACGACGCTCACCGAGACTCCGGGTTCGGCGTCGACGCTACTCTCAGGCCGGGGACCACCCATCGATCCCTCCTGGAATCCCTGCGAGTATGAACTTTCTGTCTTCGTGAGGATCGACGGCCGATCGCGACGAACTCGGATTCGGCGACCGTACCCCACACGGGGCCCTCGATCGACCACGAAGCGACGTCGACGGGACAAATCGACGCACAGCGACGTGTTAGCCGCCCGTACCAAACCCCTCATACCGTCCGGATCCGTGCAGGCTCGTATGAGCACGACGACCACCGCGGCGTCCGGAACAGACCTCAACGAGAAACAGCGCCGGATCCTCCGATACCTCCGGACGCACGCCGGCGATCGGACCTATTTCAAATCCAGGCTGATCGCCGAGGAGGTCGGGCTCTCCGCGAAGGAGGTCGGCGCGAACATGCGCGCCCTGCTCGACGGCGACGTGGGCATCACCGTTGAGAAGTGGGGGTACTCCTCGGGGACGACCTGGAAAGTGACGGCGTAACCGGCCGAATGGCCCGGAACTACGGAAACACAGGCTTATGGGTGCGTGGTCACAAGCCCGGCCACGAATGGACGACCCGACGACGACCCGCCGACGGCTGCTCGAAGGCGCGAGCGTGGGCGGCGGTGCCCTGCTTGCGGGGTGTACTGACCAGCTCGACCTGGGCGGCGGCGGTTCGGGGACCGGAACCGACGCGGCGCAGACCGACGCCGGAGACGCGGCCGTCGACGGCGTGGGCGCCATCGCGACTGTCGATCAAGAGGCCCTTCAGCAGGAGCAACTCGAGATCAGAGAGGCGCTCCAGAACGAGAACATCACCCGAGAGGAAGCCCAAGAACAGGCCACGGAGCTCCAAGCGGAGTTCATCAGCGAGGCCGTCACCGCGCTCGCCGACACGGCGGCGGCGACAGACGGCGTCGACGTCGTCGAGGAGTACACCACCCTCGGTGCAGTCGTCCTCACCGGGGAGGCGGCGCCCATCATCGGGCTGCTGGACTCCGAGGACGTGAGTGCGCTCGTCTCCCGGTCCGACGTCGAGGACCGCGCACAGACCGACACGCCGACCGAGTCGGCGTAGGCGGTCGCGGGCGCACGCTCCGGTGTAGCACTCGTGGCTTCCGATACCCAGCCGGCCGCTCAGGGATCGTACTGCAGCAGTTCGTCGGCGGCGTCGGCGACGGCGACCGCCTCCGGGCCGAGAGAGTCGGCGTACCTGATCACGAGCGTCAGAACCGTCTCCGGCCGCTCGACGGCGTAGCCGCCGTCCCGAGAGAGCAGCCCCGCGTCGTCGAGGTCGACCGCGTACCCGCTCACGGTCGGACGCGAGACGTCCAGCCGCGCTGCGAGCTCAGCCCCTGTGGTTCCGGGATTCTCGAGCAACTCCAGCAGCATCCCGCGTGGGGTCGTCCGCCGGAGGTATCCTAAGGCGACGTGCTCGAACTCCGAGAACCGACCGGCCGCGAAGAAACGCTTGTAATCGCCGTCACGCCGGAAGACGACAGCGCCGTCGTCGACCAGTCGGCGGAGGTGGTGTTGGGTCTCGCCGGTCCCGAGTCCCAGGTCGTCGCGGACTTTCGAGAAGTGCGCGCCGGGGGTCGACGCCACGTACCCGCGGATGGCTTCGCGGGTATCCGTGGTCTCTCCGTCGTCGGCGCTCGCAGTCCCGGCGCTGCTCAGCCCCGCGAGCGGCGACGCCGCTCCCAGCGCCGCGAAGCGCCGTAGGGTCGACCGCTTCTCCTCGTCAATGTCGCGATCCGGCATTCAGATACTCCCTGTTGGCTCGAATCGGACAAAAACGCTTCGCTCCCCCGAACGGGGCTATGCACCACGACGCGTCCGACGACGGCCTGCTATTCTTTTTCGGTCTCGACGGCTCGTTCGTCGTCCGTTCCGTCGTCACCGGCAGGCGCACTGTCGGACTCGGCGGCCGACACCTCCTCGGCTTCGGGGACCGTGGCCTCGCCGGGGTCGACATCCTCGACGACCTCGTCGGGACTTTGGATGTCGACGCCGCCGCCCTGTTTGATGGCCTCGGCCTCCTGCTCGAGCTCTTCGACGTCCATCTCGGTCGCGGCGTCGATCTGGCCGAGGATCTCCTCGATGTCGTCGAGCCCCAGCAGCTCGCGGGTTTCGGCGTCGAACTCCAGGCTGTCGAGTCCGGCGGACTCTTGGACGTCGGAGTCGGTCAACTGCCGACCGTACCGCCCAAGTAGGCTGGTGAGTTCCTGCGGGAGGACGAACGTCGTCGACTCGCCCTGTCCGATCGTCTCTAGGCTCTCCATTCCCTTCTCGATGATCGCACGCTCGCCCATCGACTCCGCGGACTTCGCACGGAGCACCGTGGAGATCGCATCACCCTGCGCTTCCAGGATCTGACTCTGCTTTTCACCCTGTGCGCGGATGATGTTCGACTGCTTTTCACCCTCGGCCTCCTCGACGGCGGAGCGGCGCTCACCCTGCGCCTCCAAGATCATGGCCCGCCGGCGGCGCTCCGCGGAGGTCTGCTGCTCCATTGCCTGTTGGACGTCTTTCGAGGGGTTGACCTCGCGGACCTCCACGCTCTCGACGCGGACGCCCCACTCGTCGGTTGGTTCGTCGAGTTCCTTGCGGATCCGGCTGTTGATCTGTCCGCGCTTGTTGAGCGTGTCGTCGAGCTCCATATCACCGATGACAGCACGCAACGTGGTCTGTGCGAGGTTCGAGACCGCGCGCTTGTAGTCGTCGACTTCGAGAAACGCCTTCTTCGCGTCCATCACCTTGATGTAGACGACGGCGTCGGCGGTCACGGGGGAGTTGTCCCGCGTGATCGCCTCCTGTCGGGGGACGTCGAGGGTCTGCGTCCGCATATCGAACGGGTAGGTGCGGGAGACGAACGGCGGGATGAAGCTGATCCCCGGCTCCAGCAGCTTTCGGTACTCACCGAAGACCGTCAGCGCCTCCTTCTCGTAGGCGTCGACGATTTCGACCATCTGATACACCGTGACGATCGCGAGGACGAGCACCAAGAGCCCGACCGTCGGGATCCCGAGCCCAAGCTGTAACGAGACGGGGCCAAATACCATACCAAACGTTTGGGTGTCGCGGTCATAAGGGTTGGCCCAGTCCCCGTGTCCCCCGTTTTATCGAGACCACAACCGCCGGGAATCGTGCAGATACGGCCGTAGCACGGGCCGTCGGGTGACGGTCATCCGCCGGCGCACACTGCGCCGACTGCGACAGGGCCGGGCGTTGCGTTCGCCCCCCGGTTCAGCTCCGTTCGGTCTCGGTCTCGACGTCCTCTTCGGCGTCCTCCTCGACGTCCTCCGGGACGTCTGCCGCATCGGCGTCCTCTGGGGAGTCTGCCGCATCGGCGTCGCCGCCGTCGCCGGAGTCAGCCACCGTCCGTCCCCGCTCCAGCTTCCGGTCGATGTCGTCGTAGGCGCCGGACATCGACTCTACGGTCACCACGTTGCCCCCACCGGGATCGACCACGATCACCTCGGCTCCCTCCGCGATCTCGCCGTCGACCGACCGCGCGGCGTAGCGTGGGTTGAACCCGCCTTTGTCGAGTTTGACCTCGCCCTCGGTGGGGGTTACCCGCTCTGTCACCCGGCCGGTCCGACCGCGGAGGCTGGTGGAGTCGCTGGTCCGTCCGCTCCCTTTGCCGCCGTAGACGTCGAACTCGCGGTAGCCGTAGAGCGCGAGTGCGCCGAAGACCAACACGAGCACGCTGAGGACGATCGGCGACGCAACGGGACCGAGTACTAGTCCGACCAGCCCGGCGGCCAGGAGCGCGACCCCGAGCACGATGAAATGAGCGCCGGGCGCGAGCGCTTCGAGGACGCCGAGTCCGAGCCCGGCGGCGACGAGGACGAGCGGCAGCGTCCCCGGCGGGACGGAGAGCTGGATGGCGATCAGGGACGGTTCGAGCATAACCTATCTAGGGCTGTCCCAGGATTAAGGGTTGTTACGTCCCCCGGCCGACGATCCTGGACCTGCGCCGCTCGACGGGTCTCCGTCCGTGTCAGTGCCCACCTCCCACTCGGTGTCTGCCCCATCAGGCAATGTCAGCCGGACGGTGGTGCCGGCGTCGGAAACGTCGAATTCGACGGTGCCACCGAGAGAGGCCACGCCCCACTTCACGATCCACAGCCCCAGCCCGCTGCCGTGTTCGAGCGCGGTCTCCTCGGTGGCGTCGAGCACGTCGAGTTCGTGATCAGGCACGCCCGGGCCGTCGTCTTCGACCTCGAACGCCACGCCACCATCAGTAGCGTCGACCGCGCGGACGGTCACGACCGGCGCGTCAGCGTCGGCGTCAGCGTGGGTCCCCACATCGTCGGGCGACGCCAGATCGCTCGCTGACCCGTGTTCCACCGCGTTCTCGAGGAGGTTCTCGAAGACGACAGAAAGCACCGCCGGGTCCGTCCGTATCGAGAGGTCGGCCGGCACCTCGATCCGGATCTCGGCGGCCGCCCCCGCGCGGAGATCCTCACTGACGTCGTCGAGGAGGGCTCGAACCGCGACCGACGTGGAACCGCCCGCGTCCGCCCCCATCGCGTCCTCGATGGTCCGGGCCTTCTCGCCCAGGTCGATCACGCCCGCCGTTTTCCGGGCTGCGGTCTCCAGCATCCGACGGAGGTCCGGGTCCTCGACACGGCCGGTCCCGATGTCCAAATACCCTTGAACGACGTTCAGGTCGTTCCGAAGGTTGTGCCGGAGCACCCTGTTGAGCACCGCCAGCCGCTGCTCACGCCGACGCTCTTCGGTGATGTCCTGGAGTACGACTGTGTTGCCGACGGCGGTGCCCCCGGCGGTTTCCAGCGCCGACGTCGTGACGGCGTAGGTGCGCTCGTGGGCGTCGACGGTCCGGGTGACTGTTCCCCCGCTCGCCGTCGGATCGACGTCCGGGGCGTACTCCGCGAACCGGCCGCCCAGCGCCGTTTCGGTCGGGAGCCCCAGCACGCGTGCGGCCTCGTCGTTGCGCTCGATGATCCGCCCACCGGCGTCGACGATCACCACAGCGGTCCCGAGGTTGTCGATCGCGGCGCGGTCGGCGATCCGACGTGCGGCGGGCACCATCTCGAACATGTCCCGCGAAAAGAAGGCGTACATATCGAACGCCAAGTGGATCGGGAACAGAAGCGGTGTCAGGTTCAGTGGGGGCGTGGCGCCCACCTCAGCGAGCCATAGCAGAAAGGGAAGGCCGGGAAACACCGGCGATATCGCGATGGCCGCCGCCTGGGTGCGGTACAGCGGGCCGTAGCTGAACACCGTGTCGGCCAGCAGGAACGACGCGACCGCGATCGTCAACACGAACCCGGCGGCGTTCACGAACAGCCACGGCTGGTGGGCGTACGTCACCGTCGCCAACCCGAAGACGGGGTCGATCCGGTAGCCGGTCCACGCGATCCCGTGGATCGGGTTGGTGACGACCACGAGGGTGTGGAGGATCTGCACCCCGACGACGCCGCCCATTACCTTCGAGCGGAGCAGTTCGCTCCGCCCGGTGTACTCCAGCGCGAACGCAAGAAAGAACACCCCGATGAAGTTGATCGCGAGCCAGATCGGAATCTCGAACGCACGTCTGAGCGCCGGATCGAAGACGAACAGTGCGACCCCGTACGACACCGCCCACAGCGCCTCACACCCGATCGTCGCGATGAAGAAGCGTCCCCCGAGTCGGCGCCGGTACGGCCAGAGATACCGGAGAAATCCGACCGAGACGACCCCGGAGGCGATCGAGGCGACAGCGAGCCACGGGATCGACTGGAGCACGCGTGACCGGAGAGTGGCCCGTCGTCGATAAAAAGCCCGGTGACCCGACCACGCCGGCCCTCGACCCAGCGTCGAACCGGCTCAGGCGCCCTCGACCGTCGCTTCGGGCGTCACCCCGTCGTCACGGACGAACCTGACCCTCGCGTCGCCGTCGAGGACGATGGTGACGCTTCCGGTGTCCTCGGGAACCGCGAATACCGTCCAGACCTCACGAGTGTCGCCCGGCGCGAACAGCCCGGCGCTCGGAAAGCCCGTCACGCCATCTAGCGGCTGGTGGCCGTACCGCGTCCCTGCGACGTCGGCTGCCAGCGCGGACTGCTCGAACTGCATCGGCTCTTCGCCGCCGTTCGTCACGTTCATACTGACGAGGACGAACGTCCGGCCCGCCGGGGCGTCGTACGTCGTCCCGTTGACGGTGAGCGAGTCGGTCGCCCGCGCGTTCCACCTGACGTCCGCAGTGGCGTTCGCCCCGCCGGCCGTCGAGACCGCCGAGACCTCGGGGCCGGTGTCGTCGCCGCCGGCGAGTGGGCCCCCCAGCCCGACCACGGGACCGACGGTCGCCCCGAGTACGAACGCCACGAGCACCGTGATCGCGAGCAGGAGGGCGGGGACTGGCCGCGTGGCGTACTCCCGGCACCCGGCAACGATCCCCAGCCCGTCGGGCGACGACGACGAGGGTGCGGGCTGGTCCGTCGGCGATGGCCCGCTGGTGTCGGTGGGCGTGGCCTCGGTCCCGCCGCCGACGGGGAGCACCCCGTAGACCATCGCCCCCAGCGCCGCGGGGGACGGGAGCCGACTCCCGGCCGACCTCGGAACGGGGACGCCGCGGTCACGGAGCCGGTCGAGCGCCGCCTCGGCCCTACCGGTCCCGGTGAACCGAGCCAGCACCGCCTCGAGGTCGCCCTCCGCGACGGTGTCTGCGAGGGTCGACCGGTCGAGGAGATGGACCCCTCGATCGGCGGCTACCCGCTCTGCGCCCTCGGCGAACGCTCCCTGCGTCGCCACGACGGCGACGTCGATTCCCTTCTTCCGACAGAACCGCACGAACCGCTCGAGGTGGCGCTCGGTCACCGTCGATGTCGTAGTCGGAAAGGCGTAGATGATGCCGCGCTTCCCGTCGGACCGGGTGCCCGTCACGAAGTACGTCTCGTCGGATCGCTCCCTGACCGACGTCTCCCACCCGCGTTCGTCCCACAGCGCCGCGAGGAACTCCACGAACGCCTCGGGGCCGAGTTCGGGGATCACGACGACCCACCCCGGCGTGCGAACAGCGCGGCCGCCGCAAACAGCGCCGCAACGGCGACCCCGGGCGACAGCGGGAGGCTCGACTGTGTGGCCCCCGACGGCGGAAGCGGCGTCTGCGTCGCGACGGGGTACGGCGTCGCGGTCGGCGTGTTCGTCGCGGTCCGGGTGGTCGTCCCCGTCTCGGCGGGCGTCTCCGTCGGCTCCGGCGGGAAGTCGACGAGTGCGGTGTCGTTCACGGTCCCGCCGTCGACGGTGTACGCCGACGCACCCGGGTCGTACGACCCGTCGTCGGCGGCTCTGACGAGTTCGGCACGCAGCCGCTGGGTCTCGAACAGCGGAGTCCCGAGTTCGGCGGTCACCGCAGTGTGACGTCCCGGTTCGAGGCGGTCGGATCGACCAACCACCTCGCCCTGACTGTCGATCAGCCGGACGAACCCGCCCTTGGGGAGCTCAGCGCGGGTCACCGCGACGGCGGTCCCGTTCGCAGTCTGGTTCTGGAACCGGAGGCCGGGATCGGGGGCCACCAGGTGGACTTCCTGTTTGGTCTCCGGGAAGTGCCCACGGGCCCACAGCGTGGCGTTCGTCCCCCGAGAGACCTCGCCGAGATCCAGCGGCGCCTCGAAGTTGCCGTCCTCTCGAACCGTGGCCGCCTGGATGAGGAGGAACGCGTCGGGGTCGGCAGACCGGAGCCGGAGTTCGAGTTCGGTGTTGGGCGCGCGGTTCGTCTCTCCCGCCACGACGACGGTGTCGTTGTCCCACGGGTAGTGGGTGGCGTCCTCGACCGGCGACAGCGACACCGACCGCCTGCGGAGGTCAAACGTCGTTGTCGCGAGCGTGGTCTCGTCATCGACGAACCCGCTCTCGCCGGTTAGTGACAGCGACGCCCGGTAGCGGTTCCGCGCGTCGATGTTCTCTAGGTCGACGCCGCTCGTATTCCAGAGCACGTAGACCTCGTCGTCGGCGACGTTCGGGAGCACCACCACCTCGGCGGTGTCGGTGGCAACGTACTCGCGGGGCCGGGCGTTCGGTCCGGGATCGGTCTGGGTGAAGTTCAGCTTGAGCCCGTTTGCGGCGTCGCTACCGGTCAGATCGGAGGTGTTCAGCGCGGTCTCCAGCCCGCTTTCTTCGAGCCTGACAACGGCGTAGTCGCCGCGGGCGACGGTCGCCCCCGCGGTCATCGTCGCCTCCAACGGCGCCACGTCGGCGTCGCCGTCCTCGCCGCCGCTGACGTACTCCTCGGGGGTGAACGTCCCCGGCGCGCGACCCGACTCCGCGGCGTACTCCCCGCGGGGTTCGACGGTGAGCGTCCCGATGTCGTACTCGACTCCGTCGATTTCGACCCGCATCAGGTAGTCGGCGGGCTGCATCGGCTCGTCGAGCGGTTCGGAGTGCAGCGTCGCGCTTCCGCCCCGAACAAACTCGTCGGGAGCCGCGGCGGTGGTCCGGCGGGTGTCGAGAACGATCTCGGTGGTGCCGCTACCGCTCACTGACACGGAGACCTCGAAGCCGTTGTCGTCGCTGCCGAGCGTCACGTTCGCGGGGCCGGAGTGGCTGACGCCGATCGTCACCTCGTCGCCCCGCGTGACCGTCACGTTCGCCGGAAACGACGCCGACGCGTCGTCGGTCTGCGTGTGAACGCCGTCCCCGGCGTCAAGATCGGCTACCGGACTCGCCTGACCGGATGCCGACCCGCCGAGCGCCGAGACTGGCGCCACGCCGCCGACCAGGGCGGACACCGTCACGGCGAATGCGAGGAGCGGGGGCGCGTATGACATCGTGTGTACGGTACTCGACCGTCTCTACCCGATATCCCTAATAAAACGCTGCGGTCGAAGCATCAAACGTGATAACGAGCCGGCGTCGGGTGCGGATCGGCTCTGGACCCCCCGTCGACGAGGGGCCGAAGCGAACCCCGGGTCCCGCGCGTTCGGTCCCGTCGGGCGTCGCAGGCGACGCCCCGGTTCAGAGTGCGCCTGGGACGATCGCCGTCGCGAGAAGCGCGACGGTTCCAACGGCTCCGAGCAGCACGAACAGCGCGTTCTCCGCTCGGAGGGCCTCGGGTTCGATCGGTTCGGGTTCCCGGCGCGCCCCCGGACCGTCTACGGAGCGGTCCGCCCCGTCGTCGTCAGGTGCGTTCACGAGATGTGGCGTCGCCCGGCTGTCGCCGTCGACGGGCCCGCGTCCACCCGTGGCGTTCCCGTCGGAGCTGGTCTCGATCCCGTCGGCGTCGGTGGCGTCCCGGCCGGCCGGGGGGTCCGAATCACTCATCACGTGTGATACTATCGCAATCAAAAAATGCCTACCGGCTCGACGTCACCACGCCACCGGCTCCTGCCGGCGGTGCCGGATCAGATCTCCCTCGTAGACCACACCGCGTTCGGCGTGGAGCGTCACCGTCGCGCCCGACGACAGCCGGTCCAGGATGGGAGCGCCCGAAACCATCGGGATGTCGAGTTCGCGGGCGACGAGGGCGGGGTAGCCGGTCATCCCCGGCCGGGCGTCGACGATCCCCGCCACCTTCGATGCGTCGCCGTCGAACTCCCCGTCGAACGTCGCCGGCAGCGACAGGATCGCTCCCTCGGGCACGTCCGCGAGGTCGCCGTTCTCGGTGACTGCGAGCGGGCCGGCGACCCGGCCGCCGACGACCTTGCGCCCCGTCGCGACCGCCTCGGCGGCGACCTGGAGCTTCAGCATATTCGTGGTGTTCGTCTCTTCGAGTTGGGTCATCATCCCCGAGAGGACCACGAGCGTGTCCCCGGAGGCAGCGACCCCGGCGTCGAGCGCGACGTCGACCGCGTCGTCCATCATCCGGTCGATGTCCGCGCGGTACGCGGAGTATTTGGGTGTGATCCCCCACGACAGCGCGAGCTGGCGTCGAACGCGGTCGTTCGGCGTTGTCGCCACCACCGGCACGCCGGGCCGGAACTTCGCGGTCTTTCGCGCGGTGTACCCGGACTCCGACGCCGCGACGATCGCGCTCGCGCCCACGTCCCGCGCCAGGTACCGGGCCGACCGGGCCAGCGCCTCGGTCCGGGACTCCGCGTCGGCGGTGGGGATCCGCGCCTCGCGACTCTCGTCGGACTCGGCGCTGGCCTCGATCTGGCGGACGATCCGGTCCATGGTCTCGACGACCCGGACCGGGTCGTCGCCGATCGCGGTCTCCCCCGAGAGCATCACGGCGTCGGTGCCGTCGAGCACCGCGTTCGCGACGTCGGAGGCCTCCGCCCGCGTGGGCCGCCGGGCCGAGATCATCGAGTCCAGCATCTCGGTGGCGGTGATGACCGGCGTCCCGGTGGCGTGGCACTTCCGGATAATCCGTTTTTGAATTATCGGGACGTCCTCCAGCGGCATCTCTACGCCGAGGTCCCCGCGGGCCACCATCACGCCGTAGGCTGCCTCGATGATCTCGTCCAGATTCTCGACTGCGCCCGCCCGCTCGACCTTCGCGATGACCGGGATTTCCGCCCCGTGATCGTCGAGGGCGTCGCTGATGGTGTAGACGTCGGCCGCCGACCGGACGAACGACGCCGCCACGAAGTCGGCCTCGGTCTCGGCTGCCAGCGCCAGTTCCCGTTCGTCGCGCTCGGTGATGAGGTCGACATCGAGGTCGACGCCCGGGAGGTTCACGCCCTTCCGGCCACCGAGTGTCCCGCCGGAGTCGATCCGCGCGACCACCGCGTCGCCGTCGATCCGTCGCACCGTCGCCTCGATCCGCCCGTCGTCCAGCAGGATCCGGTCGCCGGGCTCGGCGGCGGCGATGGAGTACGACAGCCCCACGGCCTCGGGCGTCGCGTTCTCGCCCGCCAGGAACCGGACTTCGCTGTCTGTTTCCAGACGGATGGGATCCGACAGCGGCGCGGTCCGAACCTCCGGACCCTGGAGGTCCACCATCGCCGCGAGCGGCTCCTCGATCGTCCCGTCGACCGTCCGGATCCGGTCGATCACCGCCCGGCGGTCCGCCGGCGTCCCGTGGCTAGCGTTGAGCCGCGCGACGCTCATCCCCGCGTCGGCGAGTGCACGGATCGTGGACTCGTCGTCCGACGCGGGCCCGAGCGTGCAGACGATCTTCGCTCTGCGCATACCCCGCCATACTCGGGACCGAATTAAAAAGTCGCGGATCGGTGGCTATCCGGGCACTACGAGCTCGCCCCCGCCTCGACGTCAGCGCGGACCTCGTCGACGTCGGCCAGGAACGCCCGGAGGGTCTCCCGGGTGACGTGGGGCATAACGACCACCCGAACCAGTCCGGACTCGGTCCGGGAGAGCCGCCACCCGCGGGCGCGGAGCCGCTTGAACGCCCCCTCGCCGAGATCGGCGACGACGATCGGGAGCGCGACGTCGACCACCGCACACCCACGGTTTCGGAGTTCGCCGGCGAGCCACCGCGCGACCCGGTCGGCGCGCTCGTACTCGCGGCGGTAGCCGTCGGGCCACAGCGCCTCGATCGCGGCGACGGTGCTCGCGACGCCCGCGCCGCTTCTGGTCCCCGTCAGCGACGCCTGTGACGGCGACTCCAAGTACGGCGTGTCGACCGCGAGAACGTCCATCCCCGCCGGCTCTCGGAAGAGCAGTCCACCCGCAGGGACCACCGCCCGGCCGCACTTGTGGGGGTCGATAGTCAGCGAGTCGATCGGGGCGTCCGCGAAGTTCCACGCATAATCGGTGAACGGAAGCAGGAAGCCGCCCCACGCGGCGTCGACGTGACAGTACGCCCCGCTGTCGTGAGCGATGGTTACGAGTTCCGGGATCGGATCGACCCGGCCGTACTCGGTGCTGCCGGCCACGCCGACCACGAGCGCCGTCCGGTCGTCGACCGCGGCCGCGACCGCGTCGGTGTCGGCCCGACGGTCGGCGTCGGTCGGAACCGTCCGGAGCTCCACGCCGAGGACGTCCGCGGCCTTGGCGAACGAGAAGTGCGCGCTCTCGGGGACGACGAGGTTCGCGTCGTCGACGCCCCGCCGGTCCCGCGCCGACCGCACCGCCTGGAGGTTGGCCTCGGTTCCGCCGCTCGTGACGTAGCCACGTGTAGGTCCCTCGGTGTCGGGACCCTCCGTCGGCGCCTCGAGCCCTGCGATGTCTTCGAGTGCGGCGACCGCACGCCGTTCTCGGTCGGCGATCTCGGCGTAGGTCGCGGGGTCGCTGGGGTTCGTCGCCAGGAACCGTTCGGCGGCTGCCCGCGCTGCCGGATGGGGCTCGGTACACATCGACGAGAGCACGCGGTCGAACGCCTGCGGGGCCGCCTGCTGCATACAG
>Ga0102936_1000006_pt1 | contig 77786 bp, 97 predicted proteins | sample SalPon2_A_H2O_MG_FD_78502 | JGI IMG/M metagenome (GOLD analysis project Ga0102936, IMG submission 78502) | Salt pond water microbial communities from South San Francisco under conditions of wetland restoration - Salt Pond MetaG R2_A_H2O_MG | ecosystem: Environmental > Aquatic > Non-marine Saline...
AGGAGAATCATTTCCGTATAGGGAGATATCAACTCCTGAAAACACTTACAGCGACCCGGATATCGGGATCATCTCCAGAAAAGACAGCAGGATACTTGTAGCCGGGATCAGAAACACCGGTACCCGGGCTGCAGTGAAGGCCTTTAGAGAAGAAGATTTCGAGAAAGACTATTTAGTTGTGAAAGGCCTAGACTTAGATGGGGACGGGGAGATAGATGACTACGAGGTTATCGAGTAAATGGACTGGCAGGTATTCCAGACAGATGTACTAGACGCACTGAAGCAATACGAAGGCTTCTTCGACTTCTTCGAGAGAACAGGTACTTTATCCGACCAGTCAAGGCCTGACTGCGTCGCCCGAGTCTCACGGGAAAGAATGACTGTCTGGATATTCGACGCAAAGAACAAGAGAACCATAGATGATGAAGACGAGCAACGAATGGAAAAATACATCGAACAGATAAAAAATAATCCATTAGATGTAGGCCTGGAGTATTCAGAACTGGGCGAACACAAAATAGAAGGAGTTTTTATAGCACCTGAGGCCTTGAAATCAGAGTTTGAAGTCATAGGTGTGAAGTCACTTCACCAGTACCTGAGAAAAGAATTGATCTATACCGAGACGGATAGAGTTGTGAGGGATGTGGCTCAGATGGCGGAGAAAGAGGTCCTGCCTCATAGTCAGGCCCGCATGTTGTATCGTTCATTGAACTCGTTTCGTTCAAGTATGAACCGTTCCAGGAAAAAACTTCAGGAGATCGAATCCTCCTTTACGGATCTGAAACTGAGGGAACATCCTCTTGAAGATCGTGAAAATCTTCCGGTCGACTTTCTGCTGGAACACAGCAGTAGAGACCGCTCTGTGCTTGTAGACGTTCCCTACAGAGAATCAAAGATTTCAAAGCTTGAGGAGATAGCCCGGGAAAATGATATTTACGTGGTTTTAGGCGAGGAAAGTTCTGGGTACGGATGCAGATTCGAAGACTTCGAGAGAAAGCTAATGCAGAAACTAGGCATAATATCCTGGAGGAAAGTAGCGGATATCTACTCCCCAAAGGTGCCGATCAAAAAATCTTTCGAGGCCTCCAAGATTAGAATAGAGGATACCGTTGATCTGGGCTTTACTGCTGAGATAAAATCTAAAGGAGATACCAGATTCGATATCAAGGTCTGGGCTCCTGAAAAGGCCTTGAAAAGGTTGAAGGAACAGAAGATGAACTCACGCAGTAGTTTCGGCGAGATAGAAAACGGATGTTTCAGGCACAGCTTTGAAGTGGATGAAGGCCTGAACATCGACTATGGAACCATGGAGAGTTTTGACTCATACCTTGATACTGTGAATGCGATCTATCAGTCCGGGATAAACCCTTCTCTTAGCAAAAAAGTTACTCGTTCCTGATCTAGTATAGCTTTACACATACGTTAAAAACCTGAGACCTAATTCTGTTTTTACAGATGAAGGAAACGCTGGAGATAGATGGCAAAGAGATCACGATAGTCGGGACTGCACATATCTCGCGGGAAAGCAGGGAAGAAGTCAGGGAGACTATAGAAGATGTAAGGCCTGATCTTGTCGGGGTGGAGCTGGATCAGAGCAGGTTCGAATCGCTGAGAGATGGTTCCGGCTGGAAGGATCTCGAGATAAGTGAGGCCATCAGAGAAGGAAAAGGCAACTTGCTTCTGCTTAACCTGGTGCTTTCGATATACCAGAGAAAACTAGGCCTGGAGGAGGGTATGAAACCGGGTGAGGAGTTAATGGGTGCTGTGGATAAAGCAGAGGAACTCGGTATAGAGTACGCTCTTATCGATCAAGATATAAATAAGACTTTGAACCGGGCCATAAGTTCGCTTAGTGTTCTCGACAAACTGAAACTGATAGCCTCGATGTTACTGCCTTCAGAAGACGAAGAAATAGATGTGGAGTCTCTGAAAGATGGAGACATGCTTGGAACACTGATCAACGAAATGGAGGATGAGTTTCCCGAACTCAAAAAGGTTTTCCTCGACGAGAGGAACACGTTCATGGCGGAAAAAATACTTGAAAAAAACTTTGAGTCAGCTGTAATTGTGGTAGGGGCTGCACATCTCGCAGGCCTCAAGGAAGATCTCGTGAAGGAAAGAAAAGAGAGCCCAGAGTTTGAGGAAAAAGACCGGCTTCCATGGATGAAGATAGCCAACTACGGATTCACAGCACTGGTGGTTTTAGGCCTGGGCTTCAGCTTCTACTCAAGCATGAATCAGGGAGTAACCAACCTTGGAATATGGATCGGAGCAAATAGTTTACTCGCAATGATAGGCGCAATAATCGCCAGATCACACCCTGTCACATGGATTGTCTCTTTCATCGCGTCCCCTCTAACATCGGTAAACCCTGCGCTTCCAGCAGGCCTGGTAGCAGCATATACAGAGGCAAAGATCAACAGTCCAAAAGTAGAGGACCTCGAAAGGATAACACAGGTAGATGAATTCACTGAGCTGTGGAACAATCAGGTAGGAATAATTCTTTTGACATTTCTATTGGTAAATCTTGGAAGCGGGATAGGAGCAATCCTCTCAGGTTCATACATACTTTATTCGGTGATACCAGGCCTCTAAAAGAAAAGGATTATTTCATCCATTTTTCTTCCCAAGCCTCTATGCGTTCATCCCAGTTCTCAAAACCAAGATCATCACTTTCCTCAATACCCTCGTTCTTTCCCTCATCTCCATCTCTAATCCTGTAACCCATTATAGCTCCGACCAGAAGGCCTGCGAGATGGGCTTCGTTCGCAGTAGTATTTGCTCCCCCGATACCCACAAGATCAATGAACATGTAAGCAAACAGTACTGCCCACATAGGCATAGGCACACCAAGACCCAGTCCAATCTGGTTAGGCCTGTAAACCGCCAGAGCCGCCAGGATGCCCATCGCACCGGCAGAAGCACCCAGAATAAACGTTTCAGGATAGAAGACGAACGCAGTCAGATTAGCAAGTAGACCTGAGACAAGAAAAGTGATCAGAAAAGTACTGGAATCAGTCTGAATCTCGTATATAGTTCCGAACAGCCCTATAAAGAATAGGTTATTGGTGAGGTGATCGATTCCAGAGTGTGCAAATATCGAAGTCAGAAAACGGTAATACTCTACTCCAGGCCTATAAGCCAATTCAAGATTAAAGAAGACCTGAATGCCATAGACCATGAACAGGAAACCACAAAGCGTGAAAGCTGTATAACTCAGGCCTTTCTCTTGATTCATGAAAATTTCTTTTCTGACTAACTTCTTTATCTCAACCGGAAGATACAAAAGAATTAATTCCCTAGATTTACTTACAATGTCCGGTGACTATGTTCCGCACCTTTCTCGGAGGAGAAAGAGTGCTAGAGCAGAATTTGTCACAAAATTCTGCGTTCCACAACCTAAGTATCAATGAAGAACGTTTTCTGAGTCGCTGGCATAACCAAATTAACGTGATTGATATGAAGCTAGATTCAACTACAGGTGGACGCGTTCCACACAAACTTCTGGAAGTTTGATCACCATAAACGGCATTCACTACGTTCAGCCGGTTCCAGTAAAGACGCTCAAAACCTTAAACAAACTTCTCAAGGCGGTCTTCTATGAGAAGAAGCGAACTATTCATAACTAGCTCGAAAGAAACGGAGAACCACAGTTGCAGAAGTGAAGAGCTGGCAGTTAGATCAGGCCTGGTCCACAGTTATGGTTCAGGAACTTTCGGCTATACCCATCTTGGAGAAAAGGTCTTAGAAAATATAGAATCAGTTATCAGAGAGGAGATGGACAAACTCGCACAGGAAGTCAGGATGAATCTCTTACAGAGTTCCAAGCTCTGGAAAGAAAGCGGCCGGTGGAAAAACTTTGAAGCCGAGGAATTCTTCCACTTCAAGAACCGCGATGATAAGGATTTCTGCCTTGCAGCGACACATGAAGAAGCCTCAGTAGGCCTAGTCAGCAAATATATCAGAAGTTATCGGGATCTAGACCTGACAATCTATCAGATCGGAAGAAAGTTCAGAGATGACCACGCAAGGAAAGGCCTTCTAAGAGCGAAAGAGTTCACGATGAAAGACGCATACAGCTTCCACCGAGATAAAGAAGGCCTCGACAGAAAGTTCGAGGAAATGATAGAGGTCTACAGGAGAATCTTTGACAGGTTAGGCCTTGAGTATTCGATCGTTGGAGCTGATAATGGTTCGATGGGAGGAGATCATTCCCGAGAGTTCATCGCTGAATCCGAGGCTGGAAGCGATACCTACAAAAAATGTGTGAGCTGTGAGTTCGGTAGTAAAGATCTAGGCCTTGAGGAATGTATTAGATGCAGTTCAGAATTGGAGAAGGCGAACGGTATCGAGCTAGGCCATTGCTTCAAGTTAGGCACAGAGTACAGCGAGTCAATGGATTTGAAATTTCAGAACGATGAAGGCCTCGAAGAATTTGTTCAGATGGGCTGTTATGGAATCGGAGTCTCCCGGTCGATAGCAGCGATAATCCAGCAGAACAACGACAAGAACGGGATAACCTGGAACAGCGAAGTATCGGCTTTCGATACCGCGGTCATCATAGCCGTCAATGAAGAGGAATGCGTTGAGAAAGCTGAGGAAATCCATCAAAAATTGAAAGAGAGCGAGGAAGTAATTCTCTATGACGAAGGCCTATCTGTAGGAGAAAAATTTGCAGAGGCCGATCTAATCGGGGTCCAGAGAAAAATAATTATCGGGAACTCATTCCTAGGAAAAGGCCTGATAGAGGTCGAAAATAGAGAAGGAGATAAGGAAGAGGTGAAGGAAGTGAAAGAGCTAAATTAAATCTTAAGTTTTTCTCTAGATTATGTAGGGTAGTGTAGTGGACTATCATGTGCCCCAGGACGGTACAGACCGCGGTTCAAATCCGCGTCCTGCCATAGAGTCTTTGATTTAAACCCCTGTATTTCTTTTTTAGGCTCTCCGCTTGCACATATTGTTTTTTTGTTCGTTTGTTTGCGAACAGTTTAGAGCTATTTATAATTGGTGAAGAGTATTTTCTGTTTATTATGAAAAGAGCGATTTTACTCAGTTTGCTGGTTTTGTCGATGAGTTTATCGGCTACAGCAATCTACGACCCCAACAACACCGTTACAGATCCAAATAGTAGTGGACCCCAGTTGATGAAGACAACTGCTGAACCTGTACCTATATCAGCGGAGAGGGATTATAGCATTGACTTTGAACAGGAAACAGCCAGGTGTGGAGGCCAAGGAGTTGACAATGCTTCAATTACTTCATTGAAAGTTTCGCCTGATGAAACCACGGTAAATGTTGACGGAGTTTTCCAGACACAGCACCCGAACTACAATCTTTCTCACAACATCGAGAAAGTAGAGGATAAGCATTACATCCTGCGTTTGAACGGTGTAGAAACCTCAAATATTGCACCGACATGCATCGGTAACATCGAGTACAGTGCGAACTTCACATCCAGTGAAGGATACCTGCTCGAAGTATATCACAACGACACAAAGATCGAGGAGAAGCAGATGCCTACTGCCGTTAACGGAAGCACAACCAGTCCAGAGCCTTCAGAAAACCAGCAATCAGAGACAGAAAAAGAGGATTCTAAAGGATTCTTCGCTGATATACTGGAATCACTTGAAAACCTGTTCTAACCTCTGTTTTTTCTATTTTTCTTTCTGATAAAAGATTAAGCCACTGAAGTTAGAATTTAACGAAATCCTTTAACCAGGTTGGTTTGAAACGTCCTGCCAATCATCCTTTTATTTCCTCTATTATCTCTATTGCTTTCTCATCACCGATCGACATTATCAATCTGGAAAGTCTAGGTCCTTGATCTCTCCCCAGTAAGGCCTGATAGCTTGTACTGAAGAATTCTCCTGTTCCAAGTTCGGAATCTCCTTTGGCATCAAAGATTTTGGTATCGAAGTCATCCTGATCTTCATAGCCTTCCTCAATTTTTTCCTTGAGAAGCTTCAAGGCCTCTAACTGATCTTCGTCAAAGTCTCCTTCTCCATCATAATTAATCTGGTAGACATAATCTTGTGGTGCATATTCTCGAGCCCAGTTTTTTGCTCTTTCAAGTCTAGAAAGTATTCTTTCAACATCTCTATCGGAGATATCTTCTGGGACATGGTCTGTTCTTTTCAATGATTCAATGGCTTTAGGATTCCATTCATCCTCTGGAACTGTCTGAGCCACGAAAGATAGATGCTTGAATGGAACTCTGACAGGCCTTTCTTCAGGTATATCGACCATCGCAAGCTCGTAGACACGTTTCCAGTGCTCTAGCTGTCGCTCATTCTCTACTTCTTCTGTAAAGTAGGCTTCTTCAATCCTGTCAAATTTATCATATCTCTGGAAAATTTCCTCTGATGCAAACGGAATCTCGAAGGCCTTGTTCGGTTTCGTACCTGAGAAAAGGAATCTTATCATCTCAGGAGAGTAAACTTTTTTGAGCTCCGAGATTGTGAATACGTCTTCTCCACTGCTCGAAGATATCTTAGCGCCGTCCTTTGTTACAAATTCATACATCTGATGGACTGGCGGCTTTTTATCGTAAATTTTCCCTGCTAGTTCGTTTCCTGTGTCTCTTGATCCTCCCGATGCTGAATGTTCTTTACCAGCAGGTTCGAAATGTACGTCTTCGTATTTCCAGCGCATAGGCCAGTCAATTCTCCAGGGCTGTTTAACATGGCCTTGCTCCTTGAAGTTCAACGTCTTTTCCTCTTCACATTCGTTGCAGTAATAAGTCAGGGTATATTCTCCATCCCAGTCCTTTACTTCTGTAAAGTCTTTCTCACATTCACTACAGTATACTCTAATCGGATAATAAGGCTGTTCTAAAGGCTCTTTCCTGTATTTATCAAGTATTTCTTTGACTTTGTCTTTTTTCTCTAGGCCTTTCTTAATCAGATCTGCATACTCTGATTTCTCAAACTTCGAGGTCTGCCTGATGAACTCTATATCCATTTGAAGGCCTTCAAGCTCTTCTTCCAGCTGTGACTCGAAATGTTCTGCGTAAGAATCATGGCAGCCTTCAGGATCTGGTACATGAGTCAGTGGAAGGCCTAAATACTTCTCGAATTCATCGGGAACGTTTGAAGGTACTTTTCTGAATCGGTCGTAGTCATCCCATGAGTAAATGAATTTTACATTTTTTCCTTTTTCTTTGAGAGATTTGACGACGAAGTCTGTTGTGATTATTTCTCTGAAGTTTCCTGCATGGACGATTCCAGAAGGTGAAATCCCTGAAGCACATACATAAGTGTCTTTTTCAGTGAATTCTTCTATTGTTTCATCCGCTAGCTGATCCGACCAGAAAAGTGGTTCGCTCATAACAATTTTTTCAGGCCTGAACGCTTTAATTTCCTGCCCGGGTCTCAAAGGTTTTTAACTTCTCGCTGTCTCATTGAATTACATGCTAGAAGGAATCAATCCCCGACTTGTTTTCTCAATATTTTTTGTGGCAGGCCTTTCAGCACTGCTTTGGTATGACAGGAAAAACATTGAGAGAAGCTCTATTTTATTTGTCAGGCGTACGGAGAACGGTGTAGAATTACTTGACAGGATAGCAAGTAAGTTTCCGCGTTTCTGGAATGTCTATGGCTGGACCGGGGTATTTTTTGCTGTAGTAAGTATGCCGTTGATGCTTTTACAGATAGGATGGATTGTCAACAATTTTCTTTCCACAGGCTCAGCCGAGGGAGGGCCTTCGGCTATACTCCCAGGTTTAAGCGGTGAGCCAAGCTTCCAGGCAGGAGCATCTTTCATACCTGTTGAGTACTGGCTGATATCGGTAGGAATTATTATGGTTGTCCATGAGGCCTCTCACGGTATTATTGCAAGACTCGAGGATTTCGAGATCAACTCTGTTGGCTGGCTTGTAATGGGAGTTATCCCCGGTGCCTTTGTAGAGCCTAAAGGAGAGAAAATGCTTCCAGGCACAGAAGAAGATGGAGAAAACGAAGGCCTGTGGGATCAAGGAAGTTACAGACAGAGGCTGAAAGTTTTGAGTGCAGGAAGCTTCGCAAATTACGTTACCTCTGCGGTTTTCTTCGGGGCTTATCTAGCCTTGATACTGTTTTTGCTTCCAAACTTTTACTCTGGACCAATAAATTACGGTGCTATTTCCGGAAGCCCTGCAGAAGAGGCCGGATTGACTTCAGGAACCATTCAATCTGTAAATGGGGAGGAAGTAGATAGTTTCGAAGAGTTAAGAGGGATTCTGGAGGGAACATCACCGGGAGACAATGTGAGGCTTGAGACCTCCGAAGGAGATTTCAGTTTTGCTCTTGGCGAACAGCAAGGCCTTGAAACAGGTTTCATAGGAATAACTCGTTCATATTCTGCCGATTGGCAGTGGTTCCTAGGCCTTCTGAACATGGTGGGATTCCTTAACCTAGCGATTGGAATGTTTAATCTGCTTCCTGCAAAGCCTCTTGACGGAGGCCAGATAGTAGATACCCTAATCGAGGAATTCATCGGAGACGAAAAACGCAAATACGTCAACCATTTCTCAGTGCTGTTGTGGATTATAGTACTGGGATCGCTGATCGCAGGCCTGATACTATGACACACACCATTGAGATAGTAGATCGAGAGGAAGAAGTCGAGGCAGAAGATGGGCAAGACATCCTTCAGGCCTTGTTACAGGGAGGGGTTGAATGGATGCATGCCTGCGGAGGTTTCTGTAACTGCACCACTTGTCGGGTGGAGATAGAGGATGGAGAGGAAAATGTTAGCGAGATGCAGGAAGATGAAAAAAACACGCTGCGTCGGTATCAGGGAGAGGAAATACTTGAAGGCCCTTACCGTTTAGGCTGCCAGGTCAAAGTCTATGGCGATATTAAAATATCTGAACCTGAATGGTACTGATATCGTTTTAACATCATTTAACAGTTTCTGTACTAATGAAAGTCGTTACTTATATTTACCTTGATTTTACAGCCTCTTATACCTCTCTAGCTGTGCTTGCTTCTGATCTTGTGGGAAATTTCATAGATGTTGATTCACTTTTTAATCTCAAGAATACACGATAGAACCCGGGCCTCAGTGAAGGCCTTCCACAATCTTAATCTACTTAAATATTGATTAAATATTTTTAGAATCCAAAGGTTATGTGTAATGGAATGTTGGAACTGTGGAGAATCAATGACTGAATTCGTAGCTTGTGAACTGAAATGCTTTAACTGTGGTTTTATCAGGGACTGTTCCGATCCATAACCCTTTGATGAGAACACTTATTGCAGAGGCCTAACATAGTCTCATTTTCACAGCCTTTCCTTACACATTTCACTGTGTACAGCTTCTGAAACCAAGTTTTTTGAATAGGCCTGGTATCTGTTCTCTGCACCGTTTAATATTTAAGGTTTAGCCTATCTCTTGTAAAAATGTAGCCGATCGATGGATAATTTTCTATCCGATTGATCACGAAAAGTTTTGATCGCGTGCTACAAGGTGATTTATTCATGACAGAAACAGTAGAATGTCCTTATTGCGGTGAAGTCTTCGAGGGGGAGGACGAAGCTGAAGCTAGAACTCAGGAAGGTATTCACAGAGCAAACAATCACGTAAACGAAAGTGAAACAACTTCCAAATCTACCAAGGGACGCAACATTATCGACGACTGGAAATCAGAAGGCCGCAAGGCCTGATTTTTTCAAGTCAAACCCCTAAATCCCTTTCTTTATTATGAATCTCGAGCATTTTTCAGCAGTATTCTTACTTCAAATACCTATAATTTTACCACCTTACCTGCAGTACAGAGGTATTCTTTCCGCTCCCGCAGCTCTAGGCCTTATAATCGGGGCTTACTTACCGATCTGGGCCTACTACAAGTACTTCAAAAACCGATAAATCAGCCTCTAGAAATCTTTTTATAGATGTAAACAAAAAAAGTTATTAATGAGAATAAAGTGAAACTTGGAAGATGTCTGATCTGCAATGAAAGAGTAAAAAAGGACGACCTCTACATTACAGCAGAGGAAGGTTATGCCCACACAGCCTGTATAAAGAGAATAAAAAGGCCTAAAGGCGTTTCCACTTAATTCTTTTCCTTCCTTTCATTATTTGTAAAATAGAATGCGGCTATCGGGATTTGAACCCGTCCGAAAATCCTTGATTTTCTCGGAGGATATCAAATGCCGGAGAATATTACAATGCGGCTATCGGGATTTGAACCCGAGTCTACGCCTCGAGAGGGCGTGATGATTAACCGGACTACACTATAGCCGCCTAGTAAATTCAAATCCGGCTTATAGATTTAAATGTAGACCTTCTCGATTAAGGTATGAACTTGGAGAAGATGATTCCTGATAACTACGGCGAACTCGAAAACTCTGACCTTGCGCTTTCCGAGGGAAGAATCGCCAGAATCTTCAGAGAAAACATGAGCGAGGAACAGACTCTAGACGGAGACGTGCCTCACGTCGTGAACTGTGTGCTTTCAGGCCTCTTGACCGAGGTTATGGAGGAGACAATGGATGAAGCAGAACTTATGCACAAGGTGAAAGAAGCTCATGTCAGAAAGGCCTTGAGAAACGTAGAGATAAAAGAAGAGTACTCCGCGCATTCGAAGGCCTTTATCGAGGAACTGCGTACAATCGCTGAGGAAATGGAGCGTACAGCTGACAAGATGGAGTAATACCTTCCAGTAAATTTTAATGAATTGAGAAAAAGATTAGTGTTGTGAAATCCTTATGGATAAACTTGATTACATCGACTGGGCGTCACTGATACTTGTATTCGTGGGCGCGGTCAACTGGGGGTTGGTCGGTCTAGGCCGGCTAACTAACGCAGGTGCAGAAACATACAACCTGATATATCTTATATTCAACAGCCTGGGAGGAGCTCCTCAGGCAGAATCACTTCTATACCTGCTCGTAGGCCTTGCAGGACTCTATCAGGTCTACTTTGGCTACCAACTGTATGAATCCTAGAGTTCAATTAATTCTCATTTTCTTCTTGGAGATCCTCGATCAGGTCCATTTCATTTTCAAACCTCTGAACTGATCTAGTAAATTTTCTGTTAATGTAGAAAAGCACGGCTCCAGAACCTATCAGGCCTCCAAACATAAAACCTGAGACAAACCAGAATAATTCCATAAATAAAATTAGGCCTCGATATTAAAATCTATGCAGGCCTCTAAGAAACTGATAGAAAATTTTCTCTTCGCACATATATCGGCTCTACTGATAGGCCTCGGCACTTGGCAAATTACTGAGAACATCCTCCTTGGACTCTTGGTTTTCTCGGTTCTTGTACTTGCGATACCTATCGGAGTCCATTACCTTCACCTCAGAGACCAGATCTGAAACCTGATCAATTACTTCTTCAAAACTGTCAAACTCAAATAGATGCGAATTACAGTTACAGTCACTAGACCCGAATCCATCTACAGGCCTAGAAAATTCAGAGCTTAACTCACATTCCAGATCCTTATCCGGAAAAATTAACGCTGCCTCTAACTCTCCTTCCTGTAAAAGATAGTCGATATGCCAGTGAATCCTTTTGTCTGAGGAGAAATGCCTGAAAACCCTCTTTAACCCGCCTGGCCCAAAAGCCGAACCGTTGTAAACTAGGTAGTCAGAGTCAAATTCTCTCAGGCCTAAGGCACCGATCTCTGCTCCCTCAGGCGCCTTAATTATCAAGGAGTAACTGCCTTTCATAACAACCAGACTATCATTGAACCTATAACAATCCCAATGTATACAGGCCTATAAGCATCAAGTATCTTCCTTCCATCAATAGGGCCAAATGGAATCATATTGAACAATGCCAGCCATGAGTTAATTGAATGTCCGTAACTTCCAATCTGTCCAGGCACCAGTAAGAAGATTAACGCCAGCAAAATATTGGTTATAGGTCCTGCCGAAGTTATCCACAACTGCTGCTCTAAAGTTCTCTGACCTCTAGTATATACTGCTCCAGGAGCCGCAAAGATAAATCCTACGAAAGAACCAAAGAACGCAAAGGCTAACATTCTATAATACGCCATAAACTCTGCATTCAGGCCGTAATTCTGTGCAACAATTTTGTGAGCCAGTTCGTGTAGTAAGAAACCTAGGCCTGCTGTAACTGTGGCTGTGAGTATAGAATCGATACTTAGACCTTCCAAGATGTTAGCGAAGGCTAATCCTAGTATGAGCCACGCCAATAGTAAGTCTCTTTTCTCCTCAAACTTCATTCTATTTCACCTTTAGAGGCCTAGTAAAGTTATGGCCACAGTAAAATAGATGAGCAGAGATGTTATATCTTGGATGGTTGTGACCATCGGGTCGGATATAGCGGCAGGATCTCTACCTAGTTTCTCAGCTGTCAAAGGAATCATGTAACCGATTATTGAGGCCGTGAAACATGTTAACGTCATGGACAAAGCGATTACTATTCCTACTGTTGGATTTCCTTGCCATAGATAAGCGGCTAGGCCTGAAAGCGAGCCGATGACCGCTCCAATTGATAGGCCTGTCAGTCCTTCTCTAGCCACGAACTTGAAGTAATTTTGCTCATGTATCTGTCCGAGGGTCATTCCTCTAACCAGTATTGTGGATGACTGTGTGCCTACATTTCCCCCAATGTTCATGATCAACGGGATGAAAAATGCTAGAACTACTACCGACTGTAGAGTCTGTTCATAGCTTTCAATTACAGTTCCTGCTATTAGGCCTCCAATTATTGAGAATAAAAGCCAGGGAACTCTTGCATAGGCCTCTTTCAGAATCGAAGCGTGAATCATTTTCTCGCTTCTGTAGAACTGATCCTCGTCCACTACACCAGCTTGTTTGAAGATATCGGAAGTCTCTTCAGCTTCTAAAACCTCCAGTACATCATCCAGCCTTAAGACTCCGACCATCCTATCATTCTCAGTTACGGGAAAGGCCTGAAAATCGTATTTCGCGCATTTTCTGGCAGCTTTCTCCAGATCCATTTCAGGCCTAAAACTTACAAAATCAGTCTCCAAGGCCTCTTCTAAAGTATCGGAGTTCATCAAATCTTTGACTGAAGCCACTCCTTTCAACCTGTCCTTTTCCTCGACGAAAATATAGTATATAGAAGGCTTGTCATGAAAATTATAGGAGCTGAACCTTTCCAAGGCCTCTCCTCTTGAAGTCCCTGTTTCGACTATGACAAAATCACTGCTGGAGAACTCACCGACAGTCAGATCTTCAGGCGCCATAATAAGAATGATTTTCGCAGGCCCGAATATAAGATGGAGGACTGACAAAGGTATTCTTCAAACGCCTCCAACCTGATCAAAACTGGTAAAGTTTGGACTCTTCGGGATTTGAACCCGAGGCCTCTCCCCTGCCAAGGGAGCGTTCTGCCAGGCTGAACTAAGAGCCCTTTCATATTGAATTGGCTATCAAGCTTTAATTATCCTTACAACAGCTTCACTTCCTCTACATCTACCTCTCCATCATCAATTACGACCGAGTAGGCCTTACCATTGTCATGGCTTGAGGCATTTAGCACCTTAGTACCCATAAGCTCTCTCTGGCCGAAATCTTCGTGTACATGACCATTAACCCATAAAACAGGTTTGTGCCTCATGATCATTCTACGGAACTGATCAAATCCAATTCTTCTACCGGAGTTAATCTTGTCACCAAGTTTTTTCGGGGGATAATGAGAACCGATTATCAGTTTTTCAGAATCAGTGTCTTCGACCATTTCAGCTACTTTTTCCTGTACGTCATCCGGGAAGTCCCCGCCAATCAAAATTAATTTATACTCGTCGTCGATATCTGCTTCTAGAAAGTGAAATACTGGTAGGCCTTCAAGATCATCCTCGGTCATATGTAAGTCTCTATTCCCTGTTGTGCCGACTGCAGCAACATCAAGGCCTTCAAATAAGCGTTCAGCGAAGTCAAGATCCATGTAATCTCCGACATTTACATAGAGATCGTAATCGCCTTCTTCAAGCTCTTCTCGACAAGCTTCTAGAAGCTCCTCTCGAGCATGGAAATCCCCTGCGACCAGTAGCTTTAGACTCATTACAGGAAAGAGATAGTAAGTGAAAACTTTTAATCCAATTGCTTTCAGCTTTTAACATCTGATAATTAAATCGAAAGAACAGTTTTTCGGTAATGAGATGTTATTCTTGGACCACCCGGGGTTCGAACCCGGGACCGCCGCCTCTCTCGAGGCCATCAAACAGGCCTTTCAGCAAGTCTTCTGTCTGAAGGTCCTTATAAGGACGGTGCTCTAACCCCTGAGCTAGTGGTCCAGATAATCGACCGGTCCGATAACCGATCTATATAACTGTGAGGAGGCCTATTCTAAAAAAGGCTTTCTATCAAGGCTTGAACTCTCTGATTTCTGGAGTTGTCAGTTCCAGGCCTTCTTTCTCAATCTTTTCTCTTAACTGAGGATTTCTTTCCTCAATTTCTTCAGGGCTATGGGAATCAGTTCCTATTGTAACCGGGATTTCCTCGTTTTTAAACAGTTCTAAGAATTGTTGTGTTGGATGAAATTCCTTCAGGCCTCTATTGATTCTGCCTGCGTTAATTTCTGGAATAGTTTTAGAATTTTTCAGGGCCTCAATTACTTTCATGTGGTCTTCTCTAGTAGAAAGGCCTCTTAGATGTTTATTTCTTTCAACAAGATCAATATGTGAAACGATATCAAAGATCTCTGATTCTATCAGCTGTCTCTGTTTCTCAAAGTATTTTTCCACAATCGATCTTCTCCTTGACTTGCTAAAAGACGTGAAATACGGCTCAACCTGGATATTGACGTTTTCTATCCTGTGGACGCTTCCTATAGAATACTGAAATTCTGCTTTTTGCAGGAAACTGATTATTTCCTCCCGATCATCAGGATGAAAATCCATTTCCACGCCATCCAAGATCTCAACATCAAATTCCTTGTTAATAGACTTTAAGGCCTCTTTCCTAAGTTTATATGTTTTATCAAGATTGAAGCCTAATTCTTTTTTCTGGAGCTTCATCTCAGTTCTTTCGGATACATTACAGTGATCGGTTACCCCCAGTTTTTCTAGGCCTATTTTATCGGCTCTGAGAGCCATTATTTTCAGAAGATGGCCGTCTGAATAAGTCGAATGTGTATGAAAATCATAGTCCATCAACAAAGTTAAAATCGGTCAGGTTAATAAATCTTCCAACAACAGTTTTTGATGTAACTTTCTAAAGGTGTAATCGAATAATGCAGATGACTAACCCACAGCAACAACAGTATGACAGAGGAAAAACAATCTTCTCCCCAGACGGAAGGCTCTTCCAGGTAGAGTATGCAAAAGAAGCGGTGAAGAAAGGAGCCACAGCTCTGGGAATAAAATTTGGGGAAGGTACAGTCCTCGGTGCCACCAGAAGCACTCCAGAGCTTCAGGTAAGAAACCCTGAAAAAGTATTCAAACTAGATGATCATATAGGCGCAGCAACTTCAGGCCTAGTAGCAGATGGGAGAACTCTTGTAGAGGAGGCCAGAAACGAGGCCCAGAAACATTTGATGACTTACGATGAAAACATCCCTCCAAGCGTACTCGCAAAGTTCATCGCTGACAGATGCCAGCAGTTCACTCAGTACGGAGGAGTGAGGCCTTACGGACTATCAACAATCTCAGGAGGAATCAAGGACGGAGAGGCAGAGGTCTACCTGACCGACCCTTCAGGGACCTTGAGCGAGTGGAACGCAGTGGCTATCGGTAAAGGCAGGGAAGATACTTCAGAGCATCTAGAAGAGAATTATTCCGAAGATCTTTCAGAAGACGAAGCTGTCAAACTTGCTGTCAATGCATTGAAGGAAGGCGAGGAGGATATCGAGCTGAGAAACATCGAGCTCGCGGTAGTTAACAAGGATGAAGAATTCCAGAGGCTTTCTCCAGAAGACCTTGAAGATAGAGGTGTAGACCTCTAAACCATTTCTTACTTCATTATTTTACTTAGTTAATCAAAAAACTGTTAACTAACCGACCTAATAATTAATTATGAATCAAATGGGTGGACAGGCCTCGGGAGATAGAGGATCAGGCGAAAATCAGGGAGGCCTAGACAGCTCTGAAGCCATAAGGATAAGGTATGACGGGGAAAACATATTCGAGATTCTTGTAGAACCTGAACCAGCAAAAAAGGCTAAATTTGAAGGAAAGGATCCTGAAATGCCAAGACTGCTTTTTGTCCAAGATGTATTCAAGGACGCCAACGAAGGTGAAAAGGCCTCTCCATCAGAGCTCGAGGAAGAGTTTGGAACAAAGCAGATTATGGATGCTGCTGAAGAGATATTTGAGAAAGGGAATATGCAGCTGACTACAGAACAGAAGGCAGAGATGCGTAAGGACAAAAGACAACAGGTTATTTCTATGATCGCACGCCGAGCGCAGAACCCCAAGACCGGCAACCCTCATCCTCCTCAACGGGTTGAAAATGCTCTTGAAGAGGCAGGCTTTGATGCCGATGCAATGGCTAAGGTTGAAGACCAGTTTGATGAGGCTATAGAAGCTATCAGGCCTATCATTCCTGTATCTCTAGATGAAAAAACTGTCGCAGTGAAGGTGCCGAGCGATTCAGGAGGTAAGGCCTACAACATGATTCAGGAGAGAGCAGAAGTAATAGAAGAACAGTGGGGTTCAGAGTACTTTTTCGCCAAAATTAAAGTCCCAGCTGGCATCCTGACGGAATTGATGGAGGAACTGCAGGAGTTGACCTCGGGTAAATCAGAAGTGAAGGATGTCTGAGACTCAGGTATAAAACATTTGCCTCAGATTAATTACTTATAAAGAACAGGTTTATTTTGTGAAGACCTAACTTGAGGTAATAATACATGACACGTTTGAAAGATTCGAATGAGATTGTTGCTCCTGGAGATGTCATCGCTGAAGATGAGGATGTTGATGTAGACTCTGGAGCATACGAGGAAAATACTAAAATCATTTCAAAATATCTAGGTACAGTGATGTACTCAGGTAATTCTGTAATTGTAAGGCCTATGGCCGGCCGTTACATTCCCGAGGAAGGAGATACTGTTATCGGAGAGGTCTCCAGAGTAAGTTATTCGCGGTGGAGTGTCGATCTTGGTTCTCCTTACGAAGGTAATCTGAACATCGCAGATGCTACAGATGAGTATGTTGATCTGGACGAGGATGACCTAACCGATTTCTACGATGTAGGAGACGCCATCGTTGTTAAAGTGAAGGGAGTCACGAAGTCGATGGACGTTGATCTTACGATGACTGACAAGAGATGCAAGAAGCTTGAAGGCGGAAGAATCGTCGAGATAGCACCAAGCAAAGTCCCAAGAGTAATCGGAAAGAGAGGTACGATGGTCAAACAGATCAACCAGGCGACAAACTGCAACATAATCGTAGGCCAGAACGGAAGAATCTGGATTGACGGAGAAAACTCAAGTCTAGCAGCAAGAGCAGTCAAAAAGGTAGAAGAAGAAGCTCACAGAGACGGCCTCACAGACGAAATGGCTGAATGGCTTGAAGAACAGACAGGTGAAGAACTATGAGCGAACAGAATATTGAATGGGTAGATGAAGAAGGAAAAAGGGTAGACGGAAGAGAAGTCAACGACCTCAGAGAAACCAGCATGGAAGTAGGCGTCTTGGACGAAGCCGATGGATCAGCGATGGTTGAAGTAGGAAACACCAGGGTAGTGGCATCAGTATTCGGACCACAGGACCTACACCCAAAACACCTCCAAGAATCTGACAGAGCAGTCATCAAGATGAGATATAACATGGCGCCTTTCTCAGTAGATGACAGGATGAGGCCTGGACCTAACAGAAGAGCAAAAGAGATAGGCCTAGTAGCGAAGAGAGCTTTAGAACCAGCTGTAGAACTGGAGAAGTTCCCGACCGCAGGAATCGATATCTCGATGGAGGTAATCGAATCCGACGGAGGTACAAGAGCCACGGGAATTACTGCAGCTTCACTCGCTCTGGCTGACGCAGGAATCCCTATGAAAGGCCTAGTATCTTCCTGCGCCGCAGGGGTAGTTGGCGAACACGTAGTACTGGATGTCAACGGGAAAGAAGATAAGGAAGGTAACGCTGACATCCCAATAGCGACCATTAACGGAGGAGATGAAATTACTCTGCTTCAGATGGACGGAGATTTAACACAGGAACAGGTAGAGGACTGTGTTTCTCTGGCGAAGGAAGGATGCGCAGATTTAGATGAGCAACAGCGTGAAGCCCTTCTCAACCAGTACAGAGGTGAAGAACAATGACGAAAATCAATAGAGTTTCTCATTTCAAGAAAACACGAGGTGTTTTCAACTAATGAAGCTAAACACTAAGACGATTAAGGAAATGGCCTCAGAAGGACAGAGGCTTGACGGAAGAGAATTTGAAGAATACAGAGAAATCCAGATAGACAAGAACTACATCCCGACCACAGCACAGGGATCCGCAAGAGTCAAGATCGGAAAAACTCAGGTAGTTGTAGGAATCAGTTTCGACGTCGAATCACCTTACGATGACAGGCCTGGTTCAGGAACAATCGTGACAAACGCAGAACTTGCTCCTATGGCAGCTAGAGAATTTGAGTCAGGTCCTCCACAGGAACCTGGTGTCGAACTTGCGAGAGTAGTCGATAGAGGAATCAGAGAATCCGAGGCAATAGACCTCGAGGCCTTATGTATAGAAGAAGGAGAAGCAGTCTATACGGTTTTCATTGATGTTCACGTTTTGAATGACGATGGCAACCTGCTTGATGCTTCAGCTCTGGGAGCAATCGCAGCTCTACAGGATGGTTTTGTGCCTGCTTACGATGAAGAGATAGAGGAACTTGATCATGATGAAGTAGGTATGGAAGATATCCCTATGACCAAGGTTCCTGTAACAGCAACAGGTAGAAAGATAGGAGACACCATTCTATGGGATACAACCAGCGAAGAGGAAAAAGCACTGGGATCCAGACTGACCGTGACCCTGACAGAGGAAAACCAAGTCGTGGCGATGCAGAAAGGAGGACGCGAATCGATGACAGAAGAAGATATCAGCAAGATCATCGATGAAGCCAAAAACCAGACACAAAACTTCAGAGACCTGTTAGAGGAATAAAAAAGTTTCCTCTTAACTTTTATTCATAAGTGACCAAAAATGGGTAATCCATCAAAAAGATTCGGCGCAAGGTACGGAAACAGAATCCGGGAGAATGTTGACGATGCAGAAGACAGGACAGAAGAAAAATGCATCGAATGCGAGTCAACTGATGTAGAAAGAACCACTGCTGGAGTCTGGAAATGCAGATCATGTAACGCAAAGTTTGCAGGAGGAGCTTACAAGTCCGAGACAGGAGCAAAGGAAATGATGACCAAGGCCCTCAGAACAGAAGTCGAAGTAGAAGAACTCGAAGAAGCAAAGGAAGAACTGGGTGAGGCCTAATGGCGAAAATCGAGAGATTTTCTGAATTACAGAAAACACGAGGTGTTTTCGAGTAATGTACGTCTGCGTAAAGTGTGAGGAAGAAGTAGAGATTGATCCAGTGGAAGAAAAAGTGATCTGTCCAAAATGCAGTCACAGAGTACTGATGAAGAAAAGGCCTGAAGACCCTGACACGGTCGAGGCAGTATGAAGGCCTCATTAAACTTTGACTCAGAGACTCCAGATCAGTTGAAAGATGCGGTAGGCCTGAGTCTGGAAAGCTCGGAAAAAGTTAATTACAGCTATACTATAGAGGAAGAAAGTTTCAACGTGGTAATTGAGGCTGATAGGTTAGGAAGTTTAAGGGGATCGGCTGATTCAGTATTTAGACTGGTCAGCCTTTCCGAAAGATTGAGGTGAATCAAGGAATGGACGAAGATGCACAAAATGTAATGATGGAAATGCAGCAGCTACAGCAAAATCTTCAGGAAGTAATGCAGCAATCGGAGCAAACAGAAAATGACCTGAATGGAGTTAAAAAGGCCTTGAAAGAGCTTGATGGCGAGAATGGACAGGTTTACAAGGCTGTTGGGGATCTTATGGTTGCAAAAGACCGGAGCGAGATGGAAGATGAACTCCAAGAAAGGAAAGAGGATCTAAATGCTCGTCTGAAGAGTCTGAATCGGAAGGAGGAGAAGCTTCAGAGTAAGCTTGAGGAAACTCAGGGAAAAATTTCTCAAAACTTCCAGTGATGCTTGATGAGTGTTGAAGAAGTAGCATCTATGATGGAAGATATGGCTGAGAAAGATTCTATACCTTCAAATGTTTCTGAAATGCTTGATGATGCTGCGGATGAACTCAGAGAAGAGGAAAAAGATCTCTCTGTCCGTGTGAACGCAGCCTCTTCTCTCCTAGACCAAGTAAGCAACGATCCAAATATCAGACAGCATACAAGAACTGAGGTATGGAATCTCGCTTCAAAAGTCGAGAGCCTCGACTAAGATATAAAAAACTCTTTACCAATTCTATTACTTAGAGGTAATCAAAAGTGGCACTGGGCTTCCTGAACAATAACAAACAAGATGATGAAGATGAAATAATAGAAGATGACTTTGTAGAGCTTGACGCAGAGATGACAGAGCAGAATCAGAAAGTCGTTGTGAGAGCAGAAACTCTCAGAGAGTTTGACGATGTAGAAAATGTCCAAGAACAACTCAGGAACAACAGAATAGTATGGGTAAATATTAAGCCACTCAAACAGAAAGACATGTCCAAACTGAAAAGAGCGGTCAAAAGGCTTAAGAAAACAGTAAGAAGTGTAGAAGGAGATATTGCAGGAGTTGACGAAGACTGGATTGTAGTCACTCCAGGATACGCTGAAATAGAGAGAACAGGCGAAGTAGAACAGGCCTGAAAAATTTATTCTCTTTCAATATCGAACTCCATCCCTAAATCATCAGTGACCTCATCAAGAGTCTCTTCGATGTAATCTACCCTTGACTGAATATCACCGACACCCAGCCTGACAAATTTCTTTACACAGCTTTTACAGTAAACATTTCCATCCCATTCGATTGCGTCATCAGGTATCTCCTTCTCACCGGATCCACCGAATTCTAAAATCTCTTCACACTGATGGCATTTAACTTCCCAAACCATAATTAACGATTTTCAGGCCTTGAATAATAAAGTTCCGAAAATCTGACGTCATTTCAGATTTCTATAGGTATGGGCAACATCGAAAAGTCTTTTCTCCTCGAAATGAGGCGCGAGTATCTGGAGGCCTGTCGGCATCCCGTCGCTTTTCCCGTTAGGTACTGAGATCTGAGGAATACCTGCAAAGTTAGGGCCTACAGTCAGAGAATCCATAGCATACATCTCTGTAGGAGTTAAAGACTCTGCTTCATCAATCTTCGGAGCGATATTCGGCATCGAAGGAGTCACAAGAACATCGTACTTCTCGAAGGCCTGCTTAAATTCCTCTATAATCTTAGTTCTTACTTTTGCAGCCTTGATGTAATACTGATCCCTGTAACCTGCCTTTCGGATATATGTTCCCAATAAAATCCTTCTCTTTGCTTCCTCACCGAAGGCCTCACTCCTGATCTCCGAAAAATAATTGTTAAAGTCCTCGAAATCTTCAGGGTCCTTCTCAAATCCGTATCTCATGCCTGACATCTTCGCCAGGTTGGTCGAGGCCTCTGCCATCGCAATAACATAGTAAGCTGGTAGAGTTACGTCGGCTGAAAGCATCGGTGCATCAAAGTACTGTACTTCCCCTATCTCTTCCAGCCTCTCTATAGAGGCCTCGAAGTTTTTCCTGACTCCTTCCTCTATGCCTTCGAGTTCAGCCATCTGCCTAGGTACCCCTACCCTCAAATTATCTACTTTCTCCAGGTCAGAGTACTCTGGGACTTCTCTACTGGCAGTGGTCTGATCATTTTCATCTTTTCCCGCAATCACTTCAAGGCCTTTTGCAGCTGTATATATATCGTTTGAAAGCAATCCTATCTTGTCTAGAGAGTTAGCATAATCTATCAGTCCATATCGAGAGACCCTTCCGTATGTAGGTGTTATTCCAATGACTCCATTGTAAGCTGCTGGATTGGTTATAGATCCTCCAGTAGATTCACCCAGTGATAGCACAGGTTGATCCATTTCTGCGACTACCGCACCAGCGCCTCCAGACGAACCGCCGACAACCCTGTCATGATCATGAGGATTTCGGGGGGTCTCAAAAGCACAGCTTGTCGAAAAAGTTCCAAAACCGAACTCATCCATGTTCGTCTTACCGTAAAAAGTTGCCCCAGCATCCTTCAACCTTTCAACTACAGTCGCATCAAAGACAGGCCTGTAATCCTCCAGCATCATACTTCCCGCTGAACTGGTGACTCCAGAAGTACATATCGCATCTTTCGCCACGAAAGGTACTCCATTAAGTTCTCCATCTCCAGCTTCCTCGACAGAGATCTCCCTCATGAAGCCTAGTTCATCGTTACTGGACTCCAGCTCCTGCAGAAATTTTTCGTGCTCGACCTGTTCTTCTCCTTTAACGACTTTTTCGACAGTCATAGACTGGAATTAGGTCGAGAATCTTAAAAATTCATTCAATCTCATGAAACTCTATTTCTTCAACCTCTGTATCCACAACCGCCACCGAAAACACTTCATCCTGTCCTAGCAACCTGATTCCGCCGGGATTCAGTTCCACAGTTCTACCATGCTCCTCCAATTTCCTCACATGCGTATGCCCTCTGAAAACATAATCATAATCTTTCTGGACTAGGCCTTCTACTATCTTCTCTTCGGTCCCATGATATACCGCCACACTCAGGCCTCCGAACTCGAGTTCCAATATATTGTTCTCGAACTCGCCAAATTCTTCTATAGTGGATTTCAGGTTCCATTCTCCGTCATTGTTTCCTCTAACCGCATAGAAATCGTAATCTCCATCGAAAATTTCGGCGGTAAACGGAGCGACCATATCACCACAATGAACGACTTTCTCAACTTCGCTCTCAAAAAATTCTGAGGCCTTCTCTGCCAGATCTAGGTTATCACGAGTATCGGAGGCTATGCCTATCTTCATACTCTGTTATGCGCTTGGACCTTTGAAAAATCCATCCTCTTCATTCCTAGTGTTTTGAAAGGCCTCTTCTCTTTCCAGAGTCTCTTCTTTCTCATCTAGCCTTGATTGATCTTCGACATTTACAGGATGGAATGATGGATCGACATCTTCAGTGTCTATCTCATCCAGGGTCTCGAACATATGCAGAATCTCGTTAAAGTCCTCTGCAAGGCCTTTAACCTCTTCCTGTTCTAGGTTGATCCTGGCGTTCTCTGCTACATCTTTCACTTCATCTTCCATAAAGACTTCTTCAGTAACAAGGTTTTTTAGTTTTTCAGCTAGCGAATTTAAAGCATCAGTGAACAGTTATGAACGGTATAACAAAAAGGTTTATAAACCGGCGTAGAAAATATTAGTATAGTAGGAATCATTGTTCGCACATTTGCGAACCCACTTTCCGACTGATCTCGCGGGCACGAGATAAGTTGGATTCCAATCGATCGAACTTCGGGCAAAGTTCGAATCACGTAACGTATTTAGGCAAGTGTTTCGAGTCTTGGGCAAGACTCAATCTTCTAAGGTAGAATTACCTATACCGACTTAAAAAGGTTAGGCCTCATTTACCGGGAGCAAGGATACAACAATGGAATCCATAATAGATGATGCGGAAAGCACAGAAAAAACTCAAAATCTCGACGATGTAAAAGATGCTAAGATCCTCGTCGTGGGAGCCGGAGGAGCCGGCAACAACCAGGTAACGAGGATTCAAAATAAAGATGTTGAAGGTGCAGAAACTGTAGTTATAAACACAGATAAACAGCACCTCAAGATGAGTTCCGCGGACAGAAAAATACTTGTAGGCCGCGACCTCACCAAAGGCCTCGGCGCAGGAGGGCACCCAGAGAAAGGTGCAAGATCAGTAGAAGAAAACCGTGCCGAGTTAAGGAATTTATTCAAAGACGCAGATCTGGTATTCCTCACAGCAGGCCTTGGAGGAGGTACAGGTACAGGAGCCTCACCCGTTCTCGCAGAAATCGCGAAGAAAGAAGACTGCATCGTAATCGGAACAGTCACAATGCCTTTCGAGATCGAAGGCGCAAGAATGAGCAAGGCAGAAGACGGACTCTACAGACTGAGACAGCACGTAGACACAGCAATCGTGATCGAAAACGACAAGTTACTTGACATCGCAGGAGATATGCCTCTCGATCAGGCCTTCGGAGTGGCAGATGAATTAATCACGACAATGATCAAGGGAATCACAGAGACAATCAGCAAACCATCCCTTGTCAACCTGGACTACGCAGATGTAAAGGCCATTATGAACGAGGGAGGCGTCGCAGTCGTCGGATACGGAGAATCAGACACCAAGAACAAGGGTCAGGAAGCTATTCATGAGGCCTTATCCAATCCTCTGCTCGATGTCGAATTTGACGGAGCCAATGGAGCATTACTCCATGTAGCAGGAGGCGACGACCTGACACTGAACGACATAAACGATGTAGGCCAGCACGTAGAATCCAAACTTGACAATCAGGCTCAGGTTATCTGGGGCGCAAGAGTCAAGGAAGAATTACAGGGAACACTACAGGTCATCTCAATTGTAACCGGAGTCGAAAGCCCATATGTCCTCGGAGACATCGAGGAAGAAGAAGAAACCGAAGTAAAAGGCGATGTAAACGATCTAGGCCTAGAAGTGATGAAATGACTGGAAACGAAAAGTTTTCGGTCATCAAGAAGATCTCTGATCTTCGACTGGTCTAGTTAAAATCATGCTAGCAGGAGTCGACCCCGGGGAAATACTAAAACAAACCCCTCCCCCCCTTTTCACCGGGCAAGACTCCTGCAGTAAACCTATGTTAAGGCAGGCCGTCCACGGTTCAGCCAAAAGCAAAAACCCCTCCCCCCCTTTGTTTCGCTGGACATGAGACGGCCTATCCCTTAAAATTTCTTTATTCAAAGTCCTCAAGAATTTAACGCTTTTTAACAAATTATACTATATGAGAAAATTGCCAGGCCTAGCAATTTCGATAACAGCTGTAATATTAGGAGCGTACAGTTATGCTTCAGGCCTGGCTCCAGCTTTCTCCGCAGGAATAATTCTTTCAGGTATAGGCCTGACACTTTACTTTGAGAGACGGGTGATAAAAGAAGCCAGTAACTTACCGGAGAAAGCACTTTCGACCGCTATACCCCTCATCACTGAATTAGCGATAGTATTCTCTATAATCATTAGAGAGTCTTATGTCCTTGAGGCCTCGATGTACCTGCTCCTGGTATTGCTCTTAACCGATTTGCTTAACCGGATGGACTCACTGATCGATTTAAACCGTTCCCGTCTTACAGGGAGAATAGCTCGGGTAATAATTTTGACACTGGGAATAGCAGGTTCACAGATCAACAGCTACCTACTGTTTTATGGAATAGCTGCAGCAGGCCTGACAACCCTCTACGATATTACCGTGGTTCTGGATGAAATCCGATCAAGTATTTAATTTTTCGCAGGCCTTTCTTTTCTATGAAGGCGCCAATATGTAATGTATGTTTAAAGAGCGATGTACTCTGCAGTCAGTGCAGTGAGAAGCTGGAAAACGACAAAATCACAGAACTGGATATACAGGTATCCCGAAAGCTGAAAGAGCTTAGCAACGATCACGGCTCACTCAGAGACTCGACTATAGAAGGGACCTACGAGGCAGAAAACGTTGTAGTAATTATTACAGGGGCTGGAGACGGAGCAAAGGTGGTCGGTAGAAGCGGAGAGATAGTGAAAAAAGTTGCTGATGAAGTCGGAAAGCCGATAAGAGTGGTTGAAAACAGCGAAAACGATAGAGACGTTATAAACGGTCTATTAAGCCCTGGAGAGATACAATCTATCAACACCGTCTTCAAACCTGAAGGCCAGTCTAAAAAGATAGTGGTAGATGAACAGTTCGAGGACAAGATCAACATGAACCAAAACGAACTTGAGGAAGCGATTCAGGAGATTACCGGGACCGGCTACGAACTGGCCTTCGAATAAGGCCTCCCAGTTTTAATTTCTCTAACTGCAGTTGATTTCTATGGCCGAACAGGGTAAAAACTCGAAAAAATTTATCGTGATGATAGATCAGGACAAGATAGAGCCTGAGCTTGCCAGAGAGACAGTAATTAAATACGACCCATTAAACAGGCCTGGAAAGGAAGGCGGTTTCTATATCGATGAGAACGAGGAACTCCACATCAACGACGAAGAAGTCATGGAGGCCCACAAAATGGCGGTCAACAAATACCCTTACGAAGGAGCTATCCAGATGGTCCAGCTCGTCCACGAAGAAGGCGACAAGATTCATCAGTTCGGAGAAAATCAGTTCAGGCTCCATGGACTTCCTTCACCGGAAGAAGATTCAGTCGTAGGAATACTGGGAGAAAACGGATTGGGAAAGACAGTCGCCAGCAAGATACTATCAGGAAAAGTAAAACCCAACCTCGGTAAATATGAAGATCCTCCGAGCTGGCAAGAAATCAAGAAACAGTACAGAGGTACAGGCCTCCAAGACCACCTCGATAAACTTTCAGAGGATGAGGTTGACGCAGCCACAAAGCCCCAGCAGGTGGAGAAGATACCAGAGGCCTTCTCCGGAACTGTGAAAGGGTTCCTGACCAGAAACGGTAGGCCTGAAAACCTAGAATCATTGATCGAGAAATTTGATCTGAAAAAACTTAAAGACAGGCCTGTGGAGAATCTGTCTGGAGGAGAGCTTCAGAGACTGGCCGTAGCTTCAACTATAGGAGGAGAAGCAGATATGTATGTCTTCGACGAGCCTTCAAGCTTCCTTGACGTGAAACAGCGTTTGAAGACAGGCAACGAGATAAGAAGTCTTGGAGGAGAAATTTTTGCGATTGAACACGACCTGGCTACACTTGACCTTATATCAGATAAGATACACATCTTCTACGGCGAGAAAGGGAGCTACGGAATGGTTTCCAATGCGCTGTCCACCAAGAAAGGTATCAACGAGTATCTCGATGGACATATTCCCTCACAGAACCTGAAGATTAGAAGCGACTCGATCAAATTCGAGAGAACTGAAGCAGAGAGAGGTAGCGGAGAAAAGACACTCTCATTTAATTCGATGAAAAAAGACTTTGGAAAAGGAGAATTCGAGCTTGAGGCCTCTTCAGGATCCCTTCATAAAGACGAAATAATTGGAATAATAGGGGAGAACGGTCTCGGAAAGACTGTCTTCGCAAAGATGCTTGCTGGAGCGATTGAACCAGATGAAGGAAACTCTCCTGACACAAAGATTTCATACAAAAACCAGTACATAGAGGCCTCAGATATAGAAGTAAAAGACGCCTTCCCCAAGGACGCAAATATGAACACCAAGAGGTTCCAAACCCGTATAGAAGAGCCTCTAGAACTGGAACCTCTCTACGAGAGAAAGTTGAAAAACCTTTCAGGCGGAGAACTCCAGAGAGTAGCCGTAGCTATCTGCCTATCCAGAAACGCAGATGCCTACCTTCTGGACGAACCTTCAGCTTTCCTTGACGTTGAGTCACGTGTAAAACTCGGGAAGACACTGAAAAGGTTCTCAAGGAAGGAGGAAAAACCTCTGCTGGTTATAGACCACGACCTTCTATTGCTCGACTACATCTCAGATAGAGGAGTAGTCTTCACCGGAGAACCCGGAATCAAAGGCCAAAGCACCGAACCCCTGAGAATAGATAAAGCACTCAACAAGTTCCTCAAAGAAGTCGATGTGACATTCAGAAAAGATCCAAGCACTGGAAGGCCTCGAGCCAACAAACCTGGAAGCCAGAAGGACGAAAAGCAGAGGAAGAATGGACAGTTTTACGAGACTTAATCATTCAGGTTGAAGACTGATAGTACTTCTTCAACTTCGTCAGTGTAGTCTTCGACATTTACTACTAAAGATGGTCTATCTGGATGAGATGTGGTTATACGCCCTCCATTTATTTCTACTTCAGGGCTGACTTTGGGCTCTAAAAGGTCTTCGTCTATTTTTTGTAAAGTTAATTCTCGTAGCTCCTCTTTGGTTGAGTCCTGGGCCTCAAATTCAACGTGATGGGGTAGATTGACTCGTATTTCAAATTCTCGATCGATTTCGTCTTGTAACTTCTCGACTACCTCATAGGTCAAAGCGTCATAGATATGAATTCCAGCGTTTCTATCTTCTGGAGCTAGCCCCGTCATAACATCCAATGTATTATTTTCAAGTGTTTGTGCCGCTGCTTCTTTAGCGTATTCCATCTCTGCAGATGACTGTAGGTTTTCAGGCTCAATTTTATCATCAAAAGTGAAATTCTGTTTATCTTTAAAACCAGATACTAACTGTCTAGATTGAGGGCTATACTCTCCATCATAAATCTCTCCAAGAAATTCCTCCTGAACCAGGCCTCCTTCAATTTCTTCAGAGAAAAGTACCGGCCCGACAAGATCGGCAACCAGATTAATACCATGTCTCCTAATTTCTTCTCTTTGAGCGTCAGTCCAGTCATCCTCAACGTATGATCTAATAACTTCGCTGTAATTTTCAGGACCGCCAGAAATTTCTACCATGAAACTTAAATACGCACAAAAAGTTAAATCACCTCCTGTAAAAAAATTGATATAGATGTCAAAAGAATACACAGGAAAAGTAGCGGCAGTGGTAATTCCTAGAACCGGTTCTGAAGAAGAATTTCTAATAGCGAAGAGATCCGACAACGGCGACTGGGAGTTCCCAGGCGGAAAACATCATATAGATGAATCACTGAAAAAGACTGCTGAAAGAGAAATAATGGAAGAATTAGGCCTTGAAATTCAGGCCAGGGAAACTTCTGAGGAACACAGTTATACTGGCGGAGGCTATGAAATAATACCGGTGATGGCTGAGATAGGTGAGAACAGTTTTGAGATAGAACTGGTTGATCACACCGATTTCAGGTGGATCAGGCCTGGAAAAGTCGATAGTCTAGAGATTGACCTTGATAACGAGAAGAAATGTCTGGAGGCCTTTGATTTCCTATGAATGACAGAATAGATGTCGCCAAAGTCATCTTGAGAAACAGTGAAGGCCTGATACTGGCTGTAAGAGAAAGGGAGTCGCAGAAATGGTAGTTACCCGGAGGAAAGATAGATGAGGAAGAAAACAGATTTGAAACCGCACAGAGAGAAACTTTGGAGGAGGCAGGCCTGAAAGCCAGGGATTTTAAGGATTTAGTGCGTGTCGAGGTAGAAGCCGAGGAATGCGTTAACTGCTATATCTTATTTACAGAAGAATTTGATGGAGAGGCCTCGGTGAATGATACTGAATTAGATAAGCTGAAATGGGTGAAGCCAGAAAAATACAAGGAACTTGAATGGCACGCTGACTCAGGTTACGGGATTCCAGCAGTTGAAAAATTAGAAAAATATCTCAAGAAAAGAAAAAAATAATTAATTCTCAGGCCTATTCCAGCTCGAATTTCAATCTCTCTACATTTGAGCCTTTGGATTTCCTCTCTATAATGTTGATTTCTCCTATTTCATCAAGGTTATCAACGTGAGTGCCTCCGCATGGACAGATGTCTTCTCCTCCGATTTCGACGACTCTGAGAGGATCGACATGGTCAGGAATCAGATCCAGATTGGTACGGCCTTCTGTCATCTGTTCTTCGACCAGTTCTCGCTCCATCTCGCTTTTCTCTACTTTCAGGCCTTTCTCGATCAGTGAGTTTGCGCCGTTCTCAATTTTTTCAACATCTCTTTCATCAAAATCGGCAGGTTCAAAGTCAATTCTGGAGTAATCTTCGTGTATCTGGTTGCCTGAGGTAGATGCGTTGTACATATTCAGTACTATCCATGAAATCACGTGCTGGGCGGTGTGCATTCTCATATGTTTGTAGCGTCGCTCCCAGTCAATCTCTCCATGTATTTCCTGATCAGGTTCCGGCATATCTCCCTCGATATAGTGCCTGATTTCTCCCTGCTTTCTCTGAACATCAGTGACTGAGGCCTCTTTATTGTTCCAAGTAATCTTTCCTTGATCGGCAGGCTGGCCACCGCCTTCCTTGTAGAAAAGGATTTTATTCAGTGTGATGTAGCCTTTTTTCTCGTTGACATTCTGGATCTTTGCTTCAAACTCTTTCTGGTATTCGTTGTCGGGATAGTATATGAGTTCTTTCATGATTTATTTTTGTTGTTCGAAGTTTTTACGACTTTAGTTCCTGTAAGGGTTTAAGAATGTTCAGGCCTGTTTAGGTTGTATGGGAAGAGTGAGGCAGACTTATATCAAGAGGCTTGCAAAAGATCTAGTAGATTCAGATAAGGATTTCTCAGAGGATTTCGACGAGAACAAAGAGATTTTAAGTGATACAGAGGAGTTCAAGTCAAAGAGATTAAGGAATAGAGTTGCAGGTTACATTGTTAGAGTGAAGCAAAATAGAGAACAGAACTGAAAAGGCCTATAATCAGCAAATAATAAAAGTTCAGGCCTGGAAGCGGTTGTCCTTCTTCGACCGATTCTCTGACATATACCGGGAAGGTGGTTGTCGTATTTGCAGAAACTGAATCGTCTTCAGTAATTATCCTCAACTCATTCTGGCCTGTATCGAGAGCCTCTATCCTGAGCTGGAATCTGTCAGGCTCGCCTGTATCTACCTCATAGGTTTTCTGGGTAGAACCATCGGCATACTCGACGTCAATACCGTCACCTTCCACAAATGTACTTACAGTTCTATTATCAGTTACAACATCTGATTCGAAAAACATTGAGGCCTCTCCGTCTTCATCAACTATTAAAGAACTGTACTGATGATCAACTGTGTTTTGAACTCTGTAATTCTGTGAGACCACTCTTTCGAAAGCAAAAGGTCCTATTACAGTTGAATCCCATTTATCCTCGACCTCCGCCCCCCATTCATACTCTCCAAGGTTAAGATCCTGCCATTGTACTTCAAAAGTCCCCTCACCGTTTACATCAGGAGGATTAGGAAGAGACTCAATAAGCTGGTTATCAATCTCGTCGTTGAACTCAATCAACTCTATATTATCCTGTTCAGGGTCATCAACACTAATCCTCAAAACAACATCCCTCTCCCAGACGGGATCGTCATTCATAGGCTCAAGTGCAGTAACCTCAGGAGGCCTGTTAATAATCTCATGGTTATCAGCATTCCAGCCTGTCACCCCTTCATCATTTTCCGCTGTGATATTAACTTCGACATTATCTGTAGGTTCAAAACCTGAAACAGAGGAATTAAAGCTATCATAAGTACAAGACGCAGTATTATCGTTGACCTCAGTTAATTGGCCCTGAACCCATCCACTTGAAGGAAACTCATTAGCATTCTCCTGATTGGTGAACTTCAACCTGCATTCACCAAAATCAGGGCTATCAGTCAGTATATCAACCGAGGCCTGAACACTGAAAGCATGCTCACCATCTATATCAGAGAACTGGATATCACGCACACGTGGAGGATAACCTATCTGGACCTCATTATCAGTTTCATCAGGCTCCAAGGCCTCGCCTACTGCATCTGGAACTGCTGTGCTTCCAGACTTTCCGTTCCAAAAGCCTTGAGCATCCACATGCAGAGATAGATCTTCAATACCGACACTATCCACTATCGATTTAGAATTACCAACAGTAAAACTAACATTCTCTGAACCACCAGCAGGAATAGAAGGGATATTAGTCGAAACACTTGTCGAAGAATCCTCAACAAACAACTTTCTTGGATTAGAGGTCTGAGCATCCCCCAGAGAATCAACATTCCCATTATTCGCAATCTCTGCCTCCAAATTAACCTGAGAATCATCCCTCTCCACAGTAAAATCAACTAACTCAAAATCAACATAACCGACTTCAGCAGAAAACTGGTTACTGAAACCCCACTGATCAGATCCATCCTCCGTACTGACCTCAAGCACTGAATCTCCAGTCAAAAGGTCATAACTACCGTAATCAGTAGGCCTCCAAGTCAAAGTCCTCGATCTCTGACCTGCATCCACATCAAAATAATTGTTGACATACTCCTCGTTCCCGCCTCCAAGGTTATTGTAATCATCAGAATCCGTAGAATAAGCCATATCGCGTTTCCTCATCCTCAAATTGACATCCGTTTCTGCCTCAACCTGTTGCTGTATGGTGTTATAAACTTCGTCTATCGTACCTGAGCTTCCATACCAGCAATTATCTCCGTCATCGTTTTCATTTTCGTTTAAGCTACAGCCTGATGCATCTGTAAGCGATTCAAATTTGTTTGTGTCTGCTCCGCTATACATTATTCCATCTACTCTAATGCCATTACTTCTGGCTGTATCTGCATCGTCGCCCGGATCTTCACTTGATTGAGCATCAGCTAACAAAATCATGACCTGGACAGGATTACTCCCGGAAGAAAGTATATCTGAACCGGTTCTCACACCGCAAGCAATACATGAATTACCTCCATAGTCAGTGGTATCATCAATAGCATTCTTTGCCGATTGCGCATTTCCGGTTAAGCTCTGAATCTCTTGATCAAGAATCCCTACACCAATCTTGTCCCCTTGATTAAGATTAGCCCCATCTACATAATTCTTAGCAGCCTCCTTAACGTCCCCAATCGCATCATTCATACTTCCTGAGTTATCAATAACTATAGCAGTATCAATTGGTTGATAAGGATCATTTATACGGTATTCAAAGGTCGATGTGGCAGGCCTTCCAAGTACGAAGTCATCCTGTCCGCCGTTTCGGTCCTCAATACTGGAATCTATAATGTCGGCGCTCTGAGCGATTACAGGCGACAGAATAGACAGAAACAAAATCGCCAGTAGAAAGGCCTTTCGCATAGAATTTTATTTGGAGACTCTGGAATAAAAAAGGGATAGCAGGATACTTGAAACTAATAAGAATTCAAGGCCTAAAAATAACTTATGAATAAGAAAACAATTACTTCAGCGTTGCCTTATATTCACGGAGTACCTCATCTTGGAAACATTGTCGGAAGCCTTTTACCCGCAGATATTTTCCATAGATACCAGGATTTGAGGGGAAACGAGAATATATTTGTATGCGGTAGCGATGTCCACGGAACGCCTCTAGAATTAGAGGCCTTAGAGCAGGATATTCCTGTAGAAGAACTTAAGGAAAAGAACCATGAGAAAGTTAAATCTGTGTTAAATGATTTCGACATGGATTTCTCTATTTACAGCAATACTCACAGTGAATACAACAGAAAGCAGACTCATGACATGTTCATCGAGCTTTACTCTAACGGCTATATCAAGGAGGAGACTCAGACACTACCTTATTCCGAGGAAGACGGTCGGTTTCTGCCTGATAGATATATTGAGGGAGAATGCCCTGAATGTGGAGGCCTAGCGCGGGGAGATCAGTGTGATGAATGTGGGACACTGCTTGAACCAAAAGGACTAATTGAACCTTATTCCACTATTTCGGGAAGCGGAGACATAGAGTTCAGAGAGACCGAGCATCTTTTCTTGGATCTACCACAGTTCAAGGACGATCTTCTTGGATGGCTTGAAGACGAAAGGCGTATTCCTGAGAACAAGATTGACGAGGTCATGAACGCGATCGAAGATACTGAGATGAGATGTATCACTCGAGATATTAACTGGGGATTCGAGATACCAGTAGAACAAGTAAATGATAAAATAGAGAATGAAGGCCTTGAAGTAAATAAACTGGATGAAGATACTTACAGCAATAAAGTGCTTTACGTCTGGTTTGATGCACCGATAGGTTATACTGGCTTTACTCGGGAACTGTTCGAAGATTCCGAGGAATGGAAGGATTACTGGATGAACGATAAATCTGATGTCTATCACTCGATTGGGAAGGACAACACGATTTTCCACACCGTGATTTGGCCCTCTATTTTACTGGGCTCGAGCACAGAAAAAGAAGAATACAATTTACCGCATTATGAGTTCATACAGCAGTTCCTGCTTGCTGAAGACACCAAATTCTCTAAGAGCAGAGGTAAAGGCCTCTCAACTGAAGACGCTTTGGAAATGTATCCAAGCGATTACTGGAGATTCTACTTGGCGAAAAATCTACCGCAGCAACACGACTCGACTTTTTCCTGGGAAGACTTCGAATCCAAAATCAACAACGTACTGAACGATACAATCGGCAATTTTGTGAACAGAACGCTATCGCTCGCCGAGCAATGGTTCGATAGCGAAGTACCTACCGCGGAACTTAGGCCTGAAGATAGAGAAGTCGAAGAAAAAGCGCTCAATGTAGTTGATGATTACATGGAGGCCTTTGAAAGTCACGACCTGAGAACTGGAGTGGAAAAGGCCTCTGAAATTGCTAGAATCGGCGATCAATACCTGAGTGAGGAAGAACCATGGAACAACAATGATCGAAGGGAAGAAACCATTCATGTATCTCTTCACTTGATAAGGGCCTTGGGAGTCATGCTCTATCCTTACACGCCGAAGGCCTCAGAGAAGATCTCGGAGATGCTCAACATAGAAGTACATACTGAGGAAGGTGTTGATGAGCTCGTGGAACCTCTCCTCGGGAATTTGAACTCAGGGCATAAACTTGGTGAAAAAGAGATTCTTTTCGAAAAGATAGATGTTGAAAAAGAAAGGCCTGAAGAAGAGGGAGATAAAAAAGAGGAGGACTCAGATGAAACTATGGGAGAAGGCCTTGTAAGTTTTGAAGATTTCCAGGAGATGGATTTGAAAGTTGGAAAAGTCCTAAAGGTAGAGGATCATCCTAACGCCGACAAACTTTACATCGTGAAACTAGATGTCGGAGATAGAAAGCTTCAGACCTGCGCAGGCCTAGTAAATCATTATAGTAAGGAAGAGCTCGAAGACCGCACCGTTATAGTGCTGGCCAACCTCGAGCCTACAGAGCTGAGAGGCGAGAAATCAGAGTGCATGATGTTGGCTGCAGAAGACGAAGAAGAAAACGTAGAGCTTCTAGGCCTGGAAAATGAGTTAGAAAAAGGAAGTAAAGTAAGATAGGTTAATACTGCCTGAACTCTCCTTCATCTAGAGCTCTTTCGATAAAGCCGTCTCCAGGTTCTTTACTACTGGATCCCAGTGAGACATCTGTACTTTCGTCTCTACCCTGGACTTTATCCCCTATTACTGCTATATCTGCCTCGTACATTGTTGCTACGTTATCAGGAATCTCACCGTGATACTGTCCTGCCGTGGCTCCAAGATTGCCGTCTTGTTCAAGCAATCCAGCATCTAGGACATAATCCAGTTTTCTTTGAGCTTCGTTCTGTACAGCACCATCTGCCACATAGGCCTGAGTCTCCCCATCAACATCTGCAAAAATCAGAGTGTTTCCATATTCTGGGTCGGCGGATTTAGCTGGAGAGACTTCTGTCTCAAGGGTTTCAGACAAGCTATCGGCTACATCTTTCCGTGTTCTGATTGTATCCATTGTCATAATTATATTTACTAATTAGTAACAACAATGTTTTAAATGTTTTGAAGTTTTTAGAAGTTTGAGTTCGCCTCTTTTATTCTTCGTTCAAAATATTTACAGTCAAGAGCAGGATCTTTCTCTATTTCTCTTTCTACTTGAGATGCAATTTTCCTAGATGCCTGATAATTCCCTGATCTGTGAGCGATATAGGCCTCGGAAAGCATATATACCAATCCAAGGGCTCTTTCAGGCAACTTATGTGTCTTCATATTATCGTAGTTAGGCCTTCCGCCATAGGATTTTTTCCCGTCATAAAGCGACACATGGCTCTTGAACGGCAGCATTTCTCCGTTAGGCTGTTTTCCGCCAGTGTAATCTATAATTGCTTCGAAGGTTTTACCGTATTCTATCTTGCCTTTGATACCGATTATCGATGCTATGCCGTTACAGTTCAAGTAATCTCCTTTACCGAAATTTCTTATAGAATAGGCCTTTGAATCGTGTTTTATAGCTTCTTTCTGTTTAGTTTTACTCATTAGATCAGAGTAAAAGGAATCTAATGATTTGTAATCTCCTGTCTTTTCCAACCAAATTTTTATCTCTTTCTCAAGCTCATCGTCATTAGAAGGTCTAAATTCTCTGGCAAAGATCAGTTGAATCCATAACGGAATCTCTTGCATAACCTAAATTTGAAACCAAGATAAAAAAGAATTTAGAATAGGTCAGAAGTCAAGGAAATCCGGTTCGGAACCTGAATTCAACTCTTCAGCTCTCTCTACAGCCTTTTCATACATCTGATCTGTAGAATCAAAACTTGAAGGATCAAGGCCTACGACCGTACCAACATGTTCGATCCCCATCTCATAATCACTGACTTCATCTTGATCCAGCACCCTGATATCCTCTCTGGTATCATCTCCCAAAAAACCGCCTTCAGGAGCAACGAAATACGTCTCATCACCAAAATCCACGCCGACATAGTTATCTGAGTTCATAGTTAACCAAAGTTAGGTATAGATTATCATCTTTTTATGCTCGATTTTAGGCCTTTCAACCTCATCTCTAAGCTCTTTTAAGGCTTGATCTGTAACATCATCGTAGGATTCATCTATCAAGTTCATACTTGTTATTTAGTAGTAACAACTTAAGTACTTTGTGGTGTTCAAGAATTGGAGGCGGTCTCAAGAAGATTTATCAACGATAATTGAGTTACTTATTTTATTGTGGATGTTGACCCTGTTTGGAAGGAACAACTAGATTCTCTGGGATTCATGGATAGAAAAGGCCTGAACGTTTTTGTCTGGCCTGCGCCTTGGAATGATAGACGAGTCGATGCTTTTGCTGAAGATTCAAGAGTTTCTAACGTATTTTTCGTGAATGGCGGAGATTTAACAGGCAGACAGGAGCGAAAAGCAGAGACTCACGAGAAGTTTATATCTCTGGACATCAGTCTTGATAGAGATCTTTTGAGCCATGATATCCCTCAGCTTGTCTTAAACGGGAAGATTCCTGAGATAGATATTGAACTGGCGCGTGATCCTGCTATGACTCTGCTCCACAATCCCAAAATGGACCCTCTAGACAAAAAATTTTCTCAGGCCAGCGATGAATCAGTGAAGAGAAAGTTATACCAGAAACAACACGAGATGTTCGTCAAAATCATGGAAAGAACCGCACTAACTTCTCAGAAAATCATTGGAGAAAATGGAGTCTCAATCTATGATACAGACCACTTTGGATACAACATGGAGGCCTCTGACTGGAAGATATTTTTCAACAACTCTCATGATAAAAATAGGGAAATCCATCTAGAAGAACTTGCCAAGCTGTTCTCCTCTCATTTCCAGGATATACAGACTGCTCAAGACCCCAGGAAAGAACGGGAATTCTTCATACTCTCAAACCGGTAAACCACATTCAGACCATATTTCAAAGACCAGGCCTCAAATACTGTCATGAATATTCATTTCCTGGGAACTGCTGGAGGACACAGAGCAATGGGGGAACAGCTGAGAAAAACTGTGGGAACGATAATAGAAGGAACGGAGGCCTCAATTTATCTTGATCCCGGGCCTGGAAGCCTGATAGAATGCCAAGATTACAGGACTTCAAATCTAGAAGGCGTGATAGTGACACACTGCCACCTTGATCATTACAGCGATGCTGAGGCCTTAATCGAGAAGATCTCACTCCTGGAAGATAATGCATGCACGCTTTTGGCCCCTGAAACTGTGGTTCAGGGATACGGTGATATGGAAAAATCAGTTTCCAGCTATCACCAACAGATCTGCACCGATGTAATTAATCTTTCAGAAAACGAATCCGCAGAAGTCTCAGGCCTTAGGATAGAGACTCAAGAGATGTTTCACAATGAACCGAAGACGCGAGGCCTGAAAGTTTCGGAAAACGGAGAGAAAATCGGTTTCTGGACGGATACAAAATTTGTTGAAGAACTTACAGATTTCTACAGCGACTGCGAGACCATTGTCATCAACTGTTTCTTCCCTCGCAGCGTAAACTCAAGGAAACACACCACCGTCAGCGATATACCTAAAATTCTCGAAGACTTAGAGGCCTCTACCGTAATCCTTACTCATTTCGGAGAGCAGTTCCTCGAATCAGATATGGTTAAAGAAAAGGCCTGGATCGAGGAAAGAGTCAATCAAAAGGTTGTATTCGCTGAAGATGGGATGACTTTCCCAGGAGATAGAAAATTAACCAGTTTCTAAGCTGAGGTCTGGTGACCGTGAGATTGCTGTCCCATACCTTGAACGATCATGCCTTTTTTGAGCTCATTTAAAGCATCTTCTCTGCTCTCAAACCCTTCTTGGTCCATGAACTGGTCCACATCTATATTTTCTTCAATTGCTTCGTCGGGTATTTTCTGTGCCCTCTGGTTTATTTCATCAGTGTCAATCTGGGGTTGAGATGGGGATTCTATTCCAGTGATTGTCGGGTCATATGCGTTTTGGTATCCTACTTCTCCATCTTGAAGGCCTATTTCTGTGGCGTATCCATTGTTGGTGTTGACAGCTGCAGTTCCATAAAGCTCATCCATCATGGCTTCTCCTGTGTGGCCTCCACCTACTAAAGCAAGTCTATCTGAATGCTTTTCTGTTAACTTGTCGACTACTGTTGAACCGTAGTTATCGACCATCGATGACGGTGCGCCATGGTGAGCAAGATAAACGTCGTTTTCCGATTCCAATATCATTTCCTCTAAGCTGTCAAACATATCAACTGCCTCAAGGTACTCTTCATGTTCCTCTGTGGTTTCGTAGTCTTCAGGTATGTCTCCTAATTCGATTTCTGAAGGATCAGGGTTTTCCTCTGTAGCAAAGAAGTCTGAAATCCAATCCCCTAGGTAAGGGATCTTAGAGAAGATTCCATCGTAAGGCCTTTCAACAGTTATCTCTCCAGATAGTTCCTCTGCATCGTATCCAAGGTCTCCGATTCCAGGTTCTGAGTTAAGGAACTTTCTGGAGGTTTCTTCTTCAATGTGGTGTGTGCCTCCCAAAACGGTTAGGCCTTCCAGTTCTATAGAGTCGAATTCTAAATTAGTTATGTTGTCGTATTTCGTATCTACTAGGAATTCATATGCATTTCCATCGAACTCTGTGAATTCATCGTATTTATCTTCTAGGAGCGATTCTACTTCCTCAACATACTCTTTATCCTTTACTTCTCCACCAGGTGCGTGGGCTCCAGCGATTGGTGCATGATTACCCGGCAAAACTGTTACTTCTGCAGCAAGATCCTGACTTAGATCATCCAAAACTTCATAAGTATCTTCAAGCTGTTCAAGATATTCATTAGGAGCCATAACTTTCTTTGAACCGTCTCCAGCAAACTGGATAAGGTCTATATCTCCTTCATCGTAACGGCCTATAAGTTCCTCGTAATCTAGGCCTTGATCCTCTGTATCGCTTATTTGGAGGATATTGGTATCGAAATCCCCAAATTTCTGAGAGTTTTGTGAAGCGCTCATAATTTTTAAATGTAATCCCAAAATTAAAATACTTTTGCCACTAATTACTCACAACAGCATTTCGTTGGGCGGGCTTCGATTAACTGATTTAAAAATAGGCCGAGAGTTCGTATTTATCGGGATATCATGGAAGGAGATTATAACCCAGAGGAAGTAGAAGAGAAATGGCGCAAAAAATGGGAGCAAAAAGGAACTTACGAGTACAGCAAATCAGATGAGGTCTACTCTATAGATACTCCTCCTCCTACTGTATCGGGAGCTCTTCACTTTGGACATACCTACGGAAATACTCTGACAGATTTCAAGGCCCGCTTCGAGCGGATGAACAGTAAAAGTGTTCTCTTCCCTTTCGGCTACGACAACAACGGCATCGCTTCCGAAAGACTGACAGAAAAAGAACTTGGCATCAGACACCAGGATTTTGAACGGAGAGAGTTTCAAGAAAAAGTCAGAAAGGTCTGCAGAGATTACGAAAAAACCTTTGAAGATATCATGAAGGAATTCGGGTTCTCAATGGACTGGAACAAAACTTACAAGACCATCGAGCCACGGGTCCAGAAAATCTCCCAGCTTTCATTCATCGAGTTATACAAAAAAGGACGTGAATACCGGGAGAAAGCTCCAGCGATCTGGTGTCCTGAATGCTCTACGGCGATCAGTCAGGTAGAGACCGAGGACATGAAAAAACAAAGCCATTTCAACGATATTGAATTCCCTCTCGCAACTGGAAACGGGTCAATCACAATTTCGACTACTAGGCCTGAGCTTCTTCCTGCCTGTGTCGCAATATTTGTCCATCCAGAAGATGACTCTAACAGGCCTCTTATCGGTGAAAAGGCTGAAGTTCCTCTGTTCGACTACGAGGTCCCTATAGTTGAAGATGAAAAGGTCGATATGGAGACAGGCACCGGAGTCGTTATGTGCTGTACCTTTGGAGACCAAAACGATATCGAGTGGTACCAGAAACATGACCTTGATTTGAGAGAGGCTATTGATGAGACTGGGACGATGACCGAACTCGCAGAGGATTATGAAGGCCTCTCGACTCATGAAGCTCGTGAGGAAATAGTTGGAGATCTCGAAGCTGATGGGAATCTAACGGATCGATGGGAGATAAATCATACAGTCCAGGTCCATGAAAGATGTGACACAGAGATAGAGTTCATGGTTACGGAGCAATGGTACGTTAAAGTCCTGGATAGAAAAGAGGAATACCTAGAAGCCGGGAAGGAGATGGACTGGAACCCGGAAAAGATGTTTACTCGGTACAAGAACTGGGTCGAAGGCCTTGAATGGGACTGGTGTATTTCCCGGCAGAGAGACAGCGGAATTCCTTTTCCTGTATGGTATTGTACAGAATGTGGCCTAGAGGTTATAGGCGAAAGAGAACAATTGCCGGTCGATCCTATAGAAGACGACGCGCCTGTAGATGAGTGCAGCGAATGTGGGAATGACGAATTTGAAGCAGAGGAAGACGTCTTTGACACATGGGCTACCTCATCTCTAACTCCATTAATCAACGCTGGCTGGAATGGAAATGAACTCGAGAGGCCTGAACTTTATCCAGTGAATTTGAGGCCTCAAGGCCACGATATCATCAGTTTCTGGCTATTCCATACAGTCGTTAAATGCTATGAGCATACCGGAGAAGCTCCATTTGATGAAGTCCTGATTAACGGACATGTCCTCGATGAGAACAGGGAGAAGATGAGTAAGTCAAGAGGCAATGTTACAACACCACAGGAAGTTTTGGAGGATTACTCGGTCGATGCAGCACGTTACTGGGCTGGAACTGTCAAGCCCGGCGACGATCTTCCGCTACAGGACCAAGACTTGGTAGAGGGAGAGAAACTGCTGACAAAGCTGTGGAATGCCTCAAAATTAGTGGATTCTCTTACAGAAGAGGAGGAAGAAATTGAAGAAGAAGTCGACAGATGGATAGTGGCGAAGACCGATAAGGTCATAGAGGAAGTAACTACTTATTTCGAGAACCATGAATTCTCCAAGGCTCGTGACAGAGTAAGGAGCTTCTTCTGGAACACATTCTGCGATGATTACCTAGAGATCTCAAAGCAGAGACTGAACTCCGAGAACAAATCGGCAGAGACAGGCCTCAGAAAGACTCACAGAAAGATCCTGAAGATGCTCGCTCCGTTCACTCCTCACATCACAGAAGAGATCTGGAACGAAATGTACAGAAAAGAAAGTATCCATAGATCCGAATGGCCTGAGAAGGAAGGCCTAGAAGCCGACCTTGAGAAAGGGGATAATGCCATGAAAGCGATCTCTGCATTGAGGAAATTCAAGTCGAGGAACCATATGCCTCTCAACTTCGAGATAGAGGGTGCCGAAGTCTTTGGAGAGATTTCAGGATTTGAAGACGCGATTAAAGAAGTAATGCATGTTGGAGAACTCACTCAACGGAAAGACTCTCCAGATCTAAGAACCACGATTAGAGAGATTAAACTGAACTACTCGAAGGCTGGGCCTGAATACGGAGACAAGATCGGTAAAATTGAGGAAGCACTGGAAAATAACGAATTTATGGTAGAAGACGGCCGACTGGAAGTGGCGGATGAGAGATTGAGGCCTGAGATGTTCGAGGTTAGAGAGGAAAAAGAGTATTCGGGCGAAGGAACCTTGATTGATGGAGAGGTTGCAGTGGTCGTCAAGCAGTAATAAGTTTTACCGAGTAATCTGAACCATGAGTAATCAAAAACATCAGGAGATGTCGAAGTACCAGCTGAAGAAGCTGATCAAGAAACTGGAAGATATTCGAGGCAGAAATACTGAGTTAGTTAGCCTCTATATTCCAACAGGTTACGACATGTCGAAGATTTCAGAGTTCGTTACTTCCGAGGCCTCCGAAGCTGAGAATATCAAGTCGAAGCATACTAGAAAAAATGTTCAAGCTGCTCTCGATAAGATAGGCAGAAAGGTTAAGGAAGAACAACAAACTCCTGAAAACGGTGTAGCTTTCTTTGCAGGAAACGTCTCTGAAAGAGAAGGAAGGCCTGATATACAGGTATGGGAAGTTATTCCGCCACAGCCTTTTGAGTCAAGACATTATAGATGTGACAAAGAATTTGTCCTAGAACCTCTAAGACAGATGGTTGTAGACGACAAGGTCTACGGATTGATTGTAGCGGATAAAAATGATGCAGCGATCGGATTTCTCCAAGGTAACTCAGTAAAGACAGTTCAGGCAATGAGTTCAAATGTGCCTGGAAAGACAAAGGCTGGAGGACAGTCAGCCCAGAGATTCGAACGCTTCAGAAAAGAAATGTATCATACCTGGATGAATGAAATAGCTGATAAAGCTAAACAGGCCTTTCTACCGAAGAAAAGAGAAGACAAGCTTCTAGGAATCATTGTAGGAGGCCCAGGATTTACAAAAGACAAAATGATCGAAGATGATTTCATACATCAGGAGCTTCAGGAAAAAATAGTAGCGAAAGAATCAACTGACTTCTCAGGGGAAGAAGGCCTTGAAGAGCTTGTAACAAAAGCTGAAGACGCTATAGAAGATTCTCAGGTTATCAAGGAGAAGAATCTTGTTCAGGAGTTCTTCGATAATCTAGAGAAAGAGAACGGAAAATCGGAGTACGGCCCTGAAAGAGTCAAAGAAGCACTAGATATGGGGGCAGTTGAAACCGTGCTGATTTCAGGGTCCACTGAACTATTCTACGCAGAATTTAAATGTGAAAACGATCACCACGAACATTTATTTGAAGCTGAGGCCTCAATTCCCGAGGAAAAGGAGTGTTCAGAATGTAACCGTGATATGGAGCTTGTGGAAATCTCTGATATAGTTGATGAATTCGGCGAAAAAGCAGAGGAGATGGGCTCTGATCTAGAGATAATCGGAAATGAACATGAGGAAGGCCGCCGACTTGAGAATTTGGGCGGAGTAGCAGCCATTTTACGGTACAGAGTCCGATAAAGAATTTTTAACTAGGCCTCAATAAATTCTGATTAATGGTTAATTCTGAGCTTAAAAAGAAGATTAGGGAATCGCTTGAAGAAGGATATAGTCCAAAAGAAGTTGTACAGGCCTTAAAAGAAGATGGCTACAGTGAAGATGTCATTATAACTGCTGTAAAAGAAGCTGAAAGAGATTTGAATTCTAACACTAATGGCTCTAGAAATAGCAAAGCTATCGAATGAATACAATTTAGATCAATCTAGCACAATTTAAAGATTCATGCCTTCAATTGATATTATGAGCAACGATCAAGAAGTCAGCAAAAACCAGGAAAGATTCGAACACAAAATTGATACTAAAGAAAAGTTCAACGCAGGGAAAGGCCTGACAGAGGAAACAGTCAGAGCCATCTCCAAAGACAAAGATGAGCCTGAATGGATGCTGAAAAAAAGGTTAGAGGCATTCAGACATTTCAAGAAAAGGCCTATGCCGGGATGGGGTCCAGACCTTTCAGAGCTAGACTTTGAAGAGATTTCTCACTATGTGAGGCCTGACGCTGAGCAAAGTGATGACTGGGAAGAAGTTCCAGAAGAGATTGAGGAAACTTTTGATAAACTTGGAATTCCTGAGGCTGAAAAAGAGGCCTTATCAGGCGTAGGAGCTCAACTAGAATCTACTGTTGTCTACCAGAATATGAAAGATGAGTGGGAGGAGAAAGGAGTAATCTTCTGCGACATGGACAAAGCTGTACAGGAGCATCCAGAGATTGTCAGAGAATACTTTATGAACAAATGTGTCCCGCCTCAGGACAACAAGTTCGCAGCGCTTCACGGCGCAGTTTGGTCCGGAGGATCATTCGTCTATGTACCTGAAGGAGTAGAAGTCGAGATCCCGGTTCAGGCCTATTTCAGGATGAATCAGAAAGGAATGGGTCAGTTCGAACATACATTGATCGTAGCTGAGGAAGGCGCTACCATTCATTATATTGAAGGATGTTCTGCACCACAGTACACACAGTCAAATCTTCACGCAGGATGTGTTGAAGTATTTGTGAAGGAGAACGCTCACGTACAGTACTCGACAGTTCAGAACTGGTCCAAGAATACTTACAACCTGAATACGAAGAGAGCGAAAGTAAAGTCTGATGGAGTAATGGAATGGGTATCAGGATCAATGGGGTCCAAAGTCACAATGCTGTATCCATCTTCTCATCTGAATGGTGAAGGAGCCCGAGCAAACCATATCACAATCGGTTACGCAGGCGACGGCCAGAACATCGATACGGGAGCAAAAGTAATCCACAATGCTCCAAACACACACTCAACAATTGAATCCAAATCCATCTCACAGAGTTCAGGAAGAACCAACTACAGAGGCCTAGTCAGAGTTCCAAAAGGATCTCACGGCAGCAAAGTCAGCATCGAATGTGACGCATTGATGTTTTCAGATGAAGCCACAAGCGATACAGAGCCTTACATAGAGATCAAAGAAGACGATGTAGAAATGGCGCATGAAGCCACAGTCGGTCGGATCGGAGACGAAGAAATCCATTACATGCAGAGTAGAGGCCTAGAAGAAGAGGAAGCTAAGGAAATGATTGTGAGAGGCTTCATCGAACCAATTGCAAAAGAACTACCGATGGAATACGCAGTCGAACTAAATAGATTAATTCAACTGGAAATGGAGGGCTCTCTCGGATGAGACTCTTTCTCGGTATCCGTAGAGGAAAGAAACCGAAGGTTTCGGGGTGTCTGGGATGAAAAATCGAGAACAGATAGAGGAAAAATACTCACAGCTTGATAATCCGGAATCGATCAGAACTCCTGGAAGAACCTGGACTCGCTACCCAGATTTTGATCTGGAAAGGCCTAAAGGTTCTCCAGAAGTAGATATAGAGACTGAAGGAGACGTAGAAATTTTTACCGGAGAAGAGGCCTATGAACAGGATAAGAAATTCATGGATGCGGTAAAGTACGATGAGGATAAGCTAACTGCTTTCCATGCTTACCGAGTAAACTCTATCATCTATGTCAAGGCCTCAGGAAAGTCTGAGGTAAAAATTACTTACACCGGGAAAGCTCCTGCTCACACACATCTGATTATTGATGCCGAGGATATGACTGAGTTAACTGTAACAGAAGAGTTCAGAGGCTCTGGAGAAATTCATACATCTATCAATGAATTCTACACCGGGAAAAACTCAACTATTGAATACGGTGCAGTCGAGGCCTCAGATGTCGATCTTAGATATTCTGTGAGGAAAGCTGTGGTTGGCCGGGACTCAACAGTGAACTGGTTGAACTCGATGTTTGAAGGAGATCTTTCAAGAACCAGAATTGAGACTGTCTTGAAGGGAGATAACTCATCGACTCAGAAGACCGGCGTCTGGTACCCTGTCAATGATCAACATTTCGATATATCGCTTAAGACCTATCACTACGGTGAGAACACGAAATGCGATATGGATTCACGCGCAGTAGTCGATGACACAGCAAGAAGCATTTACGAAGGCCTTCAACAGGTCCAACAATCTGCTGAAGATACACAGAGCTTCCAAGACCAGGAAACCCTTCTTTTAAGCGATAACGCTGAGAATGATGCTTCTCCAAAACTAATGATTGAGAACCCAGATGTAGAGGCCTCACACGCAGCGGCAGCTGGAAACATTCAGAGAGACAGGCTGCATTATTTAGAAAGTAGAGGACTCTCATATGATTTAGCTGAAAGGCTCGTAGTAAAAGGTTATTTCGAGCCAGTAATGGAATCAATCACTCTTCCAGGCCTGAAAGAAGTTATCAGGGAAGAAGTTCGGAAGAAACTGGATAGATAATTATTTTATAGAATCCATCAGGTCTTTCTTAACTTTTTCAAGGCCTTTTCTTTCGTCCAAAGTTAATTTTCTATTCATTGCTCCTTGAACTGTGGAAAGCATCATCTCAGCCCTGAACTCGGGATCGGATACACCGGTCTGTTTTAAGGCCTGTTTTATTTCATCCTCCAGCATCTCATCGGTTTCACAGAATTTTTCACCGAGTTTTTCGTTGAACTGGGCCCTGCCCTGGATATCTATCAAGGCCTTGTGAAACTCCCACATCTCATCGTCTTTTGCCAGTAAGAGTTCAAGTATTTCCTCTACCTTTTGATAGCTGGCAGCATCAATGTCTGAAAGCATTTTCTCCAGATTATCTCTCATAAAATCTAGGAAATCCAGGATCAAGGCCTCTTTATCGTCAAAGTGATAGTAAATCGATGACTTGCCTTTCTCGGATTCTTCTGCAATCTTTTCTATCGTTAGATCTGCATAACCGTGTTTAGATAAGGCCTTGTAGGTGGCATTCATCATCTCATTTCTTGAATCTTCCATACTGACTGAATATTCATTCAGTATTTAAATTTAAGTACAGGTTGGTATAATGTGATAGAACAATATTTGGAAAACCTTGCAGATTTCCAGGTGAATCATTCCAGGATGATAATTGCAGCAGGCCTTTTAATGACTTTTCTACTGGCTACAGGCCTTCCAAGTATTCAGCTTGAAACTGATTTCCAATCTAGTCTGCCTGATGATCTCGGTCCTATACAGGTTGAGGACAAGGTTGAATCGGAGTTCCGATCTTCATCTTCTATAATTATACTTTTCCAGGTAAACGATCAGCAGCAGGAAGAAAGCTTTGTAACAGATGTAAGAGATATTGAGTTAATCAGATCACAGAAGGCTCTGGCAGAAGAACTCCGAGCAGAAACAATAGTAGGTGAAGTACAGTCAAGTGCTTCGCTGTTTGAAACTATCCCTGAATCAACAGAAGAAGTGAAGCAAAGAGTCGAGAGATCGGGTCAGGGAAGCCAGTTGTACAACAGAGACTATACCGCGACTCAAATGTTCGTAACTCTCGATGAGGAAATGTCAGAAGAGAACATCCGGGAAGCCAACCAGAAAATCAGAGAAAACCTAGAACAGACACCTAAACAACCAGGAATAGATATCACAATCACAGGGAACCCTGTAATCAGAACAGATATTGGCGACATTTTAGTCAGTGATTCAGTTACTACGATTAGCGCAGCCTCTCTACTGATTTTAACATTACTAACCTTGACCCGTGGAAGAGTCTACGGCCCTATAACATTTCTGCCATTATTTGTAGGCCTGATCTGGACTCTTGGAACAATGGGAATAGCCTCGATTCCTCTAACAATCGCTACAATCGCTTTAGGAGCTATGATTTTAGGCCTAGGAGTAGAGTACGGCTCCTTCATTACAGAAAGAATACTTGAGGAAAAAGAACAACAAGGAAGTATAGAGGCAGGAGTCAGAGAAGCAGTACCGACTACAGGCCTTGCGATACTTGGATCCTCAATGACAACTGTCGTAGGATTTTCAGCACTATTAATTGCTTCCATATCTTTCATAAGAGATTTAGGCCTGACATTATCGATCGGAATAGTTCTTACACTTATTTCAGCGCTTGTGCTTACGCCTTCGCTGATTATAGAGTATGAGAGGTGGTCAAGATGATAGAAGGAATAATAGATAATTACTCGAGTAAGATAGTCAATCATCCTGGAAAAATGCTGGCGCTCATATCTATATCGGCTATCTTAGTGGCTTTTGGCGCAGCAAATATTGAAAACGTCGACCAGAACAACGAAGACTTTCTACCTGATACTGTCGATTCAGTTAAGGCCTTTGATGTAATCGGCGCTGAGTTCGGTCAAGGCGAAGGAGGAAACACTTATACTGTTTTACTGGAGTCTTCTCCAAGTAACGCCAACTCGACCGAAATAAGAGACATCAGAAATCCTGAAGTACTGAGATATTTAGAGACGGTCTCAAACGATATCGGGGCGATGGATGATGTCGTAACTGTAAACTCGGTTGCAGACCTTATAGATAATCCGGCAACACTGCGAGAGGCCTCAAATCAGTTAGAGGAATCGGGTCAGGCCTCACAGTATATCTCAGAGGATTACAGCTTCACGATTATGAGAATCTCCTCGACTGATCTGAACTCAGATGAACAAGATGAACTGGCGGAAAGGATCAGGACCTCTGTCGAGAGAAACGATAAACCAGCAGGTATTGAAACAGGTTATACCGGCCAGGTCTTCATCAACCAGGCCTTCCAGAATGCCAGTCAAAGCACTCAAGGCCAGACATCTCTGCTTTCAATTGTAGGCGTATTTGTTCTAGTTATTGTGCTTTTCAGGTCTGTTATCAAAGGCCTGACATCGCTTTCCGCATTGATTTTCGGAATCCTTACAGGGATCGGCATCTTTGGATGGTTAGGATTTAATCTCAGTCCAGCGACCTCCGGCTCGATCTCTATGGGAATGGGGATAGCGATAGACTTCGGTATACAGACCGTCTCCAGATACAGAGATGAAAGAGAACAATTCGAGGTAGAAAAGGCCTTATCAGAGATGATTCAGGGCGTGATTAAGCCTATGACTATTGCATTGATCGCGGCAATTATTGGTTTCACAGCTCTTTCATTCGGCAGGATAACATTCCTCTCAGAACTGGGAACACTATTGACGCTTACAACCATTTCCGCATATATCGGCGCATTGACACTTATCCCGGTCTTGTTGGTGATTTATGATCAGAGAATTTCAGACAGAATACCGGAAAAGTTCTATCAAAAAATACTAGGTGAAATTAAACAATGAACACTAAACTTACGACTCTAATCCTTGCTGCATCCCTGTTAACAGGTTTTGCAGCAGCACAAAAACAACAACAGCAACAGCAAACAGATTCACAGAATTACGGGCCTTCAACCAACGTTGAGGCCTTACTTATATCAAGCGATCCTGTACCGGTTCAGTCCGATGAACAGGCAGATCTCAACTTCAAGTTGAGAAACACAGGTGATTCAACCGCTGAAGACGTAGAAATCGAGCTTCTGGATAACTATCCTTTCGAGGTACTTCCAGACAGACAGAAAAACTATTCTCTCGGCGACCTGGCAACAGGACAGGAATACCAGATATCTACTGAGGTCAGAGTAGCTGAGGACGCACCTGACGGAAGCAACGATTTCAAAGTCAGGATCCATTACGGAGACTTCACAGCTACGAAGAACATACCTGTAGAAGTACAGAGTGAGGACATCGATCTCAACCTGGCGAATCTTCAGACCCAGCCAGGCCAGCTGATGCCGGATACCGACGACAACACAATGACTGTAGAAGTCGTAAACAACGGAGAGAAAACAGCTGAAAACACAGTTCTGGACCTAGATCTTCCGGACTACTTTGAGAGGACTTCAAGCTTCTCATCACGACAGGCATTAGGAAACATTCAGCCCGGCCAGGTCAAACCTGCAGAGTTCACATTTGATCTTTCAGAAGACGGGCCTTCAGGCCTGACAACAGTTAATGGGGAAATCTCCTATACTCCGGGAGATTCATCATCTGAAGTAACTCAGGATGTAAGCTATCAGGTAAACATCGAGGGAAGGCCTCAATTCGAAATAGTGAATGTTGAAAGCGGTCTTCAGACAGGATCATCCGGAGAAATAAGGCTGGAAGTTCAAAACACCGGAAATGAAGAATCCTCTTCTACAAGGATTCGAGTACTTGATTCTTCCGACCAGCCGTTTACGTATGATTCCTCAAGTCAGTACGTCGGAACTTTAGATCCTAACCAGACGGGCGAGGCAGTCTTTGAAGTAGAAACTGATTCAGGAGCGACTGCTAAAGACTACCTGATCGATTTCGAGACTAGAGGCGTAAAAGGAACAGAAGTATTCGTAGAAGATACAACCGTAGAGGCCTCAGTCACGAACGGAGAATCAGGTTCTTCTCCTGTTATCCCTGTAGCTATCGTCTTGCTTCTAGCAACAATAGGAATCTACTTCAGAGATAAAATCTTTTCAAAGGTCAGAGAGGATTAATTCTCTCTACCTTTACCTTTTTGCTGATAAAGTTGTAGTTGGACTAAAAAGATTCGCTCAACAATTTAGACCTATGAATCCAGAAAAAATCAAGGAAGATTTCCCAATTTTCAGAGAAAGGCCTGAAATATCGTATTTAGATAATGCAGCGACCTCCCAGAAACCAGATGCAGTTATAGAAGCGATAGAAAATTTCTACAGGAAGAATAATTCGAACGTCGGTAGAGGCCTCTATGACCTGGCAAATGATGCAACTCAGGCCTATGAAAGATCTAGGGAAAAGGTCGCGGAGTTCATCGGCGCTGGAACAGAGGAAATAATTTTTATCCGGAATACTACAGAGGCCCAGAATCTTGTATCTGAGACTCTGGAGTTTGAAGGAGATATAGTTTTGAGTGAAATGGCACATCACAGCGAGCAGTTGCCATGGCGTGAAAAAGCCAAGAAAGAAGAAAGGAGTATAACCTATCTAAGCACTGTGGAAGGGAAAATTTCCCTCGAAGACGCAGAGAAAAAGATTGATTCAACCACAGGCCTTATAGCAGTCTCTCACATTTCAAATGTGTTTGGCGCGGTGAATCCTGTCGAAGAGATAATCGAGATCGCCCATGAAAACGAAGCCAAAGTTATACTGGACTGTGCACAGTCAGTACCACACCTGAATCTAGATGTGAAGAATCTAGATGCAGACTTCATTACTTTCTCAGGTCATAAGATGCTGGGGCCAACAGGAATCGGAGTGCTTTACAGCAAAAAAGAGCATCTTGAAAGTATGAGGCCTTATCAGGTCGGAGGCGGAATGGTGAAATCAGTGGAAAAAGAATCGGTAAGATACAAGGATCCGCCTCACAGATTTGAAGCCGGAACACCTAACATAACCGGAGCAGTAGGCCTGAAAGCAGCGATTAAGTACCTGGAAGATCTGAGTATGGAAAAGGTTGAAAGACACAGCAGAGAGATCGCTCAAAAGATAACTGAAGGCCTTAAGGATATCGAGGAGATAGAGGTTATATCTCCTGAGGAATCGATTATGGTTTCTTTTTACTCAGAAAGGGTTCATTCACATGACCTTGCCGAGGTGTTGAACCAAGGAGACGTGGCGGTGCGTGCAGGGAACCACTGCGCCCAGCCACAGCATATAGATCTCGATCTGGCGGGTACTATAAGGGCATCGCCTTACATCTACAACACGGAGGAAGATGTGAATAAATTGCTTGATTCTGTGAGAGAGGCTCAAAATATTTTCTAGCTGACAGTGTATTTCCTGCCTATCAACGGATTTAGAAGTTTCTCAACCGGTGCGTAGTCATCGCTCAGTATCTGTGCATCTGAGGCCTCTATATCCCTTATATTTCTGATATTAGATGAAAGATTTCTAGGCCTGTACTCCTCATCTCTCTCCAGTAACTCTTTCTCTGAAATTTTTGGGTTTTTCATAGCTATAATCTCTATGTTTTGGACCGCATTATCATCTCTGGTCGGAAAATAATACATAGAACTGAATTCCGTGCTCATTGTCCTGTAATAGGCCTTTCCAAACTCCGATCCAGGCCCTTCTGGAGCCGAGATCACGTTAGAGACTAAAACACCGTTTTCATCGGTTTTCTGATGGATTAACTCGAAAAATTCTTTGGTTGTCAGATGAAAAGGCACCTGTTGCTTTCTGTAAGCATCAAGGACCACGACGTCATACTCTTTCTCAGTCTGCTGTAAGAACTCTCTGCCATCCATCGAGTGTACGGAGAGGTTCTCATTTTCAGTTAAGTCGAAATATCTTTTCGAGGCCTCTATAACTCCTGGATCAAGTTCGACCGCATCGACTTTTACTCCTCTCTCAGCAAACTGCTGTGGACTGACAAATCCTCCTCCGCCTATAAACAAAGCGTTTTCGACTTCAGGCCTCATCAGGAAAGGAATGTGGAAGTATTCAGGATAATCCCACGGCGTCTCAGTTGAATTAACATACTTCGCCGATTGAGGACTGCCATCAAGGTATAAAGTCGTCAAATTATCGTCCTGTGAAACCGTTAACTCCTGATAAGCAGTGCTTTCATGGTAAACAACGTCCTGTGCATATGTTGGGGTCTGAATCGCCAGAAGGCCTAGAATTAGCACAATAAAACCCCAGTAACTCCTTAAGCTTCTTCTATCTTTTATCAGTGGCACTGAGACCAGCAATGCGAATAGCAGGTAGATATAATTGACTTCCAAATTTGGTACAAGGATAAAGGTCGTTCCAAAAGCTCCGAGGATGCTCCCGGCTGTACCTATCGCATAGAAATGTCCGGAGGCCTCTCCCTTCGATTCCTTGGAGGAAAGCTGGGCAGCATAAGGGCTGATATAACCCAAGAAGTAAGTCGGAGGTGCGAAAAGCAGAGTCACCGGTATTATAGGCGCATAGATAGCTGGCACAGGTATAACCGAAGACGCAGATAAAATAACATCTCCAAAGTACATCACAAACAGTATATAGCCTGAAGTATAGACAAGAAAGGTTTCAAGGTCTCTCATACTGATTTTCGAGGCCTTTTTACCTCCGTAATGGTATCCGAGGCTTAATGCAAGCATTGAAACTCCTAGAATAGAACCCCATGTATAAATCGTTGAGCCGTACTCCGGTGCTATCACTCTTCCAGCAACTATCTCCAATCCCATAGAAACTATACCGGAGGCTATCACAGCTAATTCCTCACGAGAAACAGACCTGAAATCGTTTAAATCCATTGAATATATTCAAAACTTTGGAACACAAGTTTTTCAATATGTACAGGGACGAAATCCTAGACCTATACAGAAATCCAAGAAACCTCGGGAAAATACAGAACCCTGAGATCACAGAAGAAGGAGATAACCCTAGCTGTGGAGACCACACACAGATCTATGCCAACCTGAAAAATGAAAAAATCTCCGAGATAAAACATAAGACTGAGGCCTGTACAATATGTACTGCTTCAATCTCTATTCTATCCGAAGAAGTGAAAGGCCTGTCAAAGGATGAAATCTTAGGTCTGGATAGAGACTGGATGCTGGAAAAACTTGGTATAGAAGTAAGCCCGATGAGGATGAAATGCGCGCTTTTAGGCCTGAAAACCTTACAGAAAGGTGTAAAAGAAGAATGAAAAACATCAACTACTGCTATAAATGTGGAGAAAAACTTGTAGAGAAAATCGGCGATGAAGGCCTTGAGAGAAAGTTTTGCGAAAACTGTGAAGAATTTCGTTACAGAAACGCTGTCCCGGTTTCGGGAGTATTCGTCGTTAAAGAAGATGAAGTCCTTCTAATCTTGAGAGGCGGCGAACCCAATAAAGGAACCTGGAGCTACCCCGCAGGATACCTCGAATTCGATGAAAGGCCTGAAATAGGAGGAGCTCGAGAACTAGAAGAAGAGACCGGTTTGAAAGCAAGGCCTGAAAAACTGGATCTAGTGGCGTCTATCCAGTTAGAGCACCCTGACAAATACGTGGTAGGTAATGCCTATGCAGTTTCTTTCGAAGATGTTGAGGGAGAAGTCAGGCCTGGAGATGACGCTGAAAAAGCCTGTTTCTGGAATCAAGAAGAGATGGAATACCAGGTAGAAGAAATGGAGTCTCCGAAGATTGTAGAAGCAGCGGAGAAAGCCATGGAAATAATTCATAGAACTCAATAGGTTTGTATTAAGAAATTTTAGGCCTACCTTTACTTTATGACACTTGAAGTAAGAGATCTCAAAGTTTCAGTTGAGGACGAAAAAATCGTGAAAGGCGTCTCTCTAGACATAGAGCCTGGAGAGATTCATGCCATTATGGGGCCTAACGGATCAGGCAAATCCACTTTATGCAAGGCCTTAATGGGGAATCCAGTCTATACAATTGACTCAGGAGAAATTATAGTTGATGGAGAAGAGCTAACTCATGAAGAGACAGATGAAAGAGCACGTGAAGGCCTTTTCCTGGGGTTTCAGTATCCAAGCGAGATCTCAGGTATTTCAACAGCAGAATTCTTAAGAGAAGCAATCAATGCTCGAAGAGAAGAAAATGATGAAGAACCGATCAAACAGTCCGAATTTAAAGTGAGAATGGAAGATGCATTAGATATGCTGGATATGGAGGATGAATACGCCCGCAGATACCTCAACGATGGATTCTCAGGTGGAGAAAAGAAGAGAAACGAGATTCTGCAGTTAGCAGTGCTTCAGCCAAAATACGCTATTCTGGACGAAATTGATTCAGGCCTGGATATCGATGCGTTAAAGGTAGTAGCTAACGGCATCAACAAGCTGGCGGAAGACGACAGAGGATTCCTGATGATCACACACTACCAAAGAATCCTAGACTATGTAGAGCCTGATAGAGTCCATGTAATGGTTGATGGGAAAATTGTCGAGTCTGGTGGCGCAGAGCTAGCTGAAAAACTGGAAGATGAAGGATACGACTGGGCGAAGAAACTCTAAAAAAGTTTTTATCCCAGTAATCCTCCCAAAAAAGAGGATCCATCACCGTCTTCGTCATTTTCATTATCTTCAACTTCATCATCTTCTAAAGAGTACTCGCTGAAATGCTCGGCTGTTTCTCCGACAGGTTTTACTTCTTCATCAGGATCCATAAGTATACCAGAATTGAGGCTAATATCATAGTCCTCATCTGTATCGCCTATAGCCACCGACTCTATTTCGTTACCCATAGGACCTGAAAGAACATGAAGCAGGTCTTTCAGATAAGCTCCGGCTAAAGGATCGCTGGAAACATTAAATTCAACAGATTGTCCTTCAGTCAAAGCTTGATCTATGTGCATCGCATCATCAGCAATATCATCCCCTATACTCACATCTCTCTCATTTTCACTGCCTACAAGACCTAAAATAAACGGAGCGGCATATTTGCTTCTTATATTAGACGGTATTTCATCTTCAAACAATTTTGAATCTATATCCTCGTTATCTAGCCTATTATACAGAGTGTCGTTCACATATTCGATAGCATCTTTAGGGCCTAAATCTTCCGGAAGACCGCTGATTCTCAAATTACCTTGTTCATTGGCTTTTCCCGGCCTAGTAAATGGCATATGCATTATCATCTCTCCATCCTTGTAAGAAAATTCAAGACCGCCATAAGTCTCATGAACCGAAGGATGTAAATCCTCACTTCTAGTATTGGCTGCAACGCCTTCGCTATAAGTGCCTAATTCAATATCATAGTCAGGGTCCGGATGTTCCCTCATAGTTACTTAATAGTAACAACATTTTATATAAGTTTTGATTGTTGGCTAGCCTCAACAAATGTAGGTAGCAAGAGAATTATTAATACTAGAAGAATTTTGAACATCAATTCCAAAAGGCCTCAGCACAGATTCTGCAGCGCTTTCAAGCTTCTCAATGTAAAAATTTGAATCATACCTGTCTATCTCTTCTAAATCCAGAAGGACCCGAGGCCTCGAATCCTGATCTCTGACTATATATCTTACTTTCTGACCTGCTCTGATGTTTATTCCTTTTCTCTTCATTCTCTTAGCTGCTTCTGCGCTTCTGTTCTTCGATTTATAGGCCTCAGGATCTCTGGTAATCTTTTTCTCAACGACCAGTTTTTCCTTTTCAATATCTCCCGATCTGATTCTTTCAGTGTATCTTTCCAGTACTTCTAAGGCCTCATCAGGTCCTTCCTCATCGATTGCTTCTATCATTTCCGTCTGACAGTCTTTGACGATTTCTGGCGTTGAACTCTGCTCCAGCGCTATACCTGCGGTCACAGTTTCTCCTTTCACAGTTTTGCCAAAATAACGATTTAGAGTAGAGATTTCCGAGTTTTTTCTCGGGACGAAGGCGATCCAGTCGAAGTGATTTTCGTGCTCTAACTCTATCCCTATCTCTTCACTCACTTTTTCACAGGCCTTCATTACTTCTTCCTTTTTAGGCCCTGAAGCCCATATACTGTCAATTATACCATGCTTTATTTCGAAGCCTTCTTTTTCCAGCATTTCCTTGGTCTCTACCATTATCTTTCTGTCAAAGGCCTGGATCGCTTGATGACACTCGATAGCGCCGTAAGCTGCATGAGCATGACCCATGTAACCAAAACAAGAAACCAAGATCCATTTTAACGCTGCTGAGGCCTTCTCGCTGTATTCTGTATCTTTTTGCTTGTACTGGGATCGGTCATGGATTATAGGCCCGAGAACATGTGGGATAAATCCAATCTCGTTCTCACATATCGAGTAATCAAGTTCCGGAACCCTCGAGTTCTCACAGCAATCGCAGTTAACAGTTTCTGGAGAGATATTTTTCTCCACCATTATATTGGGGAATAGCGAGGCAAAATCCATTTCGTGGACATCTTCATAGACTTCAGGCCTCGGGTTGAAGATGAAGCCTCCACGGTCAGCCTTTCTCATTGTGCTTGCTTTTTTCGGGGTTTCTGGATTCCAGTTCTTCCATGGAGTCAGAATGTTATTTGAATAGGCCTGTCTAATTTCTATCGCTGTCAAGATATTGCCGATACTTGCCCATGCTACTTCTTGCAACGGCTTCCAGGTTCTCCCGACAAGATCGTAGAGGCCTTGCATCCCTGCCTCAGAAAGCATAAAACTCGAGGATTCATCGATTATCACGCGTCCGGAAACGCTGTAACGCGAGGGAGAATGAACGGTCTTACCGTAGGCAGTAACAGTATTTTCTCCCGCCAGTTTTTCAAGGCCTGAATCTCTTCCAAGAGAGAAACCGGTTTTCTCATCTAACAAAGTCAGGATTTCAGACCGGCTGATTCTCAACACATCAGGGCCTTGACCGGAAAATTTCTGTTGTAAAATCTTCAATCCCCGGTCTTCAGAATACCTTTTACCGTCGATCTTCAACCCTTCCAGACTTCTTTCAGCAATTTCAGTTCTCGAAAGCTCCAGTCTCAGAGAACTTAATTCTTCAGAGATTTCCGGACTTCTATTTTCCTCTATGCAGTACTTGAACTGCGGGGAGAGGCCTGCGTGGTAAAACCTGATCTCAGGCCTGGGAAACTCTCTCCTAATATAATTTCTCGTAGATTTAAAATTTTCTTGTTTCTCTATGTCGAGCCGTAAAACTTTTTCAGGCCTGTTTCCGGGAGACGTCCTCCATTCTTCAAATCTGGAGGAATGAACTCTGGAGTTCATCCTGTAACGGATCTTTTTCAAAAGATCTTTTTCTCCAGAGATATAGAGTGAAGGCCTATAAATTTTTTCTTCTCTGTCAAGTTTGCCGTTTTCTCTACTCCATTCTACGGCTTTTTCATCTTGAAAATCTACCTTGAACATTAATTATCCTCTAGCTCTTTCACTTTTTTCTTCAGTCTCTGAATTTCTTTCTCCTGTTCGACCTGGATCGATATTAATGCAGTTTCCGCAGGATTACGCGGATTCATATAACCGGAAGCCGATGCATGGTAGAAGGCCTTCTCCCAAAGCGAATCCAGAAACTTTTTATCCTCCTGTCTCAAGGCCTTTCTGAAAGGCTTGAACTGGTCTTTCAGGTTTTCTAGACGGTTTCTGTAGGTCTGATTGGTTCTTCCCATTCTCTGTTCACCTCCTTGTAAGATTCTACCGTGGTCTGAACACAGTTTTTCAGATAGTACTCCGACGTAACTGAGTCAGAGCCAGAGTATTTCAGGCCTTGATCCGTCGATTCGACTTCAATAGTACTGTCTTTCAAATCTCGGGCTCTATTTCCCAGTTCTCCGGATGTAGAGTACAGAACCGTTCCCTTTAAGGCCTCAAGCATATCTTCGAAAAGCTCGACCGCTTCAGAACGGTAAAGCGAGGATTCCTCATACAATCGATCGATCTTAGGAACAACAATCAAATCATATTCCCCAATATTTCTGCATAATTGATGATGCTGTAAAGCAGTGAACGCCCGGGCAATACTTATTCTTTCCAGTAGTTCAGGCCTCGATTCAAAATAATGTGTATTCGCAGCATTACTGGAATCAATCCATAAAATCTCATCAAATTGATGCACAAATTTTGTTATCAAAGCCGGGAACGCCAGCGATGTATCTGTCTCTACAAGATTCCATCCCTCCTCGATGCGAGGTCCGTCAATATTTACTCTGCGAGTAGAAATAATAGCCCCCTCCCCCAAGGTTAGGCCTCCGGGAAATCCTTCAAGCTAATATTATCGCTGAGGCCTATTTAAGGCGACTCAAGGCTTTCCGGATGTCCGAAAGTGTGAGACAGCTACAACAAGTTATAAGACTAGATTATTCTGTATGGACTTTTTCAAACCTAAGAGACAGGTCTACAGGCCTTGAATAAAATTCCTATTTTCTATACCGGTTCTGGTTTTCCTGGCATAGGATATTAAGAATTTAAAGCTTGCAGAAGCCTTCGTAAATTTCTCAACAGTTGCTTTAGTCGTTTCTGACGCTTAAAGCACCTGAATAGTAGATATATCAGTTTTTTACTGGTTGGCTATTTTCGGTTATGGTCTTGTGGTTCTAGGAGGAACTTAGCAATCTAAGCGTTAGAACTCGTAGTAGGCATGGTATATAAGCGGTAAGCCCTGGAAGATTGCGGCGAGCAGGTAATGCTGAGCCATAATCGATTCCTGAAACAGCAACAGGCCTGCTATCATGAAGTTTGTGACTGCTGCGCTAACATAGAGATGATTGATCAAGCCTTCAAAGTAATAAGATGTTATTGCGAAAGCTGAAGCCGGGAGAAAGAACCAGAAGACAGCGTAGTTGTTGATATCGGGGATGGTCATGTATCCTTCAAGAACGGCAACGCTCATTCCCAGGGCTATTGCCGTTGTCAGTATCCATGTTACAGGCAGTGAGCTTCCAGAGTTTTGCGCCATCCACTTTATTGAGACAATAACCGGCCAAGACATCAGAACCGACCAGAAGGCGATCAAGGAAAGAGATTCAAAGTAAGGGTGCAGAAAATATGATACAATCCACCCGGTAGCTACAGAAAAACCCCAGACTGTTAAAACAGCTCTCTCCTGAATCTCGAAAACCATAATTTCTAATGTAACATCTTCAATATTAAAGTCTTTCCCACACTTAAGAGTCTTAACGCTGAAATATATGTCATTATCTCTTGACAGAGAAATGAGTGAAACAAAGCAAGCAATTTTTCTACTGTTTTAAACTGTATTTTCTATCTCTAGTCGAGCCTTTCGATTCTACAAGTCCGTAGGCCTCCATCTTCTTCATGTAACGTCTGAGCGTTCTGTCTGTCGGGCCGTCCTCGACTTTATCCCTGTAATTATCGAATAGCTCTCCGGATTTTAGTTCTTTTTCTTCCTTGAGAATATCATATAGCTCGCGTTGATCCTGATTCAGTTTTTTCAGGGAAATTGATCTGTTATCTTTGACCGCGTCCGAAAAGCTTTCCTTCACTATCTCTCTACCAATTTCTTCCAGGCCTTCTCTCTTGGCTTTCTGAGCTGATTTTCTCAGTGTAGCGATCGCAACCCGGGCATCGCCTCCGGACTTCGAGGCTATCAGTTTAAGCACTGAGCTCTCGATTGCTCCTTCTCTCAAACCGTATTCTACTCTGTCCTTCAGTATATCAAGTATCTCACTGTCGCTGTAGGCCTTGAACCTGACCTCCTCAATTGATGAAAAAGATGATCGGATCCTATCATCCATATCCACAAATACATCGTTTCTGTTTGCGATTAAGATTATAGCTGCATTTTGGAAACGGGAAAGATCGTATAAAACTTTTTCATCTTTTATCTGATCGACTTCATCGATCACTATAACCATAGGCGAATTGTATGCCTTTTCCTCAAACTTATCGACTAATCCTTCTGTAGAAGTTCCGCCCCGAGTCACAAACTCATTCATATCCCGTAAAAGCTTGTAGTATACTTCAAAACGACTTGGCTGTCCAAATCCATCAACGAAACCTGATAGGACATTTGAAGAATGTTTTTCCAGTTCATCGACTACGTACTGCGCCATCGCAGTCTTTCCTGTTCCTGGAGGCCCGTGAATCAGCATATCGATAGGCGGCTGATCGTCAAGAATAGGCCTCAAGTTAGACGCTATGACTTTTCGCTCGTTGTCAAGATGCACCATTCTGTTCGGCAGATAATCTGCTGTAAGAACTCGAGCATCGTCTATAACAGTATTCTCCAAAAGATCCTCCCCCTATGAATTCTGTCTAGTCCAAGAGTTATATCTCTAACCTATGTAATCCTGGGACTCTTCTACCTCTGAGGCCTCAGGCTCCTTTCTTTCAGGCAACTCTATTTCCCCGTGTTTTTCCTCGTAATTCTGGATATTATCTTCGAGCACTTTTTTGAAGGCCTTGGCTTTTTGAGGAGTCATTACGATCGGCTGATGCTCTGATACAATTGTCTGAGTCTGATCTCCACCGATATTGTCTATCCTCGGAGCAATCTTTCTGAAATCCGTAACTACCTGGCCTTTTCTGAAAACGACTGTAAAGCCTTCTGCTGAAAAACTCTTTCCCGTCTTGGACTGAAAACCCTGATCTCCCATATCATAGAATAGGCCTCAAAAACTTTTATTTCACAGCCCCTCAGTAAATCGATCTGGTTCTTTCCGATTCATTTCTCAACAGGTCAGGCCTTCCCGGAGCATACACAGTAACACCGATATTCTCTATGCCTGTGTCTGAAAAGGCCTGTGTCACGTTTCTTGATTCTCCCCTGCTCATTGGAAACTGTTGGCTCGCAGAGTCAATTTCAATGCTTTTCCCGTCCAAAGCTCTGAACTCCACTATTACATACCCAGTACCGCCTAAGTTTTCGACAGATGCATCTGAACTCACTTTCAGGCCTGTGCTGAGATTACCCTGTGTTTCAAACTCAAGGGACTGAATTTCCGGACTTGGATAGGTCGAAAGCAAATAGAGGAAAGCACCTCCAGCAGACGCTACAAAAACGAAGGCCGCGATTATACTGACGGTAAACCATCTGACAGCTGACATGTAAAATAAATATGGAGGAATGATTTAAAAGAAAGCTCAGAAATCAAAGCTCCCTTTTGATACTATCTTTTCTTGATCCTTCCTGCCGTTAGGCCCGACCTGGATGTCTTCGTCCAGTTTTTCTTCGTCTTCTTTGCTTCCAACAGCGATCATTGCCTCGACTTCAAACTCTTCAGGTATATCTAGGACTTCTCTGGCTTTTTCGTAGTCGAATCCCTGCATTCCGTGAGCTACTAGGCCTCTGCGGGCTGCTTCCAGTGCTAGGTTCTGCCAGGCTGCGCCGGTGTCAAATGAATGCGTGATTGAAGGCTCGTCGTTGTGATCGAAGGTCTTTTTGGATGCGATTACGATCAGTGCGTAACCCGGTTCAGCCCATCCTGCGTTGAACTCATTCATCAGGTCAACGAATTTTTCGTATTCCTCATCTTTATGAGTTGCGTAGATGAATCTCCAAGACTGGTTGTTGTAGCTACTTGGCGCCCAGCGGGCTGCTTCAAATAAGGCCTTTAGCTCGTCTTCATCCATGTCTCTGCCTAAAGCTCTTGGGCTCCAGCGATGGATGAACATCGGACTTATATCGTAATCAGGTCTACGGTTTTGTTCTGCTTCTTTCTGCAGTTTATTCAGTTCATCAGATTTCATTATGTTATCTGGTTCATAAACGAACCATTTTATAAGACCTAGCTACAGAAATGTAACCTATGGAACCCGGCCCATGCTCAGTGATTGAAAGCTTCGACCAGATCGGAAGCAAATGGAAACTCATAATAATCAACGATCTTCAAAACGGTGAGAAAAGATTTAACGAAATCAAGAAAAGCACCGAGGCCTCATCAAGAACACTATCAAGAGTGCTGAAAGACCTCCGAGAGGACAATATTGTAGAAAAGCGGACTGAGGATGAAAGCCCTGTAGCAAGTTACTATTCTCTAACTGAGAAAGGCCTTGCATTGTTCCCGGTTTTTGAAGGGATCAATGACTGGGCGGAAAAATGGCTTGAATAAGGCCTTTAAGTAATTCTACCTGATTAATTTGCATGAGTGTTGCAGTAATCCTTGCGACACTGAATGAAGAAAAAGCAGTTGGGAAAGTGATTGAAGATATCCCTGACGAAGTGAACGGAATAGAAACCCAGGCCTTTGTAATTGACGGAGGCTCCAAAGACGATACAGTAAAAGTAGCGAAGGATTCTGATGCACAAATAATTAAACAGAGTTTCGAGGGCGGTAAAGGCGCAGCAATGAGGGAAAGCCTAGAGAAAATAGATGCAGAGGCCTACGTGTTCATGGACGCTGACATGACATATCCTCCAGAGGAAATGAGTAAACTGGTAAGGCCTTTCTCTGCTTCAGGTCTGAGAGACTTTGTTTAACTCGCTCCTTGATTTTCTCTCCTTCCATAAGTTAACTGAAATACTGCTGATTATTAAATTAGCAAGGCCCCAGTGCAAAGAATTACAGTTAAATTAGGTCTTTCTACAAGATTCTGATGTGATAAAATGGTGGACTTTGAAAACCGCATATTTTGTTAAATATGCTTCGACAAAATTCTATTTATGGTAAAATTTGAGACTATCGAGAGAGAAAGACAGGATTACGGAGACTTCCCAGGAGAAAAATTTATAGAAGTAAGCAGGAACAAGGCCATCCAAGACGATGGTAGCGAAAACTCATTAATTCAAGTCGCTACAGGATACTATCAGGATGAAGAGCCAAAATATAAGAAAAGGTTCACTGTCCCGACCGATAAGAAAGCTATCGACCACATCAAGGAAAACCTGCCTAAAATGTTTGAAAAAGAAAGTGAGGCCTCAGAGAAGTAACTATTTGAGTTTCCCAAGTTTAATTTTTTGGGCCTCCCGCAGATAGACTTTAATTATTCAGATCTGCCGACGGTCAGAACCGGGGCTTCGGAGGTCCTGACAACTTTCTCAGCCGTGCTACCTACAAGCACTCTGTCGAGGCCTGTCCTTCCGTGAGTCCCCATGACTACGAGATCTATATCCTCTTGATTCGTGTAATCCCTGATTTCTACATGAGGGATTCCCTCAGTTACCTCAGTAACTGTATTCAGGCCTTGTTCAGTTAATGTTTCTGCGATTTCACTCGTTGCTTTCTCTCCAATTTTGTGAAATTCGCCTATCATATTCTGCCATATCTCTCCAGCAGTGCTTGCACGGACATCAACCACGTAAATTACATGGATTTCTGCGTCAAATTTTTCGGCTATTTCTCTGGCATGGTCTACAGCAACTTCGGCACCTTCACTCCCGTCAGTCGGAACTAATACCTTGTCGTAATTGCTCATAATACCTAATTCGAACTCAAGGCCCAAATATTTTTCCCTTTAGCTGGCTCAAAAAAGAAGAGGAAAGAGAAAAGATTTGGGGAAAATAGAAGATTTCCACCTGAGTGCCAGGCTTTCTTGGCTAAAAATAGGTGGATTTCATGACACTTTGAAAAATATTTTCACGCATATCATGTCTATGGATTCGACTCAAGCCAAGCTATTGCTTCCTGTAGGAGGCCTCCTTGAGTTTCTCGGGGTTTTGACTTTGATCACAAATGATGGGATGTTGATCCCTAGAGTTGATCTAGGGTTGACTATTCCAGCTGTTTTACCTGTTGAAATTCAGGGAATGGGCCTCTTGATAGCCGGAGCAGTCACTACAATGTATGCAGTCACGAATCTGAGATAGATCCTTCAGCTTTCTTCTTTTTCATTTATTTTCTCAAGCATTGCCCGGCTTTCAAACTCGCCATGCATAGATACCGCTAGAACAAAGAATGCTACAATTAGTGGCCAGCGAAACCCGGCTAAAACCAACAAAGTAAATATGATGAAGACAAAGGCCTGAAAGAAGTATCTTTTAGAATCGCCTCCCTCAGTTGTGAATACAGGAGAGAAACCGGCACCAATCATAAGACCCAGGAAGTTTCTGGCGATCGGAACCTGGACTTGAAAAATCATTACTGAAGAAATCAATCCCAAGAAAAAACCAGTTTTCACCAGGTTAAACTCGATGTTAAATCCAAAGACCTCCACAACCTCACACCTCTAATCAAAATCCATCTTCAAAGTCTCTTTAATCTGCCTCTATCGCTTCTTTCATAATCCTAAATCTATAAACACCCTGATAGAAGTTCAGCGTCGGAAACAGCAAAACAGGGAGTATCAACAGAGTAGAAAATCCCCAGAGTATAAACAATGTCATACTCACTACTGCAGAAACTATCACTCCTAGCAGGTAATTGAGCGTAAAGGCGTCTTTCAAAACACTAAGTGAGAAGGCCTCTCTCAAACCGTTGTTAGCCAGATGATACAGACCTGATTCTATGGCATAGTAAAGGATGAAAAATACTAAGCCACCTACTAACAGCATAGCACCGTCAAAAGCCGCCATAATCGCAAAACCAGGAACAATGTACAGCCCGATCACAAGAAAGGCCTTCAGACCCTCAATATACATATCCAGATAATTGTTGAACTCCGGCATCGAATCACTGCGGAAAACTCTCAAAAGATAACCTGTCAACAACGGCGCAGGAATAACAAGCAGAGAACCTAATGTCAGAATCGAACCAATAACCGCTTTTCTGACCCAGTCATCCTTTTCAAATGGGAATTTTAAGGCGTCTCTGATGTTTTTAGCTTCTATCATAATCGACAATGTAATCAGATAATTTTTTAAAATGCAAACTTATGGGCCAGGAGTTACAAAAGGAATTGCACGGACATCTCATTGGAAGGAATGTCCTCTGTAATATATCTTATTTTTCATCGGTAACTGATAAATTTTTTATTTGGTTTCAAGACTGTCCCATGAGGCCTCAACCCAGTAGGTGTTGTTTCTGTAGTTGAGGATCCATCTTCCACTGTTTTCGGTCTTCCTGTAAGCCTTTTTGTCTCTCAGTATCTTGACGGTGTCTATGAATTCCTGGGTTTCCTCACCGTAGTATCCTTGAGTTGCGTTTCTCAGAAACTTTTCGGAGTGATTTGCCGGATCGAGAGCTATCATGTATTCTTTTTTCAGGTTCTCAGCCCATTCATCTGTCGTGTTCGCTACTCTCCTAGAACTATAGTTATAGACCTCTGTCGTAATATTTCTGACTTCTTCTTTTTCCAAACGGAAAGTAAAATTGTTTTCCGAGACATAAATCTCATTGAAATCCACTATGTTGGATTTTCTGAACTCTTCCGGAGTATAGTCTCCTCCGTAGATTCTTTTTGGTGCTTTGTAATCATTTCTTTGAGCCTGGTATCTTATCTGATCTAAAATCTCTTCATCTTTTTCAGAAAAGTTTATTTCAGTTTCTTTGTTCGAATCTATTCTTTCTCCCCAGTACCTGACAATTACTTCCTCCTTTTGCCCGACCTGGTTCCGTTCTATCATGTAGAAACTTCCGTTGAAAGCAACAGCCTCACCATTTTCGCGGACATCATAAGGCATATCGGCTGTAGATTTTGAGGAACCGTCAAGAAAAACAGGTCTGATATCTGGATTCATCTGCTGAAGGTAGCTGAACTCCTCAGTAGTCAACTCTGTAAGCTCTTCGTTGTCTACATCTCTCATATCCATTCTGGCATCAGGCGCCACACAACCACTGGAAATCACAACAAACAAAAGCAGACAGAGGGAAATGAGAGGTCTTTCAATCCCCTGAAAAGGTACAGAATCTCCAGCAAAATCTTCTGAATCCATTTTTATCCTCCACACTCTATTTTTCGAGCCTTGCGTCTACTCTTACCTGTAATGCACCATCTTGGCTGGATCCGAAGTAAGAGAATCTCTCAAGGTTTCTTTCCTCTCTGTCAATCCATGCGTAGGCCTCTGTCTGGTTGAAACTGTCAAACTCTTCATGAGGCTGAGATCTGGTGTCTTCATCCTCTTCATTTACTGCGTGAAGCTCGAAAATAGTGGCATAATTACTAGCTAGACTTGAATCAGCTGTGTCCAATTCCAGGAGCAAAGTAGAATTATTAGTCTCCGAGGCCCCAAGAACTTCAGCTGATTCAACTTCGATGCTTTCGAATGCCTCCATTGAGAGGCCTAGCTCCGTCTTGTTGTATGAGTCAACCTTTTTCTGAGTACTGTTCTCTTCTGTTGAAACGGTAACAGAAGACGTGTTCCCATTGGTTTCAACTGTTTTCACAGGCCATTCCTGATCTTCCTCACCACTGAGGCCTCCAAGACCAATTTTAGTAGTCGATGTTATGTTTGATCTCTTGGGTCTGAACTCTCCGTCTGAAGTAAGGTTTATTCTGAAAGAAGTCACAGGAGTATTGAAAAGCACCTGAGTCTTGGATTCAACACTGTAATTCTCAACCGGCTGTGAAAAGGCCTGATCAAGAATCATTTCACCTGTCTGATTCAGTTCGACAGGTGTAGCTTCAGTACTGAAATCTTGGTTAAGATTTGCTGAGCTATTTGATACACAGCCCGATGCAATCACGGTCAACGCTAACAGGGATAGCAATGAAAGGCTACGTTCTTCGGTTGCCATGACTTACTTTTCTGGAAAATTCTTTATAAACCAAATGACCCATACTACTGCTATATTGATAAGAACTGGCTGATGGCTTCCGCAGTATCAGTATCAGCTGTAGCTTATCCTCCGATAGATCAAGATTTTACCTTATGAAACAAGCCAGAGTTATCTTACAGTTAAAGAATCGGAGTTAGGCTAAAAGCAAACTGAGCCTCTAATTTTTTAGTAAAATATATGGGAGCCAAAAACAGGTATATAGTGAAGAGGTAGAAACTATATCTACCGGGTTGCGGCAGTTGAAAACTAGATCCACAAAACTGACCGCTTCCCTACCGGCACAGAATTTAAATCATGGAAGAACTCAATACAAGGTATGGAATTGGAGACGGTAGCTGTTTTGGCTTTTATGGGTTTAGTCGCTGTCTGGTATTTGAAAAGCGAGATTGGTCAGTTAAAGAGCTTGATATCGAAATCAGGGTAAAAATCACTTCTAAGCCGGTGTTCTAAATGGATTTTGATTTTGATGATAGCTGGTTTCTGTATGGTACTGGTGCCTTGCTTGGGGTAGTCTCTATTCTGTATTTCGGGCTTGAACTGATATTCGATCTCTCTCCGACTGTTAAATCAGTTGTACTTGTGTCTTTTTCAGCTGTTTTTCTTATCTCAGGCGGAATTACAGATTCGAGGCTGCTTCGAAACTTAGCATATCTTTTCTCAGGTGTGACATATCTCAGCTTTTTGATTTATGTTATATTGAGGTTCATGCCTTCAGAGGCCTCTATCTTCGGTCTGCTGGCAGCCTCTTCAATAATTTACACAGTACTGGGATATCTAAGAGGCCGGAAGAAGTTTGAACCAGAATCAGAGAGTTCAAGAAAGTTATTAGCAGGATTAATTATTTTCCTGGCCTTGATACTTGTGTACGATGTGACCGGCGCTCAACCGGATTATAAACTTGAATTAAAGGAAGAAATCTCAGTCAACGAATCTGAGATTGTCCTCGGCGAGGTTACAGTTGAGAACAGTTTCCCGTTGTCCAGAAATATCGAGTTACCGGATTACGATGGATGCATAGCTTACAACCAATCAATGAGAGACGGCATCTGGATCCACTTCGGTGACGAAAAAATGATAGCCGGTGGAGAGAGCAGAAACTACAAGCTGGAAGATCAAATCAAGTTAAGGTCTAGAGGTGAAAAACCGCTTGGAGAGACCATAAGAGACCGTGAAATAATAACCGGAAACTACACCATCAGGACCGGAGAATGCCCAGAAAGGCCTGAAAACATGACAATATACATTAACTCTGGCGAAGCCCTCGCAACTAAAGGAGGAATACCGGAGACCAAATGAGCTAGAGAAAACCCAAACAAAGGATATAACTTAATTCGCAACCTTCCCACCGAACTGATGATACCCTGATGCGAACAAGTTTATAGATTAACACAAAAACTGCGATAGATGATTGAGAGGTCTTAATCCTTACAGCCAAGATTATTACGGCATCGATGAGGTTTTTGGCGAAAACAGCAACTATCTATATAGTTAGGAAGACTTTGAACCATGATTTCAGAGGCCGGGGGGAAAAAGAAACAGAGGCATCCTTCTGCATTCAGGGATTTTCTTCTAGGCCCGGTTATTCAGAGGTCCTTCACATTGTTGTTCCCTCTGAAGGTATTTCCACCAGCTTAATGGTCCAGACCGATTTTATTTCTCTGGTTTCAGATATACCGGTCCTTCATGAACCTGTATGATCCGAGGACTATGAACAGAACTCCTGCGCCTATACCTATCAGAGGATTGGAAGTCTTTTTTGCCTTTATGAAGGCCTCACCGGGGTTTTCAGGCGGCACATTTACTGTTATCTGAGAGCCTTGGCTGTATCTGTCAACTACTTCCTTTGCATTTGATTCTAGATTGTAATCTTTCGGTGCTTGGCCTCCAGGATACATGTTTGAGCTTTCATATTCCTGGCCTTCAAAGCTGTATTCAAATTTTATTTCGGGCTGGTAATCAGTACCTCCTCGCCTCGAACTATCCTCATCTATACCTGTTTCAGTGACAGTTGCAGAGACATTCACAGGATTCTCCAAGGCCTGATTCTGACCTGTAAAACCGGTGTAGCCGAAAAATAAGAGGCCTACTCCAACTAGAATTATTACGATATTGGATATCGGACCTCCTTTACCGTCTTCACTACCGAATTCAATTCTAGGGCCTATTTTGAACATAGAGTTTGTTTAGGAGTTTATTTTCAAAAAAGCCATGAAATAGAAAACCAGAATAATTAGTTTTAGATGAAGAAGGTAAAAATCTCCTTCCAATTCATATTTACAATTATAGGCTGAAGATTTGTTCAACATCTGTATCGAAGAATTTTGCCAGTTTCAAGGCTAGTTCCAGGCTTGGATTGTATTTCCCTGTTTCGATGGCGTTTATTGTTTGTCTGGAGACTTCCATCTCTTCTGCTAATTCCTTCTGTGTAATATCTTTTTTGGCTCTGAAGACTTTGAGTTCGTTTTCCATTTAGTCCAGCCTCCAGAACTTTGATTTGATTCCAAAGTTCTTGTAGTAGGCTCTGAAACCGAAGTAAAGCAAGGTAATCCCTCCAATAAACAATCCTGGCGCTGCTGTAACTAATTGTTCTCTGCCGATGGGTAATGTATTCAGGTCGAATCCAAACATCATGTGTGCGATGAATGAAAGCATTCCTAGGTTGAATACTGTCCAGAGGCTTGATGCTGCTGCGTGAGTATTGATCTTCTTCATTCTCTCATCATTTACAGTATCATCTCTCTTAATTCGTTTGACATTCATCCATGTAAGGTAGCCAAAAAGAATCGAGATAACTAGTGCTGCAGCACCTATTTTCCATCTTCCCGAGTAAAACATCGCCGCTGAAGCCAGAAGTATCAGAGGCAGAATCATTGAAGCTACTCCCAGCCTCATGATATTAGCGAACTCTTTGGCACCACTCATTTTTGATCACCAAGGATTACTTCTCTGATGTTTCTCTGGGTTCCTACATGGTTGTACCATATCTGTGCTACCGCAAAAACTGTTGCACCAACCAGAGCTGTGATCAGGTCATCATTGTATGTAAGCAATCCAGGATCGCTTCCGATCCGGTTTATCTTTGCTAGTCCACCCACTAAGATCGCAGCCATCAGCGTAGCAAAGAAGGAAATCATCCCTGCTTTTCTAACTACCTGCATAAATCTCTCATCATCAATTTCCTGACCCATCTGTAACTCTTTCCAGAACCTGTGGATATTAGGGAAAGTCAGTACAAATAAAATCAACATTATAATCGCTCCACGAGTCAATCCCTGAGAAAACTGCACATAAGCCAAGAATATGGAGACTATAGGCGCTAAAACTATGTAGCCCCACTTAACAGAGTCAGAGACATCACTCACATCAAATCATCTCCATACCTGTGATACAGGTTTGACATTGAGAAGTAGATCAGCCAGATCCAGAGCCCCATTGAAGCAGTCTCACGGATCATCTCTTTCGTCAACTCTTTTTCTGTTGTTCCAGCAGGTATCAACGCAATTGACAGTACAACAAAAGCCCAGGCCATACCATTAGTCACTACTCTTTTTTTCCGTTCATCAAATAATTTATCATCTCTGTAAAGACTCCACAAATTTAGCAGGACAGTAAGCACTGTCGAGATACCGATTATCTGTAGAAAACTAAGATAAATCTCCCAGTTCGGCAACAAGGAAAAACAGAACAACGCGATGTATGTGAACCATAATGCGTTCATCCGGGCAGAAACAAGTTTTTCTTTCATGGCAGTAATTCACCTAGTTTCTCGTTAAATCTTACCGCCTGATAAATCAGGGAGACAACCATTACGCTTGAAGCGAATATAATTTGTTCACCTGAGGAAAAAATATTGGTTCTACTTAAAATCTGATAAGTTAAAATAGCTGTATAAGCTAAAAAACCGTGTATCATCGATCTATCAACTATTTCACTGTTTAACTCGTCAAAACCAGTGCTTTTTCCTTTCCTCTGCTGTATGTAATTCCAGATGTTCGCTCCTATTACCGTACCTATTATTATCCCTATGCTAAGTTCTACGGAAGAAAGAAGATATTTTTGAGCGATCAAGGCTCCGGCCAAAGTTGCAACTGAGTAAAGCAAACTCTCCCTCCAAGAAAACCACTCAGGAACCGAAAACAACTTCATGTAAAGGCAACTTTACCTAAAGTCTTATAAACTTTACTTTTATCCCCGACAATTTCATTATAACATTTACGGAAGAACTTTTAGACGCTAAATGCAGCGTTTCTATTCTGATCTTAAGGCCTCTACCGGTTCCAGGCGTGCGGCTTTCAACGCAGGGAATGTGCCTGAGGCGACCCCCATTATTATGGCGAAGATCAGTGATGCTATGACTAGAAATGGACTGATGTATGTTGAAGCCGGTATATCGGTAAGGACTATCGAAAGTATAAGCCCTATGATTCCTGAGAGTAAGAATCCCAGCGATACACCTATGAATCCTCCTACAAGGCCTATCAAGGCGGATTCGGTTATGAATAGTTCTAGTATTTCTCTTCTCGTGGTGCCTAAGGCCTTTAGTGTTCCGATTTCTTTGGTTCTTTCCATAACTGACATGTACATGGTATTGGCGATGCCTACTGCCCCGACTAATAGGGAGATTGCTGCTATCCCTGCTACGAAGTAGTTTAATGTTGTTGTGATATTTGTTATCTGTTCAAGCTGGCTTCCAAGAGAGGTTACCGAGAAATCCTTTGTATCTTCTGTAACACTCCTGGAATCCATAAGATTGTCTTCAACTCTATCTACTGTTTTATCTACTTCTGAATCCTCCTCTACTATGAATCCTATCGAGCTATATTCTCCTGTCTCCAGGTCCTCTGCTATACCTCTCGCAGGATCGGGAGTCATGATTATGCTGGTAGCCTGTCTATCTGAATCCTCTGAAATAATGCCTACGACCGTAAAACTCTGGTTATCGATATTGAGAGGGCTGTTGATGGAGATATTTTCATCGTAAAGATCTTTGGCAATATCCCAACCAATCAAAACCGAGTTTCTGTCAGAAGTCGTTAAATACCTTCCCTCAGCCAGTTCAACATCGGTATTCGCATCTCGCCAATCCCTTGGATTTACACCAGTCACAGTTAAAGGCGCTGATAAATCACCGTTTGAGACATCAGCATCCGCATTGACTTCACCGTAAGCCACATCAACGCCTTGAGATGCCTGAATAACTCTTAGGTCGATATCATCTACTATTGGGTCATCTTCTGAGGCCTGAGGACCTCCACCGCCCGGCCCCAAAGAGAATCCTCCAGAACCAGGTGTAACAATTCCTACGCGCTGTGCAAGGCCTTCTGTCTGGCTGTTTATACTTTGCTGGAGGCCTGAACCGATAGAGACTATCGCTATTACTGAGGCCACACCTATGACTATTCCTAAGACGGTGAGCCAGCTTCTGAGTCCCTGTTGCTGGAGATTTCTCAGGGACTGTCTGAAGATGTCCTTTTTCTCCATTTTCAGTCACTCTTTCTTTCCCTGTCTTCTTCTATAGACTGCATAGATCACGACTAGCAGAAGGCCTCCCAGTCCGATCAGGATGTACGTCATCGAGGAGTTTCCGGTTTCCTCATCCATTGAACCAGCGGATGCGGTGCCGGTTGTCGATGGATCAGGTAACTGGATTTCCTGTGTGTCTGTTCTCCTTATACCTGAACTGTCTGTGTAACTGACCTCTACATCCAGACTTTCTGTTTCCGCTGACGTGAGATCGAATGTGGCCAAGGTGTAATCACCAGAGTTCAGGTTACCTAGTACCTGTGTCTTGCTTCCTGATACATTGAAATCTCCCTGGATCTGTGTTGTAACCGATGAAATCTGTTCGCTTCCGGTGTTAGAGACTGCGAATGTGGTATCCGAGGGAGTTGCTGTCTGAACTGTTACCTGGACCGGATCTACAGGGAAGGTACCTACCTCGATGTTTCTGACAAGTTCCCTTCTAACACCGTTTCCATCCGTATAATGGATTTCAAACCTGTAACTGTCGCCTGTAGAGATATTTGAAACCGCAAAGTCTACAACCTGGTTCTCACCGGCATCAAGGCCTCCAACAACCTTAGTCTCAAGGCCTTCCTTCACAATCCCTGCCTGATCAGGCAAAACCACGTGGACCGATTCAGCTGGTTTGTCACCGATGTTATCCAGGTTCACCGGTATACTGCTGGCCGAGAGCTTTCCGGCAGAAAGCTCGAAATCAGTTCCCACATCGTCTACGGAGATATCGAAGTCTCTTGTCACACTGAAGTTTTCATCACCTGTGGTATACTTCAAGCTGATTTCATTCTCTGATTCTACTGCATTCTCATCGACTCTTACACGGTACTCAACGATGTATGCATCATCTCCTACAGCCGCAGCCCTCATATCGCCCAAGTTTCTGGCAGCAGATACATCAGGATCAAGACTGAAAGGGTAAGACTCTGTAAGTTCTACAATTGTATCTTCAGCGGAGGCAGCCCCTTGATTGGATACCTTAAACTTCAGATCAACGTATTCCCCTGGCTGAGCCGTCGCCGGATCCTGATTGATCAAAGTTATATCGACATTGGAGCCATCACTAATACCTGATGGGCCAAAATCACTGGATAACTCCTGGGCAGCCACAGGCGAAAGTATCAGGCCTGTAAATATCATTAAGAAACCGATTTTGTACTTCATTCTTCTTCACCCGGATGCGTTACTCCGTCTTTGATTTTAATTGTTCTATCTGCGTATTCTGCGTCGTTCGGATCGTGTGTAACCATAATAATTGTCTTACCCTCTTCGTTAAACTCTGTAAGTAACTCCATAATTTTTGCTCCCGTATCTGTATCCAAGTTTCCTGTCGGCTCATCAGCCAGGACAATCTCCGGATCATTAGCCAAAGCACGTGCAATAGAGACCCTCTGTCTCTGACCTCCTGAAAGTTCTGAAGGCATATGCTTCAATCGGTCACCAAGGCCTACCTTTTCAAGTAATTCAGCGGCCCTGGACCGTCTCTCAGTCTTTGGCACCTCCTGAATAGTCAGAGGCAACATAACATTCTGGATAGTATTCATATTCTTCAACAAGTTGAACTCTTGAAATATAAAACCGACTTTTTCGTTCCTCAGCAAAGCAAGTTCATCGGGCCCCATTTTACTCAAGTCCCTGCCAGCAACCTCTACAAGGCCTTTAGTCGGTACATCCAAGGCCCCCATCATGTTCATCAAAGTAGATTTTCCGGATCCCGAAGGACCCATAACAGCTATGAACTCTCCCTCATCGATCTCTAGGTTAGAGCCTCTCAGAGCTCTCACCTCTGTATCACCCATCTGATAGACTTTCTCAACGTCTTCAAGCTCTATGACACTCATTATTTGATTTCACCCTTTTTACTCAGTGGAGAAATAGGAAACGCCTCCACTGGTCAAAGTAAAGTATCCTGTGAAAAAAGCTGTTGACCCTACTGCAACCAGTGTAAAGGCAAGATCAACCTCTCCAGTTAACAGATAGATTCCATATGTAATTGGAACCGAAATTAATGCATTGATAAGGCCTTCCAGAATACCGTCTTTTGATTCATTTCTGTTTAATTTCTGCACAGATACAATTTAGTTTTCTGGCTTTACAAAGGTTTAGTGATTTCGAGGCCCGAAGCCGTCCAATGAATCTGAAATTACTTTTGGTTTATGTCTTGAGTCCTGAATGAATATTTCCTCTGTATTCAGATCATAAGATAGTTCTTACTTGTATGTGATATTTTCCTTTTTCTGGCCTTAGATAACTACTAGCGAGAATTCAGGGTTTTGGAAGCCCTTTCACATTCTGCAGTCGCTGTATTCAGAGAAATTTTTGCTGGAGAATCATTACAGTCAGAATTTAACTCGGAAGTTTCCATGAGAGGCCTTGTCTTTTGCATAGTCTTTAAACAGTTTGAAACTAAATTTTTCTTATGGATAAGTTTTCTGTGACTGAAGTGGCGGAAGGTATTTCAGAAGGTCAAAACTACGATGAAAGGTTGAGAACTGAGGCCTTTAGCCTCGAAGTAATGAAGTTTGAGCCCGGAGACAGTGATGAAGAACATGCACACGAAGTTGATGAGATCTACCATATAGACTCTGGTTCTGCTTCTCTCGAAGTAGAGGGAGAAAAACTAAAGGTCGCTCCCGGAGATGTAATACATCTAGGCCCGGAAACAGATCATCACTTCGTAGATATAAAGGAAGAACTAGTAGTAACGGTGATGTACGCACCACCAGAGCATCACTGAAACCTTTTGAACAGCGTAGAAGGCCTTTTTCGGTTATTCTTTTCTTTTACTTCAAATTAAGCCTTGACTGAGAGAAGGATTTTTAGAACACTCCTTGAGCTCAGCGGAATTCTTCTAATTTTACAGCCAAAAAGGTGAGGTAGAAAAAGGCCTGGCGCAATATTTGATAGATTTTATATTAAAACTAGTTTATGGAACAATTATCTTGGCCTGTTCAACTTTGTCTGAGGCCTGGAATTTATTGTATAGTTCTTTAACTTTTTCCGCTTCTCCGTGCAGCATAAAGACTTCTAAGCATTTGTGGCTGTCCATATGGTTGTGGAGCTGGGTCGTTATCGTATCCTGGTAGTCGTGCTGTATATTATCGATTTCTCCTGAATCTTCGTCCTCGTGGGTTACTATTACTACAGCGTCCACAGTTCCTTCGAGGCCGGATATCTCTTTTCTGTCTCTGAGTAACGCTCGTACGGCTGTCCTCATTACTTCGCTTCTACCTGAGAAACCCTGCTCATCCATAAAATCGTCTATGTCCTCAAGCAGTGTGTCGTTCAGTGATACACTTACAACACTCATATTAATACTAGTGATGACTAGTTTTAATAAAAATTGTTAATGCCAAACATTTCTTGTTAGAGATTTGGTTTTATCTAAATAAAATATATTAAAGATTACAGTTTTTCTTAACAAGTATGAGTGATTTTGGATATGCTATAATTGGCGGCGGGATTCACGGCACGCATATAGCCAATAAAATGGTAAATGAAGGAGGCCTTGAAACTGAAGATTTAGCGGTTTTTGACCCTGAAGGTTATGGAGAGGTCTTCGACCAGAGAACTTCTGACTCGGGAACGGATTATCTGCGGTCTCCGGAAGTACATCATGTGGCAGAAAATCCATTCAACCTAAAGGCCTACGCAGAAGGCAGAGATAGAGATGATGAATTAGTATCTGACGGTTCTAATCCTTTGAGGCCTTCTACTGATCTCTTCATGGACCATCTGAATTATGTGGTAGAATCAAACAACCTACAGGATTCTCTTATCGAAGATTATGTAACTGAAATACGAGAAGACGGTTCTCTAGTTTTGGAAACTGAAGAGGATATCTATACTGCTGAAAACAGTGTTTTAGCCGTAGGAAATGGTAGACCTAACTATCCCGAATTTGCTGAAGATGTTTCCGACGATACTCCGGTTTCACATGTCTTTGATGACAGTTTCAGCAGTGAAGAAGCTCAAAACTATGATGGTGAAACTATAATAGTTGGAGGTTCTATAACTGCAGGACAGCTATCAGGATTCTTAAGCAGGGAGTGTGAAGGTGGTGTAACTATGTTGTCCAGAAGTCCTGTAGAACTGGAGCTAGTCGAAGCCGAACCAAAATGGATAAACTGGAATCATATAGAAGACGAACTCCACAGCCTGGAAACAGAAGAAAGACACCAGAAAGTTCAGGAAGAGCGTTATGATGGCTCGATGCCCAGCTATGTCTGGGACGACCTGAAAGACTGCCTGGATGAAGGAAACCTGAGAATCTGGCACGATGAAATATCCGAACTCGAATACGACGGAGACGCTCTTGATGTAAGAACAGAGAAAAATAGAAGTATTGATGATGCACAGGTTGTCCTTGCTACAGGGTTTGAACCGATATATGAGCATCCGTTTGTTGAAAGTACTGCTGAGAACCTGAATCTTGCAGTGACTGAAAATATCGGTATGCCTGTACTGAACGACGAAAACCTGAGATGGAAAAAAGAAGGTGATGAGAGTTCTCGGCTACAGGTTTCTGGCAAATTGGCAGAAGGAACAGTAGGCCCGTTCGCAGGAAACATCGCAGGAGCCCGCAGAGCCGCAGAAAGAATTACAGATGAAAAAGGAACTGAAAGAAAAATCCTTAACAGATAATTATCCAGAAATCCTGTGTTTAGATGTCTTCGGCGGGAAAAGCCCATCACTGAGGCCTTCCTCTATAACCTCTTTCTTCGATAAATACCCGTTCTAATGCGGTTCAACTGTTATTTCATCTGAACTGTAGTCAACAAGCCTACAAGGAATCTCTCTTAGCCCAAGTATTTTGAAGGCCTTGACTCTGTGATGTCCGTCAAGGATCAATTTGGTTTCTTTATCGACAATTATAGATTCTTTCTAGTTTTTCTCTTTTTTTATGGGAAAGAGGATATTCTTCTTCGATTTTTTTATTACGGCATAACCGCGGTTGTGACTAAAAACAGTTTTATTAAAATTAGAAGTATTTGTTATGTTATTATGTTAAATAATTCTGATTTGGTTAACAAAGATAAGGTTCCGGTAACTGTTATCAGTGGTTATCTTGGAGCGGGAAAAACAACATTGCTAAACAATATAATGAAAAACAAGGAAGGCCTCAAAGCAGGAGTAATTGTTAACGACATGGGTGAGGTCAACATTGACAAAGAACTGGTGGATCAAAAGGCTGACCTTGATCCGGAGGAAGAGGAAGTTATTGAACTGTCTAACGGTTGTATCTGCTGTCAGTTGAGAGGGGATTTGTTGGAGCAGGCGGAGAAAATCGTGGAAGAAAGAGATGTTGATTATCTGGTTGTGGAGTCTTCTGGTATTTCGGAGCCGATCCCTGTTGCGCAAACTTTTACTTATGAGAGTGCTGAGGATGGTGAAAGATTCCGGGAGAGCGAAACCTTCGACATGGATACAATGGTTTCGGTTGTGGATGCTTACAGTTTCTGGAAAACCTATGAACTGGGAGATGAACTTCCAGAGGAACATGACCATGATCATGACCACGAGGATGAACATAAACAGCATCACGAACACAGTGACAACTACGATGAGGCGCATAACCTTGGAGAAGTTTTAATCGAACAAATTGAGTTCTGCGATGTACTCGTACTAAACAAGATAGACAAAGTTCCTGACGATGTACTTGAAGAAGTAGAGGAAGTGATTAGAGAACTCCAGCCGAGGGCAGAAATAATTAAAACCTCTTATTCAGAAGTCGACCCGG